>Ga0208371_1000041_pt1 | contig 108847 bp, 87 predicted proteins | sample SubbioCR12Aug_1A_FD_184827 | JGI IMG/M metagenome (GOLD analysis project Ga0208371, IMG submission 184827) | Serpentinite rock and fluid subsurface biosphere microbial communities from McLaughlin Reserve, California, USA - CR12Aug_1A (SPAdes) | ecosystem: Environmental > Terrestrial > Deep... | reverse complement strand
ATCGCGTGGTTAAATGTCAGTCAGGCGAAAACATGAAATTGGTTTATTCATCCATTTTCTTAAACACATCCAGATCTGGCATTTATTTGAGGCTCCTTGCCGGCGGCGGCTGGTTTTGAAGCTGCTGTATTCGGGGGCAGTCGACTTATGAGAGGCTTTTCCAAAGTTCGGAACTTTGGAAAAGCTTCGCGCTGCCTATAGCTCCTCCCCCTGCTGTTCGCGCGCAGTAATGCCGCTGCCGCGCGAACTATGCTCACCGAAGGTATTATTATCGCGTGGTGTGATGATTATTCTTGCGAAGCTGCGTTGATGTGCTGCAGTGTTGCCGTGTTGCTGTGTTGCGGTGGTGCTGTGCTGCTGTGTTGCGGTGCAGGGCCCCGTTTCGAAGAAATTCAATATTCAATATTCAATATTCCGAATTCAAAGATTGTATCATTCTACAGGACCATCTTAAAACCGCCGCTGCCGCGCGATTCTAATCGCGTGGTTAAATGTCAGTCAGGCGAAAACATGAAATTGGTTTATTCATCCATTTTCTTAAACACATCCAGATCTGGCATTTATTTGAGGCTCCTTGCCGGCGGCGGCTGGTTTTGAAGCTGCTGTATTCGGGGGCAGTCGACTTATGAGAGGCTTTTCCAAAGTTCGGAACTTTGGAAAAGCTTCGCGCTGCCTATAGCTCCTCCCCCTGCTGTTCGCGCGCAGTAATGCCGCTGCCGCGCGAACTATGCTCACCGAAGGTATTATTATCGCGTGGTGTGATGATTATTCTTGCGAAGCTGCGTTGATGTGCTGCAGTGTTGCCGTGTTGCTGTGTCGCGGTGTTGCTGTGCAGCTGTGCGGGGGCCTGTTTCGAAGAAATTCAAGATTCAATATTCCGAATTCAAAGATTCAACTTCCGCTCGAAGTACCTTCTCGCGGAAATTCAAAATTCAACTTTTTGTAGGACAAATGTCATCGCTTGCGCAGCTGTGCGGGGGCCCGTCTCGTCTCATGACGAGAGCGTGGGTCGGGGTGAATGGAACAAGGCTATTTATGCTGCAAAGGCGGTCTCGCCCTAAGGCGAGATCGTTTGGTCTCGACACTAAGGCGAGACCACTCCTTTGCTAGCAATTACAGCCTTGTTCCAGAGCGCGAGGATAGCTTTGTTCGGACTTGATTTTTTTTTCACGGCTTAATTGATTTTATTGGAGTTCAAGAGGTCGCTTCGCTCAGTTTTTCACATCTTAATTGATTTTATTGGAGTTCAAGAGGTCGCTTCGCTCAGTTTGTCCTTTTTTATCAAGAAAAAAGGACAAGAAAAAACGACACTTTGATTATTCATTGCAATATTGATTTTATTGGAATTCAAGCGACCGCTTTGTTATTCGCTTTGCTCATGAAACCGCTTCGCTAAGTTCGCTTTGTTGTTTCTTTTTTGTCCTTTTGAAGGCCAAAAGGACCCAAATCCTTTGGCCGGGCAATGCTATCATCCCGCTCTTGATAAATCAAAAAAAACAATCAAAGTAGTGTCCCGAATCCTCGGGACAAACATTCCCGCTCGCGCGGGATGCCTTTGATGTTTTTTTAGTGATTTATCAATTCACATCCTCCTCTCGTCTTAGGACGAGACGGGCCTGCGCGCTGGTTTTACACACGCTCGTACCCTGGCGAAGTTTGTTTACTGTTAATCATAAAATGAACTACTCCCTTGCAAAGCTGTTAAAGGACATTAATTGATATGATTCAGAATTCAATCCCGTCTCGTCCTCAGACGAGACGTTCCTCTCTCGAGACCAAAGGGATTCAACTTCCACGCTGCTGCCGCGCGATTCCTATCGCGTGGTTAAATGTCAGTCAGGCGAAAACATGAAATTGGTTTATTCATCCATTTTCTTAAACACATCCAGATCTGGCATTTATTTGAGGCTCCTTGCCGGCGGCGGCTGGTTTTGAAGCTGCTGTATTCGGGGGCAGTCGACTCATGAGAGGCTTTTCCAAAGTTCGGAACTTTGGAAAAGCTTCGCGCTTCCTATGGCTCATCCCCCTGCTGTTCGCGCGCAGTAAGGCCGCTGCCGCGCGATTTTTATCGCGTGGTAAAATGCCAGTCAGGCGAAAACATGGAATTGGAGTTGATTCAGTCCAAATTAATCAGCAGAAGCCTTGAAAAGCCGAACTGGCTGATTTTTTGGGCTAATCCCGACTCAACTTTGTTTGAAGTTTGCCCTGTCAAACTGCATTACAAGCATAAAGTCATTTCCTCTTCAACATTAAGAACCCATCCCTGATATTGATTTTTAAATCTTTGAACTTTTCACTTTATACTTTTTACTTTGAATTCACCTTAACCTTACCTCGTTGCCACAACAACCGCTTCCTTAAAGTGTTGTGTCGAGCCTTCCATATCGAAAATCTCCCCATACACCACATACACCCCCACAGCCACGCGGCTTCCCCCCTCGTTTGTTCCATCCCAGCTAATGGCGCCCTCCTGCTCCACCAACCGGCTTTTAACAAGGTGTCTGATGTGTTGTCCTGATCCGTCAAAGATGTGGATATTCAGCGTGTAGCCTGGTTTGTCAAACTGATAAACAACAGAGGTGATGTCGTCGCGGCCGTCGCCGTCGGGCGAAAAGAGGGGCGGAACAATGCTGAGTTTTCCATTGGCACCGGAGGTTTCGGCCAGCATCGAATTTTGGTTTGCCGGCGTGCCAAAGCCGGCCGTCCCGGCAGCCGAATGCCAGTTTGTCGGGTCATCGGAGGGCCGGTCGAAATGGATGCGCTCGAGCGCGACTCCCTCAACGGAGGTCAGGAGCGGAAAATGCATGTTTTCATCATAGCTGAACACATCGATCACGGGACCTTTTTTGCTGATGAGGGCTGCCGTGCCGGAAGTGTTGGCGTAACTCGGGTAAGAGGCCATTTCGATGATGTTGCCGGGATGGGGTGTCTGGTATTGCTTCAGGACCATCGCCGCTGACGGGGTGAATGCCAGGTACTGGCCAGGGAGCATCAGCAGGCTGTTGGCCGATATGGCCTTGCGGCTGGTGTCGGGCTGGTTTGGCGGCGAATGCCTGATGTCGGCCAGCCAATAGGCTTCGAGGTCGATGACCTTTGCCGAGCGGTTATACAGCTCCACATAATCCGCCCCGTCGTCGAGTGGATTAAACAGGATCTCATTGATCACGATATCGTTAGGCAGGGCTTCTTCCGGCTTTCCAAACAACAGCCTGCTGCCCGAAGCAAGGTGGCGCCCGGCACAGTTCATCAGGCTGCTGTCCAACACCAACTCATATACAGTGCCGGTGGTGAAGGCCTCACCGAAGTCGAGCATCACCGTTGTGCGGTCGTTTGCATCTGTGCTTAGTCCGGTGGGATGCCATGTGCCGGGCTTCACGGTATAGGCTTCCGGCGGCATCAGTGAGAGCGGATCCATCTGCTGGTCGAACCACAGCTGGAGGCTGCTGTCGTTAATCAGGCGCAGCCGTTCCGGTTTGGGTCCCAGCGTGTTGATGGCAAACACCGAGTTCACGCTTCCCGGACTGCCTCCCGTAAGGCTCACGGCAGCGGTCCAGTTTTGTTTTCCTCCGCAGGGGTTCGTCGGGTCGATCTGTTCCAGTGTCCAGCCCCCTTCGGCCTTTGTACTGTTGCCATACCAGCTGTCGCTGTAAGTGACTGACGAAATAAGCTGTCCCTGCTTGCTGATCAGCTTCAGCTCCTGTCCGGCGTTGGTCAGCTGAAAGCCCGAAAAACCATAGAACGGGCCAAAAGGCGATAGCAGGAAACGGGCGTTTTCGTGGGCAAGGATCAGGTATCCGCCGGGCGGAATGATCACCTGTCCGATGGGTTTCTCACTCGTGCCTGTCACAAAGACCCAGTCGCTCAGATCGATGGGCACTGAGGTGGTATTGGCCAGCTCAACGAACTCCCATTCGGGCAGGCCCGCTACGGGACTCGGATCAGCCATGATCTCGTTGATGACCACATCATTCTGCGCGGCCTCGTAATAGGTGAACGAACGCAATATTTCACCTGCCTCGTTGCCGGCAGGGTCTTCCATATGGCTGATGCTAAGCTGATAGGTGTGGCCCACTTCGAAAGCCTGCAGAAACTGCAGTTGCAGCTGTGAGGCATTCAGGCCATAGCCTGCCTGTGCAGGATTTCCAATGCCACCGTCGACGAAAAAGTTTGTCAGTTCGCCTGCGGGACCTGCCGCTACGGCCTCGTCGAAGCCCAGGCTCAGCGTAAAGGGATCGGGGGCTGCAAGGCTCAGCAACACAGGTGGCTGCGTATCAATCACCTCCTCACTGATCACCAGTTCATCGAAGTATATTTTCGTTGCATTGGAGGCTGTGTAGGTACACAGCAAGCCAACATAACCGCCGGGGGTAAAGGTGGCATCGCTGCCGCCGGCCTCCAGCTGCCAGATGCCGCTGCCTGTTGGGTCGACAAACAGCTTCCAGTCGCCGTTTTGTTTTCTGATCACCTTCACCCACAGCGCAAAAGATCCGGCAATAAGTCCGTCGGTTCCCCTGCAAACACTGCTTAGCGTTCCTGCCTGTTTCCTGAAGAGCTCGATGGCATCGTTGCTGCCTGCTTCACCAAAGCGCAGGAAATAGCCGTTGGCCGTGCTGAAGTCCTGGCTGTCGCTGATCAGGTATACATCGCAGAAATTGTTTGCTGAGGCACTGAAGGCCAGCCTGATCCAGAAGCGCCATTCGGTATCGCCACTGATGCTGTAAGGCGTGCTGAGCCAGGCGCTTGCCGCGACAGCGTCGTTGAGCTGGAGCTGATAGGCCGCATTGACAATGAATGTTGATGCCGTACCCGACCATGCCGGGTTTTGTGTAAAATCCCCGTCGGAGAAATCATCCGACAGCTGCGCCCCTGCCATGAGGGGGAATAACAGCACGAACCAAAGGAGGTGTTTTGTCATTGGTTTTCCGTGTTTGTTGGCTTTGCCATTTTTCAATACATATGGGGCATATTCATCCTGTGTGTCCTGCCTTTGTGCCTCAGGTTTAAGGACTTGCTTCCTGTACAATTAAATTCGCATATGCGCCCATTTTTTATAATTTTGCACGCAGTGAATGCGCGTTGCGTTCCGGTAAAAAAGGGTATGGCAATCTTGTTTTCAATGTCAGGCTCAATGAGTTTCCATTTGTCCCTGACTTGCCGTGTAAAAGGTGATGTAAAGATAAGACATTTTAATTAAAAATGAAAGTAGCCATTGTAGGGGCAACCGGACTTGTAGGAAGGACGATGATGAAGGTGCTGGAGGAACAGCGCTTTCCGGTAAGCGAACTGATGCCGGTGGCATCAACAGCCTCTGTTGGCAAAACACTGTTGTTTGCCAACAGGCCGGTAAGTGTCATTGGTCTCGAAGAAGCCGTTTCGCGCAGACCTGATCTGGCCTTGTTTTCAGCCGGAGGCGGGGTTTCGCTTGAATGGGCGCCGAAATTCGCCGCACAGCAATGCGTTGTTGTCGACAACAGTTCGGCCTGGCGGCGCAACAAGGATGTGCCGCTTGTTGTTCCCGAAGTGAATGCTGCTGATATTTTGCCTGATCACCGCATCATCGCCAACCCAAACTGTTCCACCATCCAGCTGGTGATGGCTGTAGCGCCCATTCACAGGCGTTACACAATCCGGCGCATGGTAATTTCGACTTACCAGTCGGTTTCGGGCAGCGGACTGAAAGGCATCACCCAGCTGAAGGATGAGCAAAATGCAAGGCGTCCCGACCACCCCGCTTACCCCCACCCTATCCACCTGAACGTGATTCCGCATGGTGGCAGCTTCGAAGCAGACGGATACACCACTGAGGAGGTGAAGCTGCGTTTCGAATCACAGAAGATCATGCACGCTCCTGCCATGGGCATCACCGCCACCGTGGTGCGTGTTCCGGTCTATGGCGGGCACTCGGTAAGTGTGAACGTGGAAACCGAAAAACCCTTCGAGGTGAAGGACATCCGTTCCATGCTGGCTGAAACAACCGGCATTATGCTGACCGACAACACAGCCGGAAACGAATATCCGATGCCCTTGTATGCCGAAGGTTACGACGAGGTTTTCGTTGGCCGGCTGCGCCGCGACGAAAGCCTTCCGAATGCACTGAATATGTGGGTCGTTGCCGATAACCTCAGGAAAGGCGCCGCCACCAATGCCGTTCAGATTGCTTCCTATATGCTTAGTATGAATTTGTTACCTACACGATAAGCGTGAAAATTTATTACGATATCAATGCCTTTGTGCCGGTGCCAAACGCGGTGGTCACGGTGGGAACCTTCGATGGAGTTCACCTTGGACACCAGGCTATTTTCAACAAAATGATTGAGGAAGCCAGTGAAATCAATGGCGAAACCGTGGTCATCACCTTTCATCCGCATCCCCGCATTGTGCTGCAGCTCGAAAGCAGCAACCTGCGCTTCATCAGTACACAGGAGATGAAAATCAGGCGGCTGGCCAATATGGGCATCCAGAACCTCATTATCATTCCGTTTACAAAGGAATTCTCCCGCACCCGTTCCGAGACCTTCATCAAGGAATATATCGTCGACAGGATCAGGCCGGCCTACCTGGTGATCGGTTACGATCACCATTTCGGGAAAAACCGCATGGGCGACTTCCGCAAACTCTACGATATGGGCCACCGCTATGGCTTCAAGGTGGACCGTATTCCGGCACAGGACGTGGAAAATATTGCCATCAGCTCGACAAAAATCAGGAAGGCCCTCGATGCAGGCGATGTGCACAAAGCCAACAGGTTGCTTGGATATGCCTATTCGCTCACCGGCAAGGTGGTGCATGGCAACGAACTTGGCCGTACCATCGGCTTCCCTACAGCCAATATTGCCCTCGAAGACCAATATAAACTCATTACAGCCGCCGGTGTGTATGCCTGCCAGGTTGAGTGGAAAGGTGAGCTGTACAAGGGAATGGGAAATATCGGATACCGCCCGACCATCAACGAAGGTGACCTGACCATCGAAGTGCATATTTTCGATTTCGATGCCGACATCTACGACGAAGAAATCACCATCAGTTTCATTGAACGCATACGCGACGAAAAACGCTTCGACAGCATGCAGGCCCTGCGCGATCAGCTTGGACACGACAGCGAAAAAGCACGTGAAATCCTTGCCAGAACCTAACATTCCGGGACTTTATATACACATATACCCCTGCGGCAAACATCCAATCTTCGTTGGCTGGTTTTCATCCCAAGCCAAAAAAAAGACTAATTTTGTGGGGTAAAACCATTTATCTAATCACATCGATTGTTATGAAGAAATCATTTTTGCAACTTGCTGTTGCCCTTTTACTCCTGGCAGCTCCTATGCTCAGTCAGGCCTGCACCAATTACCTGGTGACCAAAGGAGCCTCTGTTGACGGCTCAACCATGATTACCTATGCCGCCGACTCACATGTGCTTTATGGTGAGCTGTATCACTGGCCGGCTGCAGAATATCCTGCCGGAAGCATGCTCGACATCTATGAATGGGACACAGGAAAATACCTGGGAAAAATCAAACAGGCCGCCAAAACATACAATGTGGTAGGCAATATGAACGAGTTTCAAGTTTCTATTGGCGAAACAACCTATGGCGGAAGGCCCGAACTGGTCGACACTACCGGCATCATCGATTATGGCAGCCTGATCTACATCACCCTGCAACGGAGCCGCTCGGCCCGCGAAGCCATTAAAACCATGGCCGAACTGGTGGCCGAATACGGCTATTACAGCTCAGGTGAGTCGTTCAGCATCGCCGACAAGGATGAGGTGTGGATCATGGAACTCATCGGCAAGGGCGCCGGTAACAAAGGCGCTGTTTGGGTTGCCATGCGCATCCCCGATGGGTATGTTTCAGGTCATGCCAACCAGGCCCGCATCACCACCTTCCCGCTCGAAAACAAAAAAACCTCCATCTCATCGAAGCACCTCGACAAGATCTTTGAACCCGCCATCGAAGTGGTGTATGCTGAAGATGTGATCAGCCTTGCAAGAGACAAAGGCTGGTATGTTGGCAAAGACAAGAATTTCAGCTTTTCCGACACCTATGCCCCTGTAACTTTTGGCGGAGCCCGTTTCTGTGAGATCAGGGTCTGGACCATGTTCAACCAGGTGACACCCGCAATGGACAAATACTGGGACTATGCCAAGGGTGAAATTCGCCATGGCGAGACCTTTGATGATGGCACCGAAAACCCCAACAAATACGCCACCAACCGCATGCCGCTGTGGGTGAAACCCGAAAAGAAAGTCAGCGTGCACGACATGATGATGTTTATGCGCAACTGGCTGCAGGGCACTGAGCTTGATATGACCATGGATTGTGGTGCCGGTCCTTACGGCATGCCTTACCGCTGGCGTCCGCTGACCTGGGAAGTAGACAGTGTCACCTATGTGAACGAAAGGGCCACCGTTACACAACAAACCGGATTTTCATTCGTCACCCAGTCGCGCAACTGGTTGCCCGATGGTATCGGCGGAATCATCTGGTGGGGCGTCGACGATGCCAATGCTACCGTGTATATGCCCATGTACAGTTCCATTACCAGGGTGCCGTTTAACTTCGAACGTGGCAATGGCGCCATGATGGAATGGTCTGAAACTTCAGGTTTCTGGCTGTTTAACCAGGTTTCGAACCTTGCTTACACCCGCTTCAGCCTGATTCAACCCGACATTGATGCTGTCCGTAACGGCCTCGAAGCCAGCTTTATCGAAAGAACAAATGCCGTCGATGCTGCCGCCATGAAGCTTTTCCAGGAAGATAAAGCTAAGGCCATTGCCTTCCTGACTGATTACAGCAACGACCAGGGTGCCCGCACTTTCCAGGCATACAAAACCCTCTATCAGGAGTTGTTCATGAAATTTATGGATGGAAACGTGAAGACAAGGGTTCCTGGCGAGCAAAACCCCTCGGTGAAACAACCCGGATACAGCGAACCTTACCTGAGAAAAGTGGTGGAAGAAACAGGCGACAAGCTGAAATCGAAGGGAAGCGCCCATTGATTTTATTTGTCCCCCAAAACAGGGATTGACAATAATTTGATAAAAACAGCCGTTTTCAGTCAGGCATTGAAAACGGCTGTTTTTTTATTGCGTGTTGAATCAGCAAGGCAATCTAAACGACACGGTGCAACTTTCATTCGGTTTTTTGCATCCTGAAACTGTGGTTGCCTTTATACCAGCCCTTTTTATTGCATAAAAGCGCAAGGCTGTTAAATAAAGATAGGGCAACCAAGGTCTTAAGCCCCGGCTGACTTGCAAAATCAGGCCGAAAAGCATACTTTTGTAAACAAAAAATTATTCAGATGACAACCGACTTTACCAATCAGCCAAATCCCATTCCATCACCCAATGCAACCCGTTGGTTGTACCTGTTGCTGGGCATCTTTGCACTGATGATCATCGGATTGTCTATCTGGCTCATTTCGACCAAGTCGAACCTGCGCCTGTTGCAGGCCGAAAAAGACGGCCAGAAAACTGCTCTTCAGCAGGAAGTCGACAGCCTCATCGAATCGCACAACCAGATCAAAGCCGCCTATGGCGCCCTGGCTGATTCGCTCAATGCCAAAGACAGCCTTATCCAGGCAAATGCTGTAGAGATCAAAAAACTGCTGAATACCGAGTGGGAATATTATAAAATCAAGAAAAAACTCGAGCGGCTGCAGGTGATCTCCCAGGGCTATGTCAGGCAGATGGACTCGCTGTATATGGAAAACAAGACCCTCACCGAGGAAAACGTGCGCATCAAAGAAGAGTTTAACATCGAAAAGAAACGCAACCAGCAACTCACAAAGGTGAAGGAAGAACTCACCGACAAGGTTGAGCTTGCCGCGGTGTTTAAAACCTACAATGTGTCGGCCGACGGCATCAGGGCCCGTGGCAGCAGCCGCGAAGCCACAACAGACAAGGTGAGCCGCGTTGAGCGCATTAAAATCTGCTTTACCCTGGCACAGAACAGCATCATCCCCTTTGGCAACAAGAAAATCTATATCCGTATTGCCCAGCCCGACAAGAAAATCCTTGCCAAAGGCCGTGGCGATGAATATTCATTTATGTTTCAGGGGCAGCAACTCCAGTATTCGGTGCTGAAGGAAGTTGATTATAAGGGCAGCGACGAAGAAATCTGTGTGTACTGGGATAAGCGCGACACCCAGGAACTCCAGCCCGGTCTGTATAATGTCGATATCTACGAAGGTGAAAATGTGATCGGTATGGTGAGCCTGTCGCTGAAGAAGTAAGCGCTAATACGCTGTTCCGCCAGGCGGAAATTCAAGAATTAGCTACGCTGAGCTCCCTTCGGTCGGTTCAAGGATTCAACCTCCGCTCAAAGGGGCTTTTCGCGGATATTCAAATATTCAAGGATTCAACTTCCGCTCGAAGGGACTTCTTGCGGATATTCAAGAATTAGCTACGCTGAGCTCCCTTCGGTCGGTTCAAAGATTCAACATCCGCTCGAAGAATCTTCTTGCGGAAATTCAAAATTCAACTTATTGTAGGACAAGTGTCATCTCTTGCGCAGCTGCGCGGGGGCCCGTCTCGTCTCATGACGAGAGCGTGGGTGGGGGTGAATGGAACAAGGCGTGTAATGCTGTAAAGGCGCTCTCGCCTAATGGCGAGAGCGTTTGGTCTCGTCCCAAAGACGAGACCACTCCTTTGCTAGCAATTACAGCCTTGTTCCTGAGCGCGAGGATAGCTTTGTTCGGACTTGATTATTTTTTCACACCTTAATTGATTTTATTGGAGTTCAAGAGGTCGCTTTGTTATTCGCTTTGCTCATGAAACCGCTTCGCTAAGTTCGCTTAGTTGCGTTCTTTTCTTTCAAGAGAAAAGAAATTAAAAAAAGATACTTTGATTATTCATAGCAATGTTGATTTTAAGAAATGGTCAAGAAATCGTTTCACTTAGTTGGTCCTTTTCTTTCTATAGAAATGGACAAGAAAAACCTAAATAGTCTCAGCTTTTCTCGCCCTTTGACTGACCAAAGGGCGCAAAGTCATTGCGCAAACGATCGCCTGCCCGCTCTGCTCAAATGGCGAAAATCAGCAGAAGGAGTGTCTCGTCTGTTGGCCGAGACAAATGCCCTTCGGGCCCCTTCTGGGATTTTCTGCCATTTTAGCATTCACAGCCTCACCTCCTCCTCTCGTCTTAGGACGAGACGGGCCTGCGCGCTGGTTTTAAACACGCTCGTACCCTGGCGAAGAATGCCAATGCATCCGCTATAAAAACTACTTCTTCAAGAAGTGCCTTCTTGCGGAAATTCAAAATTCAACTTATTGTAGGACAAGTGTCATCTCTTGCGCAGCTGCGCGGGGGCCCGCTCTCGTCAAGAGACGAGACCCGACCTTGCCAACGCACACTTTTCTAAAATGCTTTTACAAATGTACCTTCTGTCTTATTTGGTTTTATTAACTTAAATGATTCATTGCGCAACTGCGCTGGGAGCTTAACCAAATTGATTCCGAATGCAAAGATTCAACCTCTACGCCGCTACTGCGCGAACAATTTCACCGAAGGTACTCCCTTCGCGTGGTTCTGGTAATTCCTCCCGGAGACTCCGGATTCAATCCCAAAAAAAAACCCGCTGACGGCTGGCGTCAACGGGCTTTAAGTTCTAAAAAATTATGTGATTTATTCCGCCGGGAAAATCTGATGTTGCTGAAGGTAGTTGATTACCGGTTCGATATCGATGTGGTGAAAATCGGGTTTCAGGATGATTTCAGGATGTTCCGGCACATCAAAGGCCTCATCCAACCCAGGCAGGTTGTACAGTTGTCCATCTTCGGCTTTTTCGTACAGATCAGGCTTGTTTTTGCGGCAATAGGTGAGGTCCGCATCCATATACACCAGGTGGAAGCGCCCGGGCCCGATGATGGTTTCGATCTGTTTGCGGATGTTTTCCGAAGGCGATATAAACGAACAGATGGCGATGATGCCCTGATCGTTGAGGATGCGTGCCACATGGGCAACCCGCCTGAGGTGTTCGGTGCGGTCGGCAGCCGAAAAGTCGAGTTCTTTGTTCAGTCCGGATCTTATGGTGCTGCCATCGAGCAACACGGTGGTTGCGCCCAGGTCGAAGAGGCGTTTTTCGAGCAGGTAGGCTGCCATATTCTTCCCGCTGCCATGTAGTCCGGTAATCCAGATGGTGGCCCCGCGCTGACGGTATTTCCGCAGCAGTTCCTCTTTGCTGATCAGGCTTTGTCCGCCTTCGATGAGCCTTCTCGTTTCCGGATCGGTGATGCGCGAAGGCAGTTCGGCCTGGTTCAGCTTGTCGATGATCATCCCCACTGCACAGGTGTCGTGGGTGATGGGGTCAATCAGAACAAAAGAGCCTGTGTTGTGGTTCCGGTGGTATGGATCAAAAAACACGGGCTTGTTGGTGGTGATGACCACACGGCCTATTTCGTTAAGGTTGAAGGTATTGGCCGACGAATGTTCGAGTGTGTTCACATCAACTTTGTAGCGGATGCTGTCGATGCGTGCCCGGGTGGTGTTGGCACTCAGCTTGATGAAAAACTGCGCGAAGGGATCCATGGGTTTTTCGTTCATCCACACCAGCATGGCTTCGAACTGCCGTTCGCTGCGGGCCTGGCTTTCGGGATGAATCAGCATGTCGCCGCGCGAAATATCGATTTCATCGGCCAGGGTGATGGTAACCGACTGTGGCGGGAAAGCCATGTCGGCATCGCCTTCGCTGGTGATGATGCGGGTGACACGCGATGTCTTGCGCGACGGCAAAACCATCAGCTCATCGTTCAGGCGTACAATACCCGAACTGATCTTTCCCGAAAATCCCCTGAAATCGAGTGTCGGGCGCAGCACATACTGTACCGGAAACCTGAAATCCTCAAAGTTCCTGTCGGATCCCACATGCACGGTTTCAAGAAACTCGAGCAGGCTCTTGCCGTGATACCAGGGCATCAGACCGGAATTTTCCACCACGTTTTCGCCTTTCAGGGCCGAGAAAGGGATGAAATGAACATCGGGCACCGAAAGCCGTGTTATAAATGCTTTATAGTCGGCGCAAATCTGGTTGAATACCGTTTCGCTGTAGTCCACAAGGTCCATCTTGTTCACCGCCAGCACCACGTGTTTGATGCCAAGCAAAGAAACCAGAAAGGTGTGGCGGCGTGTTTGTGTGATGACGCCCTTGCGGGCATCGACGAGGATGATGGCCAGGTTTGCTGTGCTGGCACCAGTGACCATGTTCCGGGTATATTGTTCATGACCGGGGGTGTCGGCAATGATGAACTTACGCTTGCTTGTGCTGAAGTAGCGGTAGGCCACATCGATGGTAATCCCTTGTTCGCGCTCGGCCTTGAGTCCGTCGAGGAGCAGGGCATAGTCGATGGCTTCGCCGGCGTGACCGATGCGTTTGCTGTCGCGTTCGAGGGTGGCCAGCTGATCTTCATAGATTTTCTTGCTGTCGAAAAGCAGCCGGCCGATGAGGGTCGATTTGCCATCGTCGACCGATCCGGCGGTCAAAAAGCGCAGCAGGTCTTTTTTCTGATCCTGGTCAAGGAAAGCGTTGATGTCGATATTCATTGGGTTGACGGGTTGACGGGTTTACGGGTTGACGGGTTGACGAGTTGACGGGTTGACGGGTTATGGATTATTTAGAAATGCGTGTTTTAGCTTGTTTTTTGGGATTGTTTCTTTAAATACCGGATCAAATTGATCAACTTTGACCTGATTGTGCCAAGGGCTTGTTGTTCCCGGGATGTTTCAACATAATTAAGTCTTTCGATGATAATCAGATAGGTCTCAAGTTCCGCTGCTGAGGCCAGGGCAATATGCAGATAATGCAGGTATTCTTTTGAACCTGATTTTGCACTTCCTTCGGCGATATTTGATGGAATAGATACTGCGGCACGTTGCATCTGGCTGCACAATCCATACTTTTCTATATCAGGCAGCCGATGGGTAATTTTATATATTTCAACCACAAAGTCAATGGATAATTTCCACACATCCAAATCCTTATGTGTTCCCATTTATTTCAGATTTTATTTATTGATAGCTTTTAAAAATGGCATATCCTAAATAACTTCTCATCCACATTACCCCCTATGCCCCCTCAACCCGTAAACCCGTAAACCCGTAAACCTAAAAATATCCTTCCCTCTTCTTCTGTTCCATGCTGCCATCCTGGTCGAAATCGATGACGCGGGTGGTGCGTTCGCTTTTTGTCACGGTCATCATTTCTTCCACGATCTTTTCGATGGTATCGGCTTCCGAGTCGATGGCGCCGGTGAGCGGGTAGCATCCCAGGGTGCGGAAGCGCACCATGCGCATCTTGGCTTTTGCGACCAGTTCTTTTGGCATGCGGTCATCATCAACCATGATCAGGTTGCCGTCGATTTCAACGATGGGCCTTTCTTTGGCATAGTACAGCGGCACGATGGGAATATGTTCGAGGCGGATGTATTGCCAGATGTCGAGTTCGGTCCAGTTGCTCAGCGGGAACACCCTGATTGACTCGCCTTTATGCACCTTGGCGTTGTAGATATCCCACAGTTCGGGCCGTTGGTTTTTGGGATCCCACTGGTGAAACCTGTCGCGGAAGCTGAAGATGCGTTCCTTGGCCCGCGACTTTTCCTCATCGCGGCGGGCGCCACCGAAGGCGGCATCGAAGCGGTGCTTGTCGAGGGCCTGAAGCAGGGCCTGGGTCTTCATCACATCGGTGTGCACCTTGCTGCCATGGGTGAAGGGGCCTATGCCGGCATGAAAGCCTTCCATATTCGATTCCACGATGAGGTCCCAGCCATTTTCGCGGCAGTACGACTCACGGAAAGCAATCATCTCGCCGAATTTCCATTTGCTGTCGATGTGCATCAGTGGAAATGGCACTTTCCCCGGATAGAATGCCTTTTCGGCCAGCCTTACCATCACCGACGAATCTTTTCCGATGGAATAGAGCATCACAGGTTTTTCGAACTCTGCAGCCACTTCACGGATGATATGGATGCTTTCGGCTTCGAGCTCTTTCAGGTTGTTCAGGCTATAGGTTGTGTCAGCTGGTTTGGTCATGGGTTATGGGATATCACTGTAAGTCAGAAAATTGCTTAATGCCGGATGGCCGGAGCCACACTGATTAAGGGTAAAATGGTGTCGAGGGCTTTAGCGATGCAGGCCTCAACGGTAAACAGGTCCGTTTTCAGCTCAATATCAGGATTGAGCGGGGCATCGAACGGAGCACTCACACCGGTGAAATCGGTGATGAGTCCGGCGCGCGCCTTTTTATACATGCCCTTGACATCGCGTTTTTCGCAAACCGAAGCCGGGGCATTGACGAACACCTCGATGAAATGTTCACTGCCGATGATTTGTTGGGCCATGGCCCTGATTTTCGCTGTGGGGCTGATGAAGCTGTTGATGCAGATGAGTCCTGTTTCGATAAACAATTTTGACACCTCGGCCACACGCCTGATATTCTCGATCCTGTCGGCCGGGGCAAAGCCCAGGTCGCTGTTGAGGCCGTCGCGCAGCACATCGCCATCGAGGATGCGGCACACAAATCCCCTGTCGCTCAGGGCTTCGTAAAGGGCCAGCGCAAGGGTTGTCTTACCGGCCGATGGCCTTCCGGTGAACCAGATGACTTTGGGTTGCTGTTTCAGGTTTGGACTCATGCTTTCGGACAGTGTGCAGTTTAGGTGTATCCTTACTTTGCTCCGCGATAAGCGATAAAAGGCGGATTTTTTAAACTTTCGGTATTGTAGGTTAACTCCTGCTGGCTGGCGGCAGAAACGAGCCTTCCGCCCACCGCCCTGATGAGCGCGTGACCGGCGGCGGTGTCCCATTCGGAAGTGGAGCCGAAGCGGGGATAGATGTCAGCCAGGCCTTCGGCAATCATGCAGAGCTTCAGTGAACTTCCTTTCGAAACGATGCTGATTTCGCCATGTTCTTTTTTAACAGCGTTGATAAAAGCCGTTGTTTCCTCGTTCAGGTGCGAACGGCTGGCGACAATGATAAAGTCGGCTGATTTCGGTGCTGACGGAAGCTGCAGGGCATGGGCTTTGAGCCTGTCCACATCCTGAAAGTCTGCTTCAAAAGCTGTGGCTTTTTCCAGCTTCCAGGCGCCGGTGTCGTCGCTGAAATAGAGCAGGTCGGCAACAGGGGCATACACTACCCCCATCACCGGAATATTGGTGTCGATGAGGGCGATGTTCACCGTGAATTCATCATTTCTGTTGACAAACTCCCTGGTTCCGTCGAGTGGATCAACCAGCCAGTAGCGCTGCCAGTTTTCGCGTTTGTGGTAAGGGATATTTCGGCCTTCCTCACTCACGATCGGAAGGGTGGTGATGTGCAGTTGATGCGCAATAACATCGTGTGCCCGGGTGTCGGCCTGTGTCAGTGGACTCAGGTCGTCTTTCGTCTGTATGCTGAAGTCGGTGGCATAAACAGTCATAATGACTTTTCCTGCATCGACGGCTGCAACAATGGCTTGTCCGAGTAGTTGTTTCATGATGTATATGTTAGTTTAGGTAAATAAAGTAAACAGGCGATCAGAAAATCAATTGGTTGGTTTCGAAGATTGCCTGTTCGTGTTCAGGGCGTCATGGTCCCTCAAAGTCAGCCTGATGCAATTTGCATGCCAGCTTTCCTGATATCGTGTACACATTGGATCGACGCTTTCGCTTCCTGCATACCAAAGCCATTTCCATTAAGAATGTGCTGATAACTAAGTGTATGCAAATCGGTAAACCCATCGCTGAAATCGATCTCTTCACCATCGATGGTGAGCGAGCGGTAAAAGCGCTGGTTTTTCATTTTGACCTCATTCGGCAGGGTTTCGGCATTGATGCTCAGAAACCAGTTAACCCTGGCTTTCTCAAGCACCAGTTGTCCGGCTGCCCGGTCGCCCGTGTATTTGGTGACCCTGTTTTCCATTACAGGACCAAAGATCCAGATCAGCATATCGAAGAAGTGTATGCCGATATTGGTGACAATGCCACCTGATTTTTCAATATTTCCTTTCCATGAACGGTAATACCACGACCCGCGCGAAGTCATATACTCCAGGTCGATGTCGTAGCTTTTTCCCGGATCTTTTTCCTTTAAACTTTCCACTTTTTCCTTTAATCCCATGATGGCCGGATGGTGGCGCAACTGTAGGATGGTATACACCCGCATGCCTGTTTCGGCTTCAATATCGCTGAGGGCATCCACATTCCACGGATTGAGCACCAGCGGTTTTTCGCAGATGGCGTGTGCCTTATTGCGCAAGGCCATACGGATATGTGCATCATGGAGGTAGTTGGGGCTGCAGATGCTCACATAATCCACCTGGTCAAGCTTGCCCCTCCTCAGCTTATCGAGGTGCCTGTCGAAGCGTTCCGGCTCAGTAAAAAACTGGGTGTCGGGAAAATAGCTGTCGAGTATGCCCACACTGTCGAACGGATCAAGCGCAGCAACGAGCCTGTTGCCAGTTTCTTTGATGGCTTTGAGGTGACGGGGAGCAATGTATCCTGCTGCACCAATGAGCGCGAAATGCTTCATACTTTTACTTTTGACAGAACATTAAATGATCCGGTGACGCATTGTTTTTCCGGAGAAAACGTGATAAGCAGCACAGATCGTATGCCGACGCGTGGCTGCTTATCCACATGAAACCATTTACAGCCTTGCGTCGATTTTGTCCTTCGGAAGGATGGATTTGATGTCGTAAACAACCGTTTGTTCATCCTTCAGCTGATCGAGGTCGAGTTTCAGGAATTCATCGTGTGCCACAGCCACAACGATGGCGTTGAATTTCTTGCCTTTGAGCTCCCCGGTGCTGGTCAGGATTTCGGTTTTGTACTCTTCATGCACCTCTTCCTTGTCGGCCCAGGGGTCGAAAGTGGTCACGCGGCAACCAAAGGATTCCAGCTCGTTGATCACGTCAATCACGCGGCTGTTCCTGATGTCGGGGCAGTTTTCCTTGAAGGTAATGCCCAGCACGAGTGCCTTTGCGCCTTCTATCTTGTGTCCTTTGCGGATCATCAGCTTGATCACCTGGTTGGCTACAAGCAAACCCATATTGTCGTTCAGGCGACGACCGGCAAGGATGATTTCGGGATTGTAACCCAGCTCCTGGGCCTTGTGGGTCAGGTAGTACGGGTCAACACCGATGCAGTGGCCACCAACGAGTCCTGGCCTGAAAGGCAGGAAATTCCATTTGGTGCCGGCGGCTTCGAGCACTTCGTTGGTGTCGATGCCCATCCTGTTGAAGATGACGGCCAGCTCATTCACAAAGGCAATGTTGATGTCGCGCTGCGAATTTTCGATGACCTTGGCTGCTTCGGCTACCCTGAGCGAACTTGCCTTGAAGGTGCCGGCAACGATAATTTTCCTGTAGAGCTGGTCCACTTCTTCGGCCACCTCGGGAGTACTTCCGGAAGTCACTTTTCTGATCTTGGTCACGGTGTGCACCTTGTCGCCGGGGTTGATGCGCTCGGGCGAATAGCCGCAGAAGAAATCGACATTGAAGGTGAGTCCGCTGAATTTTTCAAGCACAGGCACACAGTCCTCTTCGGTGGCGCCCGGATACACCGTTGACTCGTAAATCACGATATCGCCTTTGCCCAGCACCTTGCCCACTGTTTCAGAAGCCTTGATAAGGGGTGTTAGGTCGGGACGCTTGTTCTTGTCGATGGGCGTCGGTACGGTGACGATATAGATGTTGCAGGAGCGAATGTCGTCGAGCACATCGGTAACCTGCATCCTGGTGGCCATTTTAAGGTCTTTGTCTTCAACTTCGAGGGTACGGTCGTGGCCTTCGCGCAACTCTTTGATGCGTCGCTTGTTGATGTCGAAACCAACGGTATCGAAATGCTTGCCGAACTCAACAGCCAGGGGCAGTCCGACATATCCCAAACCAATCACTGCAATTTTTTTATCGCTCATAGTATTGAATATTTTGAATTGTTTATTATGCATGATGAACTGCCACAGCAGCAGCTCAGGTATTGTTTCTTGTGCATCAGCCTGCCCGGCTTGTGTCTGCCACCGGGCACAGCTTCGCCACCTGGGTCACACACAGGGCTTGGCTTGCCCCGGGATGATCAGGCCTCAGGCGATCGTTTACTGTTGTTTCCATGAAGGAATCATCCTGACAAAACACATCCCATGCAAGTACAATTCAGCATCGTAAATTGAATTCACATGGATTGATTTTGTTCGGTTCTCTCATGCCTGCATTGTTGGCAGTGGCTGAAAAACAGGACTAACGGCCGTTTGAGCAGCAAATGTACTCAATAATTGTTTTTGTGCATCCGGTGCATCGCTATTTTTATCGTTGTGTGTGCCAACATTCAGCAGACAATAGGTGACGGCCAGTGCATATTTTGTATTTTTGCAAAAACGTATTTTTATGGCACACAACAAAGGTCCTGTTTCAGCATTTATCCTTAACCACTACCGGCATTTCAATGCCGCAGCCCTCATCGATGCATCAAAAGCCTATGAGGCACACCTCGACGCAGGTGGTAAAATGATGATTACCCTTGCCGGAGCCATGAGCACGGCTGAGCTTGGTATTTCGCTGGCCGAAATGATCCGCCAGGACAAGGTGCAGATTATTTCGTGCACCGGAGCCAACCTCGAGGAGGACCTGATGAACCTCGTTGCCCACAAGCATTACAAACGCGTACCCAACTACCGCGACCTGAGTCCCAAAGAAGAATGGGAGCTGCTCGAAAACGGTTTCAACAGGGTTACCGACACCTGTATTCCGGAAGAAGAAGCCTTCAGGCGGCTGCAGAAACACATCCATGCCCTGTGGCAGGATGCCAACAGCAAGGGTGAGCGCTATTTTCCGCACGAATACATGTATAAAATGCTGAAATCAGGCGTCCTGGAACAATATTACGAAATCGACCCGAAAAACTCTTGGATGCTGGCAGCAGCCGAAAAAAACCTGCCCATCATCGTACCGGGCTGGGAAGATTCGACCATGGGAAACATCTTCGCTTCGTATTGCATCAAAGGTGAGTTGAAATCGACCACGGTAAAAAGCGGCATCGACTATATGGTCTGGCTTTCTGAATGGTACCGCAACAACTCTTCGGGCAAAGGCATCGGATTTTTCCAGATTGGCGGTGGCATAGCCGGTGATTTTCCGATCTGCGTGGTGCCCATGATGTACCAGGATCTGGAGTGGACCGACGTGCCCTTCTGGTCGTATTTCTGTCAGATTTCTGATTCCACCACCAGCTACGGATCCTATTCCGGTGCTGTTCCCAATGAAAAAATCACCTGGGGAAAGCTGGATATCGACACCCCGAAATACATCATCGAATCGGATGCCACCATTGTGGCTCCGCTGATTTTTGCCTACCTGCTGGGCTGGTAGCTTGAATGAATGCTTATTTCTGAATGGCGTTGGTGAACTCAGCCCTGAAGGTTGTGCCTTTCACGGGGTCGGAGCTAAACACAACCTTGCCTTTGAGGTAATGTTCGGTGAGCAGCTTGATGCTATACGTACCAATCCCCCTGTTCTCGCCCTTGGTCGAAAATGACCGTTGAAAAAGCTGCAGCTGCACATCGCGTGGCATGAAAGCGGCATTGTGTACCCAAAAGACCAGCTTCCCGTCTTCCCGGTCACATCCCATCTGCACCTTTTCCCCTTTTTTGGAAGCTTCGAGGGCGTTTTTCAGTAGGTTGACAAGCACCCTGCGCAACAATTCGGGGTCGGTAACAAACTGCTTCGGGGAAGCATTTTCGTCAATTTCGATCGTTTTGTCGAGGGCCACATGGTGATGCCGCATAAAATTTGCCACTTCGCCCAAGAATCCTGCCGGGATGATGGATTTGTATTCAGGGATCAGCTCGCCGTTTTCGGCCATCAGCAGGACCCTTTGCGACTGTATTTCATCGAGCAGTGCATTGCTGAGTTGATCTGCAACCGACAGAAACTCCTGTTGTTCGACCACATCGCTGGTGTTGCGTAAGAAGCCGATAAAGCCGCGCAGACCTCCTGCGGTGTTGATGATGTCGTGGTAGAAAATCCGCTCAAGCATCTTGCGCCTTTTCTCGTTGCCAATATCGATAAATGACAGGATTACGAACTGTTCATCCTGGAAGTGAAATGGTGCTGCAGTGATGCTGAAGTCGTAAGAAACTTCATGGCCATCTTCCCTGGCTGTGATGCGGCATTCGTTGGTGATGCGGCTGTCCGATGCGATGCATTGCAGTATCGCGTTCACCGCACCACAATACCTGCATGTTTCGGTGGTGCCGCATCCGGCGGCTTTCTCCGTCGAATTGACGCAGTGGAGCAGCTCACCGGGACGTTTTCCTAAAATATCATCGAAATCACTGATACCCAAAAGCTTCAGCAGGGTGTGGCTGGCAAAGACGATCTGCCGTTGCTGGTTGACAATCACCGCGATAAAAGGCAGGGCATCAACAATCTCGTTGACATATTTGAACTTGCCCAGGTTTACAAAGGCCTTGCCTATTTCGCTGGCACTTGCCCTTTCTGCCGATGCATAATCAGTTTCCATAATGCATTAATGTTCTTTTTTTTGCGTAAACCGGCTTACCAACAGACCAACTACAGGACTAAACAACACACAGATAAAAAACAACCATTGTTTGCTTATACGGCACCTTTTTTCGAATGTTTCGGAAACAACCAGCGAAAGTGTGTACCAAAGGATAAAGATAACAGCAATCCAGATTCCGTTCATGATTTAATAGAGATAAATGAGTACAAATACAAGCGGAACAGCAATACCAAGCAGGGTGAGCCATAAGCCGCGGGCAGTGATGCCGTCAGATCCCCGGGGGATGATGATGCCACTGATGGCCAGGATAACCAGGGCTCCGGCAAAAATGTCGGAATACCAGGTCCAGTAAACCGTCGGGTTATAGTGCAGGTAATTCATTTCGCGGAAAAGGGGTCTTTTCCGTGTAAGCTCAATGCTGCCTTCACCGGTTTCGGTGTCGATGACGGCAGTGCCGCCCTTTAAAAATACCTTCAGCCGTGTTTCGCCCGGATAATAGTGTTTCAGATAGGCATCCGCTACGTCGTACTTTGCAAGCAGTTGCTTCACCTCATCCTTGTCGAGCCTGTGGTTTATGGGTGATTCCTGCATGGTTTTTTCGACGATGATGTAATTAGGGTTCCAGTCGCCACGGTGGTTGATGGCAATGCCAGACAAGGCATAAATGATTGTCATACCGAAAAAGAGGTACCCAAAATCGCGGTGTATTGCCTTGTTCCATTTTCTCCACTTCAATGCCATAAAACGGTGTAATTTGATGATTGAAAATTAAAAACCAGGCATGTGATGGCCTGGCTTTTATGTTGTCTGAAAATAAGGAACGGGTGATTATTCCTTCACAATTTCGTATGAGGTGCAGGAAATGGAATAAAACGACAGCTTGCTCACGCCTTGTTCTGCCATCATTTGCCTGTAGCCGGCAATTTGTTCCAGTCCTGAATTTTCTTCATGCTTTCCGGCTTCTTTTTCTTCGGCTGTCATGGGTTCGCCACCACCAAGGTGTTTTTCTTCCTCGATACCGGCTTTGATTTCGGTTTCCCATTCCTGCAGATAGGCTTCATCAACGATGGATTCTTCCACAATGCCTGTTACAACAAAGTCGTATCCTTCATATTCGGTGTTGAAAGCGGCCATATTCTCGCCGGTGGTGACCTTAACGCGACCTTCTTCTTCGGTGCTGATCAGGAACAATTTTTTACCATCGCCTTTGCAGATATGGTCGGCTGTTCCCTTGATCATGATTTCTTTGCCAACATATTCACCGGCTTTTTCCTTGAAGTTGCCAACTGTCAGTTCCACAGCTGCTGCTTTTGTTTCTTCAGTTTGTGGGGTTTCGGTTTTCACGGCACCGCCACAGGAGTACAAAAACATGGCCATAAGCCCTACGACAAAAATTCTTTTCATTTTTTCTTGCGTTTTGTGATTAATTAGGATTTCGTGTTGCCGGCAAAAATAGTGAATTTCACAACAGGAAGCAGCAGTGGTGGCATGTTTTAATCAGGGTTTACCTGTTCATTTTCAGGAATGGGTATGCCGTCGTACTTTCGCTCGATGCCGTTGGTATAATTGATCAGCAGAAACAATGAGCCGTCTTCGCGGAATTTTTTCCATTCGCCGTTTTTCCGTCCCATGATGTATTGGCCTTCTTCTTTTTTAAGGCCGTTGGGCCAGTACCACCTATGTTCGCCGTTAGGGTTGTCTTCGATGAATTTTCCCTCAAAAGCCAGTTTGCCATTGGGGTAAAAGTCTTTCCAAAGTCCGGTGCGCAGGCCACGCTGATAATCGCCCTCTTCGCGGTAGTCGCCATAATCGTACAACCAGTATCCTTCTTCCATTCCCTCGAGGTATTCGCCCTGGGTGATGATTTTCCCGTTGGCTTCGAATTCTGTCGAAAGGCCATCGGCCAATCCGTTCCTGTAGCTTTCTTCGCGCTGGCGCTGTCCGCTGCTGTAAAACCATATCCACTTTCCGGTAAGCTGACCATTTTTGTCGTAGGCACCCTGTTGTTCTATTTGCCCGCCGGGATAATAAAACTCCCAGTTTCCGGTCTTTTTGTCGTTCAGGTAGTTTCCCCTGGCCTTGACCTTTCCATCGGGATAGTATTCGATCCAGGCGTCCTGTTTTTGCCCGTTTTCCGACATGATGCCCTCGGCAAACAGCTTGCCGTTTTTCAGGATGTAGGCCTTTTCGATGCTGCCATCTTCACCGAACTCCCTTCTCACCCCTTCTGCCACGCCATTGCGATAGGTGGCTTCAACCTTGATTTTACCATCGGGATAATAATCGCGCCTGAGCTCAAGCCGTGAGAGTTCCTCAGCGCCTTCCTGCCTGACGCCATCCACATATTTTTCGATGTTTTTCAAATTGCCATTGCGGTCATATTCTTTGGCAAAACCATGCTTTAAGCCATGTTTGTAAAGGACTTCACTTTGCAGGACTCCATCATCGTAAAACGATTTCCACAGGCCATGTTTCAGGCTGTCGGCATCATAGTGGTTTATTTTTTCGCGTTCGGTGAGGAAGCCTTTTTTATACGTCATCAGTTCGATCACCCGGCCATCGGTGGCATAGCGCCGGGCAAGGCCTTCTTCGAGTCCGTTAACAAAAGGTACCGAGAGCAGGAGGCTGCCGCTGGTGTCGTAATGGGTGGTCAGCTGTTGTTTTATGTCATTATCGAAATATTCCCGGATGGTTTCGTTCGAAAGGTGGCTAACGCGGTAGCCTTGCTTGCGGCCGGCCCTGTAGTTGATTTCGAGGCTAAGTTTACCGCTGTCGTCAAAAAACTGCCAAAGGCTGTCGAGTTCGAAGTTTTTCCTGTTTCCGGCCGATTTGAGGTTTCCGTTGGGATAATAGGTTTTCCAGAAGCCGTTTGGTTTTCCGTCGAGGAGATAACCTTCGCTGGAGACCTTGCCGTTGTCGTGGTAATAGGTGGTGAACACAGCCTTGTCGCCGGCCGACTGCGCAAGGGCCGAAAACTGCCACAACACCAATATCAACAAAACGAGCTGTTTTTTCATGCTGGAGGCTTCATTCTTCTTTTTCAGGCTTTGCGGCCGGAGAAACTGTCCTGCCCGGAGCTACCCGTTGTTTTTTGTCGACCTTGAAAATGTATTCTTTCTTCACCTTAAGCCTGGTCTTGTCGCCACCCGGTGTGATGTAGTAGGTCAGGGTGTCGTAGCTTACTTTTCCGAACTTGTCTTTCCATTCGATGGCCGAAAGCTGGTAGGTGGATTTGTTGTTCAGTACAAAGTGGAGTTTTCTGTTTTCGCCCTGTTCAAACGAAATGTCAAGCGAATTTGGCATTGTCGATTCGCAAACGCCTGGGGTGTTCTTTTTGATGATGATCATTTCGATAAACTGACCATTTTCGAACTTGATTTTTCCCTGGGCCACTTTTGTTTCTTCATAGCTCAGGTTACGCTGCAGCGTGAATTTTTTGTCGTTATAAAACTGCACTTCCCTGATGTCGATGCCATCACCCTGCACCTTTTGCCTGATCTCCTGCGTGAACATGATTGTTTTTGAACAACCTGACAAGGCAGCAAACATGATGATCAGCACATAGGGCAGCAGAAATTGTCGTTTCATAATCATTGTTTTTTTATCAAACCAAGTGAATAGGATATGTCGAGCATGCGCTGAATGGGAAGGCGGGCCTTTTCGATCACTTCAGGTGCAAGCACAATCTCAGGCTGCTCGTCTCTCAATGCCGTATACAGTTTTTCGAGTGTGTTCAGTTTCATATAAGGGCAGTCGTTGCAGCTGCAGGTTTCGTCGGAAGGCACCACAAAAAACTGTTTACCTGGCGACTCCTGCTGCATCTTATGCAGAATACCCGATTCGGTGGCCACAATATACTGTTGCGCGGTATCGGTGCGGGCAAACTGCAGCAGGGCTGTGGTGGATCCAATAAAATCGGCCAGAGCAAGCAATTGGGCCTTGCATTCGGGATGGGCAATCAGCCTGGCTTGTGGATTCGATGTTTTCATGCGAATGACAGCTTCGGTGGAGAGTATGTCATGAACCTCGCAGCTGCCATCCCACAACACCATGTCGCGACCAGTGAGCCGGTTGATGTAGCCTCCAAGGTTCTTATCAGGTGCAAATACAATTTTCTGGTCTTTTGGAAATGACTCCACCACCTGCACGGCATTGCCTGAAGTGACAATGATGTCCGACATGGTTTTGATGGCAGCCGAGCAGTTCACATAGGAAATCACCGTATGATCAGGATAATGCTTCAAGAAGGCCTCAAAACGGTCGGGCGGACAACCATCGGCCAGCGAGCAGCCAGCTTCAAGGTCAGGTAAAATCACCTTCTTTTGGGGTGAAAGTATCTTTGCTGTTTCAGCCATAAAATGAACTCCGGCAAACATGATCACCTCAGCATCGGTTTGTGCCGCCTGTTGCGATAAGCCCAGACTATCCCCCACATAATCGGCAATATCCTGAATTTCAGGAATCTGATAATAATGTGCCAGGATAACGGCGCGTTTTTCCTTTTTTAGTTCGTTAATTTGCTGAACGATTGATTTCATGGATACGGTCAGGGTTTAGCACAAAAATACACAAGCCTGAACAAATTGAAAGGCGAACAAATTTAGCGTATTTCATTTTGACCCGCGAATGCCTTTGTTAAAATCCTATATATATCATCTTTTTTATAAAAATGTTATTGTTTATTGTATTGGGCATGTTCATTTCATGGATAAGTTTTTTGAGCTGTACTTGCTAAATTCAGTTATCATTTATTATCAACATAAATTCAACAAATGCATGAGTATAAACGGCTATTAATCAATAATATTTTGTTGAGTAGATATGAAGTGAACAGCTAATTTTGTTGATAAATTAGTGTCAGTTATGTCCGTTTTTTGTGTTGATATCAGTCTGAAAAATGATGATAAATGGCGGCTTTATCAACAGTTGTTTTTGTGGCGGGCCGATTTGACTAAAAAAGCAAGGACTTATTAAAAACTAATAACAGTTATCCACGGATATGAACAGTTTTGTGTTTACAATTTATAAATCATTCATCAATCGGTAGTTATAAAAAGGGGTAATTGTGGCGTGTTTTGATAATTGGTTCATAACAAATCGATCACAATTTTAGTACAGCTGAAAAATGAATATTTTTGCTAAAAATTATAAACATGCCATTAGTGAGTAAAACGATCGCCATCGGAAGTGATCACGGCGGGTACGAAATGAAGGAGTTTATCAGAAAGAAACTGGTGGCAGCAGGCTGGGATGTAAAGGATTTTGGAACGGACTCAACGCAGCGTGTTGATTATCCTGACATCATTCATCCCATAGCCAGCGCAGTAAATGGCGGAGTCTATGAAAAAGCCATCATCCTGTGCGGGAGTGGCAACGGGGCCCAGATGACAGCCAACAAATATCCGCATGTGAGGGCTGCCTTGTGCTGGAACCAGGAGCAGGCAAGCTTATCGCGTGAGCACAACGATGCCAATGTGCTTTCGTTGCCCGGAAGGTTCATCGCCTTTGATGTAGCCTGGGAAATGGTGCTGCTGTTTCTGAACACAGACTTTGAAGGGGGCCGTCACCAACTGCGGGTCGATAAAATTTCGAAAACAATTTAGCCTGAATCTATGCCTGATAAAAGCAGTATCTTTCAGCAGGAGTGCAATCAAAAAGCATTTGATAAGGCACACCGTAAAAAAATCAATTTTAATATATCGCGCTACGATGCCGCTGTAACCAAAGGTAAACAGCGCTTCAGTCAGCTTGAACTGGCCAAACAAAAGGCTGCCAACATCAAGTACAAGGCAATCGATCAGATTGATAAGCTGTTGGTCGAATTCGAAACCAATTTTATCCGCAATGGCGGCAGAATCATCTGGGCACGCAATGCGGAGGATGCAGCCCGTGACATTACCGCACTGTTGGCCGAAAACAACATCAAAAAAGTGGTCAAATCCAAGTCGATGACCACCGAAGAAATTAACCTGAACGAATTGCTTGAAAAGAAAAAAGTAGCGGTGTTCGAGACTGACCTTGGCGAGTATATCGTGCAGTTGCTTGGCGAAAAACCATACCATATTGTAACCCCGGCCATGCACAAGTCGAAGGAAGATGTGGCCGCACTTTTCCACCATAAGTTCGACACTCCTGCCGACAGCAGCCCTGAAGAAATCACCCGCTTTGTGCGGACAAAACTCCGCGAAGATTTCCGCGAAGCCGGAGCCGGCATCACGGGCGCCAACTTCCTGATCGCTGACATCGGGGCCATTGCCCTCACCGAAAACGAAGGCAATGGCATCATGTCGATGGCTTTTCCTTCGCTGCATATTGCCGTTGCCGGTATCGAGAAAATCATCCCGTCGATCGATGACCTTGACCTGCTCTGGCCCCTGCTGGCAACCCATGGAACTGGCCAGGCCATGACCGTTTACAATTCCATTGTGAGTGGTCCGGCCCGCGATTACGAAGATGATGGCCCGTCGGAAATGGTGCTGGTGCTGATCGACAATGGCCGCACCAACCTATTGGCCAAAAAACGACAGCGTATAGCCCTCAGCTGCATCCGCTGTGGCGCCTGCCTGAACACCTGTCCGGTGTACAAAAACATCGGCGGTCACACATATAACACTACTTACAGCGGGCCCATCGGTGCCGTCATCACCCCCCATATGAAAGAAATGGGTGAATGGAAACACCTCAGCTTTGCCTCATCACTCTGTGGCAGTTGTACGACCGTTTGCCCGGTGAAAATACCTTTGCACGAACTGTTGCTGGTAAACAGGAACGAAGCTGTTACCGAAGGCTACACCACCTCTTCTGAACGCTTTATGATGAAGTGGGCCAACAAGGTGTTGGGCAGCCGCAAAATGCTTGATTTCGGCAGTGGAAGCACAAAGAATTTTGTGCTGAGAAACACCGTATCAAAACAATGGGGCGATCGCCGCATCATGCCCCTGATGGCGCCCAAAAGCTTTAGCCAGCTGTGGAAAGAACAGCAGGAGCAAAAAAAAGCGGGCGAATAATTCCGCCCGCCTGATCGTTTATTTGCTTGTGTTTACTGCAGCAAGGATTGTACTTTTTCCCTGAGCGCTTCCTCACGCAGGTTTTTGGCAATGATAACGCCTTTGTCATCGAGCAGCACATTGTGTGGGATGGATTGCACGCCATACAGTTTAGCTGCTGAACAGCGCCATCCGGCGAGGTCAGAAACATGTGTCCAGGTGAGGTGATCGGCTTCAATGGCTTCTAGCCATTTGTCGCGGTCGGTGTCGAGCGACACAGCAAACACATCAAAGCCCTTGTCTTTAAAATCGTTGTAAACAGCAACTACATTCGGGTTTTCGTGACGACAGGGCTTGCACCATGAGGCCCAGAAATCGACCAGCAACAACTTTGTGCCTACTTTTTGCGACAAGGCAATGGTGTCGCCGGTGGCGCCAGCCAGTTTGAAGTCGACATAAGGCTGTCCGATGGCCACACTTTGCAGCACAAGCACCCTGTTGCGGAGATCCTTCAGGTAGGGCGACGAAACTGACTGATCGAAGTTGTTGACCAGCGATTCGAGTTCGTCGAGTTCGAAATCATAGGTGTTGCGCAGCAGGATATAGTGGGCAACAATATCAGCGGTATTGGTTTTGATGAAATTAACCATATAGTCACGCTTTTCCTTTTCAACAGCCTTGAACTGTTCTTCAACTTCCTTCATTTTGGCTTCGTCCTGGTTTTTTTCGGCTTCCTGGTATTGCTGGTACACTTCGTACAGCTTATCATCGAAACCTTCGGAACCTGTGATGTAGGCAGTGTAGCGATCCTGTGCAGGCGAACCGGTGATGGTCGCATTTTTCATATTGATCGGGTCAACATCAACGGTGATGTTGGCAGCTTCGGCGAAAAAGCTGGCATAACCTTTCTGATCCTCAAGGCTGAGGTATAGCATTTCGGGCGACGACATGCTTCCCTTGATGAGCGCTGCGCCTTTTTCAATGGTGGCCGAATCGAGTTTAACCCAATCATCATTCACGCGTTTTTCGAGCATGACTTTTTTGCCATCGAAGCCCTGAACCTTTACCTGAATGGTAAATGTATCTGCCTTTTTGTTCATATTGCATGAAGCAAAAACAAATCCGGCAATGAGTGTCAATAAGAAGAATTTTTTCATCATGATAATGTTAAGTAAGGAATGCAAAACTAAACTTTTTGTCGGAAAATCAGCACAACATAAGGTTAACGCCTGTTTTTGCCAAAGAAAAGCATGATCATCATGATCAGCAGCTCGCTGAACAGTGTGCTGAGCGATATCCTGAGCAGCGTCGACGGAAGTTGTGTAAAGCTGAAAACCTCCAGAAAAAACAGGGCGGTATGGTGAATAAGCACCAGCACAATGGAGTAAGTAAAGAACCAACGTGCACCCATATCGGAAATGCCCGGATTGAGGCTGCCTTCGGGGTCGCGGGCACCGGTGGTCAGGCGCACGATGGTGGGCCTCACAAAAGCCATCAGTACTGTTGCACCGGCATGAAGCCCCGATGTTGACGAGAAAATATCGACGGTGTAACCCAGCAGAAAACCAATGATGAGCAGCAACCACGGCCTTATGTTGAATGGCAGCAGCATGATGAACAACACATAAATAAACGGATTGACATAACCACCGATCAGCACATTGTTCAGAATGAGCACCTGAAAAAGGAGCAACAATGCAAAGCGGGCGGTATATAAAAAGTACTTATTCATGGATGTTCGCTTTCCTTAACTGGTCAATTTCCTGCTGGTCGCTGTTAAATACGACATACACCTGCCTGAGCATATTAAAATCGGTCGACAGGGTCAGAACGGCTTTGTTCAGGCTGCTTCCTGCGGGTTCAATATATTCCTTGATGGTTCCCACCATGATGCCTTCAGGGAAGATGAGCGAATGTCCGCTGGTGACCACGGTATCGCCTTCGACGATTTTGAGGTGGGCAGGAATGTCCTCCACCAGCCCGTAACGGTAATTTTCACCTGTCCAGGTGAGGTTTGCCAGCTGGCCGCTTTTACGAAACATCACGCTGATGCGCGCATAGCGGTGCAACAATGACAAGGCCGTGGCATAGTGGTCAGAAACGCCGGTGACAATGCCGGCAACCCCATCGGGCGAGATGATGCCCATATCGGCCTTCACACCATCGAGGCGTCCTTTGTTGATCAGGATATAATTGTTCCGGAAATGAACCGTATTGCTGATCACCTTGGCCGGGATATGCCTGAAATGGACATGGTCGCTTTGACGCGAAGTGGAATCAACCATTTCTTCCAGTTCGGCGATTCGGTCGTGGAGCTGGGCATTTTCGAGGGCAAGCAGGTCGTTGTGGAAGCCAAGTGAAAAATAGCCGGTGATATTGCTTTTGGTCTGGTAAACTTCGCCGGTGAGGGCATTTGAGGTATTGATCAATGCGGCCCTGTGATAGCTGTGGCTGTTGCTGAGCAGGTAAACACACAGGGATTCGAGCAGCAAAAACAGCAGCACGAAATGGTATTTCTGCACGAAACGAACCAGGTTACGCATGGAATATGTTGGCTATTGAACCCCTCCTTATTTGATCAGGAACGGGAATTTGTCAAAGTTCTTCAGTGCGATGCCTGTACCCCTGGCAACGGCACGCAACGGATCTTCGGCAACATGCACCGGAAGCTTGGTTTTCAGGTGAAGGCGTTTGTCGAGGCCACGCAACAGTGAGCCACCTCCGGCCAGGTAAATGCCGGTGCGGAAAATGTCGGCCGACAGTTCGGGAGGTGTCATTTCGAGGGCATTCAACACAGCGGCTTCAATCTTCGAAATGCTCTTGTCGAGGCAGTTGGCGATCTCGGTATAGTTCACCTTGATTTCTTTCGGGATGCCGGTCAGCATATCCCTGCCATGTACAGCGTAATCATCGGGCGGATTGTCGATGAGCGGCATGGCGGCACCAACTTCAATTTTGATGCGTTCGGCTGTGCGTTCACCGATGTTGATGTTGTGCTGCTTACGCATATATTCTTCGATGTCGGCATTGAAGTCGTCGCCGGCAATGCGGATCGATTTGTTGTTGACGATACCGCCGAGCGCGATAACGGCTATCTCACTTGTTCCACCCCCGATGTCGATGATCATATTGCCGGTAGGCTCGAGCACATCGATGCCAATACCTATGGCAGCAGCCATGGGTTCATGAATAAGCCTGACTTCCTTGGCTCCGGCCTGTTCGGCTGAATCCTTCACGGCCCTTTCTTCCACCTCGGTAATGCCTGATGGAATACAGATAACCATTTTCAGTGCGGGAGCAAACCATTTGTCTTTCAGGCCGATCATCTTGATCATCTCACGGATCATATATTCAGCCGATTGAAAATCAGCAATCACGCCATCGCGTAACGGCCTGATGGTTTTGATGTTTTCGTGGGTTTTACCATGCATCATCATGGCTTTTTTGCCTACAGCGATGATTCTGCCGGTGTTGCGCTCGATGGCAACGATGGAAGGCTCGTCGACCACCACCTTGTCGTTAAACATGATGATGGTGTTGGCTGTTCCCAGGTCAATGGCAATTTCTTTTGTCAGAAATGAAAAAAGTCCCATATTTCAATGTAGTTATATCAATGTTTAAAATGCCTTGTTCCTGTGAACACCATGCTGATTCCATGCTGATTGCAGTAATCGATGGAATCCTGGTCCCTGACAGAACCTCCGGGCTGAACAACGGCCTTCACTCCTGCTTTTCCGGCTATTTCAACCGAGTCGGCAAAGGGGAAAAAGGCATCCGACGCCATAACAGCACCCTGCAGATCAAATCCAAACTCATGCGCTTTGGCAATGGCCTGCTTGAGTGCATCGACACGCGATGTCTGACCGATACCTGAACCAAGCAACTGCTTGTTTTTGGCCAGCACAATGGCGTTCGAACGGGTATGTTTTACGATCTTGTTGGCAAAAACCATGTCGTTCAACGCTTCGTCACCAGCCTGTGTGAGCGTGACCGGCGAAAAATTGTCAAGCTGTTCAGTCTGCCTGTCCCTGTCTTGCTCAAGTGCGCCATTGAGTATCGACCTGAATTGTTTTGTTGGAAAGGAAAACGCCCGCTGGCGCAAAATTACTCTATTTTTCCGCGACCGGAGCAAATCGAGTGCATTTTTCTCAAAATCAGGCGCAACAACTATTTCGAAGAATAAATCATTCATGACTGCAGCCGTATTTTCATCGATGATGCGGTTCGAAACAAGCACACCGCCAAAGGCCGAAACAGGATCTCCGGCAAGGGCTGCCTTGTAGGCATCGGTGAGGTTTTCGCGGCTGGCGATGCCACAGGCATTGTTGTGCTTCAGGATGGCAAAGGTGGTTTCTTCGAACTCACTCATGAGGGCAAGGCCGGCATCGAGGTCAAGCAAATTGTTGTATGAAAGTTCCTTGCCGTGAAGCTGTTCGAAAATATCGTCGAGTTTGCCATAGAAGAAGGCTTGCTGGTGCGGGTTTTCGCCATACCTGAGCGCCCTGGATTCGTCGATACTCTGCCTGAAAGCAGCATGTTTGCCCTGGTTCATCCAGTTAAAAATGGCGGTGTCGTAAGCCGATGACACGGAAAAGGCGGCAGCAGCAAAATGTTGCCTGTCGGAAAGGCTTGAATAAGCCTCCTTTTCGTTAAGCAGACCAATGAGCTCATCATAATAGGCTGATGAAGGCACAACCAGCACATGATCGAGGTTTTTGGCCGCAGCCCTGATCAGCGAGATGCCACCAATGTCAATTTTCTCAATGATTTCGTCGTAAACCGTTGTTTTCTCAAGGGTTTCCGTGAACGGATACAGGTCGACAATAACCAGGTCGAAGGTCGGAATACCGTAAGCGTTCAGGTCGCTGAGGTCGGAGGGCAGCTCAGGCCGGCCCAGGATGCCACCAAACACCTTTGGGTGCAGGGTTTTCACCCGGCCGCCAAGAATTCCCGGATAGCCCGTCAGCGATTCCACTGTTTCTGCAGGCACCTGCAGCGACCGTATGAAATCGTAAGTTCCCCCTGTGGAATAAATTTTTACCCCAAGGGCATCGAGTTTGCGTACAATTTCGTCGAGACGATCTTTATAATATACAGATATTAAAGCTGTTTGAATTTTTTTCAAGACTTTGATAATTAGTTTATAGGATTTGCAAGATTATTAAAAAACACGCTCAGTTGCAACTTATTTAAGTGTATTTTTGCTGATGTTAGACAGATTTCTACGTTTTATTTTATTCATAAATTAGACAATTATGTTGTTGATCGTTCGATTGATCAACGAAAGCTTCAGGTTTGCGTTGGTTGCCCTGGTAGTGAATAAAGTAAGGACCATACTTTCATTGCTAGGCATTACGATAGGTATTTTCTCGATCATATCAGTTTTTTCGGTATTCGACAGCCTCGAAAAATCAATTCGCGACGACATTAACTCGTTGGGCGACAATATTCTTTTTATTCAGAAATGGCCATGGATGGCTGGCGGGGGCGACTATCCCTGGTGGAAATACTGGCAACGTCCGGAGGCCACCATGCGCGAGATGGCAGAGCTCGAAAAACGCACCACTTCAGCAAAGGCTTTTGCCTATATGGTCAATGTGAACCGCGATATCAGGTACAAATCCACCACCATCAGCCAGACGCAGATCAATGTTGTGTCGCATGATTATGCCGAAGTAATGCCTTTCGACCTGCAGGATGGCCGCTATTTTACCGCGCTTGAATCGCAGAGCGGACGCAATGTGGTCATCATTGGTGCCGACATCGCTGAGACTTTTTTTGTTAACGAAGATGCCATTGGAAAATCAATCAAGATTTTCGGGCTCAAGCTCGATGTGATCGGTGTGATCAAAAAGAAAGGTCAGGATATTTTTGGAAACTCCGACGATGACAAGGTGATCATTCCGGTCAATTTTGCCCGCAACCTGATCGACCTGCGCAATATTGGTTCAGCCATTGTGGTAAGGGCAAAACCCGGCGTGAGCAACGAGGAACTGAAAGATGAACTTATCGGTGCCATGCGCGCCGTGAGGAAATTAAAGCCTACCGTTGAAGACAATTTCGCCATCAACCAGATGGACATCGTAAACAAATCATTCGACCAGCTGTTTGGAGTAATTGCTGTTGTGGGCTGGATCATCGGCGGATTTTCGCTGCTTGTGGGTGGTTTTGGCATTGCCAACATCATGTTTGTTTCGGTAAAAGAACGCACAAGCCAGATTGGTATTCAGAAATCGCTCGGGGCAAAAAACTACTTCATTCTTTTACAATTTCTGTTCGAAGCCGTGTTCCTGTCGGTTTTGGGCGGCATTGTCGGCTTGATCATTGTGCTCATCATGAGCATGTTGGTTACCCAATTATCAAGCTTTAACCTGGTTCTTTCGCTACAGAACATCCTCCTTGGTGTGTTTGTTTCGGCCTTCATCGGCCTGGTTTCAGGCTTCCTCCCTGCCTGGTCCGCTTCCAAACTCGACCCTGTAGAAGCCATGCGTTCTACTTTTTGATGGGGTGGTTCAGGCCGTGAAAGCGGCTTCGATTTTTTATTATATTTACGAATTAAAAACTGACTGATGGAAAACAGGTGGGTGGTATCACAACAAGGTGACAAGCAGATTATTAAACATTTAATGGATGCTTTGTCTATCGATGCCAACCTGGCCAACCTCCTTGCGCAACGCCAGATTTCCACTTACGAGGAAGCCAAAGACTTTTTCCGGCCCGACCTGAATGACCTGCATGATCCCTTCCTGATGAAGGACATGGACAAGGCCGTTGAACGCATTAAAACAGCCATTTCGAAACAGGAAAAAGTACTCGTCTATGGCGACTACGACGTGGATGGAACAACAGCCGTTGCCCTTGTCTACGCCTATCTGAAGAAATATTTCAAAAAACGCATCGAGTTTTATATTCCCGATCGCTACAACGAAGGTTATGGCATTTCTTTCAAAGGGATCGACCATGCTGTGCATGAGGGCATCAACCTTGTAATCGCCCTCGACTGCGGCATCAAAGCGGTCGAAAAAATCGACTATGCCAACAAATTCAAGGTCGATTTTATCATCTGCGACCACCACCGGCCGGGCGATAAGCTTCCCGATGCCGTGGCTGTGCTCGATTCAAAGAGACCCGACTGCAACTATCCGTTCAAGGAATTATCGGGCTGTGGTGTCGGGTTCAAACTGATCACAGCCCTTGCCCAGGACCTAAAGGATGACGTGAATGAGTTATACGCTTTCCTTGACCTGGTGGCCATCAGCATTGCTGCCGACATTGTGCCCATCATCGGCGAAAACAGGATTCTCGCCCACTACGGACTGAAGCTGCTCAACAGCGCCCCCAGGCCTGGTATCGAGTCGGTGCTTCGCTACTCAAACGTGAACAAACGCGACATTGTTGATGATAAAAAAGGCTTGTTCCTGAACCGCGAGCTTACCATCAGCGACCTCGTTTTTCTGATTGGTCCGCGCATCAATGCTGCTGGACGCATCGAGAGCGCCAGCGATTCAGTGCGCCTCATGCTTGCCGATAAGATGAGCCATGCCGACAACCTGGCAAAGGCCATTAACGAACTGAATACGGAACGCCGGAACCTCGACAACCAGATCACCGAAGAAGCGCTGGCAATGATTGAACAAACACCCGGTCTGAAACAAGCCAAAAGCACCGTGCTGTTTAACGAAAACTGGCACAAAGGCGTTATTGGCATTGTGGCATCGCGGCTTACCGATACGTTTTACCGGCCCACCATCATCCTCACCCGCTCTTCGGGCCTGATTACCGGATCGGCCCGCTCGGTGAAAAACTTCGATGTGTACGACGCCATCGACCATTGCTCCGGATTGCTTGAGCATTTCGGCGGGCATAAATATGCTGCCGGCCTTTCGCTGAAGCCTGAAAACCTTGATGCGTTCCGGTCTATGTTCGAATCCTACGTCATCAACACCATCGAAGATCAGATGCTCGTTCCGGAGATTGAAATTGATATGGACCTGAATTTCAGCGACCTGAATCCGAAATTCATGCGCATACTGAAACAGTTTGCCCCTTTTGGTCCGGGAAATATGTCGCCTGTTTTCAGAACAAACAATGTGATCGACGCCGGACGCTCACGCGTGGTGGGCAAAAACCACCTGAAACTCGACCTGGTGCAAACAACCACACGCAGCCAGGCCTTTTCCGGTATAGCCTTTCAGCAAGGTCATCATTTTGATGCCATCAAAAGCGGAAAACCATTCAGCATCTGCTATCACCTCGAAGAAAATGAATGGCAGGGCAAGGTGAACCTGCAGCTCAATGTGAAGGACATCAAGGAAGAAGAAGATTAATCAGGGCCTAACTGGCTGATCCGCCCTGGAAAGCCAACAAAGTAGCAAGAACCCTACTAACCTATTGCATTTTCCTGATTTTCACAGCAAACCACAGCATCAGGCTGCCAGCCAGCAGCGCGAGAATTCCGCTGATTACGACCAGATAAGCCGCAACAGCATAAGGATTGTAGAGGAGGACAATGCCGAAAACGAGGGTGATAACGACGGATGCCCAGTCCACTCCTTTGTTGTTGAAGTTGTGCTGTCCGAAGGCAAGCAGATAGGCTTGAAACAAGGCTGAAACCAGCGTCATTGCACCAATAACAGTTAAAAATGCAGCGATGGTATGTTGGGTGTAAAGAATGATCAGTATGCCAATGATGCCGGCGACAATGGCCTGCATGAGGAGTGAAACGAATGGAAGGTCCTTGCGCAGGCGGTAAATGGCCGCTATAAGCATGCCGGCACCAATGAGCAAAATGACCAGACCAGTGTATAGGGCGATGGCTGTGATGATCTCTTCGCTGAGGAAAAGGGCCACGATGCCATAGACAAGGGCAATGAATCCGCTTACGGCGAAAACCAGCCAGCTGTGATGTGTTGATGCGGTGTGGTTCATGGTGTTGCTTTTGATTAATAATCTTAAAGGATGTGTTCGATCAATACCCTGATAATGAGGTATACGCCAAATCCCATCAGTCCGACGCCGGCAATTTTATTGAATTTTCCGATCATGGCCGGGGTAAGGAACCGCTTGATGGAAAAAGCCCCATAGGCTTTGGCCAGGTCGCTCAGGAGCACCATGATGAGGGTTCCGCTGAAGAAGGTAACCAGGTCCTGCTCGTTGCCGCCAAAGCGGGCCGAGATACCCACGATAACACCCACCCAGAAAATCCAGACGAAGGGATTAACCACATTCATGAAAAAGCCTTTGGCCACAAAGGTGAGCCAGTGCGGACCGGTAACCTTGATCGGCACGTCGTCTTCGTTAACGGCTGTTTCGGTGATTACTTTGCGGCTGAAGGTGACCAGGCCAAAAATGACCAGGATGATGCCGCTCGACAAGCCAAACCACAGGTAGTTGCTTGGTTCGGTGACAATCTGTATGGCGCCCATAAGGCAGAGGACGACCATAAACAGGTCGTTCAGGAAAATCCCCAGGGCCAGGCCGGTAGCCGACCAGAATCCGCGGTGGATGCTCGTTTGCACCAGGGCAAAAAAGGCAGGGCCGAACCCAAAAAAGGTAGCCAGCGTAAGTCCAAGTAAAACCCCTTCAAAAAAAATATTCATGATGGTTAATCGGCAAGGTTAATTTCTTTCAGGTAAGCTTCCCAGTCTTCAAGCCGCTGGCCTTTCAGCACGCGCGGAAATTTAATGGCGCTTCCTTCCTTGCCCTGCTTTTTCAGGTAATCGTAGAAAACCTTCGATGGAAGTACTTTGACGAAGACTTCCTTGATGGCCTCCATGCGTTCAACCATATAATCGTCGTTGAGCTGGTTGAGGTATTCGTCAATTTTTTGAACAACCAGCGCCGGATCAATCTTATCCTCGGTGCCAAGATACCATTTGTGGGCAAACAATGAACCATGACGAATTCCTGCCACCGTAAACTCCCTGACAACGATGTTGAATTCTTCCTGAAGCATCTCGATGGCCCGGTTCATGTTTTCCTGCGAAAGGTGTTCCCCGCACAGACTCAGGTAGTGTTTGGTGCGTCCGGTAACAACGATCTCACAGGTTTTCACATTCAGAAACTTAATGGTATCACCGATCAGGTAGCGCCATGCGCCTGCGTTTGTCGACAGCAACAAGGCATACTCTTTGTTGTTTTCTGCCTCGGCCAGACTCACCGTTGTCGGGTTGGCGACCAGGTTGCCTTCTTCGTTGAAATTGTTGTCGTCGAACGGGACAAACTCGAAATAGATGCCATTGTCAACAACCATCTGCATTCTTCTGGCTTCGAAGCCGTTCTGATAGGCAATATAGCCTTCAGAGGCCAGGTAGCTTTCCGAATAGAGCATGGGTTTGCCAAACAGCTTTTCGAAACTCTTTTCATAAGGTGCAAATGACACGCCGCTGTGCACATACACCGAAAGGTTTGGCCAGATATCGTGGATGGTCTTCAGGTGATACTCACTGATGATCCGTTCCATCAGAATTTGTACCCAGGCCGGAACACCCACAATAACACCAATATCCCAGCTGGGGGCTTTGCGCACCATTTCGTTCAGCTTGGTGGCCCAGTCGGCAGCCTTCGAAATCCGCTTGCCGGGTTTGTAAAAATGCTGAAACCAAAAAGGAATATTGCCGGTCGTAATCCCTGAGAGGTCACCGGCGTAGTAGGTGCCGTTGTATTGCAGGTGGGTGCTTCCCCCGATCATGAGGATGCCCTTTTCATAAAAATGAACCGGAAAATGATACTTTGATGCTGATACCAACTGTCTGATACTGGCCCTTTTAATCGATGAAAGCATATCGGAAGTTACCGGAATATGCTTGCTCGAGGCTTCCGAGGTGCCCGAACTCAGCGCAAAGTATTTCACCCGGCCGGGCCAGCTGACATAAGCCTCACCATTCAATGCGCGATACCACCATTGTTTGTACATGGCGTTGTAGTCAAACACCGGAACCGTATTCCTGAATGCTTCAACAACATTTTTACTGTTCATCATTTCAGAAAAATTGTAATGTTCACCAAAGGAGGTGAACTGGGCTTTGCGCAGCAGGATTCGCAGCTGCTCTTCCTGTGCCTGTAATGGATTGATTCGCTGTTTTTTTAATTCAACAGGCACGTTCCGCAATTCGTAGGCTTTTTTAATGAGTGTACCAAGTATGGGCATGGGAAAGGGTTATTACGAATAAGCAAATATAACAAATATTGAAAACTGACTTTTTTTTTCACTGCAACCGTTTGTGCTGAGGCGTTTTCCTGCCCTCGCCCGGTTTCCTGTTTTTGTGTTGATTTCTTACTGCAGGATGCAGGCTTTGGCCAAAGGGTGTTTGCATTGCAAAAATTGAACCATTTGCATCTTGAATCATCAACGAAAGGGCTTATTTTTGTCGGCTAATGCATAATCCCCTCCACACCATGAAAACGACCCTTACAGCCTGTTTATTTGCCCTTCTGCTGATAAACGTCAGGGCCCAGGAAATCCCAAACAATGGATTCGAAAGCTGGGAAAACTTTGGTAATTACGAGAACCCGACTTCGTGGAACACGCCCAACCAGTACACTGCCCTGGCTTCGGTAGTGGTGGTTTCGAAAAGCGAAGATGCCGCTGCCGGGAGTTTTTCGGCAAAGCTGGAAACAAAAACAGTGTTCGGCAGCTTTGTTTCGCCCGGACTGATCACGCTGGCCGACTTTGTGGTCGATATAATCGGCAACAGCTTTTCCATCACCGGAGGTATTGCCATGCACGAAAGGCCTGTAAAGATCAGGGGCATATATAAGTATACTGCGGTGGAGCACGATTCGGCCCTGCTGCAGGCCTACAACTACAAATTCCTCGAAAACGGTGAACGCGATACCCTTGGCATGGCTGTTTGGTACGGACAGCCGGCTGCAAACTGGACTCCCTTTGAGGTTGATATGGAATACGACTCAGCACTGATACCCGACACGCTGAATATCGTGATCATGTCGTCGTCAGATGCCGGTTTTATTCCCGGATCCGTGCTGATGGTCGACAGCCTAACGCTGGAGCTGCAAACAGGCATGCAGGTTTCACTAACGAATGACAGGCAGCTGAGGATCTACCCGAACCCCGTCAGCGACTGGCTAAGCATCGAAAGCCAACTGCCGCTGCGGAAGGCCGAACTGATCATTTCTGATGCTTCCGGGCGCGAAACAAAACGGATGGCCTTAAACCCCAGGTCGACAACCATCAATGTAAGTGATCTGCCTGCCGGAATGTACGACTGCAGCATCACCGAAGGCAACACCCGTCTTTACCGGCAAAGCATCATCATCCGCTGACGCCTGGTAAGGCAACCTTCATTATGCTGCCACCATGCGTGTGAGGCATAAAATTTCCTAATTTTCACCCCAAAATCAGACCTATGGGCATAAAAAAACAGGAAATATGGCTGGCAATATTATTCTTTATCAATGGTTTAACTGTTTTTGCCCAGGATAATCAATCTGCTGCACCCAGGGTAAAAAAAGGCTGGAACTTCGGGATACTGCCGGCGGTTTCTTTCAATTCCGACCTGGGATTTCAATATGGCGGACTGATCAATTTGTTTCATTACGGCGATGGCAGCCGGTATCCCAAATACAACCATTCCTATTACCTTGAGGCATCGCGCTACACCAAAGGCAGCGCCCTGCTTCGTTTTGCCTACGACAGCGATATGTTGCTGAAAGGCATACGCACCACCTTCGATATCAGTTATATGCCTGAGCAGGCCATCGATTTTTATGGGTTCAATGGCTACGATGCCGTCTACGAAGAACCCTTTGTGAATCAGGACGATCCGTCGTATCTCACACGCATCTACTATAAACACCGCAGGGATATGCTGCGGATCCACACGGACTTCACAGGCAGCCTGGGGAGGAAGAACCTTTACTGGGCAGCTGGGCTCGAGTATTACGATTTGTATGTGAGTTCGGTTGATGTAGACCGCCTGAACAAAGGGAAAAGTGAAGCAGATAAACTGCCCGATCCGGCAAGCGTTCCAGGCTTGTACGAAAACTATGTGAATTGGGGACTTATTGAAGCCGGTGAAGCCAAAGGGGGTTCCTTTTTGGGCATCAAAGCCGGACTTGTTTACGACAGCCGCGATTTTCAGCCAAACCCGATGCGGGGAACCTGGACTGATGCGATCCTGTATGTGGCGCCTGCCGCGACAAGCTCGTTCAGCAAAGGATTCATGCACCTCAGCATCACCCACCGGCAGTATTTCACCCTGGTACAGCACAAGCTGTCCTTTGTTTACCGCTTGTCGTATCAGGGAAACCTGGGCACCTATGTGCCGTTTTACGTCCAGCCACTGATGGTGACCACACAGCTTAAGGGTGCTTATTCGGAAGGCCTGGGCGGACAGCGTTCGTTGAGGGGGGTGTTGCGCAACAGGGTTGTTGGCGATGGATTCGTTTATGGCAATGCTGAATTCAGGTATAAGTTCTACCGCACGGCATGGCTGAACCAGCAGTTTTATTTTGCCCTGAACGCCTTTGTGGATGCCGGGCAACTTGTTAAAAAAATTCCCATTGAAGAAAAGCTTGAAGCCATCAAACAGGCCTTCCCCGAACACGATGAAGCCTTCTGGAACGACCATTTCAATCCGGGTGCCGAAAGCATCCATTGGACCACAGGGCTGGGACTAAAGCTGGTGATGAATGAAAACTTCATCCTTTCGGGCGACTACGGACGGGCGCTCAACAGGCAGGATGGCAAAAGCGGCATTTATATCGGCCTGAATTACCTGTTTTAACCCGCCCTAACTGACTGCAAGCCGCACAAAAAAAACAAACCTCCCCAACGAAGCGCCGGAGAGGTTTGACCAGATGAAAGTTGCCTTTAACACCTATTTATCCATCATATATTTGGCAAGGAATTTCTCCATGGCCCTGTAGAAATCGAAGCGGTTTTCTTCGTTTCTGAATCCGTGGCCTTCGTTGTCTTTCACCATATATTCCACGTCAACACCACGTTTGCGGAGGGCTTCCACAATCTGATCCGATTCGGCGATGTTCACCCTGGGGTCGTTAGCACCCTGGGCCACGAATAGCGGAGCCATGATGCGGTGTGCATTCAGGGCAGGCGAAGTGGCTTCGAGCTGGGCTGAATCCTTTTCGGGGTCGCCAACCATTTCATACATCATATCGAGCATGGGTTTCCAGTAAGGCGGAATGGTTTTCATGAAGGTAAACAGGTTCGAAACGCCAACATAGTCAACGGCTGCAGCATAAAGTGTCGGGGTGACCACAACGCCCTGAAGCGTAGCATAACCACCATAGCTGGCACCATAAATGGCAATCCTGTCGGGATCGGCAATGCCCTGTTCAATGAGCCAGTAAACGCCATCGGTGATGTCGTTCTGCATGGTGAGGCCCCATTGTTTGAAGCTTGATTCCCAGAATTTGCGGCCGTAACCTGTCGATCCCCTGAAGTTCATCTGCAACACGGCATAGCCACGGTTGGCCAGGAACTGAACCTCCGGATTAAATCCCCAGTTGTCGCGCGCCCATGGTCCGCCATGCGGATTTACCACAACAGGCAGGTTTTCGGGAGCAACACCTTTGGGCAGGGTCAGGTATCCGTGGATGGTAAGACCATCGCGCGAACGGTAGGTGATGGGCTTGATATCGGCCATCTTGCTTTCGTCAATCCATGGGCTGACGTCCTGAATTTTTGTAAGCAGGTCTTTCTTTTTGTCATACAGGTAATAGGCGCCCAGCGAACGGTCGCTGTAGGTCCTGATGATGAATTTTTCCTCGTTCTTGTCGGAGGCTGTAACAGCGACTTCATAGCCCGAGAGTTCCTTTTCGAGGCGCTCGAACATGGCTTTGGCCTCGTCATCGAAAAAGTAACGGTCGCGTTTCCATGAGGTAAAGCTGGCGGCAGTAATCACCTTTTTCTTACGCGAGTAGCTGATGCCCGACACATCGTAATCCTTGTTTTCGTATAGCACTTCTTTTTCTTTTCCCGTGGCAGGGTCAAAAATGACGGCCACCTGTTTGTCGCGGTTCAGGTTCGAAGTGGCATAAAGGAACTTATTGTCGAAAGTAAAAAACTCCGGACTAAGCGATTCCTTGAAGTTGGTGGTGAGGATCGGCCTGAAGGGTTCGTCTTCCTTGTCGCGGTATTGCAGCTGTGAGTTTACCCCATCAACAATGGCAATGGCCACACGCAACTTGCCGGCATGGTCGGTCATCCAGCCCTGTATGTTGCCCGGATTCTCGGCCAGCATGACCATTTCACCGGTTTTGATGTTGAGCCTGTAAGGATCGAATACCATGGCGTTGCGTTTGTTGAGCCCGATAATCACTTCATCAGGCTGATCTTCGAGGTCGTCGATGATCTGTGTGCGTACTTTATCGAAACAGGTCAGGCATTTGAGGTTTTTGCCATTGGCATCAACACCGAAGAGCGCAAAGTTTTCGTCGCCGCCATTGTCTTTCAGAAACAGGATGCGGTTGTTATTTGCCCAGAAATAGCCCGAAATGTCGCGGTCTGTTTCAGAGGTCAGCCTGACGGCCTTATTGCTGCCGGCTTTCTGAACAAAGATGTTCATGCGGTTCTCGTAAGGAGCCATAAAGGAAATATAGCGGCCATCGGGGCTGATGTTGTAGGAAGACTTTTCAGGATTTCTGAAAAAATCCTCAATGGGTACAAGGGTTTGTGCGTGTAGCATAAATTGACTGTTTAACTGGATGGTAAGCACCATAAGGCCGATCACCAACCAGGTTTTTCTTTTTAGGTTCATAAATTATACGAATTAATTAATGTTATTTTAAAACACGGTTCTTAACGAAGAGATAAGCAAAAATAAGTCATTTTGTTAAATTTGAACAGGAATTTGCGAACGAAGGTACTCAAGCGGTGGTCAAACGCGCAATATTGCATACTTTTACACCTTCAGTTTCGTTTGATCAGAAACTTTTTAGGCGGTGGATATCTACAACAGAAAGAAAAGATGGAAGGTGTTTCTGTCGATCATGGCACTGGTCATCATCAGCGCATCCATCTATTATACCAACGCCCTTGTGGGGGAGTTTGCCCGTAAGGAGCGCAACCAGGTAAAGGTGTGGGCCGATGCCATTCAGCGAAAGGCCAGCCTGATGCACTACACCGAATCGTTTTTCAACGAGGTGCGCCGCCAGGAGCGCCAGCGTGTCGAACTGCTTGCCAACACCTATAAGCGCCTTATTCAGGACGAAAACTCACCTGATCTGACCTTCTATCTTGAAATCATCAGCAACAACACCAGCATTCCGGTCATTTATGCCGATGAATCGGGCAACATACTCAGCACAAAAAACCTGGGCATCGAACTGGATACCATTACCCGGCTTACCGATGCGCTGAGGCATGAGTTTACACAGTATGAACCCATTCCCGTGCAAATATCCGCGCTGAAGCGCAACTACCTGTATTATCATGAATCGCTCATCTTCACCGACCTGAAGAAAGTGCTCGATGACCTGGTCAGCTCGTTTCTGACCGAGGTGGCACTCAACTCGGCCAGCGTGCCCGTTATCATCACCGACAGCACACAGAAAAACGTGATCCAATACGGCAACATCAGCGATTCGCGCATGAAAGACGCTGCTTTTCTGGAACAAGAATTGGCATCGATGGCCTCGGCAAACAACCCAATCGAAATTTCATTCCTCGATTACGGTAAAACCTATATCTTTTACAGAAGTTCTGATTTACTGCAAAGTATGCGGTTTTTCCCCCTGCTTCAAATCCTCATTATTGCCTTGTTTCTGCTGATCGCCTACCTGTTGTTCAGCTATGCCCGCAAGTCGGAACAGAACCAGGTATGGGCCGGAATGGCCAAGGAAACAGCCCATCAGATCGGCACGCCACTTTCGTCGATGATGGCATGGATTGAGCTGATGAAGATGCAGGACGAAAACAGCCCCATGGCCGTAACCGAGATGGAAAAGGACATTCAGCGGCTTGAAGCCATCACCGAGCGCTTCTCGAAAATCGGCTCGCCGCCGGTGCTCGAACGCATGGATGTGGTGGGGGTGATTGAAGAAACACTGGGATACCTCAAAAGCCGCACCTCGAGCAAGGTGACCTATGAATTTAAGGTTCCCAAGGGACAACATTTTGTTATCCCGCTCAATGCCGTGCTGTTTCGCTGGGTGATCGAAAACCTGTGTAAAAACGCCATTGATGCCATGACGGGGCAAGGAAAAATAACGGTTGAAATCCTGGCCGAAAACAACCACCTCATCATCGACCTGAGCGACACGGGCAAAGGCATTGCCAAGTCAGAGTTCAAACATGTGTTCAACCCGGGTTATTCGAGCAAAAAGCGTGGCTGGGGATTGGGCTTAACGTTGGCCAAACGCATCATCAGCGAATACCACAAGGGAAAAATATTTGTTCGTTCGTCGACACTGAACGAAGGAACCACCTTCCGCATCATCCTGAAGTCATAAAAAAAACCCGGAGAATATCCCCGGGTTTTCAGATTGGTGTTATGAGCAAATTATTGTTTAATCAGCTCAAGATTCACCTGAATATCTACATTTTCACCAACTACCAGGCCACCGGCTTCCATCACCGTATTGTAGGTCAGGCCATAGTCGGTTCTGTTGAGGCTGCCGCTAACCTTGAAACCGGCGCGGGTGTTTCCCCATGGGTCCTTGATCGTGCCATTGTATTTGACATCCAGCTCAACGCTTTTGGTAACGCCATGCATGCTCAGATCACCCTTGAGCTTATATTTGTTACCACTTACCTTTGTCATTGACTTGCCAACAAACTCGATGGTTGGGTATTTGGCCACATCAAAAAAGTCGGCACTGCGCAGGTGGTCATCGCGTTTTTCGGTATCGGTGTTGATTGAAGCTGCCTGGATGGTGAATTTTACGCTGGCATCAGAAAAATCAGGCTTGTCGGCCATGATGACTCCGCTAAATTCCTGGAAACTGCCGGTTACCGTTGTGATGACCATATGGTCGATTTCGAAGGTAACATTGGCATGCGATTGGTCGATTTTCCAGTTTGTGTTCTGTCCGAAGCTCAGGGCAACGACAAGAAGTGATACAATAGTTAACAGGGTTTTTTTCATTTTTAACATGAGTTTATGGTGTTTAACATCTATTTTTGGACTGCGATTGAAAACATACTCGCAACAATGTTTAATGTTTTAATCTTTAATCAGTCGAAACATTAAACAAAACTCACAACAGAAAGTTCAGTGTTTTAAAATAATTTCATGGCCGGCATCTATATTCACATCCCTTTCTGCAAGCAAAAGTGCCATTACTGCAATTTTTTCTCACTGGCATCAGTCAGAAACAAAGCTGCATTTCTCGATGCACTGAAGCATGAAATGGCATCGAGGGCCGGATACCTGAACGGTGAAACGGTAAACACGGTATATTTCGGCGGAGGAACCCCTTCCCTGCTGAGTGCTGCAGAGGTTTCAGGACTGATTGCAGCACTTAAACAGCATTTTCAGGTCGATCCGGCTGTTGAAATCACCTTCGAAGCCAATCCCGACGACCTTTCAACCGGATACCTGAGCGAACTGACAGGTACTGAGGTGAACCGGCTGAGCATTGGCGTACAAAGCTTTTACGACGATGACCTGACTTACCTTAACCGGGCACACAATGCCGCTGAGGCGATCTCAGCCCTGAGCAGGGCACAGGCGGCAGGTTTTTCGAACCTGACCATGGACCTGATTTATGGCATACCTACACTTACCGATGAGAAATGGCTGGCAAACATTGGCAGGTTTCTCGACACAGGCATCAACCACCTTTCGGCCTATGCGCTTACCGTGGAACACAAAACCGCCCTGCATCACCTCATCAGCAAGGGCCATGCAGCCGCTGTGGATGAACAGCAAAGTGCCAGGCATTTCGAAATGCTGATGAACACGCTTCAGCAGCACGGTTTTATCCATTACGAAATCTCCAACTTCGCCCGCCCGGGTTATTACTCAAGACACAACAGCATCTACTGGCTGGGTGGCCATTATGTCGGTCTGGGCCCTTCGGCACATTCGTTCAACGGACATTCACGGCAATGGAATGTGTCGAACCTGACAGCTTATATCGCGCATGCCGAAAGTCAGCAGCAACTCTACGAACACGAGCAGCTGAGCGTGGAGCAGCAATACAATGAATATGTGATGACTTCGCTGCGCACCTCCTGGGGCTGCGACACTGAGCACATCCTGAATGTGTTTGGCGTTGTCTACCGCGATTATTGCCTCGCGCAGTCAAAAAAGCACATCAGCAGCGGACACCTCTTCTGCGATCAGCACAGGTTTTTTCTGACCGACAAAGGCAAGCTGTTTGCTGATGGCATTGCAGCCGATATGTTCCGCGATCAGGACGAGAGCCACTGATCTTCCAATCAGGAGTGACCACCAACCACTATGCGGATAATCTTGATGTTAAGCACAAAAAACCGGACAATCTGCCAGGGGACAAACCCGCGCCAAAAGCGGGTCGATTTTGTTGGAACCGGCGGATAGGATTCTTCGGAATAGGGTGCAAAAGCAGTATTTTTCATGACGACATTCTGTTATTATACATTGTAAATCTGTAGATTATTCAGGAAGCAGCCACCAGAACGGATAGCCTTTGGCTTTGTGTAAAAACATATAGTGCATAAACCATTTGAGCCAGTGACCTGCCAGTCCGGCTTCGCCCATGGTATAGCCAAGGCTGCGCCCGTATTCGGGATATTTTTCAAAGTCAGGAACAATGGGGTGGACGGTCATGGTGGCAGCGGCGCCTTTGGTCATGCCATAGCCGGCCGAAACAATGCAGGCTGCGCCCATGCGACCCATGCTGGCCCGGTGTTTCAGGGGGTGGTCCCCGTGTTTTACCAAGGCGATGATATTAAGTGCCGTGACCTTACCCATAACGCCCGATGGCATACCCGTGCGGGGAGGAGTTGGAAATATGTTGAGCCCTGATTTGCTTTGCATGGGTTTCGAAATGCTATGGGGAGGGGCGAAGGCGATGCCGGTGGCAAATATGTTTGGGTATTCCGGATTGCGGTAGGTTTCAGGCCAGTCGCGCACGCTCCATTGCTCATAGGGCTTTGGTGTGTAGTCGGCATCTACTTTCATCAGTCCGTTGGCGGCAAAAAGCTTAGCGGTGATGTCGTTACCGGCGGCATCATACGACTTGATGCCTACGCCGGCAAAGGAAGGGATGAGCATGGCAAAATCGAACGGAATGGTGTTTTCGGTGCCATCAAGGGTTTCGTAATGGATGAGGTTGGGTTCAACCTTCTTCACCCCTGCACGTTTGATCCAGCGGATATTGTTTTCGCGCAGGAAGCTTTCGGCAAACACCCTGGTGGAGGTGATATAGCCTCCACGCTTGATGTGGGCGCCTCCCATGCCAAAATCACCCAGTTCATACTCATTGCTTAGCCAGGTGATGTCGGCCAGGTGTTCGAGCCTGCGTTTTCTGATTTCAAAGGCTACGTTAAGGATGTATTCAAAGGCGGCTCCCTGACAGGTGGCCATTGGGTGACCCGTGCCAATAACAAACCGCTGCCTCATGCCGTTTTTCATCTTTTCGATGGCTTCCTGCAGCTGTTTCCATGCGCCCGAGGCGTGATCGTAAGAACACACCGAAGCGGTGTTTTTCCCTGGACCAAGGCCTTCTGTGGCTTCAAAATTCAATTTCGGACCGGTGGCATTCACCAGAAAGTCGTAGGCAATATCCGCCACTTCGCCTTTGTGTTCATCGGCAGTATATTCGATGCGCACAAAGGGTTTGCTGCTGCTGCCACCCTCAGGATGAATACTAACTGCCCTGGCCTGCCGGTAATCAATGCCCCAGCGCTTGTACAGGGGCGCCAGTTTGAACCTTACCTGATCAACGGTCATTTTACCCACACCAACCCAGATGTTTGAAGGAATCCATTGATAATAGGCATTTGGTGTAACAACGACGACTTCATGTTTTTTACTTAGTTTTTTGCGAAGAAAGGCGGCTGCCGTGTGACCGGATATTCCCGCGCCAAGCACAATAATTTTTGCCATAGAAAGGAGTTTTTAGTGACGTAATTTAACCGGGGATGGTTGACACAAATATAAGCATAACCAGGGCGTTAATCCAGTAGGTAATTGTTGAATTATTTATCATGGATTTTCTCCTTTTGCCATACAATCCTGATCAACTGATGGTAAGGCGGGCGATGCTGAAGCAAAAGAGCCGCCGGCATGCCGGCGGCTCCTGAAGCATAGCCGTAAAGGTTGACACCCATAGGGCAATTTGTGAAGGTGTTTGTGGTGAGTTACATTGCACAGCCGCAAAAGCCATTGCCGGTCTCCCAGGGAGATGCAACAATCTGGTCATACATTTCCTGCGAAATATATTGCGGTGTATAGGTCAGGTTGCGGAAGCTGAGGTGTGCATAAAAGGCCCTCAGGTGATTCCGCGATCCTTTGGTCAGCTGTTCAAGCGAAAAGCCCAGGTCAGCATTGTCAACATCGCCATCAAGGTGAGCCACCAGGTCGGCAATATCAAAGTCCTCTATGGTTTCGCCCACAGTCAATGCATCTTCCAGTGAAAGCAATCCCTGTTCAGTAAACTGGTTATACAGCAGCTGAATATCAGAGTTGGCAAAAACACCTTCCTGGTGGTTTTCGGCCGGATCAGCCAATGCGTATTTCTGCAGCAAGGCAAGCATCACATTGGCGTGAAAGCGTTCGCTCTTCGCAATGTGTTTAAAGATCGGAAGGTTGTAGTGTGCGCCCAGGAATACATACACATCGTGGGCCAACAGCTCTTCTTCACGCACGAATTCCAGCACATTGCGCTCGGTGTCACTTAATGGCTCCACAGGCATGCTGTATATTTTGTCGTGCACACAGGCCGGCAGGCTGTCAGTAAGGATAAGTGAGGCATCGGCAGCTGCAGCCTGTTCAGCCGAATTCAGGCGGTCGGTTTTTTCTGTTGCTGATGCGGCCGACTCAGCGGGCGAAGCGGTTTTCTGACATTGAACAAATACAAGCATGGTCAGCAGGGCTGCTGTACTTAAGGCCAGATTTCTCAGGTAATTTTCCATAACAATTTGTATTAAGTTGGGTAATAAATAGTGAGTCAAATATATATTCCTTTACATATGTGGGTGTTACAATATTTCGGATTAATCGTATAAAATTCAGGGCAAAAATGCCCGGCAAGCGGGCCTTCGAGGGGCAAAATGGGCAGAATCTGATGCTTAGGCTGGCTCAACTCCTAAAAATGATGTAATTTCGTAGGCTTGAAACCCGTTAATCTTAACACAATGATGATCAAAAAATTAAGCTTTGTGTTGCTGCTCATTGCTGCCTTTACGGCTTGCCAGCAACCAGCACCAAAAGAAACAAAACAGCAAGACCCAATGGATGAATTGCTCAACAAGTATGTGCATGTACCCCTGACTTCGGACATTTCGCACCTGACTGACAACGAGAAACAAATGCTGCGCCTGCTGTTTCAGACAGCCGACCTGATGGACGAAATATTCTGGTTGCAGAATGTGGGAGAGAAAGATGCATTTCTGGCAGGCATTGCCGACCCGAAGGCAAAGGAATTTGCCAAGCTGAACTACGGTCCATGGGACGAGCTTGACAACCAGAAACCCTTTATTGAAGGTACACAGCCAAAGCCGGCAGGTGCTCAGTTTTACCCGGCCGACATGAGCAAGGAAGAATTTGAGCAGTTCGACGATCCGAACAAAACCAGCCAGTATACCGTCATCGTGCGCGACACCGATGGCAAGCTGAAATGTGTTTGGTATCATGAGTATTATGCTGACCGCATCAACAAGGCAGCCGATTTGCTGCAACAGGCCTCAAAACTGGCCGGCGATGCGGAGTTTGCCGATTATCTGCGCCTGCGTGCCGAAGCCTTACTGAGCGACGATTACCTGGCCAGCGACATGGCCTGGATGGCCGTGAAGAACAACAAGGTCGACTTTGTTGTTGGTCCGATCGAAAACTATACCGACGCATTGTTTGGCTATAAAGCTGCACAGGAATCGTATATCCTGATCAAGGACATCGTATGGAGCGACAGGCTTTCGCGCTATGCCCAGTTTCTTCCCGATCTGCAAAAGCAATTGCCCGTAGAAGACATCTACAAAAAAGAAGTTCCCGGATCGGATGCCGACCTCAATGCCTACGATGTGGTGTATTATGCCGGCGACTGCAACAGCGCAAGCAAAACCATTGCCATTAACCTGCCCAACGACGAACGCGTTCAGCTCGAAAAAGGCACCCGCAAGCTGCAGTTGAAAAACGCCATGAAAGCCAAGTTCGAAACCATTTTGATGCCCATCAGCGATGAGCTGATCGCAGCCGAACAGCGCCCCCACATCAAGTTCGATGCGTTTTTTAGCAACACCATGTTCCATGAAGTTGCCCATGGCATGGGGATTAAAAACACCATCGATGGCAAATCAACTGTCAGGAAAGCCTTACGCGAGCAATATTCAGCACTCGAGGAAGCCAAAGCCGATATCCTTGGCCTCTACCTGGTGACCAGGCTTCACGAAATGGGTGAATTCAAGGACACCGAACTTATGGACAACTACGTAACCTTTATGGCAGGTTTCTTCCGCTCTGTACGTTTTGGCGCAGCCAGCGCACATGGAAAAGCCAATATGCTGACATTTAACTTCTTCTTTGATCACGGTGCCTTTACTCGCAGCGAAGACGGAACCTATGCCATCAACCTCGAGAAAATGATGGAAGCCAGCAAGCTGCTCACACAACAGATCCTCACCGCCCAGGGAAACGGTGATTACAATGTGGTAAAAGACTGGATTGCAACAGATGGCGTAATCAAACCACAGCTGCAATCCGACCTCGACCGCATTACCGCCAAAGGCATTCCGGTCGACGTGAGCTTCGAAATGGGACCCAAAATGCTGGGCTTATAAATGTTCAAAAATGAACACCTGCTGATCTATTGCGAACAATTTTAGCTGAAACATGAACAGGTTGTCTTCACAAATATTTGTCAGGCAACCTGTTGTGTTATTTGGCATAACATATGATCATTCAAACATTTACTTTATAAAGTTCAATATTGTTTCAAACTGAAAAACCCCTTTTATGAAAAAACTGATGATTTTCCTGGCACTATGCCTGCTGGGATCAGTTGGCCCTTTGTTTGCCGACGAAGGCATGTGGCTTCCCTTGCTGGTCAAGCGCCTGAACTATGTGGATATGGAGAAGGCCGGCCTTAAACTCACTCCGGAAGAAATTTACAGCATCAACAATTCGAGTTTGAAAGATGCCATTGTTGGTTTGTCGAACAGCCCGACCCCCAATGGGTATTTTTGCTCAGGCGAAATTGTATCGGATCAGGGATTGATGTTTACCAATCACCACTGCGGTTACGATGTGATTCAAAAGCACAGCTCGATCGAAAAAGACTACCTGACCCATGGTTTCTGGGCCAAAAGCAAGGAAGAAGAATTGCCCAACGAGGCATTGACGGCTTCTTTCCTTGTCAGGATGGAGAACATCACCGACAGCATTATGCCTCAGCTGAATGATGGCATGTCGGCCGAAGAACGCTCAGCAACGATCAGGAAAATCAGCGGTAAGCTGAAAAAAGAAGCCTCAGCCGATGGCAGGTACAATGTGGTTGTCAAGAGCTTCTACGAAGGCAATGAATATTACCTGTTTGTGTACGAAGTTTTCCGCGATGTTCGCCTCGTTGGAACACCTCCCTCAGCAGTAGGCAAATTCGGCGGCGACACCGACAACTGGATGTGGCCCCGTCACACCGGCGATTTCAGCATCTTCAGGGTGTATACAGCCCCCGATGGATCACCTGCCGACTACGCTCCCGAAAACATTCCGCTCAAGCCAAAGCATTTCCTCCCCATCAGCCTCGATGGCGTTAAAAAAGACGACTTTGCCATGGTTTGGGGATATCCCGGATCGACCGACCGCTACCTGACCTCCTATGGCGTGACCTTCAACCTCGAAAAGCAGTTTCCGGCCATCATCGGATTGTTCGGAAAAAAACTGGAAACATGGAAAGAATTCATGGATGCTGACCAGAATGTCAAGATTCAGTACGCATCAAAATATGCCGTTACGGCCAATACCTGGAAATACCTCATCGGACAGACCCGCGGACTGAAAAAGCTGGATGTGTTCGGTAAGAAACAGGAACTTGAAGTTGCCTTTACCAACTGGGTAAACATGGATCAGGCACGTAAAGATAAGTATGGCAATGTGTTGGCTGAAATGGAAAAAGGATACAAGGCCATGGGCGAAACCATTTCGCCTTTGTTGTATACCAGCATTGCCGGTATGAGCGGAGCCGAAATCACTGGCCTGGCCCAGGAATTCAGCGGACTCTACTCCCTGCTCGAACCTGTGGATAAAAAAGACAGGCCGAAAGACAAGGATATGGCTGCCAAACAGGAAGCAGAAAAGAACAAGCAGGTTGAAGCAGCCATCGAAGGCTTGCGCGAATCCATTAAGGAACACTTCAAGGATTATTACGCCCCTGCCGACAAAAAGGTAATGGCGCTCATGATGGCCGAATATTACAACAATGTGCCTGTGCTGATGCAGCCTGAAATGGTATTCCAGAACTTTAACCGCTTTGGCGGTGACTTTGGCGCCTATGCAGAATATGTGTTCGACAATTCAATTTTTGCCAGCGAAGCCAGGCTTAATGCTTTCCTAAACGAGCCCAAACGCAAGACCCTTGAAAAAGACCCGGCATTTATGTTGTCGCAGGCCCTTACCTCAAAGATCATGGAAGTTGCCGGTGGATACCAGGCAGCTTCTGCCTCACTCAGTACGGCAAAAAGGTTGTTTGTTGCCGGATTGATGGAAATGCAGCCCGACAAGGTGTTCTATCCTGATGCCAATTCAACCATGCGCATGTCGTACGGAACCGTGCAGGATTACCAGGCTGCCGATGCCATACGCTACAACTACTTCACCACCATGAATGGCATTGTGGAGAAAGAAGATCCGAAAAACGATGAATTCATCGTGCCCGAAAAGCTAATGAAGCTGATCGAAACCAAGGATTTCGGACCCTATGCCGAGAATGGCACCCTCAGGGTTTGCTTCCTGTCAACCAATGATATCACCGGCGGCAATTCGGGCAGTCCGGTAATCAACGGAAAAGGCGAACTGATCGGTATTGCTTTCGACGGCAACTGGGAAGCCATGAGTGGCGATATCGCATTCGAGCCTGAGCTGCAACGCACCATCAATGTCGACATCCGCTATGTGTTGTTCATCATTGATAAGTATGCAGGCGCCTCAAACCTGATCGACGAACTTGAAATTCACAAGGCCATGCCTGAACCCATCAGGGTTGAGGCAGCTGCAAAGTAGGCCTGTGGGTATATAAAACAAAAAGCTGGAAATCATATGGTTTCCAGCTTTTTTTGTGATGGATCGGTTGTTTTGCCAATATTAGTGCATGTGGAATAGCCATACCGTTGTTGTTTGTTTTTACTTAAAAATTAAACCTGACAGTAAGCGAAACCTGCGATGGACGCAACAAATAGGTTGTTTCCAGCACCGTGGTGTAATCGGATTGGTAGGTTACAAATTCTGCTGTATTCAGGATATTGTTCCAGACGGTTTCAATGTCGATCTTTGGCCTTGTAATTGAAAATCGATATTTAAAATCAGAGAAAATCAAGGAAGCACCGTTAATTCTATAAAATTCTGTAGAGATATTGAACAGGTGTTTTTTTTCGAAAAGCGTGAAAAGACTTATTTGATGGCGAAATTGTGCAATGTCACTCAACTTTTCTGAAACAACAAATGTTTTTAAATAATTAGCAGTTAATTGGTATTCAATATGTAGCCAGTTAACAAGCCTGGTACTCAAATATGGTTCTATAAGGATGATCTGATTTCTTGTATTAAACAAAGCCTCATTTAAATATGAAAAGCCTTGCTGTTGCGAAAAGCTTATCTTAAATCCTAAAGTCGATCGGGTGCCCGATAGGTATTTGCTGCTTTGCAAATAAAAGCCAAAAGAGGTTGCCCGGTTTGGAATTGATAAAGCCTTTAAAACAGTTGATCCATCGGAGGAGACCTGATACTTGTAAATCAACTGATAGTCGCTGATGGAATACCAATAGTTAAAAACATTAAAAAAAGAGGACAAGGTGTTTCTGTAGGATAATGTTGCCATGAATTTTTGTCGCTTGTTAAATGCGAACGGGGTAGGATTCTGACTGAGACTACGGTAATTTAGTAATACATATCCAAAATGATGAAAGCCTGTATTATCCGGCCGGTTAGTAAGCACCCATGACCCTCCTATTTTCCAGAAACCCTTCAGCTTATAGTTCAGAGAAATCGCGGGTTCAAACACACATTTTTTGATTGTTTGATTGGTGTCTTGCGCGTCATCAATTAAACGATTAAATACCCAACTAATTGGCATTTTGATATTTAATGTAAAACCAGACTTCAACAACTCAAGTTCCGTTTTTGCATATACACGTACATTATACTGAAATTGATCATTCATAAACCGATCATCCAATGTATGGACCTGACCGGATTCATTGGTTTCAATATTACTGCCCAGGGTTTGTTGTTCATAAACTACACCAATTCCCGGGGTAATGGCTAGGTTTTTGTGACCAAATACCATTGCTGTTCCGTGTTCGGTAAACAGTGTTTTTTTTATCAGCGACTGTCTGGCATTTTCGTAAACAGCGCCATTGTTCAGAATGTCTTCAAATACACCTGGTTTTATCATTAGGTAATTTGGATTATTTTCGACAGAAATAAAGGATGAAAACTCAATCAGTTTTTTACCTAAAGTATGTATACTGCGTAAATCATTCGAAAGAAAACCAAGCGGATGATCCAGGCGTTGATAGACTCCTTTGTTTTGCTGATACAACACACCCTTACTAAAATTACTGTTTATACTGAAATCCAGTTTATTTAGCAAATAATTTTTCTTCACATTACGATTCAGTGTGATTGCCCCATAAAAATAGTTTTGAAAGGCCTTGTTTTTGATTTTTTCATTAAAAACAAGGGTATCTGTTGGCGTATAAAGTGTGTTTTTCAAGCCAGCCTCTTCTTGTTGTATATCGTTTATGTAATAAAAATTTGCGCGGAGCTGTATGCCATTATTTAATAGGGTGATTCCATTTAGGTTAATAAGATGCACATTATTATCGAGGTAACGACTCTCTGCAATTGCCGGAACCTGTGTCGATTGTATCCCTAAAAGCGCGGAATGTTGGTTTAGCTTTTCAAGGTTGTTTTTTAATTCCTGTAACGAAAAAGTGCGCATCTGTGAAGCAACATCTCTTCCCGTATTATTTGTTTGATAAGAAGTTATAGCCTGAAATTTCTTGTTAAAAATCATTGGACTCAGGTTAATATCCCACAGTAGGGGCAAGCAACCAATCCCGGCAAATGCTGTTCCGGTTAAAGTAATGCCACTTTTCAACTTCAGGTTTAGTGAAGCCTGCTGGGAGCCAACACGATCTTCAAGAATGCGGATCGGTTGATGATTTTCCAGTACTTCAACAGTTGAAACGGAAGCATAGGGTAGGTTACTGCTAATAACAACATATCGACCATCCATTAAATCCAGGCCATCCACATAAAACTTCTGGATGGGTACACCCTGATATAAAATACGCCCACTTTGCTCAACCTCAATGCCAGGCATGCGACGCAATACATCTTCAATTGTCCTGTCATTGTCTGCCGAAAAAGAACTGACCAAATAACTGACTGTATCGCCCCTGCGCTCTATTGGTGAAGCTTTAACTGTAAAAGTTTCAAGCTGTTTCACATCAGGAATCATTTCGAAAAACAAGGCTTGTGTTTTATTTTCAATACGAACACTTACTTTTCGAAAATGTATCGAACTAACCACAATATCAAGGCTATCTGCATCAAAATTCACTGATGCACTAAACAATCCGTTAAGGTCGGTTATGGCAAATGAAGCGGCAATTTCTGAGCCAGCAGGATAAAAAAGTACGTTCAGGTTAGGAATGGGTTTGCTGGTGTCATCAACAACTTTTCCACTGATGATTTCCTGTGGAAAAAGCCAGTTTGACCAAAGTAATGCGATCATGCCACCGAGTATGCAACCCTTCATCTTTGTTAATAACCGTTACTTCCTCTCAAGCTCAATCGGATTATTCCTTTTTGCCATATTTCTTGCAGCTGTTTGTTGTGAATCACTGCTCAATCCTGCTTCTTTTGCCCTGTTGATGATATCGTCATGATATGCATCTTCGGCCTTAAAGAATTCCTTTTTGGTTGTTGAAATATAGTTTTCATCACCAATTTCGATCATCATCATTTCACTTGGTTTTGCAATTGATAACATCTCGAAAGTATAGTGATTTTGCGTATCATTCAGCTTCACAATTAAGCCCGGTAAACCACTGAATTTATAAGGACCATCAGGATAAGGAAGCGCAGTACTAAACCAGGCAATCCATGTTCTTCCGCCGAATTTTGTCTTTGCCTTTTGACATAAATACCCATTAATGCTTATGGTATCGCTACAAAGAGTCCATTTAAATATTTCCCTGGGTTCGTCGTAGGTAAAAAAGTCTGGCATGACGCGCCCATAAAAAGTAATCTTTCCCTGGTCGTTTGCTTTTATAATCCGGTAAGTAAATCTTGTAACCGGAGGCCTTAAGTCAGGATTCATTAGCCATTCTTTATAGGCGATGTCTGTGGTGATTTTTTTCAGTGAGTTTACAAACAAATAGTAATTATAACTCATAAAACAACTCGTGTTTTTGCCAATGAGCAATAACATATCTTCTTGTGGAAGAAAGTCAGTGTTTAATGAATCCTCTGTATAGCGCATACTGTAGGTCGCCATGAGGGTGACTGGTTCAATTTCCTTTGTTTTAAATTCGAAAACACTTTGAGCACACAATGAAACTGACAACAGCACCATCATGATTGACATTAAGCGCTTCATAAAAATTGCTTTTGGTGAAGTGGTTTGATTACAGATTAATAACATATAAAACCAACTCCGGATCACTTGTAATTGTTTTGTCCGGGTAACAACAAGGGTGCAATTTACGACATCGATCCATTTTGTCCAAAACCCACAATGAGTAAGCTTGTTTTTCTGTTATTTATTGGGAAAATGTCACGAGGTCACCTCACCCGGAAAATGGGCGTGGGATGCAATAATTCGGCTGACAAAAGGACAATTAATGAACAAATAACCAGCTTATTTGATCATTTTCAGCATGGCAATTTCTTTTGGTGTGAGGTGGCGGTAGCGGCCACGGGTAAGGTTGAGTTTGGTGAGCCCGCCAAAGATCACGCGGTCGAGCTTGACCACCTTATAGCCCATATGTTCGAAAATACGGCGCACAATGCGGTTTTTCCCTGAATGCAATTCAATGCCAACCTCGTTTTTTGATTCTGCCTTTTCGACCCAGGCAATTTTATCCACTTCAGCCAGACCGTCTTCCAGTTCAACGCCCTCGGCTATTTTAAGTAAATCGGCTTTTGTAAGGGGCTTGTCGAGCTCAACGTGATAGAGTTTTTTAACGCCGAAGCGCGGATGCATCAGTTTTTTGGCCAGTTCGCCATCATTGGTAAACAACAGCAGGCCGAGGGTGTTTCTGTCGAGCCGGCCAACGGGATAAATCCTTTCGGAGCAGGCGTCTTTTACGAGTTCCATGACTGTTTTCCTGTCGAAAGGATCGTCAGAGGTTGTGATATAGCCCTTTGGTTTATTCAGCAACACATAACGTAATTTTTCGCGGCTCAGGGTTTGTCCGCCATAAATCACCTTGTCTTCGGGCCTTACCTTGGTGCCGACTTCATTGACAATTTTACCGTTTACCGTAACCACACCTGCCTTGATGAGGTCATCGGCTTCGCGCCTTGAGCACACACCGGCATCAGCCAGGTATTTGTTCAGCCTGATCAGTCCGTCGGCACCGCCCTTTCTCTCTCCCGAACCACGTTTTTCAGCTGATGAAGGACTTCCGGGTCTTTCGTTGCGTGCAGGGTATGTTTTGCGGCTTCCGCCAGCCTTTGGCCGGTCATGTTCATCACGCTCCTTTGAGCGGTAACCTCCTTTGGCCGGCTTGTCGCTGTAACTTCTTTTTTCCGGTCTGTGATCTGCTGATCCTGTCCGTGTTGCTTTGCCACCAACTGCTTTTCCGTAAGTCTTTCGTGGAGCCGGCTTGTCACCGTAGGCTGGCTTTTCGTGGTAAGCGCCCGCATCGGAACCCTGTTCGGCTTTTCCTGATCCTTTGGGTTTGTATGATTCAGCTTTGGTATAGGTCTTTTTGGGGGCAGGACGGTCGCCGTAGGACGATTTCACACGAGATCCTCCCCCACCCGATCCCATGTCCTCCGCACGTGTTGCTCCCGAATCAGCACCGGCTTTGCGGTAGGTTTTGCCTGTTGCGGCCTTGTCGCTATATTCGGTCTTGTCGCGGTAAGCACCTTTTGCCGGCTTATAATCACCTGATCTTGCACCCGACGCTTTCTCAGCACCCGCCTTATTGTAGCTTTTTTTCTGGTCGTTTCTGTCGCCATAGGATGGCTTATCATCCCGTCTTTTCTCAGCGGGTCTTCCATCGCGGTCAGCATAGGGCCTGGCCGTTCCGGGACGTGAATATCCTTCTGTTTTCGGAGGTCTTTTCTCCGAAGCTTTCTTTACCGTCACTTTCACGATGCGGGGCCTTTTGCCTGATTTGTCTTTTTGATTCATTGTCAATGAATTTGGGGGTGCAAAGATAGTTGGAAAATGCACATGAAACGAAGCCGCCGGTGTTTTAGCCTCAAAAGCTGTGATTAAAGCAGGCATATGGACCTATTTTCAGGACAGCAATCACCCAAAAAACAGTGCGGATCTAAAATATTTGGCCTGAAAAACAGCAAACGTGTGTGGTTATGACTAACTTAGCGGAACAAATCAGGGTTTATGGAAGCATACAACTTCGTAACAATTGCCAGCCAAACTTACGCCAGGTCCATTTTGCTGAAAAGCCGGCTCGAAATGGCCGGTATTCCATGTTTTCTTGCCAATATTGGCGATCCGAACGGTGTCGAGGTAAGGATCAGCGAAAAAGATGCTGCGGCGGCTTTCAACATTGTGGAGGAAGTGGAACAGGCATCGGGCGAGGGCAAGGAGGTGTTTATGAAAACACTGCGCAGCATCAGGCGCATCATGGTACCCATCGACTTTTCGCCCATGAGCATCAAGGCGGCACGGTATGCGCTGGAACTGGCCAGGGTGCTCAAGGCCGACATCAGGCTGGTGCATGTTTGGTTCAGCCAGGCCGGAGAACCCATCGTGTTTAACGAAGTTTATGCGTATCAGGTCAATTTTGAAGGCCTGTTGAAAGAACAGGAAGACGAGGCCAGGCAACGCATCGAAAGCCTCTGTAATGAGCTTAAACAACGGGTGAGAAAGGAAAAGATCAGGGGAACCCACATCGATTACAAACTCATAAGGGGCATTGCCATCGACGAAATCCTGCAAATGGCCGATGAGTACAAGCCCGGCCTGCTGGTGATGGGCACGAGGGGTAAGGCCCATGAAGGCCATGTCATGATGGGCAGCACCACCGCAAAAGTCATTGAAAAATGCAGGGTGCCGGTGCTCACCATTCCGCTGCACTATGATGCTGAAGCCTTTGAGCAACCCAGCCGGATTATGTATATCACTAACTTCGACGACAGTGACTTCATTAATCTCCACAAGCTGATTGCCTTTGTCAGACCCTTTAAGGTGAAAATCTATTGTGTGCATGTGCATATTGCCGACAGTGTTGTGCTCGATGAAGCCAGGATGAAGAAAATGCGCGAACATTTCGACAGGGAGTACAGCACATTTAACATTGAATGCGGCCTGATCGAAAGTGGCGACCTGCTCGAAGGCATCGAAAGTTTTGTGCAGGAAAAACAGATCGACGTGATTTCACTGGTGTCGCACAAACGCAGCCTGCTTTCACAGCTGCTGAAACCGGGACTGACACGAAAGATACTGTTCCAGAGCGAAATTCCTTTGCTGGTGTTCAGGGATGTGCCCTAAACGGGCATTTGTGTTAAGTTTGCCTGTCACTTATGAAAACCTATCCATCGGCCATCGGAACTACCATCATGCTCATTCCGGGCATACTTCTCGGGGGAACATCAGTACTGTATGTGTTGGCAGGTATCTGGCCGGCCCTGTTCATCAACCTGGCAGTGATGCTTTTCATCGTTCACCTGTGTCTGAATACCGATTACACCATTACCGGCGATGAACTCCGGATGCGAAGTGGTTTCTTTTTTTCACAATCCATCAGCATCGGGTCAATTACGGCCATCAGGCCCAGCAACAATGTGATGAGCGCTCCGGCAGCTTCGCTCAACAGGCTCGATATATGCTACGGTAAACGCAAACACCAGTATGTTTCACCAAGGGATAAAACGGGCTTCATGATGCAGCTGAAGGCACTCAATCCGGCCATCATTGTGCCTGATGATATTGAAAAGGCCATCGCTACATTGTTGGATAAAAGGCATCAGTGATGTGATGCAGTTTTTTGTCGGCGGATGTGATGAGTACCGAAATGATGTCGAAGCGTGTTTCTAGATCCAGGTTTTTTTCCTGGATATAAGCATCTGCTACGCGCACAATGGATCGCTGTTTTTTTTTGTTTACGGCAAATTCCGGCTCGCCGAATTCGCTGCTTGCCCTTGTTTTTACTTCCACCACCACCAGCATTGGTCCGTCCATGGCCACGATGTCGATTTCCTCACGGCCATAATGCCAGTTCACATCGAGGATACGGTAGCCCAGGCCGCGTAAATGCTTGCGGGCCATCTCCTCCCCTATTTTACCCAGTTCATTGTGATCAGCCATGGCTATATATGTTTGATCTGTGTTTTGGCCATCTGCCTGCAATTACGTAATTTCTTCGGCGGGGCGCAGGCTGGCGACTGAATCACCCACCTCGAGGGTGTACCGTCTTCCCATGATCAGCGCCCTGTTGTCGGAAATATGCCCGGCCGGAAACCCGCAGCAGACCGGAAATGAGAAGTCTTGCAGCTGTTCGGTGATGATCTCTTCCGCGCTGTGTCCGAACCTAATGGTATTGTCCTTCATGCCGGTCATTCCACCAATGACCAGCCCTGCGATATGCTCAAAAACACCTGCCCGTTTCAGCGCAATAATCATCCTGTCAATGTGATACAGGTACTCATCAATATCTTCCAAAAACAATATGGCATCCTTTGTATCGGGGAAGGAACGAGAGCCCAGCAGGCTGTACAACACCGAAAGGTTGCCGCCTGTCAGGATACCTGAAGCTGTTCCCCGCCTGTTTGCCGGATGCGCAGTCACAGCATAACTTTCCGGATGACCCTGCAGGCAGGCGAACAGGCTGCTGAGCGCCGCAGGCGTATTTGTCGGAAAGTTGATGGGCATGCTGGCATGCAGGCTTTGCATGGCGAACTGTCGTTGCAGGTGAGCGTGAAAAACGGTGATGTCGCTGTAACCGATGAGCCATTTCGGGCGCTGTGAAAAGCGGGTGAAATCGAGCAAATCGATAATCCGTACGCTGCCATAGCCGCCACGCACAAAAAGAATGGCTTTTACCACATCGTCGTCGAGCAGTTTTTGCAGATGTGCACAGCGTTCCTGGTCGTTACCGGCAAAGGTGTTGTTTTTCAGGTAGATATCCCTGTCGGTCCTGATGTTGACGCCTTCATTGCGCACCAGTGCAAGGGCGTGCTCAACATCCTGTTCATCGAGATAGCGGGCTGGCGCTGCCAGTGCGATGATATCACCCTTTTGCAAAACGGGGGGCATTCTCATTGTCAAAGTATTGGTTAACTTTGCCGCTTCAATCGGCAATGCAATATTCTTATGGAGACCAAAAATAAGCAATTCAAACGTTACACTGTAACCTCAGCCCTTCCTTATGCCAATGGTCCGGTTCATATCGGACACCTCGCCGGCGTATATGTTCCGGCCGACATTTATGTGCGTTACCTTCGTCTGAAGGGCGAAGACGTGATTTTCATCGGCGGATCCGACGAACATGGTGTGCCTATCACCATCAAGGCACGTCAGCAAGGCATCAGCCCGCAGGAAGTCGTGGATAAGTACCACAACATGATTAAGGATTCTTTCGAACGCTTTGGCATCTCCTTCGATGTGTACTCTCGGACCTCGGCCAGCATTCACCACGAAACCGCTTCGGCATTTTTTAAAACCCTGTATGACAAAGGGGAGTTTATCGAAAAAACATCGCAGCAATATTTTGACGAGGAAGCCCAGCAATTTCTGGCCGACCGCTACATCACCGGTGTGTGCCCCCATTGCAGTTTCGAAAGGGCTTATGGCGACCAGTGTGAAAACTGTGGCACTTCACTGAGCCCACTCGACCTCATCAATCCGCGCTCAGCCCTCAGTGGCAATGTGCCGGTGCTCAGGGAGACAAAACACTGGTATCTCCCGCTCGATCAGGCAGAAGGCTGGCTGCGCGAATGGATTGTTGAAGGCCATAAAGACGACTGGAAAACCAATGTGTACGGACAGTGCAAATCGTGGATTGACCAGGGTTTGCAGCCGCGTGCGGTCACCCGCGACCTCGAATGGGGCGTCAAAGTTCCGCTCGAAGATGCCGAAGGCAAGGTACTCTATGTGTGGTTTGATGCGCCTATCGGCTATATTTCGGCCACCCGGGAGTGGTCGGAGAAAACAGGCATCGACTGGCAGCCTTACTGGAAAAGCAAGGATTCGAAGCTGGTGCATTTCATTGGAAAAGACAATATCGTGTTCCACTGCATCATCTTCCCCGCCATGCTGAAGAGCGAAGGAAGCTTTATCCTGCCCGAAAATGTGCCGGCCAACGAGTTTCTGAACCTCGAAAGCGACAAAATCTCCACCTCGCGCAACTGGGCTGTCTGGTTGCACGAATACCTCGATGAGTTTCCCGGAAAAGAGGATGTGCTGCGCTATGTGCTCACGGCCAATGCTCCCGAAACCAAAGACAACGATTTCACCTGGCGTGATTTTCAGGCACGAAACAACAATGAGTTACTGGCCGTTTTCGGAAATTTCGTAAACCGTACTCTGGTGCTTACGCAAAAGTATTTTGACGGCATCGTTCCCGGACCCGCAAACCTCACCGAAAAGGACAATGAAGTGCTTGCCCTGATGGATGCTTTTCCGGCCAGCATTGGTGCCTCAATTGAAGCTTACCGCTTCCGCGAAGCCCTTGGCGAGTTTATGAACCTTGCCCGTTTAGGGAATAAATATCTGACCGAAAACGAACCCTGGAAGCTATTCAAAACTGACCCTGAAAGGGTGAAAACAATCCTGGCTGTTTCTTTACAGGTTGTGGCTAAACTCAGCCTGCTTGCCGAACCTTTCCTGCCTTTCACGGCCAAAAAATTGTCGGAAATGATCGGCCTGGGCGGGCTTAACTGGCAAACAGCCGGAAAGACCATGCTACTCAGCGAAGGGCACCAGCTTGGACAGCCCGCTTTTCTCTTCGAGAAGATTGAAGACGAGGTGATCGAACTGCAGGTGCAGAAGCTGATGGAGACGAAAAAGGCAAACCAGCAGGCTGTTACACCCCAGGCGAAACCCCAGAAGGAGCTCATTGCCTATGAGGATTTTGCCCGCATGGACATTCGCACCGGCGTCATTCTGGCGGCTGAAATTGTTCCCAAAACAAAGAAATTGCTCAAACTTACCATCGACACCGGAATTGACAAAAGAACCGTTGTGAGCGGCATTGCCGAATATTACAGCCCTGAAGCCATCATCGGACAAAAGGTGTGTATGCTGGTAAACCTTGCCCCACGTGCGCTAAGGGGTATTGAGTCGAATGGAATGATACTGATGGCTGAAAACAGCGAAGGAAAGTTATGCTTTGTGCAACCCACCGAAAATTTTCATCCGGGAAGTGAAATAAAATAAACCGTAAAACAAAGCCGCAATATTGCTTGACGGGAGCGAATACGTGTGCACTATTGCCTGAGGAAAAAAAATATCCTAATTTTGCAGCCGAATGGCCCCATAGTTCAAGGGATAGAACGGAAGTTTCCTAAACTTTAAATTCAGGTTCGAGTCCTGGTGGGGCTACAAAAGACCCCTAATAAGTGAGCAATCAACTTGTTAGGGGTTGTTTTTTGTCCTGAAATATCAGCTGTAGCTCATCGTGCGCGCTTCACCACCCGGGTTCAGTCTGGCTACACTCAGGCAGGCTGTTCTGTATTCCGGTTCAGGTAAATCGAATAATCTTTAAGAATGGCTTTGTATTCCTTGTCTCCGTAAAGGCTCGAGGTGATCAGGAAGTCGGCCGTCGATCTGTTGCAGGCCGTAGGAACGTTGTACAGCACCGACATCCGCAACAGGGCTTTCACATCCACATCGTGTGGCTGGCTGGTCATCGGGTCCCAGAAAAAGATAAGGTAATCGATTTTTCCTTCAGCGATGAGTGCGCCCAGTTGCTGATCGCCGCCCAACGGCCCTGATTTGAGTCTCGTGACATCATTCAGCACTTCGGCAACCATTTTGCCGGTAGTTCCGGTAGCAAACACCTTGTGTTCCTTCAGCATTTCGCGGTTGTGGGCAACCCAGTCGAAAAGGTCTTTTTTCCGGTTATCGTGTGCCACAAGGGCGATGGTTTTCTGTATCATGGGAACATAATTTTATGCAAATATCGGAAGAAATCAAGCTGGCGGTATGAAACGCGTCCACTCGTGGATCAGTACTGCACAAACTAAACCTGATGCCGGTCAGAAAGGATGAAACAACAACGATGCCCCAACCCACTGGATGTTGGCCCGATCGAACAGGCTGTGAGGAATATAACCGGCGTAATAGTCGATCATGACGGTGAAAGGCATGGCGTCGGGCATTCCAAGCCGCAGTCCGGCGCCAAGGTGCAGTCCGGGATGGAAAGCCGATTCCTGCTCTGCGCGAACATCAAAACCGGCAAGCCATTTCAGCCAGTTTTTTCCCTTAACAGCCGATTCCCATTGCGTGCCGGCCTGAACGATGAGTGGCTTTCGTTCGTAAGCTGAATGCGGAATCAGGCCCAGGTTGGCATAGAAAAGCAAATGGTTCAGCTGGTAGGCGGCCGACAGGTCAATCACCTCGAAGATGCGCGGATTATCGAGAAAATGGGTGATAAAGTAACGGTAAATGAAATCATCACCCAGGTGCGACGACACATGGTATATTCTGGCCCTCAGCCTGATATTGTTATTAAGTTGCCATTGATAATGCAGCCCGACCTTGAAATCGACGCTGAACAGGTTTACCTGGAACAGCTCAAAGGGTTTTTCGAAGATGAACTGGGTGTTAACGGCCAGCTCGAAACCCAGTTCGCGCTGTTTTGCTGTTTGATCGTGCCACCTGATGATGTTGCGCCTGAAACCCACTGAAAAATTGCCGAACCCCCTGTTTTGCCACCGGTCATTGGCGCGAAAACCATACAATGAGCCACCGGTGCGGGCTTCCTGTGTGTCGAAGAGCAAGGAAGGAAACACATTGGATTTTGGCAGCCAAAGGGCCTTTGAATCCAGGTCGCCGGCTTTTGCTGAAACTGAAATCAGCAGCAACCAAACGAACAGTACCTTGCTGTTTATGTTGATCATCGGTTAAAATCGGAGCCACGGACATTTTGCCTGGGTGGCTGGGTTATCGGTGAACAAATATAAACAAGTGTTTGAAATATACCGCTGCTGACCTTAAAAGCAAAAACCCGGGCAAGCTGAACAGGGTAGCCCGGGAATTGAACAAGCATGTTTGCTTTTATTGTTGATGTTTAGAAGCCGGTATGTTGTTTAATCACCTTTTTACGGACAATAGAAAGGTCGTCGAAAATGATTTCTAGTGTGTACACACCGACCTGAACATCCGGAATTTGGAGGCTGTTTGCATATTCTGAGGTAAGCACTAGTCTGCCCTGCAAATCATACAGATTCATCACCTGAATATGCTGCTGCGACTGGTTGTTTACCGACAGGTATTGCTGGAAAGGGTTTGGATAGATCATGACTTGTTGGTTGTTGGTTGGTTCGTTGATGGCGCTCGGATCGCCAAAGGTGTAGCGGGCAATGAAAATGTCTTTGTCGAAATCGTAAAACATCCCGTTGATGTCGGTTTCGAGGAGGTGCGTTTCATCCGAAGGGTCAAAATCGACAATTTTCTGGAAGGTGCCTGTGGTTGCGAAACTGGCCTGTTGAAGCTTTTCAAAACCTTTGGTGATCACCGACGAATTGGGGCCACTGATCTGAAAGGCTGCTTGATAATCACCCGATAGGCTGTATTTTCCAAAGATGATGCCTGTGTAAGCGGCCGACCCATCGTGGAGAATAACTACATTTTCCGAAGGGTCAACGTCAACATAGCCAAATCCTTCCATCGCAACAAAGAGTGAATTGCCCTCAAGGTAGGTGTCCAGAATGCTCACGCTGGCATAATCGCTGTCGCCGGTAGTGTTGTTGTTTCCGATTTTTTTAACCCAGTTGAGGTTTCCCGATGGGGTCCACTGAAGGATAAATCCACTGGGCACCTGAGAATTGTCATCTGATTGAAGCGCAAAGTTTCCGGGATTTACCGGGTCAAAATCAGTTGTCCAGGTAAACTCCCCGACAGCATACACATTTCCTGATGCGTCCACACTTACCGAACGGGCTTTATCCCAGCCCACCGGTGTGTTGGTATCACCGAACAGCTTAAACCACTCCAGGCCAAAACTGCTGTTGTATTTCACCACGTATGCATCGTAGCCATTTGTCTGCGCTGTGTTCACTTCTCCTGTTCCCAGGTCGAAATCAGCCACCCCGTCGAGGGTTCCGCTCAGATAGCAATTGCTGTTGTTGTCAACTGTCAGGTCATACACATACATATAAGCTGCCGGTGCCGGAACAGAAATACTGAATGCGTTGATAAAGCTGCCCGACGGACTGAACACAAGCAGGTAAAGGCCTTTTGGCAGGTTTACCGTACTCTGGTCGCTCAGGGTCACCACGGCATCAATATCGCTGCGGCCGGCCACCAGGATATCCCCGTTGGGAAGCACACCGATTTCGGAAGTATAGCCATCCGTACTGGCATGTATTGCCCACTGAAAATTTCCGGAACCATCAAACTTCTGCAGGTAGGCATCGCCTCCCGATGAGCTGAGAAAATACTCCCCTGCAGACGGGTCAAAATCGACGGTTCCACTGAATTTTCCACAGACATAAACATCTCCGTTCGTAGTCATTTTTAGTCCGGAAGCGAACCCGATGGTGGGTTTTATCCATTGAATTGCTGGCTGGGCATTATACACGGCCAGAAAACCACCGGGCGAATTAAATGCAGGATCACCATTGATGGGGTCCATGCTAATGCCGGTGTTTCCGGAACCGATAATGGCAAAGTGGTTGTTCCCGTCACCACTGATATCATCCACTTGTTCGAGTACCACGGTGTTGGTGAAACTATAAGCCCAGTTCAGCGATTGTGCAAAGGCCGCAGGGCTGATGAGCAAGGCAAAAAAGTAAAGCATTTTTTTCATAATAGGCTGTTTTTAAGTGTATATTGTTTGTTCTTGCCAAAGGCATCAAACGGCAATAAACCAGCCACAAAGTAAGTCAGGCATCGAAAGGGAATCAATAAGGGAATCAACCGGAAAGGCATCGGTTCATTACCCTAGACTAACAAGTGGGCGAAGTAGCGCGGCCCGATCAGCAGGAAAGGGAATCAATATGCACAGCTGAAGCCTTTTTTTCAGGCAAAAGCCTTGTCGATTTCAGGGGGAAGAAAAGGCCTTCCCTGCCGGTTGATGGCGGTTGCAACCACCCTGGCATCCACAATCAGTTTATTGTCGGCAAGGCGGTGAATCTGCTGGTGAAAACCAAAACGCAGGGGCGAAATCCGCTCAGGCCTGCAGCTGACGGTGAACGAATCGCCGCTGCGGAGCGGAAAATGGTAATCGAGTTCAATGCGTTTCACCACCAGGATGACGCCTTCTGCTGTTAGGCGGGCGAAGTCGAGGCCAAGCAAGGGAAGGTATTCGTGACGGGCATGTTCGAGGTAATGCTGGTAGTTGGCATTGTTCACAACGCCCTGCATATCACACTCATAGTCCCTTACTTTCAGTTCGATGTGGAATACGTCCGACATTTGGTTAATTTTGTACAAACTTACTATTTTTGGCCTGCACAAAACAGCTTAAACGCGCAATATCCGAAATATCATGAACTTCAACGACCTGGTACGACTTCGCTCAAGCATTCGGGGATACGAACCTGCCAAAGCGGTAGAAAAAGACAAATTGTTAAGGATACTCGAAGCCGGCCGGATGGCCCCTTCGGCAAAAAACAACCAGCCCTGGACCTTTGTGGTGATTACTTCGGCTGAGGTGTTGAAGGAGGTGCACAAAGCCTATGCGCGCGACTGGTTCTGGCAGGCGCCTGTTGTGATCGTGGTAAAGGGCCGGCGCGAAGACGCCTGGGAACGAAAGTATGATGGTTACAATGCCCTTGAAACGGACCTCACCATTGCCATGGACCACATCATTCTGGCAGCCACCGCCGAAGGACTCGGAACCTGCTGGATTGCAGCCTTTGAACCAGAAATTCTGCATAAGGCACTCGGACTGAAGCCCGAAGAAATGGTTTTTGCCATAACTCCGTTGGGCTATCCCAGTGAAAAGGGATTGATGGTTGTGCCAAAGGTCCGCAAGCCCTTGAGCAGCATTGTTGAATGGCGCTAAATGATGAAATCATGCAGCAGATTCAGGGTGAGCGGGAAGAGCTGATCGGCTTGCTCCGAAAACCACTTTCAAAGCAGCATTTTAGCCTCTTAGCCAGCCGCCTGTTGGCCCGTCCTGAACTTATCGCCCTTGTCAGCGATGTGATCGAAAGCGGCGAGCCAGGCGATGCCCGCCGTGCAGCCTGGCTGCTGAGCAATGCCTTCGACCTGGATGCCGCCCTGCTTGTCCCCCATCAGGAAAAACTCATCTGCCTTGTGCTTTCGGCAAAAGAAGACAGCGTAAGGCGCAGCCTGCTCCGTGTCATTGATGGGGCACCTGTTCCTCCCCAATATCAGGGCGAATTGTTTGAAGCCTGTATGCAATGGTTGGTTTCGGAAAGATATGCCATTGCCGTGAGATGCAATGCCATGCAGATACTCTACCGCATTTGCCTCGAAGAACCTGAACTTTCAGCGGAGCTCATTCAGCAAATTCAGGAACTGATCAGCTTTGGGAGTGCGGGTTTTAAATGCCGGGGAAATAAAATCATTTCAAGGCTGAGAAAGCAGCAAATTAGCAGCAATTGACGGTTTCTTTACGTCAAACCTGGAGAAATACACCTTTTCGGCCCTATTTGCCCAGCGTGTGTTTGATGGCTGCGATATGGTCGCATAAGTTTTCCGCCACATCTTCCAGCAAATCGATCACCAGGTCGAAACCTGAGGCTCCGCCATAGTAAGGATCAGGAATATAGGTATAGGAAGTAGATTTAATCAATTCGCTGACTTTCATGATTTTGTCAACTTCGTCCTGGGTACGTGCCAGGGCACGGAGGTCGTAATAATTCTGATCATCCATCGGAACAATCAGGTCGAAGCGGTCGAAATCAGAAGCGGGTAAAAATGGCCGTGACAAGCTGGTGATGTCGTAACCCCTTGATCGGGCGTGGGTACGCATGCGTTGGTCGGCCTTTTCGCCTTCGTGCCAGTTTGATGTTCCGGCCGAATCAACGGTTACTTTCAGCTGATATTTATGGGCATAATCCGTAAAAATTGCTTCTGCAGCAGGCGAGCGGCAGATGTTACCAAGGCAGACAAATAGTACCTTGTAGGTGTTTGCGGGCTGTGTCATGACGCAAATTTAGAAAAAGCAGCCAAAAAGAAAAGCAATCATGCTGAAATGTAACAGGAATGGGTTGGCTGCATATACCCGGAAAATGTTACTTTTGCAGCCAATTTCAAGCCTTCTTAGCTCAGTTGGTAGAGCAGCTCACTCGTAATGAGCAGGTCGCGGGTTCGAGTCCCGTGGAAGGCTCAGCAATCAGCCCCGGATTTAAGGGGCTTTTTTATGGTGGCTTTTCAACAAAAAAGGCAAAAAAAAATCAGGACATTGTTGCCCTGATTCCTTTTCCTGCACATCTATGCACTTATTGCGAGGTCTCGAGCGGATTCGAACCGCTGTACACGGTTTTGCAGACCGCTGCCTAACCACTCGGCCACGAGACCATTTTGGGAGTGCAAAGATAATTTATTTCACCAAATCAACAAAACCTTCATCTCTGCTTTTTTTTGCCAATGCCTTGAGGCAGTCGGGACACAGACAGCCTGCCCACTTTTCCTGTATTTGCTCGAGCAGCGACACCTCAATGCTCACTGCGTAGCACCAGCACCGGGCCGATTTGCTGCAGTGAAAATCATTGCCGCAGCGCGGACATTTTTCAGGTTCGATGAGTTTCATCTCAGGAGGTAATTGTTAAGGACACAAAATCCATTTTGCCTCCCAGCGGGGGATTCATCTTTTTTACCTTGACAGTCACTTTTTGCGCCATCGGAAAGCGCTGCATTGTTTTGTCGATGATGCGCCGGCCAACGTGTTCAAGCAAATTCGATTTATGCTCCATCTCCTTGCGCACAAGTTGATAGACGGCAAGGTAGTTTACGGTATGTTCCAGGTTATCAGTCTGTTCTGCTTCAGCGGTATCTGTTTCAAGATACAGGTCCACAACGAAGCGGGTGCCGATGACCTTTTCTTCGGCAAAACAGCCATGGTAGGCGTAAAATTCCATTCCTTCGATTGAGATGGTCGACATATATGCGCAGTGTTAATCGGCCTGCATTGCCCGCTATGGAGCCATTACAGGCGCTTTTGTTATTTTATTGCATGCAGGCCTGTTTGAATGCGTTTCAGGCTTTCCTGCTTTCCTATGATGGCCATGATATCGCCCAGGTGTGGTCCTTTCGAGGTGCCAACGAGCAAGAGCCGCAGCGCATTCATGATGGCGCCCATGCCAAATCCTGATGCTTCGATCCATTGTTTTATGGCCTCGTCAATGTGTGCGGCATCAAAAGGCTCAATCGATTCGAGCACCAAAGCCAGTGCGGTCATTTGCGCCGGTGTTTCCTGTTTCCAGCGTTTTTGAACTACCTGCACATCGTAGGATTGGGGCGCTTCGAAAAAGAAAAAGGTTTCTTCCCAGAGGTCTTTGACAAAGCTCACCCTTTCCTTGACCAACGGAATGATTTTCAGCACATAATCAGGGTCTGTGGAGATATTCCGCAGGGAGACAAACGTGATGAATTCAGCGGCAAGTTGTTCATTTGCTTTATTTATCAGGTATTGGTGATTGAACCACTTGGTTTTTTCCGGATCAAATTTCGATCCTGCCTTGCCTACCCTTTCAAGGCTGAAGGCCTGAATGAGTTCTTCCATGCTGAAAATTTCCTGTTCTGTTCCCGGGTTCCAGCCAAGCAAGGCCAGCATATTTACAAAAGCATCCGGATAATAGCCTGATTCGCGGTATCCCGAAGAGATTTCTCCTGTTTTAGGATCCTGCCATTGCATCGGAAATACCGGAAAGCCCAGCCGGTCGCCATCGCGTTTGCTGAGCTTGCCATTTCCATCGGGCTTCAACAATAGCGGCAGATGGGCAAACTGAGGGGCTTCCCATCCAAAAGCCTTGTAAAGCAACACATGCAAAGGCAGCGAAGGCAGCCATTCCTCACCCCTGATCACATGGCTGATTTCCATCAGGTGATCATCAACAATATTGGCCAGGTGATAGGTTGGCAAGCCGTCTGATTTGTACAACACCTTGTCGTCGAGGGTTTCCGTTTTCACCACCACCCTTCCCCGGATAATATCATCCATCACCACTTCGCTGTTTTCGGGCACCAGAAACCTCACCACATAAGGCGTTTCGCCGGCGATCAGCGACTCCACTTCAGCGGCCGGCATCGTGAGGCTGTTGCGCAGCGATTTTCGGCTTAAGGAGTTATAAATGAAGGTTTGCTTGCCGGCTTCAGCTTCTTTCCGCAATTGTTCAAGCTCATCGGGTGTATCAAAAGCGTAATAGGCATTGCCCGATTTAATCAGTTGTTCACTGTATTGTGCATACAGCAGCCTCCGGTCACTCTGGCGGTATGGCGCATGCGGTCCGCCCTCGCTGATGCCTTCATCGAAATGAATGCCGCACCATGCGAGCGATTCGATGATGTAGGCTTCGGCACCGGGCACAAAGCGGGTTTGGTCGGTATCTTCGATGCGGAGAATCATTTTTCCGCCGTGTTTTTTGGCAAACAAATAATTATACAAGGCGGTACGTACACCACCGATGTGCAATGGCCCTGTTGGACTTGGGGCAAAACGAACGCGTGTTTCAGGCATTGGGTCTCGGAATTTTGTGCAAAGATAGGCAAATCCCCAAGGGTGAGGCGCAGGCTTTGTTTGTGGATCACCGTAAATGAAAAGCGCCTGAAACAAGCATGCTTCAGGCGCTTAAGGTCTTATCTCAGAAATGGTTTATGAAGTAGCTAGAGTTTCACCAACTTTTGCATGAATTGTTGAGCGCCATTACTAAGCCTTACAAAATACAGCCCGGATGGTATTCCGCTCAGGCTGAGGTCGCTGACTGCACCGCTTGTCATTTGTTCCAAAATGACTTTTCCCGATGGGGCAATGAGCTGCACCAGGTGGGTAGTATTGTCTTTGTTCAGCAAGGCTATGCGGGCATTATTTGTGGCAGGGTTGGGGCTGACCGAGAAGTAATTTGGATTTTCAATGTCCTGAACACCAACAACAATGCTGTTAACTTTTTCAAAAGTCCAGTTGGCCGGGTCCACAGCGATGCTTTCCACAACCTTAGCAACCGGAATGGTAAAGGTGTTGAGGTTGGCATCCTGAAAAACGCGGATGGTGTCTTTCGTACTGTCGGTGTATGTGAGCAGGAAATCTAGGGTGGTTTTAAACAAAGGGGTAATTGAGGTGGAGGTTGATTGCGAATTAATGATCACCAGATCCCCGCCATTCATATACCAAACGATGTCGTAAATGGGGTAGCCTTCGCCATAATACCACTGGTCAAAGAAATAGCCTAGATCCATGCCGGTAACTGACTCAGCAATGGCCCTGAAATCGTCGCCTGTAGCTGTTGAATCCCCGTAGGTGTCTTGATAGGTCTGCAATACCTCAAAAAATACGGTATCATCGTTGATTTCATGGCGGAGCAAATGAATGATGGCGGCTCCTTTGTCGTAGGATAAGCGGCCGTTGAAAATTCGCCATACATTATCCGGCGTGGCTTCTGATTCAGGAACATACACGCTTCCATTTGGTGCTGACATCACGTTTGTTTGTGTGTTCACCATAAAACTTTGACCGGCAGCCCATCCGCGCAGCTTTTCCTGTGCGAGGTAATTGGTATAGGTGGCAAAGCCTTCATTCACCCAGATATCGCTCCAGGTGGCGCAGGTAACATTGTCGCCAAACCACATATGCCCCAATTCGTGGGCTACCAGGTTGAACGACCACCCACCCAGGGTTGTCATGGTTTGGTGCTCCATACCCCCGCCAAGTGTGGTAATACAATGTCCGTATTTTTCATCGGGGAAGGGATACAGGGTGAATAACTCGCTGTAGAGCTCGATCATGGGTACAGTCTGATTGATATCGTTCTGGTATTGTTGCAGATAACCCGGGCTGTTGAACAGGTAATTCTGTACAAGGATGGAGTCTCCGTTCAGGGCAGCTGGTTTTGCCCAGATGTTGTATTCCTGGTAGTCCGACACCGAAAACGAAATCAGGTAATAATCGATGGGGATTTTTGATTTCCATTCGTAACGAACCATGCCATTTCCCACATCAACTGTATTGGTTAACAGACCTTGTGAGCCGGCCATATTGGTGGCGGCTGTGGTGAGAAAAACCCAGACCGAATCGGCCTTATCGGTTAGCACCTGCTTGCACGGCCACCATTGTTTGGCATTGAAAGGCTCCGAAAGCGTCCAGGTCATGTGCTTGTCCCAGTTGGCAGTGTAATCGTTGGTAATTCCGGCAAAGAAACCACCGGAAGGAGGGGTGCCCCCATAAACGATCTCAGCAATAAAGGTGTCGCCAGTGTTCAGCTCAGGAACGGTGAGCAACACATTGTCGCCATCGCGGTCCCATGAGGTAAACACCTGCCCGTTGAAGATAACGCTGGTAATGGTCAGGTCCGGGACAAGTTCAAAGGCAAATACAGTGAAGTTATCGGCAACAACATCTGCATGGATGGTTACTTTCCCGCTGACATCGACACTGGCGCTGGTAACATTCAGGTCGAGCCAGTAGAATTTTACATCATAATTGTGAACCAAATCACTCTGCCAATCGTTTCGATAAGCGAATGATGATGCAATGTCGGCAAATTCAGGATACTGCCTGCAATAGCGGTCATTATCCTGTGCCAGGGAAGCCTGGCTTAAGGTGAAGAGCGAAATCCAGAGCAGGATTGTCAGGCGAAAAGGGTTTTTCATGGCGATTCAGTTGAGGGTTAAAATCCGGGTATAGATGCTTGCCGTATATTTGTGCGCTAAAATAATAATAATTGATGACCGTTTGTTTAACAAAGGGGCTTATTCGCTGATAATGAACGAAGGATACAGAAGTTTTGTCGGGAATATCGAAGCGTTTATCAGGAAATACTATGTCAATCAGCTGATCAGGGGATTGATATACAGCATTTTCCTGCTAAGCCTGCTCTTCTTGCTGATCAACGGACTTGAGTACCTGGCCTATTTGAAAACAACGGTCAGGTTGATATTGTTCTACGGCTACATTGCCTTTTTTTGTTTCATTTTCTGGCGGTTTATCACAATCCCTGTATACAAGCTGATTGGCTTCCGTAAATCAATGACTTATGAACAGGCGGCCGCCATCATCGGAACGCATTTTCCTGAAGTGAGCGACAAACTACTCAATACCTTACAGTTGCATGCCCTGGGGCAAACGAAGCAATTTGCCGGCAGCGAACTGCTCAAGGCAAGCATTGAAAAGAAAATCAAGGCATTTAAGCCAATATCCTTCAAAAGCGCCATCGACCTCAAAAAGAACCTGAAGTTTCTGCGCATTGGGCTGATACCTGTTTTGCTGCTGATGGGTTTGTTGTGGCTCTTTCCATCATTCATTCGGGAGCCATCGGGCCGGCTTGTACGGTATAACGAATCCTTCAGCAGGCCGGCACCGTTCGAATTTGTGATCGTTAATACCAAATTGAGTGCTCTTCAACAGGATGATTATCAACTCATTGTCAGGGTGATCGGTGAAAGTCTTCCGGCTGGCGTCAGCATACTCACTGATGAGTTTAGCTATCCGATGACGCGGCTTGCTCCGAATGAATTTCAATATGATTTTAAACACCTGCAGCACGATATTGAATTTAAACTTGCTGGTGGGGGCGTTACCAGTAAAGGCTATCGCCTGATTGTATGGCCCAAACCCTCGCTCAGTGCATATACTGCCAGCATCGATTTTCCTGCCTATACCCGAAAACCCAGCGAAACCATCCGCGACATCGCGCGCTTTGCCGTGCCCCAAGGCAGTCGGATTGCCTGGAGTTTTTATGCTGTAAATGCTGACAGTATGTTGGTCGGGGAGGGTGAAACGGAAAAACTGCTTGTGGTGAGCAATGGTCTTGCCATCGAGAAGATGGATATTATGCAGACACGCGATTTTAGTGTCAGTCCATGGAATAAATATGTGAAAACGTCGCAAGCCATGGATTTCCAGGTAGAAGCAATTAGTGACGAATATCCTCAGATTCAGGCAAATATAGCTGCTGAAGAAAGGGGAGGCAGGGACAGATTTTTTTCAGGAATGATCCAGGATGATTACGGATTCACACAGCTGACATTTAACTACCAGATTGAGAATGCCGCGCTCAGTGAAGCCTCTGATGTGTTCGTCGTCCCGATCGTAATTGACCGAAACATCATCCAACAAACGTTTTTCTATTTCTTTTCTGTCGATAGCGTCAATGCGCAGTCGGGCGACCGGATAAGCTATTATTTTGAAGTGTGGGACAATGATGGCGTACAAGGCGCCAAAAGCAGGAAATCAGGCGTGTTTACCTATGAGGTGCTGAGTCAGGCTGCCATGGATTCCATCACGAAGCAAAAAGAAGTGGAGCGAGAGAAGTCTGTGCAGGATTTGCTTAAGGATTCAAAGGCAGTAAAGGAAGAAATTGATGCGTTTCTGAAGAAGATGACCCAAAAAGCCGAACTCGACTGGAACGACAAAAACCAGCTCAAAGCGATCATCGAAAAACAGCAACAGATACAGGATAACCTGAACCAACTCAGGGAGAAAAATGAACAGCTTGAGCAAATGGGCCGCGAAAATCAGGCTGCAGACAAGCGTATCCTTGAAAAGCAGGACCAGTTGAACAAACTTTTCGACGAAGTGATGAACGATGAAATCAGGGCATTGATGGATCAGTTGCAGAAGATGCTCGACGATGTTAACAAAGATCAGCTGCGTGAAATGATGAAAGACATCAAGATGAACAATGAGTCGATGGAACGGATGCTCGACAGAAACCTTGCACTCTTGAAAAAACTACAGGTCGAGAAAGACATGTCGGAACTCACAGATGCGCTGGATAAAATGGCCACTGATCTCGAAAATCAGGCCGAAGCAGCAGCAGAGAATAAGCTTCCGGTAGAGGAGCAACAGCCGAAACTGGAAATGACAGCCACGGAGTTTCAGGAATTCAGGAAAGCCCTGGACTCTGTAAAAAGCCGCAATGAACAGCTGGACCGCCCATTTTCACTTGGAGAAACCACAGCACAGGAAGATCAGATCAGCAAGGAATTGCAGGATGCGGCCAAATCATTGGAAAAAAACGCAACAAAAAAGTCGAACGAGCAAAAGAAGAATGCTGCAGGAAACATGAAGAAACTCAGCTTGGACCTGAAGGCAATGATGGAACAATCGGGTGAGAAGCGGAAAGCAGAAGACGCGCACACGCTGCGCATCATTCTTGAAAATGTGCTGCGTGCGAGTCTTTCACAGGAAGATATTATGAACAGGCTGTCGGTAATCAGGCGCGATGATCCGGCCTATAGCACACTGATCAGGTCGCAAAGCCAGCTCAGGGAGAGTTTTGTCATTATCCAGGATTCGCTTATTGCCCTTGGAAAAAGACAGGCCGAGATAGAAAGTTTTGTGTTTAATGAAATTGACCAGATTAACCTCAGAATAAACAATGCCCTGGAAGGCATGAAGGAGCGAAGAAGCAGCAATGTGGCCGCCGAACAGCAATACAGCATGATGTCGTTAAACAACCTCGGGCTCATGCTCGCCGAGGCCCTGAAAAAGATGCAGGAAAGCATGGGCATGCCAAATCCGATGCAGGGCGAAGGAAACAGCAAGGAGGGAGAAAATGGAAGCGAAGGACTGGAGAGCCTCAAAGAGATGCAGGATGCGCTGGGAAAACAGCTCAAGGAAGGTCTTGAAAAGATGCAGGGACAGGGCGAGCAGGGGGGAAGCAGTCAGATGAGTGAGGAATTGGCACGGATGGCTGCCCAGCAGGAAGCCCTGCGCAACGAAATGCAATCGATGATGGAGCAATTTAAAAAAGAAGGACTTAACGGTGATGGCTTGCGCGACCTGGCTGAGGAAATGGAAAAGATAGAAGAAGCCCTTGTGAATAAGCAGCTTAACAGGGAATTGGTGAAGCGGAATGAGGACCTGGTAAGCCGTTTGTTGAAGGCCGAGAACGCTGAAAGGGAGCGTGAATTGCAGGAAAAACGCGAGTCTTCGCGGCCAAAAGATGTCAGGTTGAGTAACCCTGAGGGCGATTTTGAGTATAAGACATTATTGAAAAGGCAGCAGGATGCCATTAAGTTGGCTCCGCTGGTCGCTACACCGTATTACCGGAAAAGAATTAATGCCTATTTATTGCGAACAAACGAAGTCAAACAGGAGTATGAGAGCAGATAGTATAGTTGTAAACCCACGCAACTTCAACCTTGTAGAAGAATTTGTTGAACAGCTTTGCGCTGCCCAGCAGGTCGAAAACACCTATTACGCCAATATGCTTACTGCCCTGCGCGAAGTGTTCGATTACTACCTGATCAGGCATAAACTGGCTGATGAGTTGCGCATCAACATCGACCTCAATCCCGAAGGCACCTTGTTCATAACAAGATTAATTAACACACAGACAGAAGGTTACACTGATATTCCTGAATCTGAGCAGCTGCATTTTAATGAGCTTTGTTTTGTATTGGAATCCCTAACTGACCAACTCAAGGTGCTGGAGCGGGGCAATACCTTAGCGATGTTGTTTAATACGAATGGATTTTTCACCACCATGACTAAAAGGAGGGTACAACAACTCCAGGCATATTTTAAAAAGGACCTTAGCACGGTCAGGGGAAGCAATGATTACGTTTAGTGTTCTCGAAACCGGATTTGGCCTTGTTGCGGAAACTTTGTCGCGTGATTGGATCGGTTCGGTTATCGGTTTGTATGGACAGGCCGTGGGGCAGCTAAGCTTTGTGTTTTGTTCGGATGATTACCTGCTCGACATCAACAAGCGCTTTTTGTCGCACGATTACTACACCGACATCATCACCTTTGACACCCATGAAACCCCCGGGTTTATCTCGGGTGAAATATTTGTAAGTCTCGACAGGGTAAAAGCAAACGCGGTGAATGCTGGCATTGAATTTGAGGCTGAACTGGCACGGGTGCTTATTCATGGCGTATTGCATTTGTTGGGTTTTGGCGATAAAACTGCCGAAGAAAAGGCTGAAATGCGTCGAAACGAAGACCTGTGCCTGGCCATGAGAACCGGGAAGGCTTAGCAGTCTGAGCATTATCGGACTGTTTCACGTGAAACAATGAATAAATGATATTTGAAACGTATGATGTAATTGTGGTTGGGGCAGGGCACTCGGGTTCGGAGGCCGCTGCCGCTGCAGCCAATATGGGGGCAAAGGTGCTGCTGATCACAATGAATTTGCAAACCATTGCCCAGATGTCGTGCAATCCTGCCATGGGTGGAATTGCAAAAGGCCAAATTGTGCGTGAAATTGATGCCATGGGTGGGTATTCGGGACTGGTCACCGATAAAACCATGATACAGTTTCGCATGCTGAACAAAAGCAAGGGGCCTGCCATGTGGAGCCCAAGGGCCCAGAGCGACAGGATGGCCTTTGCGCTTGAATGGCGCAGGATGCTTGAGCAAACCCCCAATGTTGATTTTTGGCAGGATACGGTGACGGAAGTCGTTGTCAGAGATAAGCAGGTGAGGGGAGTCAAAACAGGAATGGGCATGGAAATCGGCGCCAGGTCGGTGATATTGACCAACGGAACATTTCTGAACGGCATCATCCATATTGGTGAAAAGAAATTTGGCGGTGGTCGCATGGGCGACAAGGCGAGCAAAGGTTTGACCGAACAGCTGGTCGAACTGGGTTTTGCGGCAAGCCGCATGAAAACCGGGACACCGGTAAGGGTTGACGGCCGCACCATCGATTTTTCGAAAATGGAAGAGCAAAAAGGCGATGCCGATGTGCGCTCATTTTCGTTTCTTCAAAAAGCCAGCCTTCCGGTTCAACGCAGTTGCTGGATGACCTATACCTCCCTCGATGTGCACAACGTGCTCAGGGAAGGTTTTCATCTGTCACCGATGTTTACCGGCCGTATCGAAGGGGTTGGCCCGCGCTATTGCCCAAGTATTGAGGATAAAATTAATCGCTTCTCCGACAAAGATGCTCACCAGCTCTTTGTGGAACCAGAAGGCTGGAACACCGTTGAATATTATGTAAACGGCTTCAGCTCCTCACTGCCTGATTACGTCCAGTTCAAGGCACTCAGGCGCATCAGGGGCTTCGAAAACGCGAAGATTTTCAGACCGGGCTATGCCATCGAATACGATTATTTCCCTCCGGAGCAGCTGTTGAACACCCTGGAAACACGCCTTGTGTCCGGTCTCTACTTTGCAGGCCAGATCAACGGTACAACCGGCTATGAAGAAGCTGCGGCCCAGGGCCTCATGGCCGGAATAAACGCGGCGTTGAAAGTACAGGAGAAAGAACCCTTTACGTTAAGCAGGTCAGAAGCATATATTGGGGTGCTGATCGATGACCTGATCACCAAAGGAGTTGATGAGCCATACCGCATGTTTACAAGCAGGGCTGAATACAGGATATTGCTCCGGCAGGATAATGCCGACTTCAGGTTAACCGGGAAGGCACACCAAATCGGACTGGCTTCTGATGAGCGTCTGCAAAAACTGCAGGAAAAAAAGAACACTGTGAACAGGATCATCGATTTTCTGAAAAAGACCAGTGTGGATCCTGACGCAGTCAATGGTTATCTGGAAAAGGCAGGAACGGCCCCAATAAACCAGAAGCTTAAGCTGGGAAGTCTGTTGCTGCGTCCCCAGGTGGGTCTTTCTGAAATGCTGGAAGCCATCAACAGCAATGAGATTGCAGACTGGCTTCCGGAGGCCCAGGCAGAAGAAGTGCTGGAGTCAGTAGAAATTCAGGTTAAATACGAGGGCTATATCAACAAGGAAAGTGAACTCGCCGACAAATTGAAACGGATTGAGGATGTGAAACTCAAATCCGATTTTGATTATCACCAGCTAAAGTCACTTTCGTACGAAGCCCGTGAAAAACTCTCAAAACTTAAACCCTCAACCCTTGGACAGGCCTCAAGAATAAGCGGCGTTTCGCCTTCTGACATCTCTGTATTGGCTGTGTTCTTAGGGCGTTAACACCCTCGTTTCACGTGAAACAGCAAGGTTTTATTACTCATAATCAATGTCCTGCCTGCGGTGGATCGCACCTAGGCAGTTTTCTTCAGACAAAGGACTATTTTTTATCCAAAGAGTCTTTTTCGTTAGATAGGTGTGATCAGTGCGGGCTCATCCTCACCAATCCTTTTCCGGCAGAGCAAATCATCGGCCGGTACTATCAGTCAGACGATTATTTCTCGCACCCGGGAAAGAAGAAAAGCATGCTGAGTAGTTTGTACAAAACAGTGCGCTTCTTCAATATCCGCCGCAAGTTTAAAATAATTGAGCCCTGGAGAGGCAGTGGGAAAGTGCTGGATATTGGTTGTGGCTCCGGTGAATTTCTGGCGTATTGCAAGGAAAATGGCATGGAAGTGAGCGGACTTGAGCCCAATGATGAGGCCAGGGACTATGCCTCCAGACTCCTCGGAAAAGCAGTATTGCGTCCGGACCAACTTGTTTCTTTGCCTGACAAAAGCTTTGATGTCGTTAGCATGTGGCATGTGCTCGAGCATGTGGAAGATGGCCGGATGCAGCTGAAAGAACTGCATCGGGTGCTGAAAGATGATGGGGTCGCCGTTATTGCTTTGCCCAATACTGCATCAGCAGATTGCGTTTATTACCGTGAGTTTTGGGCCGGATGGGATTTGCCACGTCACCTGTATCATTTTAACCGCAATGCGATCTGTCAATTGGCCTCAACGCAGGGATTTCATCTTGATAAGGAACATGGGCTTTTCTGGGATGCGTTTTATATTTCGATGCTGAGTTCACGCTATCAACGAAAAATGTTTTCATTCTTTGCGGGCTTGTGGCAAGGATTGAAATCAAATGTGAATGCCTTTGGTTCTAAAGAATATTCAAGTTTGGTCTATGTGTTTAAAAAAACCTAATTTTAGCTTCCCTGTTCTCAATATATTGCGCTTCTAAATGGTGAGCATAAGGTCGAAGTCAGTATTGAAAAATCTGTCACTCTCCCGAACAAGGCTGGGTGTTGTGACTTTGGTATGGCTCGTCCTCATCTTGGCCTTATTCCTGATCATGCTTGCTCACAATGAATTTTACCGGCCGGATAACGTATTTAAGCGTTTTCAACATGCCTTCTATTCGCTCCAAAAAGAAGGGCATAAGAACTTGCAGGTTCTGACTCAATTACCCCAAAGGGAGAATTATTACAATCAGGAACTGGGTGCTGATTTGTCAAGGTCATTGGCGAAATCACATGCAAAGGCATTTATTTACCTGAATGATTCGCTTGTTTTTTGGTCTGATAACTCCGTCGATCCCGGTGTTAACGTATTGAAAATCATAAAAAAAGACACAGTTATTTCGCTAAGTAACGGCCTTTATCTTGCTCAGTTACAACGTGAAAACGACAGGACATTTGCGGTCTTCACGCTGATTTATGCCTCTTTTCCGTTTCAGAATAACTACCTGCGTAATGGTTTTTCGCCGGTCTTCCCTTCCGGCGTGAAACGGGCTGTGGCTGGGGATCAACCCACATATCCAGTGGTTTTCACCGATGACGACATTAAGCCTTTGTTTAGCCTCGCGATAAATGAAGACCCACAAATAGGCGGTGTGCTTTACGGGATACTTGTGCTGCTGCTGATTGCCATATTACTCAGCTTTTATTCGCTCTTCTACCTTGGGTTTCTTTTCGTGAAGCCTCGCATCGGTAAGCATCTCGGATTTATCGGTCTTGTTGCCATGGTGGGGCTTTGCCGTGTTACCCAGATATACGCGCAATGGCCCGGAGACATTTACCATGGCGAATTCTTTTCGGCCTCCTATTTTAGCGCCGGTCCTTACCAGCCGGGCTTTGGCGACCTTTTCCTGAATGCGATCAGCCTGCTGTTTTTGGCCTTTATATTTTTCAAGGAATATCGCTTTACAAAGGATACTGTACCTGAAAAAACTTCTGTCGGTTACTTTTCGCTTGCTACCATTCTGCTCATCGTTGCTGCCTTCGTCTATATTTACCAGATTGAGCTGATCATCACCAACTCGAGCATCCCCTTATCATTTAAAGAGCTGTATAACTTCAACCTGCTCAGCTATATTTCGTTTTTTGTAATTGCAGCAATTTCAAGCTCCTACATATTGATATCCAGGATATTGCTTCAGAAACTCTTTCACTTATTTCCTGGAAAGCGCTGGGGTATCACGCTGATTCTGCTGATTTTGGGAGTATATTATCTAGTTATTTCATTTGGAAGTACTCAGCCCGGAATACACCATTTTTGGTTCCCTGCAGTTTTGTTCCTGCTGGTGATTGGCGAAGTGTTCAGGGGCAGACAGATCGCTGCGACCTCTGCCTTTTTCTTCTTTATTATTTTTCTGTCATTCCTTTTAGCCTTTGTCTTTTATAAAAAGAACCGCGAAGTCGCCGATAAAAACCAATTGCTGATCGCTTACAAAATTGCCGATGAATCTGATCCGCTGCTGGAATTTTTGCTGGCAGAAACATTACAGCAGATTGAGCATGATGAAACTTTGCAAAAAATGGTTGCCAGCCTGACTGATGATTTTGAGGATAATGAGAAAATGCTGCTCGATTACGTCGAAAAACACTACCTCAACGGCTACTATAACAAATACAACGCAAACTTGATCGTGTGCAAGCCCAAAGAGGTCCTCCACATCAAGCCCGATGACTACCTGATCGACTGCAACACCTATTTCGAAGACCTGTTGTCGCGCTCAGGCAAAAGCACCAGCACCAGAAATCTTTTCCTGATTTCTGACTATGTTCAACAAACCTACTACCTCGCAAAAGTGGATGTTGCAAACAATGATCAAAATAACCAAGCGGAAAAGGACGTGCTTTACCTTGAACTTTACAACCGTTATTTGCCTGAAGGAATTGGATATCCGGAGCTGCTCATCGATGATATGATCGACCAGTCAAAAAGCATTTCTTCCTACTCGTTTGCGCGCTATATGGACAATCGTTTGGTATACAAATTTGGCAGTTACCTTTACCCATATCATCTTGACAGCACATCGCCCAAAAGGCTGACATACAGCGATAAAGATCAATATCGCCACCTGTATTTCCCGGTAAATGAGAAACTTTCAATTACCGTGAGCCGCAAGACGAAGAGCACAATTGACATCATTGCCCCATTTTCATACTTTTTTCTCTTCATTGGGTTTATCCTGGCCCTGGTGCTGCTGCTGGTATACTACAAGGATTTTCAGTCAAGGGCCAAACACAATTTCCGCACCCGGCTCCAGGCATTGGTTATCCTTTCGCTTGTAATGTCTTATTTGGTGATTTCCATCATATCGTTCAATTATACACAGGCATTCTACCAGCAAAAAAACAAGGATTTCCTCAGGGAAAAAACCCAGTCAATCCTGATTGAGCTCGAACATAAGCTGAACGGATCTGATTTCCGTGACGAAGGTATCCAGGCATACATCAGCCAGCTGCTCGAAAAATTCTCAGACGTGTTCTTTTCCGACATCAATCTTTACGACCTAAACGGCCGTTTATTGGCGAGTTCAAGGCAGGAGATATTTGATAAGGGACTGATATCAAAGATGATGAATCAGGAAGCCTATGAAAAACTCAAGCACCATGAAGCCTTGTATTTTATCCATAATGAACAAATTGGTGCAGGTGAATACCTGTCGTCCTACATCCCTTTTCGCAACACAAACGGCGATCCGGTGGCCTTTTTAAACCTGCCTTACTTTGCCAAAGAGTCGGAACTTCGTGAGGAAATCTCTTCATTTCTGCTGACTTTTCTTAACATCGTTTTTATGCTGACGGGCTTTTCGGTGTGGATGGCCCTGTTGCTTTCGCGGCGCATGACCCAGCCACTGATCATGATTCAGCAAAAGATGCGCAATATCGGGCTAAACAAAACAAACGAAAAAATCGCCTACCAAAAACCGGATGAAATCGGGCAGTTGGTGAAACAATACAACCAACTGATTGACGAGCTTGAAATCAGCGCCGGCTTGCTGGCCCGTTCAGAACGCGAAAGCGCCTGGCGTGAAATGGCCCGACAGGTCGCCCATGAGATCAAAAATCCATTGACGCCCATGAGGTTAAGTATTCAATACCTGCAAAAAGCCTGGGATGAAAATGATCCTGATCTTGAATTGAAAATCAAAAAAACAACCCAAACTGTGATTGAACAAATAGATGCGCTTTCAGCCATTGCAACTGCTTTTTCCGATTTTGCGGCCATGCCCGAAAGCAAGCCCGAATTTGTTTCACTGCAGGAAATCATCCAGCAGGTGATCAATCTCTTTGACCAGGATCATGCCATAAGCATCGTTTTCGAGGACCACACTAGCGAAGCGGCCTTGGTGTATGTGGACCGGAAGAACCTGATCAGGGTATTTAATAATTTGATAAAGAATGCAATACAGGCCATTGAATACAAGAAGTCAGGCATGATCACCATCACAATTTCCGATGCAGCTGATCATTACAAAGTGACAGTAGCCGATAATGGGAAAGGCATGAGCGCCGAAGAGTCTCAACGTATTTTTACACCCTATTTTACCACCAAATCAAGTGGTACAGGAATCGGATTATCCATCGTGCACAACATCATACAGGTTATTGGCGGTCAAATCAGCTTTGTCACTGAGCCGGGAAAAGGAACTACTTTTACGCTGTTTTTTCCGGGGAGGAACCTTTCTGGCGAAAAGCATACCAGCAAGCACAGTTAACCGTTAAACAAGCTAATTCATGCAGGAATAGGATTCTTAAGATGGCAGTTAATCCAATCAAAAGCCTGGCGGGGCAAACGGCGGTTTATGGCATGGGAACGATTATTCCAAGGCTGCTGAACTATTTTCTGGTTCCCTTTTATACCCGTATTTTCGATCAGGGTGCTTATGGCCAGATCACCGAATTGTATGCCTATGTGGCTTTCCTGATGGTGCTGCTCACCTTTGGCATGGAAACCTCCTTTTTTCGCTACGCCCAAAAGCATGAGCAGTATAAGGTGTTCAATAATGCCTTGAGTTCGGTAATTGTTGTGGTTGTGGCTTTTCTGGTGCTGCTTTTTGCGCTGTATGCACCAATTGCCCGCCTCATTCAGTATGCCGGAAATCCGGAATACATCCTGTTTATCGGCGTAATTGTTGCCCTTGATGCATTAACGGCGATCCCGTTTGCCATGCTCCGCAAACTTAACAAGGCCAGGTTGTTTGCCACCATAAAACTGGCCAATGTTGCCTTGAATATTGGCTTAAACCTATTGTTTATCATCATTTTACCCGAGTTTTCAACCAAATTGTCGGTCGCCGTCTTTGGCCCATCGTCAAGCCTGGTTGTGTGGGTCTTTTTGTCGAATGTGTTTTCAAGCCTGCTCAGCTTACTGATGTTATGGCCGCTGTATGCGAAGTTCAAATGGGAAGTGAGCCGGAGCCTGCTGCGGCCCATGGTGGCTTATGCCTTGCCTGTGTTGATCGTGGGACTTGCAGGCATGATCAACGATGTTAGCGATAAGATCTTGTTAAAATATCTCCTGCCCGATGCTTCCACGGCTATGGCCAAGCTGGGAATTTACGGGGCGAATTACAAACTTGGCATCCTGATGACACTGTTTATTCAGATGTTTCGCTATGCCTCGGAACCCTTCTTTTTTGCCGAAGCGGAAAAGAAAAATTCAGCCGAACTCTTTGCAAGGGTAATGAATTATTTTGTGGTATTCGGACTGATGATTTTCCTGATGGTTGTGCTGTATATTGATGTGTTTCAGTATTTTATTGGCGAAAAGTACCGCGAAGGCCTTGGCATTGTACCCATCATCCTGATGGCCAACCTGTTTTACGGTGTTTTCTATAATTTGTCCATCTGGTACAAGCTTACCGACCGGACACGTTACGGAGCCTTGATTTCCATTGGCGGAGCGGTGATTACGATAATGCTCAACGTGGTGCTCATTCCCATTTCAGGTTATTACGGCGCATCTTGGGCCCACTTTATCTGCTACCTTGCCATGATGATCGTTTCTTATATGTGGGGTCAGAAGGTGTATCCGATTCCGTATAAGCTGAAACATATTGCCTTGTATACCGTTTTGGCGGGGTCAATTTATATTGTCTCCCTCCTGATTTCGCCTTGGGGAATTGTATTCAAAATTGCCCTGAACACCGTGATGTTTATTGGGTTTCTGGCCTTTGCAGTCATTGATGAGCGCAAATACCGGCCTTCAGCCCAGGCTTAGCACAACGATATCTGCCTTGCCACATCGGTTTACTGACAACAGAATAATGCGTAATTTTGCCCCTCGCTGAACGCAAATGCTTATGGAAATTAAAATTGTAAATCAGGGCCATCATGCCCTACCTTCGTATGAAACAGACGCTTCGGCAGGAATGGACCTGAGGGCTAACCTTGCTGTTCCGGTCGAAATGAAACCACTCGAAAGGGCCTTGATACCGACCGGATTATTCATCGAACTGCCGCTGGGATATGAAGCCCAGGTGCGACCCAGAAGCGGACTGGCAGCAAAATCGGGCGTCACTGTCCTGAATGCCCCCGGAACCATCGATGCCGACTATAGGGGCGAAATCAAGGTTATCCTGGTAAACCTTTCTGACAAAACTTTCGTGATCAACGATGGTGACCGCATTGCCCAGATGATTGTGGCCAGACACGAAACGGTCCGTTGGCAAGCCGTCAGTCAGCTTGAAGAAACAAAGCGTGGTGCCGGTGGATTTGGTCATACCGGTAAATAACACATCAAACACTGAATTATGAACATCATCATTCCAATGGCCGGCATGGGAAAACGGATGCGGCCACACACCCTGACAACGCCCAAACCATTGCTTCCTGTTGCAGGAAAACCCATCGTACAGCGCCTTGTTGAAGATATTGCCGAAGTAATTCAGGATAAGATTGACGAAATTGGATTCGTCATCGGTGATTTTGGACCCGAGGCCGAAGCGGGGCTACTCGAAATAGCAGCCTCTGTTGGCGCAAAAGGAAGCATCCACTACCAGCACGAAGCCCTCGGAACAGCACATGCAATCCTATGTGCCGGGCCTTTGCTGAATGGAAAGGTCATTGTGGCCTATGCCGACACCCTGTTTAAAGCTGACTTTTCGCTCGACGATGACAAAGAAGGCATCATCTGGGTGAGTAAGGTTGAAAACCCACGGCAATTTGGGGTGGTCAAGCTCCGTGAAGATGGCAGCATTCAGGGATTTCACGAAAAACCGAAAGAGTTTGTTTCGGACCTAGCCATCATTGGCATCTATTACTTTAAAGATGGCGAAAACCTACACAAAGAACTGCAGTATCTGCTCGACCAAAAGATTACAACCGGAGGCGAATATGGCATCACAGACGCCTTGCAGAACATGATGAAAAAAGGTGTGTCATTCCATACCGACCGCGTTGATGAATGGCTCGATTGTGGCAATAAAGAAGCCACACTCGACACCAACAGAAGGGTTTTGGAGCTAAAGGCTGACGAAATGAACCTCCCGGAGGAAGCAGACCTTGACGATGTTATCATTATCGACCCCTGCTTCATTGGCAAAGGCGCGGTGATTGTAAAATCCATTATTGGTCCGTATGCTTCCATAGGCGAAGGCAGCCGAATTTCACATGCGGTTATACGTAACAGCATTGTGCAGAAGCATGCCGTGATTGAAAACAAACTCATCGAAAACAGCATGATCGGCAATTATACCCAGGTAAGTGGTCGTTTTGATGAACTTAGTCTGGGCGATTATAACCAGGTTAGCCAGCTGCCTACAAAATAAACGAAAATGCGCATCCAGTCACGTTTCACCATCATTTCAATGAGCTTGTGCTGTATGCTTGCCATAAGCTGCAGCCCGGGCAGGGAAATAGCCTCAGGCGAAGGACAGGGGCATAAAAAAGAAGCCAGCATTGGCGACAAACGAAACAATGCTGCTTTGTTTGCCGAAGCCGTCGCCGAACGCCTGAAAGGAAACGACGTGAAAGCAAAAGCGCTGTTTGAACAAGCCCTTGAAGCCGATGAAAACGACCACGCCTCGATGTACGAGCTTGCCGAATTGTATGCACGTGAAGGCAAACCCGACCAGTCGTTCAACATGATGCGGCAAGCCGTTGAACTTGCTCCTGAAAACCAGTGGTATCAGATCAGGTTGGCCCGGGTGTACCGCACCATGGGCAAAACAGATGAATACACTGATGTGTTCGAAAAGCTCGTTGAAAAATACCCGACAAACGCCGAATACATCAGCGAGCTGTCGACCGGACTGCTGCTTCAGGGAAAATATGAAGAGGCCATCAGTATTTACAACCGCCTCGAAAAACAAATTGGCATAAACGAAATGCTGAGCATGCAGAAACAGGCCGTATACCTGCAGCTGAACCAGCCCGAGAAAGCAACAGCCGAAATTGAACGCCTGGCCATAGCAAATCCTTACGAACCACGTTATCAGGCGATGCTGGCTGAAACATACATTAAACAGGGAAACAAAGATAAAGCCCTTGAAGCCTACAACCGGATCAAAAAAATTGATCCTGATAATGGATATGTGCATGTTTCACTGGTCGAATTTTACCTGCAGGAAGGCAGGTTTGAGGATGCCTTCAATGAGCTGCACGCAGCGGTGCTAAGCGAAGACCTGGACCCGGGCATTAAGTTTCAGGCCCTATTGTACTGGCTCACCACAAAAGAGGGCAAGGGGCCCGTCAGCGAACAATCCATCGGCCTGATCAACGGCTTTATCGGCCTGCACCCCGATAATCCAAAAGGAATACAGTTGCTTGCAGAAATATACTTTCAACAGGATAAAATTGCCGAATCGAGGGATTTATTCCTCAGGTCAATCGAAATCGACAGCAGCAATTACAAGGTGTGGGAGAACCTGCTGTTGACCGATTCGCAGCTGAACGATACTGGGGCCATGGTGGTCCATGGCAACAGGGCACTCAACCTGTTTCCCGAGCAGCCATTACCATATCTTGTGCGCGGCATGGGCCTTTCGATGAAAAAGGACTACGAAATGGCCCTGAAATCATTCGAAACCGGCCGCAAGTTTGTCGTTGGCAACGACCTGCTCATGAGCGAGTTTTTTAATTTTATTGGCGATGCGCAAAATAAACTCGGCAACAACAAGGCCTCTGATTTTGCCTTCGAAAAGGCGTTGATCATCAATCCGGAAAACAGCCTTGTGCTGAATAACTTCGCTTACTACCTTTCGCTCAGGGGCGAACAGCTCGATAAAGCAGAACAAATGGCTGCAAAAGCCGTTTCGCTTGATCCTGAGAATCCATCAAACATCGACACCTATGCATGGGTGCTTTATAAGCTGGCGCGCTACGACGAAGCCCTGGTTCAGATTGAAAAGGCCCTGAAGCTTTCGTCGAAGGAAAACGGCACATTGCGCGAACATTGCGGCGACATTTTGTTTAAGCTTAACCGTCAGGCCGAGGCCCTCGAGAATTGGAAAAAAGCCGCGAAGGCCGGTGAAACATCCCCCTTAATTCAAAAAAAGATTGAAACAGGAATTTTATATGAATAGGATTTTTGGCAGGCTTACGTTTAGTTCTGCAGCCGTAATGTTGCTATTGGCGGCCTCGCTGCTGTCGTCATGTTCCACCAAGCGCAGCATTATCCGTCAGCCCCTCCGGGAGCAAGGAGAAGCCTACCTGATCCAGAAAATGGATTCCGGGCAAGCCCGTTTTGACTATTTGTCGGCACGATGTGCCATCCGGATTATCAACAACAAATCAAAAACCGATCTGCGCGGTCAGCTCAGGGTCAAAATGGACAGCACCATCTGGGTGTCGCTTTCGCCGGCCCTGGGCATTGAAATTGCGCGCTTGAAAATCACCAACGATTCCATTCAGTTTATCAACCGGGTGGATAAGAACTACTTTGATGGCAATTACCAATTCATTGCCAGATACCTGACCACCTCCATTGATTTCGACATGGTGCAGTCGCTGATCCTGGGAAATGATTTTTCATCCTACGAAAGCAACACCTTCAGGGCGCTCATCGATGGCATGGAATACCGCCTTTCGACGACAGGCAGGGCCAAGATGAAAAAATACCTGAGAAAAGAAGAAACCCCCAACATCCTTGTACAGAGCATTTGGCTAAGCCCTGAAAACTTTAAAATCAGCCGTGTTAACCTCAAGGAGTTTGGCGAAGAGAACAAACGGCTTCAGGTTGATTACGCCAATTTTGTGCGTGTCAACGAGCAGGTCCTGCCCGGGAAAATAGTCTTCGATATACAGGCCGAACAACACTTTAGGATTGAAATTGAACTTTCGAACATTGAGCTGGGGGTAGCACAGGGATTTCCATTTAAAATTCCTGACCGATACGACAGAATTGAGTAATTTTATCCTCACGGATGAAACGGAAATGCTACAAACCAAGTCTTTTGATTCTGCTCTTGCTCTGCCTGAGGCTATCGGGCTTTGCCCAGGACCGCAAAGCTGAACTCGAAAGCAACAAACAACGCCTTGAAGAAGAAATATCCTTCACCTCCAAGCTCATTGGCGAAACCCGCGAAAGCAAAAACAGCACCCTGGGTGAACTGCAAATCCTCAACGCCCGCATTGGCAAGCAGGAATCGCTGATAGCAACGATACAGAAACAAATGCTGCAACTCGAAGAGCAAAGCCGCCGCTCAGAAACCGAACTGAGACGCCTCGAAACAAACCTGAAACAGATGAAAGAAGAGTATGCCCGGATGATTTATTTCGCCTACAAAAACAGAAACAGCTACAACAAGCTTGTTTTTTTGTTTTCGGCCGAAGACTTTAACCAGGCCTATGAACGTCTCAAGTATTTTCAGCAATATGCTGTTTTCAGGCAAAATCAGATCACCAAAATTGAGGAAACCCAGGCGAAGATCAAGGATAAGCTTTCCCAGCTTGAACAGGAAAAAAACCAAAAACAACTCCTTTTCGAAGACGAACGAAAGGCCCAGATTAACCTGAACACCGAAAGGAGCAAAAAAGACAAGGTCGTCAGTCAGTTATCGCAAAAGGAAAACCAGCTGAAACAGTCGCTCCGGCAGAAAGAAAAAGAAGCACAGCAGTTGCAGCGGGCCATTGAGCAGATTATTGCTGAAGAAATCAGGCTTGCCAGCGAACGCAAAGGTGAGAAGGTGAATAAGGAGGACCGCCTGCTTGAGCTTACACCAGAGGAACTCGAGCTGTCGAACTCTTTTGCCCTCAACAGGGGAAAATTGCCCTGGCCTACCGAAAGGGGAATCATCTCAGCCCGCTTTGGCGAGCAGCCTCATCCGGTGCTTAAAAAGGTGACAATTAACAACAATGGAATCGACATCACTACCGCACGCGGAAGCGATGCCCGGGTGGTGTTTGATGGTGTTGTTGTGAGCACAAACCGCATCACCAACACAAATTATGCAGTGATTGTGCGGCATGGGGATTATTTCAGTGTTTACTCGAACCTGGAAGAGGTGTATGTGAAAAGAGGCGATAAGGTGAAGACAAAAGAACTGGTGGGCCGCATCCATACGGACAAAAATGAATCGAAAACAGAAGTTCATTTTGAGCTCTGGAAAGGACGTATGATCCTTGATCCCGATCTCTGGCTGGCACGATAGCCCTTACTTCAGCATGATTTTTCCACGCTTAAACGACTCAGCCGACTTCAGTGTATACAAATAAATCCCTGCAGGAAGCTGTTGTCCGTCATTAGCTTTACCATGCCACTGAAAGCGTCCCGAAGGGCCCTGGTCGTTTTGTTGCTGACCAAACACGGTTTTTCCGGTGATATCTGTAATTTCGAGGCGGATGTTTCCACCTTTCATCCCAGTGTATTCCCAATTGATCACCGATGAAAACGGATTGGGAAACACGGCTACATAGCCTGATGATCCGGCCCCTTCTTCAATTCCAACATCAGAGTATATCAGCAGGTTTACGGGCACCATCACCGGTTCGAATCCTTCGGCAGTCACCACCACTTCACAGACGTAATTCCCGGTATCGAGTCCGGCACTGTTAAAATTAAGCGTGATTGTTTCCGACGCGCCGGCCGCAAGCTGACCCGAGTATTCACCAAGGCTTATCCAGGCCGGCTGGGCAGGGATGTTGAGGGCATACATCAATGTGTCGCCACCTGTGTTTGAAACCGTAAGCCCGGCACTTCCATTGTTGCCCAGCAGGATGGCTGTGTCAATCAGCAGGGGATCCACATTGAGTTGGGGATTGTTGAGCAGCTTCATGAGCGAATTGTAGAGGTTTAAACGTCCGCCGGTTACTGATTTTCCTTCGAGTCCGGCAATGGGATCGGTGCCATCGAGGATAAATTGTTTCATCTGCAGGGCTACCGCTGCCGGATTGTTGTGGTAATTGACCATAAAAGCCGAATCTGCGGCAGAATAGAGCAGCGCAACGGCCCCGGCCACGTGTGGGGTGGCCATGCTGGTGCCTGTTTTATACCCGTATCCGCTGTTCAGTATCGAAGAAAAGATCAGGGTTCCAGGAGCACCAAGGTCGATGGATTGCAGTCCGTAAGCGGCTGAAAAATAGCGGTCATCAGTCTTGGTGGTGTTGGTAACGGCAATCAGGTAAGGCGTTTCAAAGGCCGTCGGAATATCGCCGACAGAATCCACATCCACGTCGAGGTTGGCCGTCGCGCCTGCATTCAGCACACCAATTGCGCCAAGGCTGTCGAGCATGGCTTCCCAGATGGGGTAGTTTTCGGGCTGGCCCTGGTTGACACCAAACGAACCATTGGTGGCAACGATAAAAGCGCCTTTGGCGCCACTTGTTTCATCGTAGAGCGAGCGCATCTCATACACATACGAATAGGCTGCCACAACAGTTGATTCATTGCTTGATGAACCGGCAACAGACAATACTTTCACCCGCCAGTTTACACCGCTAACCCCGTCAGCATTGTTTCCCCTTGCGCCAACAATTCCCGACACATGGGTGGCGTGCACGCTGGTGGGCTGGCTGCCAGTGTTGTCGTAGGCATTCCAGCCATAATAATCATCGATATAGTTGTTTCCATCATCGTCAATGCCGTTGTTGGGGATTTCCTGCCGGTTGACAAACAAATCAATGTCAGGATGGGTCTGATCGCATCCACCATCAATTACCGCAACGACGATGGTGTCGCCCAGTGCTGTTACGCCTCCGGTGGTGATATCCCAGGCCCTGAGGGCATCAATGTCGGCACCGGGGGTGCCTCCGTTTTGCCCGGTATTGTTCATGTTCCACTGGTTGTAAAACAGCGGATCATCAGGGGTGTTTTCGGTTTCGCGCAACGAAACAATATGGTTGAGTTGTGCATTCACAATGTGTTTGTCGTGCCTGATTTGACCCAGCAGGACGCTGGCTTCTGTCTTTTGTGGGTCGAAGGACACAAGCACGAGTTTCAGCCTGACGGAAAGCACGCGGTGCGAAGCAAGGTTGGCATATGCATAACTTTTTTCAATATCAGCGAGGTGTTTCAGGTCATCGAGCTGCAGGATCAGTTGGTTCCCAACCGGGTCGCCTTGTTTAAGCTGGGCAGCAACCGGCTTAACCACAGCCTGAAATATCAGTGCAAAAAGGAGTATGAATGTTCTTGTCATCAGCATGCCGTTTTTCTCGGTGTAAAAGTAATTATTTTGATTTAATGCCTGTTTTGGCAATTTATCCGGGACAATAGCCATTTTTTTAAGTCGCCGGCACTTAGGACTGGAATCAATGCAGCAGCAAATACCTGATCACGGATTGGGTATTGTTGCTCCGGCACACCAGCACATACAGACCGGCTGGCTGCGAGGTGATATCAATTGTCAGTGTGCGACTTCCGGCAGAAAGCGGATATTCAGCCTGTTTAACCAGGTTGCCAGTCTGGTTGAAAAGTTCAAGCAGTAACTTACCCTCTCCATGGCCAGCCATGTCCACATGGATCAGGCCATTGCCCGGGTTGGGCCAGATCCGCACAGGGATTTCAGCAGGTATGTTGTTCACAATAAGGGTGTTGAACACCTCAACGGCAAGCGTTTCTGAAGCCAGGCCTGTTCCGCATTCATTCAGGGCGCTTAGTCCGATGTGGGCAGTTCCGGTAAACCCTTCGGCCCAGACCACCAAGGACGAAGTGCCTTTGCTGATGACAGCGCCTGCCGATTCTGGCATCATTGTCCATTCGTAAGAACCGGCATTTTCGATGGGCGAAGTGACATATTCAGTGGTTTTATAAAACAGGCGATCGACAGAAACGGGCCCTGAGGGTTTGAGGGCTTGTGCAGGCGGCTGGGTAAATGTCAGCCTAAGCGTGTCGGTGATGTTTGTGTTGTTGTTGTCCGTCAGCCGCAAAAATAGTTGCACCTGACCGGCAATGAGGTCGGCGCTTCCGGGATGATAGGTGGCATCGAGGGCGCTGGCATCAGTGAAAACACCATCGCCACTGGTTTCCCATTGCAGGCTGCTGATGTTGGTAGCCCTCGCATCGCAATGAAAGTCGGCCCCGGCGCAGCACCGGGCCTGACCTCCTGCAAACAATGTGGTTCGCATTGGCGATGGGAGGCTGATGTTGTCGAGCCAGGCACAGTCTCCGCCATCTGTTCCGCTGGCATTTTTTTCGTACACCCACTGGAAAACATGCGCGCCCTGCGGAACATAAAACGCTTCGCGGCTATAACCCTGGCTTGTTCCCGACCAGGAACCAACCTGCTGGTTGTCGATCACAAACCGCAGCCTGTCGGCATCATCCTCCGATGATACCCTGCGGTAGAATACAACGCTGTCGTTCATCAGGGTTTTGTAGGCAAGCCTGAGTACGCAGCTTTTTTCGTCAGGAATATTCCCCGAACGTGCATGAAACAGTCCATCATAGGGGTTGACTGCGTCGATTGTCCAAAAGGCAGAACCATAAAACTGCCAGTTAAAGGTGCTGAAACCGCCCGATTCAAAATCTTCGCGGTAACGTCCGATCTTCGGATAAAATGTCTCGGTGAACGGAGATCCGGTCTGTTGCACGGAAAGGTGTATTTCGGCTGTCAGGTCGGCGGGTGCATCGGTAGCGATATACGCCTTAAACTGCAGGATTGCCTGCTGCCCGGCTTGAATTTCAGCAATGGATGCGGTTTCGGTTAGCAGGCTGATGTATTTGCTGTAGGTGCTCAGCCGCGCACGGATATTGTTGGCAGTCGTTCCGCCCTGGTTGTACAAAGGAATATGAATAAAGGCTGTTTCGCCCGGATCGAGGACGCCACTGCCGTTTCCAGTAAACTGGTCATCAACAGTTAAGGCGCCGGTGCTGAGCAGGGATGCACGGGCAGAAACAAAAAAATCGCTGTTCCAGGTTTTGTTGTCCGAACTGGCTGTAACCTGCACCCTGGCCTGGTATCCATCGGGAAAATCATCGTTGAAGTAGAGCATGAATCCATGCTCGAGGGTTTTGGTTTCTCCTGCCTCAATGCTGCCATAGGTGGCTTCACCTTCGATGATGCGGATGAAGTCGTCCGTTGTGCCCAACCGGACATCCAGGCTGTCGCAGTCGGCAAATCCCAGGTTTTTTACCGCCAGGTTCAGGTACACCAATTCGCCGTTTTCGCTTAATCCATTGCCGTTGCCGGGCTGGTCGCTGACGTTTACGGAAGCGGCAACACAATACGGGCCACTGCTTGGAACAACTTCGAGCATCCTTTCGTAACGCAGGCTGTTCCGCCGGGTGATAGTCAGGTTAACGTTTGAGCCGGGCGCGACGGCAGGCAGGGGAATTTGTTGCAGGTCACCCGTAGCTTCCGTCAGTGCCAGAATCTGTTCGTTCACACTCAGGCACACCAGCGCGCCCTGATCAGCCTGAAGCTGAAAAATGCCGGCTTCGGCCTGAATCACCTCATCATGATGAACACTCAGCTGCTGCGGCACTTCCGAATACAAAACCATAAAGGCATCGCCATGGTGATGGAATAACTGGCAGGTCAGATTTTTGTATTCGCTGTTGTAGGGCCAGCCCGATTGCTGGAGGAAATATTTTCCTGCCACATTGGCAAAGGCCGGCATCAGTCCCCTGGGCAATGGATTTGACGCGGCCTCAGGCATGAAGTCGGGCCACAGGTAATCGTACAATCCCCAAACATAGGTGTCGTTGACGAAGGAATAGGAAACTTCGCTGGCGGCAATTAAGCCCAGTGCGCCAAACGGACTGCGGTGAAACTTCTCGGCAAAGCACTCAACGGGCAGGTTAAATTTCCCGGTGAGGCAGTTCGTCGAAAACACAAATGGCAGGTCGGTATTGTTCAGGCCATCGAGGTCGGCAATGCTGTAAGCCGGTTCGCCCCAGCCTGTTTCCATGCCGTGGTCGCGGTGCTGAACAATAAAAGCCCCGGCATTGATGTCGGCATTGATGCGTGAGGCGTTGCCGTTCCAGTCGGTTAAAAACGAAGGACTGTCGGGAATATACTGTAAGCCCTGTCCGCCAAAGTAGCTGAGCACAGCCTGAGTGTTTTGCGCTTCTGACCAGGGGTCGAGCTGTGGCATACCTGCGTAGATGGCGTTTTCGCGGACAGGCGATTTTCCCTGCACCTGCGTGAAATAACCGTTGATGATTTCTGAGCAAAGCTGAAACCAGCGCGAAGTCTGCCAGCCCATGGCAGTGACCGGATGCTGATAAAATCCGGGATTTACCGGTGGCTTGCGTTCGTAATGCAGAAATTTTGTCACCATGACCTGCAGCTCGGATGCGTTTCTTGCCGTTATACGCGCAATAACGAGGTCTGGGAGCTGATCACCATCCACATCGGCAAAGATATTGTCGGAGGCGCAATAGTTGTTATAAACGGGCGAAACAACCGTATTTCCCGATGTGCCATAATCGCCCAGCAGCAAGACGGCCACAGGAGGGGTGTCCCAGCTGTTGTAAGCGTTGTTTATGTATGATTCGATGGCTGTTACGGTATTTCCTCCGATTTCGGTGGTGCTGACCACATTGGATGATATCCCCTGTTGTATCCTGAACATCCTGATGGAGTCGGCCCAGCGCAGGAAATCAGCATCATCGGGAGCAATGATCAGGTATTCGCACTGGCCGGTGTTGTGAATGGGGTTTTGCGGATATACCTGGCCGGGAATGATGTTGTTGTTGAAAACCATATCGTTCAACAGGGGATCCCACCACCGGCTTCTCAGGCGTTGTTCGCCAAGCTGTTTGGATCCGCCATGAAAGCGTATCGAAATTTCGAGCTGAGTAAATACCAGCAATTCCTGGGTCACCGGATTATACTGAAAGGGCGTAATGCCAATCATCACCACATCCACTCCCCTCATTTTCATCGGTTTGCTCAGCTGAACTATTTGTGCCGGAAAGAAAGCGTCGTTGTTGTAAATGCCGGCGTTTTTCACCGGCTCGGGGGCGTCGGCTTCGTTGTCTTTTGGTATCCGTGCAGCCGGCGCGATGCGAAAATGGGTGTACCGCACTGTGTCGCAGCCAGTGATGGAGACAATTGCTTTTGCCCCCTGTGGCAAGGCGATCATGCGGCTGATTGAGGGCAGATCGGGACTGCCTTCCTCATTGGGCAGAAATGCGCCGGGCATCGATACGGCAAGCATGGTATCAGCAGCAACACGCACAGGGTTCAGGTAAAACTCAGGCAACGAAAAACTGAGCACAGTCCCTTTCAGGTCAGCAGAAGCCATACGAAGGCCGGCCTGATGATGCTGATCGCCAAACCGGATGACCTGATTTGCCTGCTGTCCAATGGCCTGCCCACTGATAATCAGGAGCAATGAACCGATAAACAAACAGCGAAACAGGTTTTTCATCAAGGATTTGTTGAACACATTAGCCATCCATTGTAAAACAAAAGTAGGTATTATTCGTTTTTCATACCAGGGCTATCAGAAAGCAGCAGGCCAGGGCTTAGGGAATTGCATGGTACGATTTGTTGAATCGGCCCGCAAAGACAGCTGTCCCCACCCTGGTGAAGGAAGAATCATTAATTTTGCCGAAGCGAATGTTGAACGAAAGCGGGGAACAGTGAGCCATGGAAAATAACCGAAGCAATACGATATTAAGGAAGCCAGAATGGCTGAAAACCAAGGTGCCGGCCGGCAAGTCATACCTGTCGGTGAGGGAAATTGTTGAAACACACAAGCTGCATACCATCTGCACCAGCGGACATTGTCCGAATATGCACGAATGCTGGGGGAGGGGAACGGCCACACTGATGATACTGGGTGATGTATGCACCAGGTCGTGTGGGTTCTGCAATGTGAAAACAGGCCGGCCGTCACCGGCCGACTGGCAGGAACCCGAAAGGGTGGCTGAGTCGGTGAAACTCATGAACCTGAAGCATTGTGTGCTCACCTCCGTTGACCGTGACGATTTGAAAGACGGTGGCGCCGAAATCTGGGCATTGACGATAAAAGCGATTAAACGGCTCAGCCCGCAAACGACCCTTGAGACCTTAATTCCGGATTTTGATGGACGGCCTGAGCTGATCAATCAGCTGATTGAAGCTGCGCCGGAAGTAATCTCGCACAACCTGGAAACAGTAAGCCGCATAACGCCATGGGTGCGCAGCAGGGCCAAATATGAGCTGAGCCTGAAGGTGCTTGCCCATATAGCTGCATCAGGGATTATCACAAAATCGGGCATCATGCTTGGCTTGGGCGAGACAGAAGCAGAAGTGCTTGAAACCATGGACGACCTGCGCAAGGCCGGCGTCACGGTCATGACCATTGGCCAATACCTGCAGCCCACAAGGAATCATTTGCCGGTAAAAGCCTTTATCACTCCCGAAACCTTTGATTTTTACCGCGAAGAAGGCCTGAAGCGGGGATTTCGCCATGTTGAAAGCGGACCCCTTGTGAGGAGTTCCTACCTCGCCGAAAAGCACATCACCAAATAACACACAAGCAATGACCCCCTTGAAATTTGTAGACTTAGGCCTCATGGATTACAAAGCGGCCTGGGATTACCAGGAGACCTTATTCAGTGAGGTTGTGAGTGCGCGCCTCGAAGTAGCGCACGAAGCTGCCAGTGCAGGGTATTTGCTGTTTGTTGAACACCCGCATGTGTTCACCATGGGCAAGAGCGGCAGCCCCGAAAACCTGCTGGTGAACGAAGATTATCTCCGCTCGCGTGGCGCCTCTTTTTACCGCATCAACAGGGGGGGCGACATTACCTACCATGGTCCCGGACAGATTGTCGGCTATCCGATCATCAACCTCGACCGGTTTAAGCTGGGAGTAAAGGACTATGTGTTTGCCCTTGAAGAAACCATTATCCGCACCCTGCAACACTTCCATATTGACGCCACAAGGCTTGAGGGCGCTACCGGTGTGTGGCTTGATGCCGCCGACAGGCAGCGTTCGCGGAAAATATGTGCAATAGGTGTGCGCGCCAGCCGGGGTGTGACCATGCACGGCTTTGCGTTTAATGTGAATACCGTGCTGGATTTTTACCATATGATCAACCCCTGCGGCTTTACCGACAGGGGAGTGACTTCCCTCGAAAAAGAACTGGGCCAGGCGGCCGACATCAATGAAGTTAAGGCTAAGCTGAAGCAATGTTTTGCGCAGGTGTTTAACGCCACATTTTAAACAGCATATCCGGTGACCTTGCCGGAATCCTGCGCCGGATCTCAGCTTGAGAGCATTTCGCGCAAAATATCGGGCGATTTCATTTCATTGAATCCGGGAATATGCAGGCGATAGAAATGGATGATTTCCTGTAGCAGTTTTCTGCGGCTTGCATTGTCAAAGCCCAGCTTACCAAGATCATCGGTTTTGGCCCGGCACAGCGCGGCAAAGGACTCTGACAGGGGTGTGGCAATATAGTGAAAATGAGCCGGAGGGCTTTTTCTGAACACCCCCTCCAGCAAATCGAACACTTCGCCTTTGTCGCCGGCTTCAAGCTTCGGATAAAAGCCAAGGTGCCGTGTCAGTTCCAGCGCGAAGAAAAGGTGAAAATCGACATAGTTTTCCTTCACCAGATCGAACCATTCGATGGATTGGTGGATAAACCCAAACAAGGCAGGATTGGCTTCGTGTTCTTTGATGGTTTTGAGCAGCAACTCGCTCAGGAAATACACGATGGTATTTTTCTGCACACTGAACGGAATGCTTGTAAACGGCACATCCACGCCGAGTTCTTTCAGAAAATGAAGGTCTTTGTTTGGCCTGAAATCGGCCACCAGTTCCACAAGGGTAAGGAGTTGAAACAGGGCTGGTCTGAAGCGCGAGTGCCGTCCATACACCCCTTTTACCAAAAACGACTGCAGGCCGTGGGTCTCGGTATAAATTTTTACAATCAGGCTCGAATCGCTGTATTTTACCTGGTGTAAAACGATGCCCCTGCTCTTGTCTGTCATTGGTTTAGCGCATCATCATGATTTTAGTCACAAGGGTTTCGGCACCATCGCTATTGCTCACAAACACAAGGTAAATGCCTGGTTTAACCTTGTTTCCGTTGAGGGTGTTTCCGTCCCAGATGGCCTGACCGCCTTCGGCCCTTGTTTCGAAAACAAGGTTTCCGCTAACATCGGTAATCTTCACGATGGCGTCACGCACCAGTCCCTTGATGGCTACAGGGCCTACAAAATTTTCCCTCACCGGATTGGGGTAGGCATACACGTCCTGGTTTGTCTCGCCGCCGGGCGTGGCAACACCTTTGAAAGAGATGATGCCGTTTCCGGTGCCAAAGAACACCTCCCCGTTATCGGTAATGGCGATGCTGTTCACCAGGTTCGACAGCAGCGGACTGTTGTCGGTGTTGAAGTTGTGGATCTGTTCGAGCCCGTCTTTCGACATCAGGAAAACGCCGTTTTCGGTGCCAAACCATTTTTTGTTTGAACCATCAACAGCGATGGCCAGTATTTTTTCGTTGCCCAGTAAGATGTCGGCCTGTCCTGTGCCGTCGTTCCGCGGAACGAGAATTTGTTGTGCGTCGTAGTTCACGCCTTGCTGAAAAATGCGTTCAGGGCTATAGAACACAGCCGGACCCGCATCGGTTCCCACCCACACAGCGCCATCCTGGTCCACGGCCATCGAAAACACCTGGTTGCCGGGGATGCCACCGTTGCCGGGCGAGGATGAAAGCACCCTGGTGCGGTCGTCAGCAGGATTGTCGATGGTGTTGTTGTCGTTGAACACCATCAGGAAGCCTTCCTGACGGCGGATGATCCATTTGTAGTTGTTTTTATCCACGATCATATTGGCCACGTCAATGCCCGAGCCTGACGATCCCAGGTTAAAGGATTTCCATGCGCCGGCCGGATTCCGCATCGACAGGATGTTGTTGGCGCCGGTGTTGGCCACCCAGAGGTTGTTGTAGCTGTCAAAATCGAGCCCGCTGATGTTGACCAGGTTCGGGTCGGCAACCCAGTGTTGCAGGCTGCTGTTGTTCTCGGAGTACACATTGCTGAGGCTGTTGTCGGTAAACTCGATGACACCTTCCTGCCAGCTGCCGACATAAGCCTTGCCATTGGCCTGCGGGTCGATGGCCACACACACAAAGTCGGAAATGGTGTCGAAGGCAGGTGTGTTTAGCCTGTTGTGGGTTTTCCACTGTGCACCGTCGTACGAGAAGATGCCATCGACCATATACAGCTTGGCCCAGTTGCTGGCGCGCCCGCCCGAAGCAACCCATACCTGTTCACCCCTGGCTTTCAGCTCATACACGCTGGTTGTGGCTGGTCCGTTGGGTAGGATGAATTCGCCCGAAAAACCATTGTTGAACGACTTGATTAATCCTGAACGCTTGTCGCCTATCCACACTTGTTTTTGCGCGTCGAGCACAGCGGCCTGGGGTTCAATGCCCTTGCCCCCGGGACTGTAGATGGTATGGTTAAGCACCATGTCCTGGTCATACACCTGCACATTGTAGTTGTTCACCACCAAAAAACGGTCGTCACTGGCACGCAACTCTGCCCGAAGTGAATTGTTTTCCTTGTTGAAATAGTTCCATGCGGTCCCATCATAAACAAACAGGGTGTCGGCATTGAAGGAGTTGCGGGTATAATTTACGTACAGCTTGCCGGCAAAGGGCTCAAGGTGGTTATAGGCTGCATTGGGGTATGCAATCTGTGTGTCTTTTGTCCATTGGTTGTAGTCGGCCAGGTTTGGACTGTCCTTTGAAGCCGAATAAATACCTGAGGCGGTGGCTGCGTAAATGCGGTTGTTGAACATAGCAATGTCCAGCACATCGATGAAACTCCCGTTAGGGCCGATCAGGTAGGTGTCGTGAATTTCGTTGCGTTCGAGGTTGAGGACAACGATGCCAAACCCACAGGACAGGTAGGCATACTTGTCGTCGAGCATCACCTTGTTGATGGTTTTGTTGCCAATCAAATCCTTGTCTTTGATATCGTGTATATTGGTAATGCCCGATTCGGTGATGAGGTCGATATTGGTGTTTTTGTAAGCCACCAGCAGGGTTTTATAGGTATTGCTGTAGCGGATCGTGCTCACACCGATATCACTCAGCCCGTTGACTTTGTTCAGGAGCTCAATGCTGTTGTCGGTGGCATCATACACAAACAGGTCGTAAGGTGTGGCTGCATAAGTCTTAGGGCCAACGACCTCTACATCGATCACGCGCTGATAAGGAAGGTGTGTGCGCCAATCGCCTATTTTAACGCCTTGTGCAGCGGCCGTGCCGGCTTGTATGCATAAACTGACAATGATAAAGGAAACAGATAAAAATCGCATATGACTATTGTTGAGCGTTGTTCGGATTTGTGTTGTTGAATGATCTAATAACTTAAAGCATTGTATTTTATTGCCCTTTGGGCGTTATTGAAGGTGTAAAACGCTTAAAAAACACGCAGTTGGATTCCGGCCAGGATATTCACAAAACTCAGCATGCGTTGATCAACCCTTGGGCCCAGGGCCGAAACAAACTGAAATCCGGCATCGCCAAACATGAAGTCCCCGTCAAGTGTCAGGGTCACGCAGGGGCTGATGCGGTAAGCTCCCTGGATACCACCTCCGTAGGCAAAACAATAATCGACCGATGAGGTGATTTCAAAAAATTCGGGCCCGACGAGGAAATATTTTGGTTTATAGAGCTGATAGGGCGTCCTGGCGTAAAAATATCCGGCATAGGCTTTCACGCTGGCAAAAAACCGCTTTTCATCATAGGGTGTATAAAAGCCGCCTGCGGCAAGGTGCAAAATCTTATAGGCCTCACTGCGGATATAGAGGTCTTCGAGGAATGGATCGGCACTCACTTTTTTCTCGCCCAGCATGCCCACATCAACAGGGTGGTACTGGGCGCCTCCCTGAATCAGGAGGCCAAAGCGTTTGTTTAGCCGGTAGCTAAGTTCAGGTGCCAGCGAAATACCTGTGTTGGTGAAGCATCCTTTGCTCAGGTCATTGGAAGCATAATGCCACAGCGGAAGGCTCGGACCCGACCGGAGTGTAAAATACATCCCTTGCTGGGCGACCGAAAACCGGACCAGCAACAAGGCGGCAAACAATAACAGCTGCTTCATATGGAGGTGCTTGGGGCTGCTAAAGTATAAAAATTGACCGTTGGTTCCGATGACTTATTGTCATGCTTTGATATACATGCCTTTACAATGAAAACACCGCTGGTTTGGACCATTTTATTGCTCATTGAATAATTGTCCACGGTGATTAGCTGCGCCAATGATGCTGTTTTTTATCGGCGAAGCAGCCAGGGTGTTTACTCCTGAAGCCGCTGCAACAGAGCCTTAACCGCCGAAAGGCAGGGGGTAAGCATTCCCGTGAGCTGCTGAAAACATTGATGATGCAACCATATGTTGCTAAATATCATCTTTTTTATTGGTTTATATCAATGAATGGTTTACTTTTGGTCAACGAATGTTAGTATTCACATAGATTCATGAAAGCGTTAAATGGAATATAAGAAATCTGAAATTTGCAAGACCTGTGATAACTGTAATGAACGGTCTCCGATGTTCAGCCTGTTGAGCAAGGAAGAATTGGTGTTGCTGAATAAGGATCGATTTGAAGTTACTTTTCACCCGGGTGAAACCATCATAAAACAAGGCACTTCGGCCAATCATTTTGTCAGCCTGACTTCCGGGATGGCCAAATTGTTTCTTGAGGGGCTCGACCGCAAAAACCTGATTCTTGAAATTGTAAAACCATGGAAGCTCTTTGGTGGGCCAGGTATTTTTACCGATTTGCGATACCATTATTCCGTTACTGCCATATCCGAAACTTCAGCCTGCTTTATTGCCATCGACAATGTAAAAAAACTGATTAAGTCGAACCCGGCCTTTACCGAATCGCTGCTGATTCATTGCAGTTTAAACAACTCACGGAATTTTGAACGCCTGCTCAGCCTGACCCACAAACAGATGCCCGGACGCCTGGCCGATGTGCTTTTGTATCTCAGCAAGGATGTTTACCGTTCAATGGCCTTTAACCTGTCCATCACCCGTCAGGAAATCGGCGATTTGTCGAATATGACCAAAGAAAGTGCCACGCGCATCATGAAGGATTTTGAAAACGAAGGCATCATCAGCATTGATGGCAAGATCATCGAAATACTCAAGCTCGACACCCTGAAAGAGATCAGCCTCAGGGGCTGATGCCGAATCTATTGCGCCCTTTACCGGTTTAGCGAACAACGATTTTACTGGCTGCAGTCTGGCTGTTGCCCGAACGCACGCTGTAGAAATAGGTGCCACTGGCAAAGCCCGAGGTGGGCAGGCTGAGCCATTGACGGTCGTCGGAAACCTGTATGGAGCGGATTACCCGGCCATTCATGTCAGTGATGATGACTTCCGAAAACGGCGCTTTTCCCGAAGGGTTTACCGGAATATTGATGAGGTCGCTTCCCGGATTGGGGTAAGCAAAGGCAAGTCCTTCGGCTTCTGCCTGGGCAGGAACGGTGGCGTTCAGCACGCCGGGCAGGGCATAAACAGCTGTCTGAATAGGCACCGGATACTGGCTGTAGTCGTAGCTGTAAGTGACCAGTTTTGTTCCTGCAGGGATGTTGTTCACATAGGCATAAAGGCAGCCTGGCACTGTCAGCAGCACCGTACCGTTTTCTTTGATCACCCTGGTGGTATAGGTGTAATAAAAGTTTATTGTATCATAGATATAATACGTATAGAGCAGACAAATTGCATTGTCAGTGGTGAAAAGGTTTTCCGACACATATTTCACATCGTAGAGGTAATTGTTGGCCGGAACAGCCAGGTTGATGGTTTTCCACTGACTATGGTCGGTGTTGTAAATACGGCATTGGTTGAGGGTCAGGTCCATGATGTAGAACTTTGATCCCGAAACGGCCATCTGTGTGTAGGTTCCCGAGTGGCTGTAAGTGTTTTCGAGGGTGATCTGCCCGAAAGCAAAGCGGGCCATCAACAAGAGCATTGCTGCAAGGAAGTAATTTTTCATGGTGTACGGATTTTGAGTGCCTTTAAATTTCCGGCAATGTTATTCATATTGCGCAGTTCGGAGCTTACAAAATTCGGTCTATTGTGTATAAGATTGTAAGATTTGAAACGGAATTTTCACAAACGGCTTATGTTTGTGCATCAGATTGCCCAATGCCAATCAACACACAACGATAAAAAATTGTAAACCACTGACAATGCGTAGAAATTTGGTTGAAAACCGACTGATGACCCCCGATCTGCTGAAAGGGGTTGCCGTGGTCCTGATGGTTCAGGTTCACCTGATGGAATTGTTTGCCACTGAGGTCGTGAGGACGAGCCTGGCGGGGAAAATTTCGCTTTTTCTGGGAGGTCCGCCGGCGGCGCCCCTGTTCATGGCCGTGATGGGATATTTTGTAGCCCGCTCGTCGAAAGGCATAAAGCACAAGTTACTGCAAGGCCTGAAACTCATTGTCTGGGGCTTTATGTTAAACCTGGGCCTGAATGCACACCTACTGCTGAAAATCTGGCGTGGAGTTTATTCCCTCGATCCGTTGCCGTATATTTTCGGTGTTGATATTTTGTTTCTGGCTGGAATCAGCGTGATTCTGCTTGCCCTGCTTGGGGTGGTTTTCGGCGACCGGTGGATGCTGTGGATGATACCGCTGCTGGCATTTGGTTTTGCGAACCCCTACCTGCCGGTATATGCCGGCAATTCGGCCTGGATCACCTATCTGCAGGCTTATTTCTGGGGCTATTTTCACTGGGCGTATTTCCCTGTTTTTCCATGGGCCGCATATCCGGTGGCGGGTTATGTGTTTTACCTGCTGTTGCAGGCTGCAAAGGCTGAGCCGCCTGCACAGCATTGGCTATGGGCTGTAACAGGACTATTGTTTGTTTTACTTGCTGCTACCTTTGCCTATGGTTTCAGCCGAAGTACCATTTTATTGGTTTATTACCATCACAATGGCGTTTTCATGCTCTGGACACTGGCCTTTTTGCTTTTTATATTGCTGCTGGTTTACCAGGCCGAAAAGCACCACATTAACAACCCCCTGACAGCGAAACTGGCCTGGGTGGGCCGGCATGTGACGGCCTTTTATGTGTTTCAGTGGCTGATCATTGGCAATGTGGCAACGGCCATTTACCAAAGCCAGTCATGGATAATGCTGGCACTGTGGTTTGTGGTGGTCATGGGTGTGTGCAGCCTGCTGGTTTGGGCCTGGCTGTGGGTTAAACCCAGGTTAATCAGCAGGAGGCTTGAAAAGCCGAACTGACTGATTTAGTTGGGTTAATCCCGCCATAAAGTTTGTTTGAAGTTAGCCTTGGCGA
>Ga0208371_1000040_pt1 | contig 112314 bp, 103 predicted proteins | sample SubbioCR12Aug_1A_FD_184827 | JGI IMG/M metagenome (GOLD analysis project Ga0208371, IMG submission 184827) | Serpentinite rock and fluid subsurface biosphere microbial communities from McLaughlin Reserve, California, USA - CR12Aug_1A (SPAdes) | ecosystem: Environmental > Terrestrial > Deep... | reverse complement strand
CCCCACCCGCCGACCTGCCCTCGCTAAAGGGCGCCTACATATACACCGGTTATGGTGTCGGCGACACAACATCGGCGAAGGGCGATTTTTGCAGAAACATGTTGAATAACGGGACTTTCTCAAAAAGCAACGCTATTTTTTGAGTTAGCCGGGTTTCCTACTTGTATTGCTATAGCGTGACGGTCTATTGATGCCTTCCGTCCTGGCTTCGAGTTGGCGGCGGACAACCAGTATCCGGGCGAGCATTGAGGGTCTCTCCTGCAATAATTAAAGAGGCGTTGGGTTGAGGAACAAAACCCGGCTGGGGTTCGCACACTCACCCCAGCCCCGTACCCCGTAAAAAGCAACAACTACCCAAGTCCGTCCCAGCCAAGTATAAATACGTTTTTCCCCAGCCCATCCCAGAACGGAACCGCCATGGCCAACGCCCTCACACTCCTCAACGATATCTTCGGCTACCCGGCCTTTCGCGGTCAGCAGCAGGCCATCATCGAGCATCTGGAGGCGGGCGGTGACGGGCTGGTGTTGATGCCGACCGGCGGCGGCAAATCGCTGTGCTACCAGATTCCCTCGCTGCTGCGCCGCGGCGTGGGCATCGTGGTGTCGCCCCTGATCGCCCTGATGCACGACCAGGTGATGGCGCTACGCGAAGCGGGGGTGAACGCGGCCTGTTTGAATTCCTCGCTGTCATCGGACGAAGCCGCCGAAGTCGAGCGCGGTCTCCTGAAAGGCGCATACGACCTGCTCTACGTCGCCCCGGAACGGGCGCTGACCAATCGTTTTCAGCAGCTTCTGGAGCGAGTGGAACGCTCGCCGGGCATCGCGCTGTTTGCCATCGACGAGGCGCATTGCGTCTCGCAATGGGGGCATGATTTCCGTCCCGAATACATTCAGCTTTCCATCCTCCACGAGCGCTTTCCCGAGGTGCCGCGCGTCGCCCTGACCGCCACGGCGGATGCGCTGACCCGCCAGGAAATCATCACCCGCCTCAAGCTCGACGACGCCCCGGTATTCATTTCCAGCTTCGACCGGCCCAACATCCGTTATGCCATAGTCGAAAAGATCGACGCCCGCAACCAGCTCCTCGAATTCATCCGCAACGGCCACGATGGCGATGCCGGCATCGTGTATTGCCTGTCGCGCAAAAAGGTCGAGGAAACCGCCGCCTGGCTCGCCGGCCAGCGCATCCGCGCCCTGCCCTATCACGCCGGAATGAGCCAGACCGACCGGCAGCGCCACCAGGAGGCCTTCCTGCGCGAAGACGGGGTGGTGATGGTGGCGACCATCGCTTTCGGCATGGGCATCGACAAGCCCGACGTGCGTTTCGTCGCCCATCTCGACCTGCCCAAGAGCGTCGAAGGCTATTACCAGGAAACCGGACGTGCCGGGCGCGACGGCCAGCCCGCCGACGCCTGGCTGGCTTACGGCTTGGGCGACGTGGTGCAGCAACAACGCATGATCGAGCAATCCGAAGCCGACGAGCAATACAAACGGGTTTCCTCCAACAAGCTCGACGCCCTGCTGAGCCTGTGCGAATCGGTCACCTGCCGGCGCGTGCGCCTGCTCGATTATTTCGGCGAAGCCAGCCAGCCCTGCGGCAATTGCGACGTATGCCAGGAACCCCCGCAAACCTGGGACGGCACGGTCGCCGCGCAAAAAGCCCTGTCCGCCGTGTACCGCACCGGCCAGCGCTTCGGCGCCGGACATCTGATCGACGTGCTGCAAGGGCGGCTGACCGACCGGGTCATCAAACTCGGCCACGACAAACTCAGCGTCTTCGGCATCGGCGCGGATCTCGACGACAAGCAATGGCGCGGGGTGTTTCGCCAGATCGTCGGGATGCGCCTGCTGGCGGTCGATCACGACAGCTTCGGGGCGCTGCGCCTCTCCGACACCAGCCGCGCCGTGTTGAAAGGCGAGCAAGCGGTGCTGCTGCGCAGCCACAGCACCAAAAAGAAGAAAGCCGCCGGCAGCGCGCGCGGCAAGCTCCTCGCCGACAGCTTCGACGCCGCCGGACGGGCGCTCTGGGAGCGCCTGCGCACTTGGCGCAAAGCCACCGCCGAGGAACACAACGCCCCGGCTTTCGTGATTTTCCCCGACGCCACCCTCGCCGAACTGGTGCAGCACTGCCCGCAAAGCGAAGCCGCGCTCATGCAAATCAGCGGCATCGGCAAACGCAAGCTGGAAGCCTATGGCGCGGATTTGCTCAAAATCCTCAACGCCCACGCCGAGGAACACGGTCTGTCCGTCGCGCCACCGCCGCACCCCGCAGCCACGTCACCGGCCAGCATCGGCGGCCTCAGTGAAACGGCGTCCGCCACTCTGCATCTGCTGCGGCAAGGCCTCACCGCCCGGGAAGCCGCTGCCAGCCGCCAGTTCAAGGAATCGACCATCCTCAGCCACTGCGCCGAAGCCATCGCCGCCGGCCTGCTCGCCCCGCAAACCGCCTTGTCGCTGACCGATGATGAAATGCACGACATCGCCCACGCCATCCAGACTCACTCCGCCAACGGCGAATTGAAACCGGTCTTCGACGCCCTGGAAGGGAAATACGACTACGGGGTGCTGAAGTGCGTGATGGCGGCGCTGGAGGCGGGGTAAGACCCATACGGCAGCGGCAGACCGGATTCCGGGAGAGGCTCGCTCACGGGATCGTTGAATTTCAATGCAATTTCACGGAATTCATTCTTCAAATCGAGGAAGCAATCGACCACGTCCGGGTCGAAGTGGATTTCGCGTTCGGCAAGGATGATATCGACGGCCTCGTCGTGCGATATCGGCGCTTTGTAAACTCGCTTGCTGATCAGCGCATCATAGACATCGGCAAGCGCCATCAGCCTCGCCGAAGCCGGGATGGCATTCCCGGCTATGCCTTCCGGATAGCCCTTGCCGTTCCATTTTTCATGATGGCAATAGGCGATCTCCATCGCAACGTGCAGATAGGACTGGCGCATGTTCGCCCGCGATTCCGCGGTATGCAGCGCCCGGCGGCCCAGTTCGGTATGTTTTTTCATGATGTTGAATTCTTCGGCGGTCAGCTTGCCGGGCTTCAGCAAAATGCTATCCGGAATACCCACCTTGCCGATATCGTGCAACGGCGCGGATTTCCAGATTTGCGACCAGTCGTAGCCATTCTTGTTTTTCCTGTGGTACGCGCTGCCCGCCAGCCTCTCCACCAAGGACTTGACGTAGGCCTGGGTGCGGAAGATGTGGTTGCCGGTCTCGTTGTCGCGGGTCTCGGCCACCGTACCGAGCGCCACAATGGTGAGCTCCTGCACCCGGACGACCTCGTCGGTCTGGGTTTGCAAAGCCCGCGTTCTTTCCCCAACCAGCCGTTCGAGGTGGCGGTTCTGGTCGGCCAACAGTTCTCTGGACTCGCACAGGCGCAGGTGATTGCGCACCCGGGCCAGCAATATCGAGGGAATAACCGGTTTCGACAAATAATCCACGGCACCGAGTTCCAGTCCCTGAGTGATTTCATCGGCGCGGTTATGCGCGGAAAGGAATATCACCGGAATTTCAGCCGTGCGCGGGTCGCTTTTGAGCTTGGCACACGCTTCAAAGCCATCCATCCCCGGCATGCCGATATCCAGGAGGATCAGATCCGGCCGCGGCGGATTGAGGGCCAGCGCAAGCGCCCTCGGCCCGTCGGTCGCGATACGGGTTCGGAATTCCTGGCGCAGGGTGTCATTGATGACGGTTAGGTTAAGCGGGTCGTCATCGACCACGAGCAGCGTTTTCGGCAATTTATCCGGCATTTTTCTCACCCATTGATTCCAGCACGACGCTCCGTTGCCGACCTCTGCGGTTCGGCGTGGTGAAACAGCCGTGCGGCTGTCGCAAAATCGAAATTTTGCAAATGCCCGGCCGCCTCGCGCAACCGGCCCTCCCAGGCCGGGCTATTGCCCTGTCGAAGACAGCGTTCCGCCCATTCCAGGGATTCGCCATCGGCCGTTTCAAGGAGGGTCACCAGCCGTTCGAGTTCTTCGGGCAGGGGTTCTTGCGGAAGTGCCGAAACGACGGATGAGGAAGCACCGGGTTCTTCAGGCAATTTCCCGCCCAAGGCATCTTCTATGCTCCGCAAGGCGTCAGCCATTGCCACGGCAAAGCGTGCCAGGGAAGCATCATGCGGCGCCCCGCTTAACAAATCATCTTCAAGCACGCCGGCCGCCTCGTGGAGGGCGGTAATGCCGAGCGTTCCCGACTGCCCTTTGATGATGTGGATACGTTCCCGACAACTCGACAAGTCGCCCGAGGCCAGGGCGTCTCGAATCGACGCCAACGCGTCGGCCTGTGCTTGGGCAAAGCTGCCCAGCCAATGAACATATTTTTCGCGTTTGCAGAAGCGCAATTCGGCTGCGGCGCTATCGAAGCCCGGCAACTGTAGCAAGCCCGTCTGCGACGCGCGCGGGGAAGCGTCGGGCAACGCTTTTGCGCCAGGCAACCACTTGACCAGCACCCGATACAGTTCCGTGGGGCTGTACGGTTTGCCGACATGGTCATTCATTCCGGCCCGGTGACCGCGACGTTTCTCGTCTTCCATCACATGGGCGGTCATGGCGATGATCGGGATATCGGCAAACTCGCCATGCCCGCGGATCAATTGGGTAGCGGAAAAGCCATCCATCTCGGGCATCTGAATATCCATCAGCACCAGGTCGTAAGCGCCCTTGCCGGCCGCGAAAAGCAGGTTGGCCGCTTCCCTGCCGTTTATGGCTGCGGTCACCTGCGCCCCTACCGCTTCCAGCAGTTCGATGGCAATCTGGCGATTCATGGCTTGATCCTCGGCCAGGAGGATTCTGGCACCATCGAATCGCCAGGAGGTAGGAAGCGATTTCGTCGTCTCGGCGCGCAAGTCCGCCTCGCCAGCGTTTGTGCCGATCTCCAGCGAAACGGAAAACCAGAAGGTGCTGCCTGCCCCCGGAGCACTTCTTACCCCGATGGTTCCGCCTTGCATCTCGACCAGTTTCTTGCAAATCGCCAATCCCAGGCCGGTTCCGCCATACTTGCGGGTAATCGATGCGTCTCCCTGGGAAAACGCCTTGAAGAGCTTGCCGAGTTGCTCCGCATCCATCCCGATTCCGCTGTCGTTGACCTCAAAGCCCAGCAACGCCTTGCCTGCGGCCTTCTCGACCACGTCAATGCTCAGGCTGATGCCGCCAGTCTCGGTAAACTTGATGGCGTTGCCGAGCAAATTCATCAGAATCTGATTGAGTCGCAACGGGTCGCCGACCAGATACGGCGGCACATCCGGGGCGATCCGGAAATTGATCTTGAGATTTTTCTCCCCCGCCCGCAAACCCGCCACCGACATGACTCGCGATATCACCATCCCCAGGGCAAACTCGGTGTGCTCAAGCGTCATCATTTCCGCCGCAATCTTGGACAAGTCCAGCACATCGTTGATAACCCCCAACAGGTCTTCTCCGGCATCGTGAATCTTCTCCAGATAATCCTTCTGCCCGGCATCGACGACCTTATTCAGAGCCAGCCGGGAAAAACCGATGATGGCATTCAATGGCGTGCGGATTTCGTGGCTCATGTTCGCCAGAAATTCGTCCTTCGCCTGATCGGCGGCCTTTGCTTTCTCCAGCGCGAGGGCGAGATCGACAGTCCTGACCGCAACCAGTTTTTCCAGATCCGCCTTGTACCCATCGAGTTCTTGCTGGGCCTGCCGGCGCGCCGTGACGTCGTGAAAAATTGCAGCAAACTGACCATGCTGTGGGCTATAGGCTCTTACCTCGAAATATTTGCCGAGTCCACCGGAAAATTCCTCGAATTCCTCGGCGTTGCCGGTCAGCGCAACCCGGCCATAGCGCTCGATCCAAATTTTTTCGGTTTCCGGCATCACCTCCAGGACGGTCCTGCCGACAATCTCGCCTGCCGACATCCCGGTCAGTTTTTCGAAGTCCCGGTTTACCGCAAGGAACCGGTAGTCGCACGGTCTCCCCTGCGCATCGCAAATAATGCTGTGCAGTGCAAAACCACCGAACAAGCCGTCGAACAGGGCGCGGTATTGCGCTTCGCTGTCTTGCAATGCCTCTTCGATCTGCTTGCGCTGGGTAATGTCTTCCTTGACGGCAAGAAAATGGGTAATCACACCGCGTTCATCGGTGATCGGAGAGATCGAACTGTCTTCCCAGAAAAGTTTTCCGTTCTTTCTGCGATTGCGCAGCAAGCCATGCCATTCCTTACCGGCAAGCAGGGTTGTCCACAGTACCTGGTAGGTTTCCGGCGAAGTTTCCCCGGATTGCAGGAAGCGCGGATTCTGTCCGATCACTTCATCGCGGCCATAGCCGCTGGCACGCAGGAATTCCGGGTTGGCGTATTCGATGATCGCGTCGCGATTGGTGATGATAATCGACACGCCGCTTTGTTCGACCGCTCGTTCCAATTTGCGTATTTCACTTTCGGCACGCTTGCGCTCCGATATGTCGGCGTAAATCCAGATGCTGCCTTTCTGCGGATGCAGCGAATCCATGGCGCAGCCGGTGATCGCGCCCCAGAAAACTTCGCCGTTGCTACGGCGCAACATGATTTCTTCATTAAAGCTCAGGCCGCGTTCCAGGGCTGCGTAAGCGCGCACGCCGATGGCATCGAACACTTCCTGCGACGAATAGAGGATTGCCGACGGCTTGCCGATGATGTCGCCGCGGCTATAGCCGAAAATTTCCTCAAAGCGCCGATTACAGTTGACGATGGTGCGGCAACACAGCATCACGATACCAACTTGAATGCTCTGGAAGATGACCTCTTTTTCCGCAAGAATCGCGGCCAGTTTTTCTTCCGTACGTTTGCGTTCGGATATGTCGCGGATAATCGCCGTGAAATAATCCCGTGCGCCTATGCACCAACTCGACAGCGAAAATTCCAGGGGGAACTCGCTGCCATCGCGGCGCCTTCCCATAACACTCGTGACCGCACCGACCAATGCCGGTTCGCGGCTATGCAGATACCTGTGCATTCCCAGCAAATGGGCTTGCCGATAGCGGGTCGGGATAATTAGTTCTATCGACTGCCCGGTCGCCTCTGCCCGGGTGTAGCCAAACAAATGGCTGGCCGCCGGATTCCATTCCAGGATTACGCCCTGCGCGTCGATAGTGATAATCGAGTCAATCGCGAATTCCGCCACGGCCCGGAAGCGCTTCTCGCTTTTCTGCAACGACTCCTCGGTTAGGCTGAGTGATCGTGCGCTCCAATAAATCAGCCCGGAAAACACCGCCATGTAACTCAGGGCGATCAGCGCCACGCCAAAATCCGATTGGAATATACGGGCGCGCTCGCCGGCCAACCACAGCGCCCCGAACAGCGGCGGCAGAACCATGCCCGCCGGCAACAGGCGGCGCGCGAATGCGCCGATCAGGCTGTCGCTCCTGAGTATCTTCAGCAAGCCCTGTTCGGGTTGCAAGCAAAACACGCCCACCGAGAGGATGAGAAACGCCAACGCGGTATGCAAAGCAATCCGGGTGTAGTAACCGATGCCATACAGTTCCGAGATTCCGTAAACCTCGGCAAGCAAGGAGGCGAAAGGCGGCAGTGCCGCGGTAACGGCCAGAACTTGCGACCATAGCCCGCCCCGATCCGCTCTCCCGCTCAAGAGCAGCGCAATCCCCAGAAGAACGAAGCACAGCGCCGAGGCCGGCGCCATGCGCCCCGGCGACAAGGTGCCGAAGGCGCCTTCCGGCTCCCGGAACAGCCATTGATCGACCCCCAGACTGCTGCCGGCCAGATATTCGAACAACGTAACCGCGCCGAGGAAAATCACGGCAGCGGCGACGATTTGCCCGGCCCGGCGCCAGTTGCGGGACATCCGTCTGGCTTCGGCCCCTTGCACCCACAGGGCTGCGCCGGCGAGCAGCAAACCGACGGCGGTGTTGGCCTTCATGGTCACCATGCCGGAATGGATACTTTTCAATATCCCGATGTCGAACTGCCATCCGAGCAACACCAGCGCGCCGACCGCAATAGCAGCCATCCCGGCGCTCCTGGGCAGGGATTCACAGTGTCCTGTGGACAATGAACTTAGGCCATTCGTCACGATTGTTGACCTTTTGCTTGGCCGTGGAGACCGAAATTTTGATGACTTCAAACCCTGTAAGCATCGTTCCGCTATCGTCGGCCAACTTTGCGGATTCGCTTAGAGTGGAAATACTCACTCGCCATGGGGAAATACCACCAAGCCTCCCAAGCCAAGCCATAACGCATTGTGTTTGCGTGGCTTTTCAGGATTCGAACATTTTCCAAAAGCACGCTGCGAAGAGATGCCATTTGGGGAGGACCACCAAATTAATCATCAATTTGATCAACGATTAATGGCATACTTCAACCAGTCTGAAAGGCGAAAAACTGAGGAAAAGCTGATGACACAATACCGGTCATGTGATTTTCATCCGGCACCGAGCAGCCCATGACGGCTACCCAAGGACAGGAGGGTATCGTGTATCTGGTCGATGACGACCAGACGGTGCTGAGGATGCTGCAGGAACTGGTAAGCACCATCGGCGTGGACGTGCGCCCATTCGCTTCAGCCAGAGAGTTCCTGGCGGCATACCGTCCCCTGCCCTGCGAGTGTCTGGTGTGCGATCTGCGCATGCCGGAGATCGATGGAATGGAATTGCAGCGGCGGCTCGAAGCGACGAAAGCCGGGCTACCGATAATTTTTCTCACTGGCTATGCGGAAGTGAATATTGCCGTGGAGGTAATGAAGCACGGCGCGTTCGACTTTCTGGAAAAACCTTTCAGCGCCCAGGCCTTGCTGGGCAAAATCCAGGCCGCATTGGACTTCAGCCGCACCCAATATCCCAAATGGCTGGAACATCAGGCCATGGCGGCGCGCATCGCCTTGCTCACCCCCAGGGAACGTAGCGTGATTGGCCATGTCGTCGAGGGAAAATCCAGCCGGGAAATTTCGGAATTGCTCGGACTCAGCATCCGCACGGTGGAAAATCACCGTGCCCGAATCATGGAAAAACTCCACGTCGAATCGACCGTGGACCTCGTCAAACTATTCCCGTAACCATTCGCACCACGGTTAGCCCCCATCGGTTTTTTTGGCTAGGCATTCGGCGACGACGTCGGCAAGAATCTTGGCCGGCACCGGCTTCATGAGGAACCGGCGGATACCGATCCGGCGGGCCATGTCCTCGTCGATGGCATTGCTGTAACCGGTGCTCAGGACGATGGGTAGATCGGGACGGCGGGCGAGCATGGCGCTCGCCAGTTCGGCGCCGGTCATGTCCGGCATGGTCTGATCGGTGATGACCAAGTCTATCGCCTGCGGATCATTTTGGAAGAACCGCAATGCCTCGGTAGGGTTGTTCAGGCCGGTGACCTTGTAGCCCAGCCCCTCAAGCAGCGCGGTCATGAAGCCGACGATGCTCGCCTCGTCGTCCACCACCAATACGTGTCCACGAGCCGGAACTCTGTCGGCATCGGGTTTGAGATCGCGGACAGAGCGCTCGCTTGCGCGTGATTGGGCCGGCAGGTAGACGCGGAACTCCGCGCCCTCACCCGGCACGGAAAGCACCCGGATATGGCCGTTGGCGGAATGGACAATGCCGTGGATGACGGACAGCCCCAAGCCGCTGCCCCGGCCGACCTCCTTGGTGCTGAAGAAGGGATCAAAAATCTTCAACAGATTCTCCGGCGGAATCCCCGATCCGCTGTCTTTCACCGAAAGCATCAAGTACTCGCCGGAGAAATTCTGATGGCATGAGTCGCAAGTATTGCGACCACCCAGAACAACCTGCTTGGCATTGATTTCCACACTGCCTTTTTCCACTATGGCGTCACGGGCGTTAATCCCCAGATTCATCAATATCTGGTGCAGGTGGACCGCACTGATCAACGCTTCCGGCAGATCCTTGGCCACGCTGGCCTTGATAGAGATCGTCGCCGGCATGGTGGAACGCAGCAGCTTGGTCACTTCCTTGATGATCGGCGCCACGATGATCGGTTCGGTCACGGCCTCCTTTTTGTGGCTGAAGGTAAGCAGTTGCGACACCAACTCCTTGGCACGGATCCCGGCCTGGAGAATTTCCTGGAGGTACAGGCTCAACTGCGGATTCTGTTTCAGCACCGGCGACATCTGGGCAAGCTCCGCATAGCCGAAAATGGCGGCCAGAATATTGTTGAAATCGTGGGCGATGCCGCCGGTCAGGTGGCCGATAAGCTCCATCTTCTGGGATTGCCGTAATTGCTTTTCGAGTACCCGTTGTTCCTGCTCGGTGTTGTAGCGCTCGGTAATGTCGCGACGATAGGTAAGATTTCCATACACTTTTTGCAATGGATCGCGTAGCGGTCCCTTGAACGTGTCGAAAACCCGGATTTCACCGTTCTCGAAGAAAACCTTGTCGTAGGGATTGTGGATCGAGTCGCCGTTGAAAATCGCATCGTCGTCGTCATGCACGCTGGGGATCGCCCTGTCCGCGTTGCCATCGCACATGTCCAGGGGCAGAAAGTCGCTGTCGAAACGCCCCACCATGTGCTCCGGCGTCTGGTTGAACGCCCTGGCGAAGCTCTGATTGACCAACATGAAGCGGTGCTCCCGATCCTTGACGTGAATCCAGTCCGGGGTCGAATCGATCACACACTGCAACAGGGTCTTGGCTTCGCGGATCGCATCCTCCGCGCGCTTGCGCTCGGTGATGTCTTCCTTGATGGCGAGATAATGGGTAATCCGACCGTCGCTCTGGCGGACCGGCGAGATGCGGGCAAACTCGGTATAGATTTCGCCGTTCTTGCGCCGGTTGATGAACTCTCCTTCCCATATGTCGCCACGCGCCAGGGCATTCCGCATCTGTTGATAGGTGGTTGCAGGGGTCTCACCTGAATGGAGAATACGAGGATTCCGTCCCAACACCTCCTCCTGACGGTAACCACTGATTTTCTCAAAGGCCTGATTGACATATTCGATACGGCTGTCGAGATCGGAAACCATAATACTGCTGGGACTCTGTTCCACCGCCAGCCAGAGTTTGCGCAACTGCCCTTCGGCGTCCCGCTGTTCGGTGATGTCGAGGCAGGAATCCACGTAGCCCTTGAACACGCCGCTCTCATCGAACCTCGGTTGACCTGCGTCCAGCACCCAGCGATATGCCCCGTCGTAATGCCTGAGCCGATACTCCATGCTAAAAGGCAGACGGTTGTCGAAGTGGCTGGAATAGATCGCCAAACAGCGCTCAAGATCCTCGGGATGGACGCCTTCCGTCCAGCCATTTCCCATTTCCTGGGCCATGCTCCGGCCAGTGAAATCAAGCCAGGTTTTATTGAACCAGGTGCCCAGCTTGCTTTCACCCGACACCCAGATGAGTCCCGGCGACAAATCGGCGATGAAGCGAAAACGCCCTTCGCTCTCTTGCAAAGCTTCTTCGGCACGGCGCTTCAGGACGATCTTCTGCACCTCGTTGGCGACCCACTGTAATTGCTGGGCATCCTCGTCGACATAGTCGCGTTGCTTGTTGCCGACCCCGATGATCAGGCGCACCTTGTCCCCATCCACTACCGGCACGCTCATGTGGCGTAGCAAGTGGGCGTGCCCTTCCGGACAACTCTTTTTATCCACCATGTTCTGGTAGTCGTTGTGAATCACCGGCCGGCGCATTCTCGCGCAATCCGCCCAAATGCCGGCGCTCTCGAGCGGGTAATGCGCATTGGGGATGGCCGTGCAATTCTTGGCTGCCTGCGCATTCCAGGAGGTCAGTGAAATGGTGTTCTGATCGTCATTTACCAAATGCAGATAGCCGATGCCGCTCCTGGTCGTCTTGACGGCGATATCAAGGGCCAGATCGCAGATCTGCTTTTCCGTCATTTGGCTGCTCCGCAGGTTCAGCTTCAGCAGAAGCTCCAGCCCTTCCTCGTAGCGGCGCTTGTGTTCGAGCGCAAGATCCAGTCGGGTACGGCAGCGCACTTCGCTTTCCTGCAGCAACTGTTCCGCCGCTTGGCGACGCCGCCGGTGGACCATCAACCCGGCGATCGTCACCGCTTCGAGCAGAACAATGGCTATCGCGCCAACCGCGAACTTCCAATGATCTTCCCAGAACGTGGGGATGCGATTAACGAACACCGCGCCTTTCGCCAACCGGCTCGCATCGCCGCCCCAGCGTTCGATCTGGCTCCAGTTGAAGATCGGAAGCGAGGGGTTGTTCAGCGACATCACCGGCTCGTTCGGGTGACGTTTTCCGTTCAGGATATCGAGCGCCAATTGCCCGGTACTTTCTCCGAGAGCCTTGACGCTCACCACTGCGCCACCGATGCCCCCGTTGCTCAGATTGAAGTCATACAGCCCGAAAACCGGGGCATTGGCCGCTTTCACCAGCATCCCTTCCACCTCATAGGCCCGCGTCACCAGACCGTTGGCATCGCGGTTGTATTGGGTAAAAACAATGATGGTACGGGGTGGCAGGGAGGCAACCCGTCGCAACAGTTGCTCCAGGGAAAGATCGTCAGTGGTTTCGAATTCGAGTTTGTCCCGCCAAGGCTCGCTCACGCTGAGCGCTTCCGCCGCGAGCTTTTTGTCGGCGACACTGCTTCCCGAGACGAACACGACGCGCCGGGTCTTGGGGAAGAGTTCCAGCGCCCGCTCCAAGGTGCCCTTGATGTCGAACCGGGCCAATTGGCTGACGATGCGACGTCCCTGGGCCTCGGCAAGCGTCGGCGCTGGGGCTTGAAGAGTTATGGCGGGCGCGGCGGGCGCGAGATTCCGGCCTTCATGCAAGAGAAAATCCAGTGCCGGTTGCTGCACCGTAATGACCACTCCGATATTTCGCCCCGCATATTTCTCAAGCAGCAGATCGCGCAACTGCGGCCGGTATTTCCGGTTTTCCTGGTTGCGTTCGAGATCCAGGTATTCCAGAAACAAGTGATCGACGCTGATCCCCGCATCGTTCACGACTGAACGAAAGGTATCGCGGAAAATTTCAACCCCCTTGCCGCCATCGCCATATGAGTAAAGCATCAGGATGTTCTTTTGCGCCGGCGAGGCGGACAGTTCCGCTCCGGCGAGCGGCGGCAATACGCCGCAAATCAACAGCAATAGCACAACCAGGCGCATACCTCTGCCTAATGGCGTCCTTGCCAGGCTAATCCACGGCGAGCGCGACTCGACGCGCTGAAGACGACATCCAAAGATTGGCGTAGGCATTGAAATGACGCGGGGAAGGATGGATTCCCAATCTAATGGCTATCGTTTCAGGAAACAAGGTGCACGCCTGAGTAGAAACACCTAGCCCGGATATATCCCGGGATTGGTGGTATCTCACTACCGGCAATGAGTATTTCCACTCTAACCGCCGGGAGGGGATAGGCCGATGATGGCCTCCGTAATCCCTATTCAGGCCGAGCGGCTACAAGCCACCCGGAAGATGCCATGAATAAAAACCATCTATTCAAGCTCGCCGAACAGTACTTCATCTTCGATGACGGCCTGAGCGAAAGCAATTTGATCCGGAAGATTCAGGTAGCGGAGGGCAACTTAGATTGTTTCGCGACGGATCGCGTGTGGACATGCAACCAGTTCGAATGTAAGTGGCGCAAGGATTGTCTGGCGAAGTCGGCGGAATCCGCTCCACTGGATATTTAAATCGTGAAGCCGCGATTTTCAACAATAAAGGGGATGCCATCATGAGCAAGATAGACAGGCTGTCTCTGGACGCTCAAACCTTTTCAACCTGCCCATATGCCGACCACGTTTTCCAAGCGGGTTCTGCCTTGAGGAGCGCGCCATGAAAGAAAAAGACCAAATAACTCGCATGGATATCGAGGGTGAATTGAGCATTTTCACTGCCGCAGCCATTCGCGAGCGTCTGCTCGACTCTCTTGCCGATGGAGCTGAGATCGAAGTGGATCTGTCCAAGGTCAGCGAGATCGACTGTGCCGGCGTGCAGTTGATGGTCGCCGCGCAACGGGAGGCGACCGCACGCAGCAAGTCCCTGCGCTTCGTCAGCTATAGTCCCGCAGTTCTAGAGCTCCTCGACCTGTGCGGCATCTCCGGTCATTTTGGTGATCCGGTGCAGTTCCGTGCGCAGGCATGACAAGGAAAAAATCATGAACCTGGATGACGCTCTCAATACTTTCATTGCCGAAGCCCGCGAACTTCTGGAGGACATGGAGGAGGCACTGCTGCGTATCGAGCAGCAGCCCAATGACGCCGACACCATCAACGCCATTTTCCGTGCTGCCCACACCATCAAGGGTTCTGCAGGCCTGTTTGGCCTCGACCATGTGGTTGCCTTCACCCACGTCGCGGAAAGCGTGCTGGACAGGGTACGCAGCGGCAAGCTGCAGATCGCTTCCGAGTTGGTGGCCCTGTTTCTCGGCGTTCGCGATCACCTCGGCGTGCTGATTGACCATGTCGCCACGGGCACCGACCCCGACGACGACACCCGCCACAGCAACGAGGAACTGGTCAACAAGCTGCGCGCCCACTTGGAGCAAGCGCTGCCTGTCGCCACCTCGACAAATACCGCTACGATGTCTGTCGGCAATTTGGATGCACGGAACGCGAGGGGCACCGAGACCGACAATTGGCATTTATCTTTGCGCTTCTGTTCCAACGTGCTGCGCAACGGCATGGACCCACTGTCTTTCATCCGTTATCTGACGACCTTCGGCAAGATCGCCCACATTGTGACTTTGGTGGATAGCGTCCCGCCGCTCGCCGAACTCGATCCGGAATCCTGCCACCTCGGTTTCGAGATCGGTTTCCACACCGACGCCGACAAGGCCACCATCGAGGGAACCTTCGAGTTCGTCCGCGATGACGCCTACATCACGATACTGCCGCCCCATAGCAAGATCGCCGAATATGAACGGCTGATAAACGAACTGCCCCACAAAGAATTGCTTCTGGGGGAAATCCTGGTCCTCTGCGGAACCCTGACCCAAGCCGAACTCGACACGGCGCTCAGCCATCAAGCCGCCGGGAACAGTGGCGTATCGCGCCCCCTCGGCGAGGTGCTGGTGGAACAAAAAATGGTCCATCCGCAGGTGGTGAACGCGGCACTCGACAAGCAAAGGCAGGCCAAGGAACACAAGAATACCGAGTCCGGGCTGATCCGTGTCAACGCCGAAAAGCTCGACGAACACATCAGTCTCATCGGCGAACTCATCATCGCCAGCGCCGGCGCCAGCCTGATCGCCCAGCGCGTCGGGTTGCCGGCATTGCATGAAGCCGCCGCCCGCCTGTCCCGACTGGTCGAGGAAGTCCGCGATTCGGCATTGACCCTGCGCATGGTGGAGATCGGCGCCACCTTCAACCGCTTCCAACGCGTGGTGCGCGACGTCAGCGCCGACCTAGGCAAGGACATCCGCCTGGAAATCAGCGGTGCTGAAACCGATCTCGACAAGACCGTGGTGGAAAAAATCGGCGATCCGCTGACTCACCTGGTACGCAACTCCATGGATCACGGCATCGAGTCCGCCGAGGTTCGCCTTGCCCGCGGCAAACCGGCCCACGGCACGGTAAGGCTGAATGCCTATCATGATTCCGGGAGTATCGTCATCGAGGTTTCCGACGACGGCGGCGGCCTCAACCGCGAGCGCATTCTCAAAAAAGCCATCGAGCGCGGGATGGTGAAGGCCGATCAGCCCATCTCCGAACAGGAAATCTACAACCTGATTTTCGAGCCGGGCTTCTCCACCATGGAACAAGCCAGCAACCTGTCCGGGCGGGGCGTCGGCATGGACGTGGTGCGGCGCAACATCACGGCGCTACGCGGCACCGTGGAAATCGACGCCACCGAAGGTGTCGGCACCACCATCCGCATCCGTTTGCCGCTGACGCTGGCCATCATCGATGGTTTTCTGGTGGGGGTAAACGCCTCCACCTTCGTAGTCCCGCTCGATATGGTAGTGGAATGCGTCGAACTCACCCAGGAAGAAACCGATGCCTCCCAAGGCCGCGACCAGCTCAACCTGCGTGGCGAGGTGTTGCCCTTCATCCGCTTGAAACAACTCTTCGACATCCCCGAACCGCCCGCTTCAATGATCGACCAACCGGCCGACGCGCTTTCCACCACGGATACGCCGGTCCTGAGCGGAGGTTCGTCCTCCGCCCTGCTTACCGAGGAAGGCGCTGCGGCTTTGGCCAGCGATCCGGAACTGACTTACCTACTGCACCCCACCAGACGGGAAAACGTGGTGGTCGTGCAGTATGCCGGCCACCGTACGGGGCTGGTGGTGGACAACCTGATGGGGGAGTTCCAGACCGTCATCCGCCCCCTGGGGGTGGTGTTCAACGGCATCGACGGCATCAGCGGCTTCACCATCCTCGGCAACGGCAATGTCGCGCTGATTCTCGACGTGGCGGGGCTGGTGCGGCGCGTCTCAACGCGCGAACAGCCACGCCACGCCGGTCGTTCCCTGGCCGTCGCGTAATGAAATATGCATAGGAATTTCACTCGGACTATTAGTGCCACAGCGAGCGTTTGTCTTGGTCGAGAGGCTGATTTAATTTCTAAATCAAACGTGCACTTTCAGCGGTATTTATTAAGCAAATTTCGAAAGGAAATATCATGACCATTACCAAAAAGATGTCGTTGCTGGTGCTCTCGGCCTTGCTAGGCATTGCGATGCTGGCTGGCGTGGCGATATTCCAGATGGGCAAGGTTTACGAATTCGCCAATTACGGCAACGTCAATACCGTGCCCAGTCTGGTGGTGATCAACAAGGCACTGGAAGAATTCGACCAGTTGAGGGTTCAGACCTACCGCCATATTCTCAAAGCCGATACAACAAAAATGGCTGACATCGAACTTAAGATCACTGAGTCTCGCGCTAGTGTCGAGAAGGCGTTTAAGGATTATGAACCATTGATCTCCGACGACAAGGACAAGAAGATGTTGTCCGACGACAGGGCCGCTTATCTTGAGTATTTGGGCGGTCTGGATCAACTGCTGACGCTGTCGCGTGAAAACAAAACCGAGCAGGTCCGTGAGTCGATGGCAAAGCAGGTGACAGTCTCCCAAAAACTGACCAATCTTCTCAATGATCACGTTCAATACAACATTGATCTTGGCAAGAAAGGTACTGAAAGCGCCTTTGCGGAAAAATCCAATTCCACTTGGCTCTTCATTGTCGTGGCCGTACTCACGCTGCTGGTGGTTTCCGTGGTTGCGTTTTTCGTCACCCGTAGCATTACCCGTCCGGTCAACGAAGTTGTCAATGCCGCACGGAAAATGGCTGCGGGCGATTACGCCTTCGAACTGAGGAGCGATGCCAAGGATGAGGTCGGCGAAGTGGTTCGTTCGGTGGGGGCCATCCAGCAGGCGGTGAAGAGCTTGCAACAGGAACTCCTGAGCTTGGTAGAAGCGTCGCGCCAGGGCCAGCTTTCCGAGCGTGGCAAGATTGATAAATTCCAGGGTGCCTACGCCGAAATCATTCGCGGCACCAATGCCATGCTCGATGCCATCCTGCTGCCAATCGGCGAAGGCAATCGCATTCTTAGCCAAGTCTCCGCCGGCAAGATCGACGAGTTGATCGCCCAAACCTACCAGGGCGATCATGAGAAGATGAAGCAGGCGGTGAATAATGTCGCCACCACCATTCAGGGGCTGCAGAAGGAACTGATGCGCTTGACCGAGGCCTCCAGACAAGGCCAGCTTTCCGAACGCGGCAAAGCCGAACAATTCCAGGGTGCCTACGCCGAAATCATTCGCGGCACCAATGCCATGCTCGACGCCATCCTGCTGCCGATCGGCGAGGGCAACCGGGTATTGCGGCTGATCAGCGGCGGCGACCTGCGGGAAAGCGTGAAAATCGAATGCCATGGTGACCATCAGAAAATGAAAGATGCCGTGAATGGGGTTCATGCTTGGCTGAGCGAACTGATCAACTACGTCACCCGCATCGCCAACGGCGATATGACCGCGACAATGGACAGGGCCTCCGACGACGATCAGATTCATGAGTGGCTAGTAATGATGAAAAGCAACATCAATGCCCTGCTCAAGGATGCGGGAATGCTTTCCGCATCCGCCATTGAGGGCAAGCTGGACGTACGTGCCGTCGCCACCCAGCATCAGGGTGGTTATCGCGAAATCATCGAAGGCGTGAATGCCACGCTGGACGCGGTGGTCGGCCCGGTCAACGAAGTCATGCGGGTCATGACCGCCATGGAAGCCGGCGACCTGACCAAAACCATCGACAAGGAATATCGCGGCCAGCTCAAGCAACTGTGCGACACCGTGAATCAGACCGCGGCCAAGCTTGCCGAAACCATGGAGGAAGTGAACAACACTTCCGATGCATTGGTCAGCGCCACCGGCCAGGTTTCCGCCACCGCTCAGTCGCTTTCCCAGGCGTCTTCCGAACAGGCCGCCAGCGTCGAGGAAACCTCCACGTCCATCGAGCAGATGTCGGCTTCGATCAATCAGAACACCGATAACGCCAAGGTGGCCGACACCATGTCCGCCGATGGCTCACGGAAGGCGGCCGATGGCGGTCAGGCTGTGACCGAAACGGTCGCGGCAATGAAACAGATCGCCAAGAAGATCGGCATCATCGACGACATTGCCTACCAGACCAATCTGCTCGCCTTGAACGCCGCGATTGAAGCAGCCCGTGCCGGCGAACACGGCAAGGGGTTTGCGGTCGTCGCCGCGGAAGTCCGCAAGCTTGCCGAACGCAGCCAGGTAGCGGCCCAGGAAATCGGTCAATTGGCCGGCAACAGCGTGGGGCTGGCTGAACGAGCCGGCAAACTGTTGGATGAAATCGTCCCGGCCACCAAGAAGACCGCGGACCTGGTGCAGGAAATCACCGCAGCCTCGCAGGAACAAGCGTCCGGCGTTGCGCAAGTGAACACCGCGATGAGCCAACTCAACCAGATCACCCAGCAGAACGCTTCGTCTTCCGAAGAGCTTGCCGCCACCGCCGAGGAAATGAGCGGTCAGGCCAGCAGCCTCCAGCAACTGATGGCGTTCTTCACCATCGCGAGTGGCCAGGGCAAGGGCCAGCAGGTGTCGGCTCGCCCGTCGGCGGCGAAGCCCAAGTCCGGCGCCAAGGCGCAGATCGCCCTGGTTTCGCCTCCCCCGCTGATGAAGATGGTCAATGAAGATGAGTTCGTCCGTTTCTAGGAGACTGCCATGCAAGCAACACAGACTCAATTGACGAAGCAACCGCCACGCGCTGTGGCAGCCATCCGGGACGCCATGCAGGACGCGGAGGAGCAGCAACAATACCTGACCTTCATGCTGGGCGAGGAGATGTTCGCCATCGGCATTCTGGCGATTCGGGAAATTATTGAATACGGCTATCTGACCGAGGTGCCGCTGACCCCGCCTTTCATTCGCGGCGTCCTCAACCTGCGAGGCGCGGTGGTGCCGGTCATCGACCTGGTGGTGCGCTTCGGCCGCGAGCCGCGGGAAAGTACCAAGCGCACCTGTATCGTCATCGTCGAAATCGAGTCGGACGACCGCGGCCAGGAAATGGGCGTGGTCGTCGATGCCGTCAACGAGGTGCTGGAAATCCCCCTCGGCGACATCGAGCCGCCCCCGGAATTCGGCGCCCGGATACGTAGCGACTTCATCAAGGGGATGGGCAAGATCAACGGCAAATTCGTCATCCTCCTCGATGTAAACCGGGTGCTGCTGCTGGATGAGATCGCCGTCGTCGCCGGCATGCGTAAGACGGAGGCTCCGGCGGCGGCTTGAGCCGCACGCGGTTGCCGGTGTCTGCCGAAGCTAAGAATAACGAGGTCTGTCATGGATATCGCCGCGCTCAGCGACAAGGAATTCAACCTGTTCCAGGGGCTGATCTACAAAATCGCGGGTATCAGTCTTTCTCCGGTCAAGAAACCGCTGGTCAGCGGCCGGTTGATGAAGCGCTTGCAGGAACGCCAGGTAAACACGTATAGCGATTATTTCAAGCTATTGAACAGCGGCCATGAAGCAGGCGAAATTCAGATGGCGGTTGATCTTCTGACCACCAACGAGACCTACTTTTTCCGGGAATCCCAGCATTTCGATTTTCTGCGCCAGCAACTGCTGAGGCAACGCAGGAAAAATTCGACGTTCCGGGTATGGAGCGCCGCCTGTTCCAGCGGACAGGAACCTTACACCATTGCCATGGTGCTTGCCGAGCATTTCGGCGACGGACCGTGGGAAGTGTTCGCTTCGGACATCAGTACGCGCGTACTGGAGCGGGCGAGGGGCGGACATTACCCACTGGAGCAGGCGGAGCATATTCCGAAATCTTACCTCGGCAAATACTGCCTCAAAGGAACCGGTTCGCAGGAGGGGACGTTCCTTGTGACTCGCAGTCTGCGCGCACGGGTGACCTTCATGCAGGTCAATCTCAACACCACCTTGCCCAAACTGGGGGATTTCGACGCGGTATTCCTGCGCAACGTGATGATCTACTTCAACGAGGATACCAAGCGCCAAGTGGTGCGCCGCATTATGTGGCAACTCAAGAGTGGCGGACATCTGCTCATCGGTCATTCGGAAAGCCTCAACGGTATCGTGGACGAGTTGAAGCCCCTGATGCCATCAGTTTATCTCAAGCCTTGAGCACACCATGCCAACATGCAACCTGACCAGCACCGTTCCACGCTTTACCGGGGGCAATTTAGCCGCATTATTTTATCGTGAGGCAAGATGGCGCGACAGGCGCCTTTCACCCTCGCTCCTTTCCAGCGCCTCCATGAAAAAACCTGCACAGATCATCGAGATTTTCCTGCAACCCGGGGACTTCTACTTTGGCGACCGCAATACCCATATCCGCACTTTGCTGGGATCGTGCATTTCCATTACCTTGTGGCACCCGCAATTGCTGATCGGCGGAATGTGCCATTTCATGGTTCCCAGCCGCGGCAAACAACCCGACACAGTCCCCTTGGACGGGCATTATGCCGACGAGGCGCTGGAACTGTTCCGCCGCGAAATTCGGGCGGCCGGAACCCTTTCCGCCGAATATGAAGTCAAGCTGTTCGGCGGGAGCAATATGTTCACCGACAGCGGAAGACACTTCTGCCCAAACAAGAATTGCTTGGACCCGTTCACCAATTCATGCCGGGATGTGTCGTGCCGCAACCAGCGCAGCGCTCGGCTATTGGTAGAGCGCCACGGTTTCACCGTCAAAGCGGAGCGGCTGGGAGGCACCAAGCCGCATAATGTGTTATTCGACCTGTGGAGCGGAAATGTCTGGATCAAGCGTCCCCCCAAGATATTGAAATGCCAAGAGTAGGGCTACTCACGATCGTTGGTTTTTTCCAATATGAAGGCGTGAAAAGCCCTGAGCTTAGCGGCACCAAGTAGATACGGCACACACTGAACTATTTCAGCCGCTAGCACTCATAAGCCGAGAGTGCTAAAATTTGCCTTGGGAGGTGAGAAATATGAGCAACGCTTTGATGTCCATGCCGTTTCCGTCCGCAGTTGGAAATATTGACAGCTATATCCAGGCTGTCAGGCGTATTCCCATGCTGAGCCAGGAGGAAGAAACTGCCCTGGGCCGCAAACTCAAGCAGGAAAACGATCTGGAAGCCGCGCGAATGCTGGTGCTGTCGCATTTGCGGCTGGTGGTCAGCATTTCCCGCAACTATCTGGGGTACGGGTTGCCACAGGCTGATCTGATCCAGGAAGGCAATATCGGCCTGATGAAGGCGGTCAAGCGGTTCGATCCGGAACGCGGCATCCGTCTGGTTTCCTTTGCAATTCATTGGATTCGCGCGGAAATTCATGAATTCATCCTGCGCAATTGGCGCATGGTCAAAATCGCCACCACCAAGGCGCAACGCAAACTGTTCTTTAATCTGCGCAGCATGAAGCAAAGCCTGGGTACGCTCGCACCGGACGATGTGGAGCGCATCGCCAGAGAGCTTAACGTCAAGCCGGAAGAGGTCGTGGAGATGGAAACCCGGCTGAGCGGGCAGGATATCGCGCTGGAGTCCGCTAACGACGACGACGACGACCATCCCGGGCCAATCGCCTATCTGGCTGCCCCTGACGCCGATCCATCGGAAAGTCTGTCATCAGCGCAACTCGATAATTTACGCGAAACCGGGCTGGCAGAAGCACTGGAGAAACTTGATCCGCGTAGTCGCAGAATCATCGAGGCGCGCTGGTTGCAGGATGACACTGACACATTGCACGACTTGGCTGCAGAGTACGGGGTATCCGCAGAACGCATCCGCCAGATCGAGCAGAAGGCGATGCAGAAGATCAAGGCCAGCATCGTCGCATACGCAGGCGTTTAAGGCTTTGCTACAAAGACAAAGGCCGGCATATGCCGGCCTTTGTCTTTCAGTTTTAAGGGGTTAGCCCAGCAAAACCGAAAAGAAACTCATGTAGGAAACCACAATCATCAAAATCACCATCGGCATTACGAACTTATCCATGCTTCACTCCTTAGAAAAATAGCTGTTAAATGCTTTAAGCCCCCAAATTCAACAGGGGAATTCTAATTCAATTCTTCTTTTCATTCAACCGATAACGAGGAATCATCGGGTCGTCATCGTCCATCAGGATACGTTGCGCCGGGCCTTCCATATCGTCGAACTGGCCGCTCTTGATAGCCCAGAAAATCCCCAGACCGGCGATCATCGCCATGACTACGGCACCGGACAACAAGTAAAACAGAATGGTGATCGACATTTGATTTTTCTCCTCACATCCGGAACGTTGCACTGTTCCGTCGTTTTTAAAGTCCGCTTCCTACCCGTCTTGGGGCCATTAACGCAGGCGTAGCGCGTTCAGCACCACCACCAGAGAACTCGCCGACATGCCGATGGCGGCCAGCCACGGCGGCACCAAGCCAGCCGCTGCAAACGGCAGGGCGAGCAAATTATACACAATCGCCCAAGTGAAATTCTGGCGCATGATAAGCATCGCCATACTGCCGGTTTCCAAGGCATGACGCACGTCCAGGAGGTTTTCCGAGAGCAGCACGATGTCACTGCTGGAGCGGGCCACCTGGGTACCGCCACCCATCGCGATCGAGACATCGGAACCAGCCAGAACCGGGGCGTCATTCACGCCGTCACCGACCATGGCGACGATATCACCGCGCCCTTGAAATTCGCGCAAGGCCGCCAGTTTGTCTTCCGGCTTCATGGCAGAGCGCCACGCCTCAATGCCGGCCTGTTTCGCGACATGCGCTACGGCGTCTTCGGTATCTCCGCTCAGAATCGTCACGCGGGTTCCGCGCTGATGCAGGCGCGCCACCATTTCGTGGGATTGGGAACGCAGACCGTCGGAAAGGATAAACAAGGCCAGCGCTTGCTCGCCATCGCTCAGCCATACCGGTGTGGCGCCAAGGGGCATGTCCTCCGGGCACTTTACATTGTAGGTGGTCGGAGAAAGCTGGTTGCTGCCCAAGGAGTAGATTTTACCGTCGATTTCACCTTGCACCCCTTTGCCGGGAACATTCTGGGCGTTCCTGACCAGCAGTAGGTGCTGCTTCGCCACTTGACCAAGAAAACTTTCCGCGAGGGGGTGCTCAGAGGCCAGTTCGAGGCTGGCTGCAATGTTCAGGCACTGCTCGGCGGAGACCTCGGAAAATGCCATGATTTTCTGAATGACCGGTTTGCCGAACGTCAGCGTGCCGGTTTTATCCACTACCACATGATTGACCTTGGAAAGAGTTTCCAGTGCATGGCCCCGCGTTAGAAGTATGCCGCGTTTCAGCAGGTGCGTGCCGGCCGCGGCAAACGCCGCCGGCGCCGCCAAGGATAGCGCGCAAGGGCAGGTGACAACCAGAACGGCGAGAACGATCTCGAAGGCACGAGACGGGTCAATCCACCACCACACCCCCGCAACCACGACGGCGAGCAGCAGGATGGTAAAAGTAAATTGGCTGGCCACCTTGTCCGCCAACTGGGCCAGTCGCGGCTTTTCCGCTACGGCGCGATCCAGCATACGCACGATTCCCGCCAACACGGTTTCCTCTCCCACACAGGAGACCCGCAAGATGAGGGGGCTTTCCAGGTTGATGCTGCCGGCAATAACCCGGTCGCCCAAGACCTTGCTGATCGGGCGACTTTCGCCGGTCAGCAGGGATTCGTCCACGGCACTTTCACCCTCCATCACCTCAGCGTCGGCGGCAATCGCTTCCCCGGGCTTGGCGAGGATCATGTCGCCCACGCTCAATTCGAGAACCGGGACGCTCTCGTGCCGCCCGTCGGTGATACGGGTGGCCATCGCCGGAGCCAGCTTAAGCAGGTTTTCGGCGGCTTCGACGGATTTTTCCTGGGCATTGCGTTCCAGAAACCGACTGCCCAGCAGGAACAGGGTGAACATCGAGATGGCGTCAAAATACACCACGCCACTGCCTTGCCACGTCGTCCAGACGCTGCCCGTGAAGGCAACCACGATGGCCAGGGTGACCGGCACATCCATGTTTACCCGGCGGGCCGCCAGCGCGTACCAAGCACTCCGGTAAAAGGGAACAGCCGCATAGACCAGTACCGGCAGGGCAAGTCCCATGCTGAAATAGCGCAGCATATCGGCGGTATTCTTTTCCATGCCGAACGCCGCCCCGGCATATAACGCCACGGCGATCATCATGACCTGTGCGGCGCACAGTCCGGCCACGGCGATTCGCCGCAAATCCTGGGCACGTTGCTTTTTGCGCAGGGTTTCCTGGCGTTCGGTATCGAAGGGATGGGCACTATAGCCCAGCAACTGGATTTCCTTGAGGATACGCGAAAGCTTGATTACCTGGTCGTCCCAGGTAATACGGGCGCGGTGGGAGGCATAGTTGACCTGGACTTTCAGCACGCCGTCCAGTTGGTGCAAATGGCGCTCGTTCAGCCAAATACAGGCAGCGCAGGTTATGCCTTCGAGTATCAGGGAGGCTTCCCGAATGTTTTCGCCTTGGGCGTGTACGAAACTTTTCTGGACGCTGGGATGGTCGTAGAGCGCCAGCTTCTGGAGCTCATCCGGCACCAGTTCCTGAGCTGCATCGGGTAGTGCGGTGCGGTGACGATAATAGTCCGTCAAGCCGTTTTCGACGATGGCCTGAGCAACCGCCTGACAACCGCGGCAACACATCTGGCGCGGGTGCCCTTCGATCTCAATCGGATAATGTGCAGTTACGGGTATGGGCAACCCGCAGTGAAAACAGCTTTTGTCGCTGACGTCCTCGCTCATTGTCGGTTACATCAACTGAACCAGAATTTCCCTTGCCGTTTCAAACTTGTCCGGACCGCGCTCAATTTGCAATATGGCCACCCACTGTCCCGGCGCATCGAATTGCACCTTACCCTGGTACTTACCCGCACCAAGTGGCGTTACCGGCAACTCCTGTTCGCTTTGGGTCGTGGCGGGGCGCTTGAGCGTCAACGACACGGTCGCGCCTTCGACGGGCTGCCCGGACTTGTCCAATATCTTTACGACCACGGCTTTCGACTCTCCTTGGCGCAGCCCGTCCAGCCCGTCAACTTCCACCTGCCAACCAAGTTGACGCATCCGCTCGGATTTCTTCATGTACTGGCTGATGGTCTTGGCCGCCTCCGCATCGTGCGGAACCTCACCGGAAAACGCGGTGTGAATGCGCGTCTGCTTTCCAGGCATCACCATCTGGGCGATCTCGGGCGGCAAGCCACGTACGGCAACGCTGAGGAACAACGCCATCAATACCGCCAGCGTGACAAAAAAACCAATGATCAAGGCAGGAATCCAATGTACCGGCGAACCAGTGGACTTCTTGGTGCCCCCTCCCAAGGTCAATACGGTGGCTGTCGCAACATAGACAGCGACGTGGATGGTCATGACATCGCCTCCCGGCCAACGATTCAGGCCATAAGCGACCATCCCGACCGTCGGGATCACCCCGCTGATGACACCGCGCCAGTAATTCGACACTCCCATCCATTTCAGGATGAAGTAGATCAACGCAATAACAACGGCACCACCAAACAGGGTAATAATCATCTTAGTCGTGTTGTACGTAGAATTTAACCTTCTTGACCAGCGCGGTATCGGGCTTGCTCACGGGCGTTACCGTGAATTCCACCTCTTCAGTCTTATGCGCCACCTCCGGCGTCAAACTAACGCTGGCCCAAACCATCATGCTTTTGCCCGGACGAATTTTAATCTCGCTGAATTCGCCAAAATCAACCGCATTTTCCGGCAAGCCGCGAGTCGAAATACGGAATGTCTGCTCTTCAATGGTTTTGTTGGTAATGTGAATTTGATAGCGATTGCGTATGCTGCCGTCGGACAACACGACGAACAATGGCTGCCGTACCGACTGTATCGACAACTGTACTTCGGTACGCGTCGCGAGGTTGTATATCAGGGCAAATATCATCACCAAAATTGCCAGCCCATACCCCACGGTGCGCACGCGCTTGAGGTCGATATGGACCTTGCCGGGTTTGGCACTCTCGATATTGATTTCCGAATCATAGCGCACCAAGCCCCGGGGGTAGCCGACGGAGTCCATGATCGTGTTGCACGCATCCACGCACAGGCCGCAGGATATGCACTGGTACTGCAATCCTTGGCGAATGTCGATTCCGGCGGGGCAAACCTGAACGCACATCCCGCAGTCGATACAATCACCGATACCCTGAGCGTGGCGTTCTTCATGAGTTTTTGAGCCAACCCGCGGAATCGCGCGCCCCTTGGCACCCTCGCCGCGCAGGAAATCGTAATACGGAGCCAGCGTTTCCGGCTCATACATAACCCCCTGAAAGCGGGAGTACGGGCACATGTAAATACAAACCTGCTCTCGCGCCAATGCGGCGGCGGCATAGGTCGTACCGGTAAGGATTAGGACGGTCAGGTATGCCACGGACGGCAGCGAACCGGCAAAAAAGCGCACGGTCAGTTCAGGTGCGTAGCCGTAGTACAAAATAAAGGTAAATGCAGTAATAAAAGAGAGCAGCAGCCAAAGCGCATGGGTAAGGCTGTACTTGAAGATCTTCTCGGCATTCCAGTTTTGTTTGTGGAGGCGGATACGTGCCGGACGCTCGCCTTGGATCAGGCTTTCAATATAGATGAAGGCGTCGGTCCACAAAGTTTGAAAACAGAAGTAGCCGCAAAAAGCCCGGCCAACCAGGCCGGTCACAAAAAAGAGCAATGCCGCAGCAATAAACAACAATAGCGACAGAGAAATCAAATCCTGCGGATAAAGAACCAAATCAAAAATGAAAAAGCGCCGCCCGACCATATCGAACAGAACAGCTTGATTTGCCACTTCGAAACGCGCCCAAGGTAGCCAGGGCAGCCCGAAGTAAACGCCGAAGGCGAGCAACAGGATGGCCGTTTTAAAGCGCCGGAATGCTCCCGATACGGAGCGGGTATAAATTGGAATACGTTTTTGAAATAGCGGTTCGCTGTCGTCCGAACTACTCGATGCGCTCACACTCTTGCTTGTCTCTTGCACTATCTGCTCCTATTCGCTGAAACGATCCAAAGGCAGCTTTATCGCCTTACCAGCTCACGCTGTAAATGACATTTGTCAGCCAGAAAGCCCAACCATCTGAATTTTCGCGAATTTTGCAACTCTTGAAAGAAAAGACCTCGCATTTCGGCGAGGTCTTTTCAAAGGTACACCTAACTACTTGGGCCGACTTATTTCTTGCCGCCGCCCAGAGTATCGTGAACGTAGGAAGTCAGCAACTTGATTTGCTGCGCGCTCAGACGATCCTTCATTGAAGGCATCACCCCCTTGTTCAGGCCGCTGGTGATTACCGCCTTGACTGCCGCAACCTTCTTGTCCGGCGTGCCTGCGGCCGGAACATTGGCCCACAGCCAGATCTTGTCGGTCAGGTTCGCCGCACCGATATCTGGATTGCCCTTGGCTTCCGCACCGTGGCAGCTAAAGCACACGCCCTTGCCATGGAACAACTCGTCGCCGGCCTTGGCCTTCTCGGCGTCGACCTGCTCACCCGAGAGACTCAGGACGTAATTTGCCAAGTTATCGATTTCACCGTCGTTCAGATCGGCACCGCCCTTGGGAGGCATTACGCCGTGACGACCGTTGGTGATGGTTTCCTGGATTTTTTCGTAGGTACCGCCATAAATCCAGTCGTCATCCGTCAGGTTGGGTGCGAAAGCCATCTTGCCAGCACCGCCACTTTGATGGCAAGGCGCGCAGTTATCCTTGAACAACGCACCACCAGCAGAGGAAACGAACCCGGCAGCTTCAGCGTCGGTCTTGATTTGTTCGAAAGACATGGCACCGATTTTGTCGAAGTACTTCTTCTGGGATTCACGGGCTTCCTGCATATCCTTCATCAGGAGAGCGCGGGTGCTCCAGTGGGTGGTCTTCTCAACGCCCTTGTCGTTCTTGTAGGTAATGGTTCCATTCCCTTCCAGGAACCCCTTGCCAACAGGCCAGGAAGGATAGAAATACCAGTACACCAACGAAAAGATGATGGTTAGGTAAAACGCCCACAACCACCACGCCGGCAGGGGGTTGTTGAACTCCTGCAGGTCATCGTCCCATACGTGACCAGTGGTATTTTGATTCATATTGTCATGACTCATGGTTATATTCCTCTGTGTCCAGATATCTTAATCTTCACGGAATGGCATGTTCTTGTAGGATTCCAAGCGCTCGCTACGTTTTCTGCTACCGAATGCGTACCACATGATTCCGCAAAAACAGATGAAGAAAATCGCCAGCGACAAAGGCTTGGTGTTCTCAAACTTGGTAAACCACAACAGCCATTCCATGTTTTCCCTTTCGTCTCAGATTGCGCTTAGCGGTATTGTACGAACTTGTCGCTATCGTACTTGCTGAAGTCAACCATCGTACCCAGCACTTGGAGGTAAGCCACCAGTGCATCCATTTCGGTCACGTCGTTGGGGTTGCCGTCGTAGTTACCGGCCAAAGCCTGTTCCTTCAGATTCTTTTCAGCATCAGGAATATGCAGCGACTTCGCGACTTCCGCGCCAAACACCTTGATGTTGGCATCCAGTTCGGCTTGGCTGGACGAATACGGCACACCGGTGATACGCAACGCACCCATGCGGTCTGCGACATCCGAGACATCCAGAGGACTCATCAACCACGGGTAGTTGGGCATGACGGATTCCGGCACCATGGAACGCGGAGCGAGAAGATGCTGAACCTGCCATTCGTTGGAGTACTTCTTACCGACGCGGGCCAGATCCGGACCGGTACGCTTGGAACCCCACTGGAAGGGGTGATCGTACTGGGACTCGGCAGCCAGCGAGTAATGACCATAACGCATTTGTTCGTCACGGAAAGGACGAATCATTTGCGAGTGGCACAGGAAGCAGCCTTCACGGATATACATATCGCGACCGCGAAGCTCCAACGGGGAGTACGGACGCACACCTTCAACTTTTTCCACCGTATCCTTGATGAAGAACAGCGGCACAATTTCCACCAAACCGCCGATACTGATTGCGAGCAACGTCAACACCAGCATCAGGCCAAGGTTTGTTTCGATTTGTTCATGTTTAATCATGATCTTTCCTCATTCTTTGGACGCTCCGCCCAGATTACGGGTGGAGCGTCGATCCTCAATCAATCCCCTGAATTAAGCCGCGTTGGCTGCCAAGTTGCCGGAAGCCGGCGCATTCTTGGCCTGGCCGATGGTCATGAACACGTTGTAAACCATGATGACCATACCTGTCAGGAAGAACACACCACCCAGCGCACGCATTGCAAAGTAGGGATGCATTGCGGCAACGGTTTCGGCGAAGGAATATTGCAGGTTGCCGAAATCGTCATAAGCACGCCACATCAGACCTTGCATGATGCCGGAGATCCACATCGCGGTGATGTACAGCAGCGTACCGATCGTGGCCAGCCAGAAATGCACGGTAATCAGCTTGGAGCTGTACATTGCCTTGACATCCCAGAGCTTGGGAACCAGATGGTAGAGCGAACCGAAGGTCAGCATAGCAACGAAGCCGAGGGCGCCGGAGTGCACGTGACCCACCGTCCAGTCGGTGTAGTGGGACAACGCGTTGACGTCCTTCAGGGACATCATCGGTCCTTCGAAGGTGGACATGCCATAAAACGACAGGGACACGATCAGGAAACGCAGGATCGGATCGGTGCGCAGCTTGTCCCAGGCACCGGACATGGTCATGATGCCGTTAATCATACCGCCCCAGGAAGGCATCAACAGCATGATCGAGAAGGTTGCACCCATGGTGGAAACCCAGTCAGGCAGTGCAGTCCAGTGAAGGTGATGAGGACCCGCCCACATGTACATGAAAATAAGCGCCCAGAAGTGGACGATGGACAGGCGGTAAGAGTAGATCGGGCGACCGGCTTGCTTCGGCACGAAGTAGTACATCATGCCCAAGAACGCTGCGGTCAGGAAGAAACCCACCGCATTATGGCCATACCACCATTGAATCATGGCATCCTGCGCGCCGGAGAAGACCGGATAGGACTTGGTCAGACTAACCGGAACCGCCAGGTTATTGAAGATGTGGAGCAGTGCCACGGCCAGAATGAAGGCCATGTAAAACCAGTTGGCCACATAGATGTGGGGTTCCTTGCGCTTGAACACCGTACCGATGAACACGATGGCATAGGTTACCCACACTACGGCGATCAGCAGATCAACCGGCCATTCCATCTCGGCGTATTCACGACCCTGAGAGTAGCCGAGTACGTCGCCGAGAGCCGCCAGCACGATAATCAGCTGCCAGCCCCAGAAAGTAAAGGCCGCCATGCCATCAGACAACAAACGAGCCTGACAGGTACGCTGAACAACGTAATAGGAGGTTGCAAACAACGCGCTACCGCCAAAGCCAAAAATCACCGCACCGGTATGCACCGGACGGATACGACCAAAGGTAATCCAAGGCAGATCCATATTGAGGGCCGGCCATGCCAGTTCGGATGCGATGAACACCCCTACCAGCATACCCACGGCACCCCAAATCAGGGCCATGATTGTAAATTTCCGAATAACATCGTAATTGTATTGTTCGGCACTCGCTACTCCAACCGACGCCATAATTTTCTCCTTGCTTTGTGAATATAAACTCGGTCTCCCAACAGGCTCATGCACCAGAACCACCGACACATCGCCACCTGCCTTCAGTCACCCCTTGCGAACCCAGGAAGCGGACCGTCTAGACTGCGACGACCTCACAACTGCCTACATTCGACTCGACGTAACTGCGCTAAAAGACACACCCGTGCCCCCAGCTTTTCACACCGGGCAAATATACCCCCAAACACCCAGCCGAACACTGATGCGCGTCAACTTTGATGCAAGTATTCGTACCTGATTGTCCGAATTAAGTTGACTAAGATACAAGGAAATAGCGACATAACTTCACCTTGTTTCAAATTTCAACCGCGGGCGATGCTTCTCAAGCGGATTAGATCGTTGATATAAACTTGGCGACGCTGGGTGGTAATCAACCCTTCGTCCTGAAAACGAGCGAGGACACGACATACGGTTTCTTCGGCGAGCCCGAGATAATTACCGATGTCGCTACGTGACATACTGAGATTGAACTGTATTGGGGAATAATGGCGCTTTTCAAAGCGGCGCGAAAGCCCCAACAAGTAAGTTGCAAGACGTTCTTCGGCGCTCTTCTTGCCGAGGAGCAGCATAAGCTCCTGATTCTGGCGGATTTCGCCGCTCATGATCTTGAGCATCTGGTACTGAATGGCCGGAATTCTTTCCACCAACTCTTGAAATTTCTCGATAGAGACTTCGCAAACGGAAGTGGTTTCCAGGGCACGCGCCTCACAGCTATAGATTTTGGAATCGATATCGTTGAGGCCGATCAATTCGCCAGCGATATGAAAGCCGGTGATCTGCACCCGCCCGTCGTCCGTAAAGATGTAGGATTTCACGGAACCGCTACGGATTGCATAGATGTATTCGAACGATTGGCCGATGCGGTACAGCACTTCGCCACGCTTGTAGACCTGTTTGCGCTTGACGATGCTGTCCAGCAGGGAGGTATCCGCCTGGTTCAACCCCATCGGCAGACATAGTTGATATACGCCGCAATCCTTGCAGGCTACCGGCGTACATCCCAACCCAGGGTTATCGGATACCAGCCTGATACGTTGAGAAATCATGAAACCTCACTCCCACATCGATCTTCGTTATCCAACTCAGGCATCGGGCATCTCCACCCCGGGCATGATTGCCGCGGGGAGATCGGTAATGCGGTATTTTCCGCTTTTTACCGCCTGAGCCAGCTTCTCCAAGGTCTGTTCATGCAGCAGGTGCACGATTTTCTCCTTGATGGGAAGCCACTTGGAATGCACGGGGCAAGCCGTCGCTTCGCTGCACACTTTCAAGCCCAACACGCAATTCTCCGTAAACCCGACACCTTCGATCAAGACCAGAATTTGCATCAAATCGGTCTTTCCTCCCCCCTCGCGCAGGCAGAAACCACCCTGCCGCCCCCGGAAGGAATACAACAGACTACCTTTGCACAAAATCTGCATGATTTTGGCGAGGTAAGCCGTCGGCACGCTCAAATGCTCGGCGATCTTGCGATTCAATATCGGCTCGCCGGCAGGCTGGGTAGCCACATAAATCAGCGCCTGGATGGCGTATTGGCTGGTTCTGGACAGGATCATGCGCTTTTACCTTGAAAAGTTGACCTCGATGTCCGATTTTACCGGCAAATATTGTTTCCGGGCAAATCCATCTTATGTGTCCCAAATCAATTTGTCCAGCCGAAGATGTAGTTCGGCGATGGTTTTCTCATCGGACTGGATGTATGGCAGATCCCCCAGCAATGGACAACCCAGCCGTCGTTCCAGAGCTTCCCGGTTTTCCACACCGAGCGGCATGTCCGGGTCGACACGGTTGGCCACCCAGCCAGCCAAATTCAGACCACGGGCGCGAATCGCCTCGGCGGTCAGCAAGGCAAGGTTCAGACAACCCAAACGCATCCCCACCACTAGGATCACCGGCAAGTTCAGCGCCACGGCCAGATCGGCGGTGTCCTGCCGCTCATTGAGCGGAACGCGGAATCCGCCCACTCCTTCAACGATTACCAAATCGGCCAGATTTTGCAACTTTCGGAAAGCGGACTCGATTTGCCCCAAGTCCATTTCCATACCGGCTTGCGCGGCAGCAATGTGCGGTGCGACCGGCGGCTCGAAGGCGTAGGGATTCACCCACTCACGGGGCGCGGCGACAGTCCCGGCCGCGACCAGGTTTTCCACATCCTCGCAGCACAGGCCATTTTCATGAGGCTCACAACCGGCAGCGACCGGCTTCATGCCGACCGCCGTCATGCCGCGAGCAGCAAAGGCACGCAGCAAGGCGCACGACACCAGGGTTTTGCCCACCCCAGTGTCGGTACCGGTGACGAAATAGGCGCGCTTCATCGGCGCGGCATGAAATGCACGACCCGTTCATCCGCGCTTGTGGGCTTTTCTCCGCGCCAAGCGTGGCCGTAAACCACCTCGTAGGTCGCCGGCAGCTTGCCGTTGCGCCGTTGGGTTTCGTAGATCGCCTGCAAGCGCCGCCACTCGCCTTTGCCCATCATGCCCTTGCGCCGCCCGGCGGTGGCATTGTGCGCACCGATGGCTTTCAGGTCGCGCATCAATTGCGCCAGATCGTCATAAGTCAGGGTAATCCGGTCCATGTCCATCACCGGCGCGGAAAATCCGGCATGCACCAAGGCATCGCCAATGTCGTGCATGTCGGTGAAACGGCTGACATGAGGATAGCCGTCCAGTTCGCCGAAAGCCTGGCGCAATTCCTTCAGCGTATCCGGACCGAAGGTGCTGAACATCAACAGGCCGTCCGGCGCGAGCACCCGGTGCATCCCGGCGAACAAGGCGGGCAGGTCGTTGCACCATTGCACGGCAAGGTTCGACCACAACATATCGATACAGCCCGCCCGCAAGGGCAAGGCTTCCAGGTCGCCACACAAGTAACTTTGACGGCCCCGCCCAGCCCACGGCAACCAGCGCCGCCAACCTTCCTTGCCGCGCGCGGTAGCCAACATGGCGGGGGCGAGGTCCAGCGCCACCACGTGCGCCTCGGGATAATGGCGGCGCAAGCCCTGCAAACCGTAACCGGTGCCGCAACCCGCGTCGAGAATGGTGTGCGGAACGAACTTGAGCAACGCCAAACGCTCCACCATCCGGTCGCACACCTCGCGCTGCAAAGCGGCCGCCGCGTCGTAACTCCGTGCGGCGCGGTCAAAGGCGCGGCGCACCTGGCGCTTGTCGAGTATCAGATTATCCATGCAAGGCTACCAGACTTTGGGTAAATTCTTCGGGGTGCGATAGGAAAGGCGCGTGCGCCGCGCCGTGAAATACCGTCAGACGCGCCGTCGGCAGCGTTTGCGCCAGCCATTCCCCGGCAGCGAGCGGCGTGAGCTGATCGCGGTCGCCATGCACGATCAAGGCCGGTTGCCGAATCTCAGCCACTCGGCTTCGTAAATCGGCATCCCGCAAAATCGCCAAGCCACCGCGCAACGCCGCAGCGGCTGGACGTCCGCGCTGAAACAGGTTGTCGCGCAAGGCCCGCAACACCGCTTTGGCAGTCTCGTCGCCGCGCGCCTGCAGTGCCAGGAAACGCTTCAGAGTCCCCTCGTAATCATTTTCCAGTTCCGCCGCGAAATTTTCCAGAACACCGCAATCCATCGCGCAAGCCCAGTCCTCGCGTTGCGCGAAGCACGGGGTGGTCGCCATCAACACCAGCCGGGCAATTTTTTGCGGATAGCGACGCGCCATTTCCAGCGCCACCATCCCGCCCAGCGACCAGCCGCACAGGATGGCGGATTCCGGCAAAACCGCCGCAATGGCTTCCGCCACGGCTTCCGAGGTGTACGGATCACAAGCCGGAGAACCGCCATGGCCGGGCAGGTCCACGGCATGTACGCGAAAATGCCCGTCCAGCGCGGGTTTCACGCCATCCCATATGCCGCCGTGCATTCCCCAGCCATGCAGCAGCACCAAGTTTTCGCCACTGCCGGAAACCGCCACGTGCAAGCTCATGCGCAGCCCTCCAGAACATTCAACGCTGCCGCCAGCGCCTCGACATCCGCGATTTCATGGGAAGCCGACAGCGAAATACGCAGGCGCGCCTCCCCCTTGGGCACGGTAGGCGGACGAATCGCCGGCACCCAGATGCCCTGGGCACGCAACGCATCGCTGACCGCCACGGTTTCCTGGTTGCCGCCGATTACCAGCGGCTGAATCGCCGTCGGAGAGTCCAGCAAGCGCCAGCTCTGCGGGTGCAGCCTCGCGCGCAACGTCGCGATCAACCCCCCGAGTCGGTCGCGCCGCCAACCTTCGTTGCCAATCAGGCGTAGGCTCGCCGACAGGGCGCAGGCCAGCGGCGGCGGCATGGCGGTAGTGAAGATATAAGTACGGGCGCGTTGCAGCAGGTATTCGACCAACGTCGCATCGCCCGCCACGAAGGCGCCGGCCACGCCGGCCGCCTTGCCCAGGGTTGCCATGTAAATGATGCGCGGCGAAGCGACGCCGAAATGCTCCAGCACCCCGCGCCCGCCCTGGCCCAACACCCCGAAGCCATGAGCATCGTCGAGCAGCAGCCAGGCATCGTAGCGTTCGCATAGCTCAAGCAATTGCGACACCGGCGCAACATCGCCATCCATGCTGAACACCGCATCGACCAGCACCAGCTTGCGCCGTGCCCGCGATGCGGCCAGGCGCTTTTCCAGCATCTCCAGGTCGAGATGGGGAAAACGGGTCAGTCTGGCGCGCGACAGCAACGCGGCATCGTTGAGCGAGGCGTGGTTGAGCTTGTCGGCAAAAATTTCGTCGTCGCGCCCGAGCAGGGCCGTGACGATGCCGAGATTGGCCATGTAGCCGGTGGAAAACAGCAGGGCACGCGGCAGGCCGACGAATTCCGCCAATTCCTCTTCGAGACGGTGGTGGGCGGCGCTATGGCCGCTTACCAGGTGCGACGCGCCGCCGCCCGCACCGTAGTGTGCGGCACCGTGCTGCATTGCCTCGACCAGCTCAGGGTGGTTGGCCAGTCCCAGATAATCGTTGCTGCAAAACGACAGGTATTCGCGACCATCGGCAACCACCCGCGCGCCCTGCGGGCCGTCGAGCACGCGGCGGCGGCGCTGCAGGCCATCCGCAGCAAGGCGCTCCAGTTCGTCGTTGAGGGAAGAAAACGTCATGGCTTAGGGTGCGCCCCGCGCACCCCGTGGATCAAGCCGCCATCGCCTGGATGCCGAGGCGCTGGAACAGCGCCTGGTCGTGGCTGGTCGAGGCATTGCCGGTGGTGAGGAGTTTTTCGCCGTAGAAAATCGAGTTGGCGCCAGCCAGGAAACACAGCGCCTGCAATTCGTCGCTCATTTCCTGGCGTCCGGCGGAGAGGCGCACCAAGCTGCCGGGCATGGCGATGCGCGCGCAGGCAATGGTGCGCACGAATTCCAGCGGGTCGAGTTCCGGCGTGCCTTCCAGCGGGGTGCCCTCGACCTGCACCAGCATGTTGATCGGCACCGATTCGGGAGGCGGCTCCAGGTTAGCCAACTGGACGATCAGCGCGGCACGGTGGGCGCGGGTTTCGCCCATCCCGACGATACCGCCGCTGCATATCTTCATGCCCACCTTGCGCACCCGCTCCAGGGTTTCGACGCGATCCTGGTAGGAATGGGTGGTGACGATTTCTTCGTAGAATTCCTCGGCGGTATCAAGGTTGTGGTTGTAGTAATCCAGCCCGGCTTCGCGCAACTGGTCGGCCTGGCCTTCCTTGAGCATCCCCAGGGTGACGCAGGTTTCCAGCCCCAACGCCTTGACCGCGCGGATCATGTCGAGCACCGGCAACAAGTCCTTCTGGTTCGGCCCGCGCCAGGCGGCGCCCATGCAGAAACGGGTGGCGCCCTGTTCCTTGGCGGCGGCGGCCTGGGCGACGACGCTATCCAGGTCGAGCAGTTTTTCCTTGGGGACTTCGGCGTGGTGATGCGCCGATTGCGAGCAATAGCCACAGTTCTCCGAACAGCCGCCGGTTTTGATCGACAACAGCGTGCTCACTTGCACGGCATTCGGATCGAAGCGTTCGCGGTGCACCTGTTGGGCGCGGAACAACAAATCGTTGAACGGCAGCGCAAAGAGCGCCTCGATTTCTTCGGTCGTCCAGCGCTTCAAAACCGGCTTGCCCGCATTCGCCAAATCATTCATACACTTCCACCTCGACTGTCATGTCCTGCCACTCTTTTTTGCTGGCGCGGTAAATATCGCGCAGCCCCAACGGCACCACCACCAGGCAGTTGACGATATACACCGTCAGCCACATGTTGAACGTTCCGCCCAGCATCGCCTTCATTTCGCCGGTGAAGTTGAGGATCACCACCAGCGAGCCGACCAGACCGTAGAAGCGGTAACCCGCCCAGCGGTTGAATTCGCGCACGTCGTGGTTGGGATGATGGGCGATACCGGCATAAGTAAAGATCGACCCGGCGATCCAGATCGGGATCAGCACCACCGACATCACCGCGATGATGCTGCCGATATTGAAAATCCGCGCGGCAAACTTGCATTGCCCGGCGGTAATCAGCTTTTCGACTTTTTTCATATTCATGCGACACCCCCTTATTGTTTGAAAGGGGGTAATTATCCCAGCAAATCAGTAGAATGGTGGCATCATCGAAGAATCGCCCGCACTTGTCAAATTCTCGCCACTCAATTATCGACGGTTGCGTAAAATTTGTGCAATCGTTGTTTTCCGAGGCCTGCCTGCTGTGCGGCGACCGGGCCACGCGCGGGCAACTGTGCGCTTCCTGCCACACCGCCCTGCCCTACCACGACCAGCCCGCCTGCCCGATCTGCGCACTGCCCACGGCAGGCGGCGAAACTTGCGGAAGCTGCCTGACCCACCCGCCGCGCTTCGACGAAACCCTGGCTGCTTTCACTTTCACCTTCCCCATAGACGCGGTCCTCCACGCCTACAAATACGCCGGCAACCTAGCGCTCATCGAATTTCTCGCCACCCCGTTGGTCGAACGCGCGCTATCCCGCCCGTTTCCCGATCTGCTCATCCCCATGCCGCTGCATCCCGCACGCCTCAAGCAACGCGGCTTCAACCAGGCCCTGGAAATCGCCCGCCTGTTCGCCCGGCGGCTCGACGTCCCGGTGCATCCGCACGCCTGCCGGCGCATTCGCGACACCCCGCCGCAAGCCACCCTGAAACACGATCAACGCAGCGCCAACCTGCGCGGCGCTTTCGCCTGCGACATCCCGCTCCACGGCAAGCACGTCGCGCTGATCGACGACGTGATGACCAGTGGCGCATCGCTGGGTGAACTCGCCAAAGCCGTGCGCAAACAAGGCGCGGCGCGGATCAGCGTATGGGTGGTGGCGCGCACCTTGCCGCATTAGAATGGTTCCCATGAAAATTCCCCATTTCTCCCGCCTCCCCAAACCGGCCCGCCTCGCTCTGTGGAGCGCCGCCGCCCTGCTCGCCCTCGCCCTCCTGGTGTCGTTCGGCGCGCCGCCGCTGGCGCGTAACCTGATCGAGCGGGGGGTGAGCGCCAAGCTCCAGCGCATCGCCACGGTTCGCGAAGTAGTGATCCATCCCCTGCAACTTTCCGTCAGCGTGCGCGGCCTCGAACTCCGGGAAGCCGACGGCAAAACTCCGGCGGCCGGCTTCGCGGAACTGTTCATCGACCTGGAAGCCGCGTCGCTGCTGCGCGGCAGCTTGATGGTGCAAGCCCTGCGCGTGGATCAACCCTATCTAAAGGTGATTCGTAGCGCCCCGCACCGCTACAACTTCAGCGACGTGATCGAAACCCTCCTCGCCAAGCAGGACGACTCCCCGCCACCGCATTTTTCGCTGAGCAATCTGCAACTGGAAAACGGGCGCATCGACTTCGACGACCAAGCCCTGCGCCAGCACCACGAAGTCAGCGACATCCGTCTCGCCTTGCCGTTTCTTTCCAATCTTCCCTCGGATAGCGCCATCCTGGTACACCCGGCTTTTTCGGCCAGGGTGAACGGTCATCCCGTGGCGCTGGGCGGCGAAACCCGGCCTTTCGCCGAAAAAGTCGAAGCGCACCTCAACCTCGAAGTAGCGGACCTCGACCTGCCCAAATTGCTGGCCTATTTGCCAACCAAGCCGCCGCTCAGCCTGACTCACGGCCAACTCGACAGCAAGCTGGCGCTCACCTTCACCCGCCCCCACGGCAAAGCGGCCAGCCTCGACCTCAAGGGTGATGTGGTCTTGAAAAACGCCGCCCTGGTGGACGCCTGGAGCACCCCGCTGGCTACCGCGGACAAGCTGAAACTCCGCGTCGATACGGCTTCTCCGCTGAGCGTGTCGCGCCGTGCCGCGGGGCGCCTCGAACTTGCCGGCCTCACCGTCAAGGATCGTCCCGCCGGCCCGCTGGAAATCGCCACCGCCAAGCTCGCCGGCAGCACCCGTTTCAGCTTCGAGATGGCCGGCGACACCCCTCAACTCAAGCTCGACGAACTCAGCCTCGCCCTCGATCAACTCGGCCTGCGCCTGCCCGGCGAAAGCAAGGCGTTTTTCACGGCGGAAACATTGACCCTTCGCGATGCCCGCCTCGATCTGGCCCAGCGCCAGGTGGAAATCGGCAGTCTCACCGGCAGCGCCGGCAAACTCGCGCTGCGCCGCCTCGCCGACGGCACCCTCGACCTCGCCAAGCTCGCCGCGCAGCGCCCCTCCGAAAACGACAAAGCCGCCCCACCGGGTGCGCCGTGGCGCGTTTCCCTCAAAAAGCTTGACCTCGACGGCTACGCCCTGCGTTTCGAGGAACGTCTTAAAGATCAGACGCTGGTTTTCAGCGGTGAACCGCTGTCGCTCAGCCTGGAAAACCTCTCCACCGATCCCGCCGCCAAGACGCAACTGGCCCTGCGCACCACCCTCAACGGCAAAGGCACCCTCGCCGCCACCGGCGAAATGGTTCCCGCCGCACGCCAAGCCAACCTCAAGCTGGGTCTTGCCAACCTCGACATTACCGCCTTCCAGCCCTATTTCGCCGAACGCCTCAACCTCACCTTGCGCCAAGGCACGCTGGCCGCCAAGGGCAGCCTCGCCGTCGCGCTGCCGCCCGACGGCGCCGCCCCGAAAATCGCCTTCAACGGCGAAGCCAATCTCAGCGGCCTGCACACCCTGGATGCCGGCGGAAGCAACGACCTGCTCAAATGGAAATCCCTGTATTTCGGCGGCATCCAGGCCGCTACTGCGCCGCCCGCCTTCGCCGTCGAGGAAATCGCCCTGAGCGATTTCTATAGCCGCCTCACCCTCAACCCGGACGGCACCTTCAACCTTCAGCAGCTCCTCCGCCCCGCCCCTGCCGCAACGCCAGCCGCCGCACCGGCACCGGCGACCGGCGCGCCGACCCCGATCAAAATCGGCAAGGTTACCCTGCAAGGCGGCACCATCCAGTTCAGCGACCGCTATATCAAGCCCAACTACTCCGCCCGCCTCACCGACATCGGCGGGCGCATCGCCGGACTCGCCAGCAATGCCCCCGCCCCCACCGAACTCGACCTGCGCGGCAAGCTCGACGGCGCTGCCCCCCTGCAAATCAACGGGCGCATCGACCCGCTCGGCAAGGAGTTGTTCGCCGACATCAAGGCCGCCGTGAAAGGCATCGACCTCACCCCCTTCAACCCCTACGCCGCTAAATACGCCGGCTACGCCATCGAAAAAGGCAAGCTCTCGCTCGACGTCTCCTACCACATCGAAAACCGCAAACTGGACGCCCAAAACAGCCTGTTCCTCGACCAACTCACCTTCGGCGAGCGCGTCGCCAGCCCCACCGCGACCCAATTGCCGGTGTTGCTGGCGGTAGCCCTCCTGAAAAACAGCAAGGGCGAAATCGACCTCCATCTGCCCATCGGCGGCTCTCTCGACGACCCGCAATTCAGCGTCGGCGAGGTGATCGGCAAGGTCATCGGCAACCTGATCTGGAAAACCGTCAGCGCCCCCTTCACCTTCCTCGCCTCGCTGTTCGGCGGCGACAGCGAAGCGCTGGGCTGGCTGGAATTCGAGGCAGGCCGCGCCACCATCCCCGCCGCCGGCGCGGACAAACTCCAGACCCTCGCCAAGGCGCTCGCGGCAAAGCCCGGCATCAACCTCGAAATCACCGGCCGCGCGGATCCCGCCACCGACCGGGAAGGCTTGAAACACGCGCGTCTCGAACGCAAGCTCAAAACCCTGAAAAACGCCGACCTCGCCCAACAAGGCAGCGCCGCCGCCAGCCTCGACGCCGTAGACATCACCGCAGAGGAGTACCCGGCGCTCCTCAAGCGCGTCTATTTGCAGGAAGACTTCCCCAAACCCCGCAACTTCGTGGGCATGACCAAAGACCTCCCTGCCCCGGAAATGGAAAAGCTTCTTTTCGCCAATAGCCCTACCAGCGACGACGACCTGCGCAACCTCGCCAACCGCCGCACCCGCGCCGCCCGCGACTGGCTCATCGAAAAAGGCGGAATTCCGGCGGAAAGGATCTTTCAACTGGCGCCGAAGCTGGCGACGGGAGACGAAAAAACGCGCGAAAAAGAGAAAAATCGCGGTAGTCGCGTAGATTTTTCCCTGACTAATTAGTCTGTTATGAACTACCTGTAATAAGCAACAGGAGCAATAGCGCATTGCACCATGCGGCAAAGAGAAGACGAGCTTGAATTGCGTCGCAACAACCAACATCGACGGACTGCCCCATAGGTACTCGTGAGCATCATGAGCGGCACCGTTTCGATTTTGACCTATGAATCACCCTCATAAGGATATATATGAAACTACATTCGCTCATCGTATCGTGCTTATTCGTCGCGGTGCTAACGCATGGGGCGGCATATGGACAAGAATCAAAACCACCAACCAACCTCAATCCTGTTCTGGAAGAACGTCTACGCAATGCACAAATAACGGAAAAACGGCTGAGCAATGGAGCAGTCATCACCGAAGTCAAATTCGCAGGAAGCCTACAGCCGAATTTTGATCTGGGGTGCATCTCAATCAGTGAAGTGACAAGTGACTTCAACCCGCCAGCCTTGATCTACGCAACGAAGAAATGCCTCCAACAAGGCGAATATTCAAAGGCTTGGGCATTGCTGGCGACAGGCACTGGCTTTGCCTACTATGACATTAAACGATTGGCAGATCGCTCTACCCAAGGAGCAAGAACAGTGCTTTTGATGAACGCATTTGCCGAACTTAAAGATGAGCAGCGAGAAAAGTCTCAGAAGATCAGCAAAGAGATTCAGAGAGACCCTGAGCAAGTAAAAGCGTATTGCGACGAACTAATAAGAATTGGACCACCGACATACGAGCCACAATGGGCAATTCTCCACGGCATCGGCGCCTATCAAGAGCCGCGGAACGGACACTATCTTACAAACGTCGATACCAAGGCACTTGGGGACGAAATTCTAAGAACTCGTTGTACGCCCCAGAAATCTTAGTCAAGCCGGGTGGGTTGGGGTATAGGGACGAACCCCAGCCTGCCTGGTAGCCGCAATAGGTTATCAGCACGATCTTTTCGTCCCAACACCAAACAAAGCAGCCCCTTCCCCTTTTTCCCGCCTTGAATCAAAGCTGCCTCCTCCAAAACCCAAAAGTATTTAACTCGAAACATTAAGTAAACACAATTACCCCATGAAAAATAAGGATAAAAAAATTACAAAAATTTTTCTAAAGATATACAAAATTTTGCCGTAAACAAGGATAAGGTGGCGGTTTGCCATTCAAAATGCATGTCCGGATCAATTGGGAGGCATCATGAATACCAACGCAATTTCAAGCAGTTACACCGGCGTTTTGGCTCAATCCAGCGTGACTGGCGTACAGCGCGTCAATTCGCGGGATAGCGACGGCGACAAGGATGGCGACAAGGGGCGCACCGGTCGTAGCGGTGGCGGGCAGGGGGTTCTGAATGCGGTCACGCAGACCTTGGGGCAATTGGGAATCAATGTCCCCGCGCAACCGGCCGGCAAGCCGGCAGCAACCCCGGCATCGGGCGCGAGCAGCACGCTGGGTCAGGCCTCCAGCACCAGCGACGCCAAGCAGGCGCTGCACACTTTCATGAACGATCTGTTCCAGGCCACCAAGCAATCGACTTCGTCGTCCACTGCCGAGCAGAACCCGAATAGTTCCGTCGCCACCACGCCGAGCAAGTCTTACGGCGGATTGGCGCCGAAACTGCAGGGATTGATGCAGCAACTGAACTCCGGCTCCAGCAGCGACGTCTTGAACAAATTGCAAGCGTCCTTCGACAACCTGGTCAAGACGCAGGGAAATGCTTCGAGTTCGAGTAGCACGACGGCTTCCAGCGCGACGCCGAAGTTGCAGGATTTCCTGCAGAAATTGAGCCAGAACTTGGCGGGCGGCGGGATCAGCCCGGTAGGTTCCCTGGTCAGCACGGTGGCATAAGGATAATAAATTCACTCTTGGGCTGCTTGGGATAGCCCGCACGGAAGGTGAGGAAAAAAATGGACATTTCGTTGAAAGGGGCTGGAATGCAGCCCAACCCTCCCGCCGCGAGCGGGGTAAAGACGCAACCCCAGCGGGGTAGCGCGGCGGATTCGGCTACGGCTTCGATTACGGCGCAGGCCAAATCGCAGAAGGAACAGCTAACCGAAGCGCAGCGGGATGATGCGGTCAAGCAGTTCAAGAAGACCGTGGAATCGCTGGCTTCGGCCAATTTGAACTTCTCCATCGACAAGGATACCGAGCGGATGGTCATCAAGGTGGTGGACAAGGCCACCGGCGATACGATCCGCCAAATTCCTTCCGAGGAAGTTCTCGCGCTGGACAAGGCGATCAGCCGCAACCAGGGCATGTTGCTTCACGACAAGGCCTGACAAAATGCGCGCGATCGTGTTTCTTCTCCTGCTGGTCGGACTTTTTGCCATGATGAAATTGCACAAGCCCGAGACGTCGACCCATCAAGCGCCGCTGAGCATTTCTAAGCTGGCCCGCTAGCGGGCCGGCGGCGCAATTGCCGGCTTCCCCAGCCCCCGCTTTGTTATAATCGGGGGCTATGCCTTATCCCTTTCTCCACGGCCTTAATCCCGAGCAGCGCGCCGCCGTCACGCTTCCCCACGAATCCGCACTGATCCTGGCCGGCGCCGGCAGCGGCAAGACGCGGGTGCTGACCACCCGTATCGCCTACCTGATCCAGAGCGGACAGGCGACACCCGGCGGCGTACTCGCCGTGACCTTCACCAACAAGGCCGCCAAGGAAATGCTGACGCGCCTCTCGGCGATGCTACCGATCAACACCCGCGGCATGTGGGTGGGCACTTTCCACGGCCTGTGCAACCGCCTGCTGCGCGCCCATCATCGCGAAGCCGCCTTGCCGGCGCTGTTCCAGATTTTGGATAGCGCCGACCAGCTTTCGGCGATCAAGCGCCTGCTGAAATCGCTCAACGTGGATGAGGAAAAATACGCGCCCAAGCAGGTGCAGCATTTCATCAACGCCTCCAAGGAAGAAGGGCTGCGGGCCGAACAGGTCGATGCCTACGACACCTACACGACCACGCTGCGCGAGGTGTTCGCGGAATACGACCGCCAGTGCCAGCGCGAGGGCGTGGTGGATTTCGCCGAATTGCTGCTGCGCAGCTACGAGTTGCTGAGCCGCGACACCAATCTGCGCGAGCATTACCAGAGCCGCTTCCGCCATATTCTCGTGGACGAATTCCAGGACACCAACCGTCTCCAGTACCGCTGGCTGAAACTCCTGGCCGGGCCGGCAACGGCGGTGTTCGCGGTGGGCGACGACGACCAGTCGATCTATGCCTTTCGCGGCGCGCACGTCGGCAACATGCACGAATTCGAGCGCGATTTTTCAGTGCAAAAAATCATCAAGCTGGAGCAGAACTACCGCTCCCACGGCAACATCCTCGACGCCGCCAACGCCCTGATCCACCACAACGCCGGGCGGCTCGGCAAGAACCTGTGGACTTCGGAAGGTGCCGGCGAGCAAATTCGCCTGTTCGAGGCGGCGACCGACCAGGAAGAAGCCGCTTTCATCGTCGACGAGGCCAAGGCGCTGCAACGCGAAGGCGTGTCGCTCGCCGACATCGCCATTCTCTACCGCTCCAACGCCCAGTCGCGGGTGCTGGAACATGCCCTGTTCAACGCCGCCATGCCTTATCGCGTCTACGGCGGATTACGCTTTTTCGAACGCCAGGAAATTAAACATGCGCTGGCTTACCTGCGCCTGATGGCGAGTTCCGACGACGATGGCGCCTTGCTGCGCGTCATCAATTTCCCGGCACGCGGCATCGGGGCGCGCAGTCTGGAACAGTTGCAGGACGCCGCCAAGACGCGCGGCGTGAATCTTTTCGAAGCCGCCTGCATGCGGGTGGTGGGCGGCAAGGCCGGCACGTCCATCGGCAATTTCGCGGCGCTGATCGAGATGCTGCGCGGCGAATGCGCGGATTTGCCGCTACCCGAACAAATCGAGCACATGCTCGACAAGAGCGGTCTGCTCCTCCATTACCAAGGCGAAAAAGAAGGCGCGGAACGGGTCGAGAACCTCAACGAACTGGTCAACGCCGCCGCCGGGTTCATCGCGGAAAACCAGGACGCCAGCCTCGCCGGCTTTCTGACCCACGCCGCCCTGGAGGCCGGCGAACATCAGGCCGAAGCGGGCATCCAGGCGATCCAGTTGATGACCGTGCACGCCGCCAAGGGGCTGGAATTCCACGCGGTATTTCTAAGCGGGCTGGAAGAAGGGCTGTTTCCCCACGAGAACAGCCGCAACGAGCGCGACGGTCTGGAGGAAGAACGCCGCCTGATGTACGTGGCGATCACTCGCGCGCGGCGGCGCCTGTACATTTCCTACGCGCAAAGCCGCATGTTGCACGGCCAGTTCCGCTACGGCCTGGTGTCGCGCTTTCTCGGCGAGATTCCCGGCGAATTGCTGAAAGCCATCAACACCAGCCGCAGCCATTCCCACGCCGCCTGGGGCGCACCTTCCCCAGCGCCGCAAGTCCGCGCCAGCGCCGTCACGGCCGGCGCAACGTGGCGCATCGGGCAGAACGTGGTGCATCCCAAATTCGGTGCGGGGGTGATCGTCAATTGCGAAGGCGGCGGTGACGACGCGCGCGTCGAGGTGAAATTCCGCGACCACGGCGCGAAGTGGCTGGCGCTGGAATACGCCCGTATGACCGCCGTGTGACGGCCAGCCTGCCTCAGGCAAACGGCGACGGCTCTTCGGTAGGCACCGCCGGCAGCGGCTGAATGAATATATCCTGGTAGCCGGTATAGATCGTAATCAGGATCACCGGCATCACCACCAGCATTCCCAGTCCAAAGGGAATCATGCCGATGAACATGAGGACAAAGGCGACCGCGCCGAACACCGTCATCGGCCACAGGTTGGCCAGGCACGCCTTGAAGGAGAGCAGCATCGCCTGCGGGGCGGGCATGTCGTGGAAAAACACCAGCACCGGGGCGAACCAGTAAGCCATCAGCAAAGGCGTCAGCAACATCAGCGCCACCAGCAGGGCCACAGTTATGCTGCCCATCGCGCCGACCGGCACGTCGGGCGGTTGCCCCCCCATCATCCCATTGAGCGCCACCGCGCCGAGCATGGTGCCGCCGCCCGCCAGCATGGTCAAGCCGGCGACGAGGACGCCACCAACCAGCATCAGCGCGCCGATGGTCAGAAGCTGACCAGTGTTGTGCATGAAGCCGGCGAACAGGTGGCGCACTTCCAGCTCCTGGCCTTTTTCCAGGTCGCGGCAGCCCATCATCAGACCGGCGATGAATATCGGCTGGAGCAGGTTGGGCACCACCAGGCCGAGCAGCGGGATCATGGTAATCCCCAGCAAAATCACGAAATACAGGACGAACAACACCATCCAGATCGGCGGATTTTTCTTGAAGATGGTGAAGGCATCGGCTATCCAGCGCCATCCCTGGCCGGCTTTGACACTGCGATATTCCATGATGATTCCTGTCCTTTTACGTGGTTAGTTGCGAGGGGTGGGCGACATGTTCCGCAAGAATGCGGCGGAAATGCCCAGGGTCTTTAGCATAGGTCATTTCACCCGGCCGCGGAAAGTAAAAATCGTGCAGGCGCGACAGCCAGAAGCGCAAGGCGGCAGCGCGCAGCACTCCCGGCCAGGCCTCGCGCTCGCCATCGGTGAAAGGCCGCTCGGCGGCGTAAGCGTCGAGAAATGCCGCCAAGCGTGGCGGGTCGAGCCGCCACTCGGGAGTAACACACCAGTCGTTGACGGCAACGGCCACATCGAACAACCAAGCGTCGTTGCACGCCGAATAGAAATCCACGATGCCACTCAAGCGGTCGTTTTCGAAAAGGGTGTTGTCGCGAAACAGGTCGGCGTGGATGACGCCCTGCGGTAGGCTTTCGTAACTTTGCGCCGCCTGCCAGGCCAGTTCCGCTTCCAGCAGCCGCGCTTCCGCAGCCGGCAGATGAGCCAGCAACCCGGCTCCGGTCGCTGCACGCCACGCCGCCCCGCGCGGGTTGTCGTGGCGCGCCGGATAAGCCGCGCCGGCGAGGTGCATCCGGGCCATCGTCGTGCCGACTTGGGCGCAGTGGTGCGGTGCCGGTTCCTCCAGCGAGGCACCGGGCAAACAGGTCGCCAGGCTGGCCGGTTTGCCGTTGAGTTGCCTGAGGTAACAGCCGTCGGCAACCAGCGGACGGGGACAGGGAATGCCGTGGGCAGCGAGGAAATCCAGCAGATCGAGGTAATACGGCAACTGCGCGGCGTCCAGCGTCTCGAAAAGCGTCAGGACATAGCGCCCGGAGCTACTGACCACGTAAAAATTGGTGTTTTCGATGCCGGTGGCGATCCCGGCGAAATCGCGCAGTGCGCCGACCCGGAAAGGCTCCAGCCAGGCGACGAGTTCAGCCTGGCTGACCGGGGTAAAAACCGACATGGGGAATTACGGGATGGAGAAGAGAAAAACCGTCACGCCTAGAAGTTGCCGATCACCCACAGCGGCACTCGCACACCGGAGTCCAGGCTTTCCTGGCGGGCGAACTGGCCGTCACCGCGATTGTCGATCAGGTAATAGGATTTACCGTGGGGCGGCGTGACCTTGAGCATGTAGAGTTTGCCGCCGATGCGGTATTCCTGCACGGTATCTTCGCCACGCTTGGTGATGGTAACTTGCGGCTCCAGCGGTTGGTCGAGGTCGACGCCGGCGGGCGGTGGCGGCACTTCCGGCAACGGCTGCAAATCCTTGGGCTTGTCGGCAAACGCCGGCAGGGCCAGGCAGAACAGGAAAACGGCAATTAGGCGGCGCATGATCGATCCTTGATTTTTTTGTGATGTTAAGGAAATTTTAGCACCTATTCGCCGATGCGGGCGCTGGCGTCGAGAATCGCCTGGCGGAAGGCGTCGTAGTCGCGCACCACGGGGAATTGCGGGAATTCGCGCACCACGTTTTCCGGAGGATGGAAGAGGATGCCGGCATGGGCTTCGCCGAGCATGGCGGTGTCGTTGTAGGAATCGCCGGCGGCGATCACCCGGAAATTGAGTTCCTTGAAAGCCTTCACCGCGGCACGCTTCTGGTCGGGCATACGCAGGTGGTAATTGACCAGCATCCCGTCGGCGTCGGCTTCCAGGCGGTGGCACAACAGCGTCGGCCAGCCCAGTTGGCGCATCAGCGGTTCGGCGAATTCGTAGAAGGTGTCGGAGAGGATCACCACCTGAAAACGTTCGCGCAGCCAGTCGATGAATTCGCGCGCGCCTTCCATCGGACCGAGGGAGGCGATGACTTCCTGGATGTCCGGCAAACCGAGCTTGTGCTCGGCCAGAATGTTCAGGCGGTACTTCATCAACTTGTCGTAATCCGGCTCGTCGCGGGTGGTACGGCGCAACTCGGGGATGCCGGTACGCTCCGCGAAAGCGATCCAAATCTCGGGGACCAACACGCCTTCTAGGTCAAGACAAACGATCTGCATGATTTCTATCCTCGCCTATCGCGAAGGATGGGCGCATCAAAGTATTAAAAGGCGGCATTTTACCATCATCCTGCCGCCCATTTCCGAAGAGTTACAAGCTGAGTTGAATCTCGCGCTCGGCAGCCGAGGGCTCGAAGGTGCGCCCTTCGTAGTAACGGAAAATCGCCTCGACCACCGCTTCCGGTTCGTTGATGACCTGAATCAGGTCGAGATCTTCGTAGGCGATCATGCCTTCCTTGGCCAGGGTATGCTTGAACCAGCCCAACAGGTCGCGCCAGAACGGCTCGTGCACCAGGATAATGGGAATCTTGCGGCTCTTGCCGGTCTGCACCAGGGTGAGCGCTTCCATCAACTCGTCGAGAGTGCCGAAACCACCGGGCATCACCACGTAGGCGGTGGCGAACTTGACGAACATCACCTTGCGCGCGAAGAAATGGCGGAAGGTCTGGCTGATGTCCTGATAGGGATTGGTGTGCTGCTCGTGGGGCAATTGGATGTTCAGGCCGACGCTCGGCGAAGAGCCGAAATACGCGCCCTTGTTGGCCGCTTCCATGATGCCCGGCCCACCGCCGGAAATCACCGAAAATCCCGCGTCGGAGAGACGCCGCGCGATTTCCTCGGTAAGCATGTAATAGGCGTGATCGTGCGGCGTGCGGGCGCTGCCGAAGATGCTCACCGCCGGACGGATGGCCGAGAGGCGCTCTGTCGATTCGACGAATTCTGCCATAATCTCGAACACCCGCCACGATTCGCGGGCGGAATAGGATTGGGCGAGGACGTCCTGGTCGACGATCTTGGGAAGTTTTTCGGAAGTGCTCATTGGAAACCCATATGAAAACGTTGTTGTTGGTGGACGGTTCTTCTTACTTGTATCGCGCCTTTCATGCGCTCCCCGATTTGCGCAGCCGCGACAACGAACCGACCGGCGCTATTTACGGCGTGCTCAACATGCTGAAGCGCCTGCGCAAGGATTATAGCGCCGATTATCTGGCCTGTGTCTTCGATGCCAAGGGCAAGACCTTCCGCGACGACTGGTATCCCGAATACAAGGCCAACCGCCCGCCCATGCCCGACGACCTGGTGCGCCAGATCGCGCCCCTTCATGAGGCGGTCCGCGCCATGGGCTGGCCGCTCATCATGGAAGAAGGCGTGGAGGCCGACGACGTGATCGGCGCATTGGCGAAACTGGCCGAGGCGCAGGGCGTCCGCACCGTGATTTCGACCGGCGACAAGGACATCGCGCAACTGGTCAACCCGCACGTCACCCTGATCAACACCATGAGCAACGAAACCCTCGACGAGCCGGGGGTGCTGGCGAAATTCGGGGTGCCCGCCGCGCGTATCGTCGATTACCTGACGCTGATCGGCGACAGCGTGGATAACGTGCCGGGCGTGACCAAGGTCGGCCCCAAGACGGCGGTGAAATGGCTGACGCAGTATGAAACCCTCGACAACCTGGTGGAACACGCCGGAGAAATCGGCGGCGTAGTCGGCGACAACCTGCGCGCCGCCCTGGATTGGCTGCCCCAGGCGCGGCGCCTGCTCACCATCAAATGCGATGTCGAACTGAAGGAAAAGCTCACCGAACTCACCCCGCAAGCACTGGATACCCCCAAGCTTATCGAGTTGTTCGAGCGTTTCGATTTCAAGACTTGGCTGCGCGAAATGCGCGACACCGCCATCAAGGCCGATACGCCCGCCCCGGCGGCGCAACAGTCGGGCCTGTTCGAAGAAGCGGAACGGGAATACGAAACCATCCTCACCACCGAACAACTGGATGGCTGGCTGGGCACCATCACCCAAGCCGAACTCACCAGCATCGACACCGAAACCACCGGCCTCGACCCGCTCACCTCGCGCCTGGTCGGGATTTCGCTGGCGGTCGCCCCGCACCGCGCCGCCTACCTGCCGCTCAACCACCGCTATGCTGGCGCACCCGACCAACTCGACGAAGAATCCGTGTTGGCGCGTCTCAAGCCCTGGCTGGAAAGCCCGACGCAGCGCAAGCTCGGGCAAAACCTCAAATATGACCGCCACATCTTCGCCAACCACGGCATCCGCATGGCCGGCGTGGAACACGACACCCTCCTGCAATCCTACGTGCTGGAAAGCCACAAGCCGCACGACATGGACAACCTGGCGGAACGCCACCTCGGGGTGAAGACCATTGCCTATGCCGAGGTATGCGGCAAGGGCGCCAAACAGATCGGCTTCGACCAGGTCGATCTCGACACCGCCACCCGCTACGCCGCCGAAGACGCCGACATCACCCTGCAACTCCACCAGACCCTGTATCCGCAGGTGCAAAAAGACGCGCAACTTGACGACGTGTATCGCCGCATCGAAATGCCGCTGGTCGAGGTGTTGTTCGACATGGAGCGCCACGGCGTGCTGCTCGACTGCACCCTGCTCGGCAAGCAAAGCCAGGAACTCGGTGAAAAAATGCTGCACCTCGAACAAAAGGCCTTCGAGTTGGCCGAGCAGCCTTTCAACCTCAATTCACCCAAGCAAATCCAGGAAATCCTCTTCGACAAACTGGGTCTGCCGGTGAAAAAGAAAACCCCGAGCGGTGTGCCATCCACCGACGAAGAGGTGTTGCAGGAACTGGCTCTGGATTATCCATTACCCAAGCTGCTGCTGGAATATCGCGGCCTGACCAAGCTCAAATCGACCTACACCGACAAGCTACCCAAAATGGTCAACCCCGCCACCGGGCGGGTGCATACCAGCTACAACCAAGCCGTCGCGGTGACCGGACGATTGGCGAGTTCCGAGCCGAATTTACAGAACATCCCGGTGCGCACCCAGGAAGGGCGGCGTATCCGCGAAGCCTTCATCGCCCCGCCCGGCTGTTCGATCATCGCCGCCGACTATTCGCAGATCGAACTGCGCATCATGGCCCATTTGTCGCGCGACGCCAGCCTGCTCAACGCCTTCGCCGCCGGGCAGGACATCCACCGCGCCACCGCCGCCGAAGTCTTCGCCATCCCCCCGCAAGAGGTGGACAGCGAGCAGCGCCGCTACGCCAAGGTCATCAATTTCGGCCTGATCTACGGCATGTCGGCGTTCGGCCTGGCCGGGCAACTGGGCATCGAGCGCGGCGCGGCGCAAGCCTACATGGACCGCTACTTCGCCCGTTATCCGGGCGTCGCCGATTACATGAAACGCACCCGCGACCTCGCCAAGCGCCAGGGCTTTGTCGAAACCGTCTTCGGCCGGCGCCTGTGGCTGCCTGAAATCAACGCCGCCAACCCGATGCGCCGCCAGGGTGCCGAGCGCGCCGCCATCAACGCCCCGATGCAAGGCACCGCCGCCGACCTCATCAAGCTCGCCATGATCGCCGTACAAGGCTGGTTAAACGCAAAGAACCTGAAAACCCGCCTCATCATGCAAGTCCACGACGAACTGGTGCTGGAAGTCCCGGACGATGAACTGCTGATGGTCAAAACCGAACTGCCAGGCCTGATGTGCAACGTCGCCGAACTCGCGGTGCCGCTGGTGGTGGACGTGGGAGTGGGGCCGAACTGGGAACGGGCGCATTGAAATTGGAAATGTTGGGCAGCTCGATGAAGCCGCGCAGCCTATACGACCAGCCGCCCGACCAGTTCTGACATGTTCGAGTAGGTGATGAAGGCCTCATGCGTGGCGCGAGTGATGGCAACGTAGGTCAGGCGCACATCGTCCTCTATGTCTTCCGCCTTCTTCAATTCGCCCAGCCCGCCTATCGCGACGCAAGGGAACTCCAGCCCCTTGGCGTTGTGCATGGAGAGGAAACGCACCGCGTCCCGTTCCGTCTGGACGCGGTTACCATGCGCCTTCGCAACGTCCACCGGTACGCCTTGCTTCGCCAGGATTTTCTCGAAGCGTTCGCCGATGTAATGCCGGGGATACAGCACCGCCATCTGCCCCCACAGGTAACCGGCGGCTTTGCGCCCAAGCAGCCATTCCGCGATGGCATGTCCTTCGCCGTCGTAACTCACGCACTGGCGCACCACGGGCTCCACGCCCTGCCGCCCCGCGTCTTCCGGCATCAGGATGGCATCCTCGTCGCCCGCACATACGCCCGGCGCGCCGATCACGTCGGCGACGAACTTGCGGGCGAAACGCAATATTTGCGCGGTGTTGCGGTAATTCATCTTGAGCACGGTGGTGCGACCGGCAGCCTCGATGCCCAACTGTTTCCACACCGGGCGCTTGCGTCCTTTATAGATTGCCTGCGCATCGTCGTAAACGATCATCAGCGCTTTGGTGTCTGGGTTGACCATTTTTGCCGCCAGTGCCAGCCATTGCGGCTCGAAGTCGTGCGCCTCGTCGATCAGCACCGCATCGTATTGCCCGCCCGGAATCAGCCCGCGCTCCGAAGCGTCGAGCACGGCTTGCACACTGGCGGCATATCGGTCGCTGCTGTCAGGAAAGTCCTTTTGATTTGGAATCGGGAGGCCATAATCGCGCAGCATTCTGAAGCACCAGGAATGAAAGGTGGAGACGATCACCTTGTCCTCCACGCCACGATCCTGCATCGCATTTTCCAAGCGACCGGAGATGCCGTTCGCGTAGCTCAATAGCAGCACGGGACGAGCCGCCGCACGCGCAATCTGCTCGGCACGGAATGCCAGGATCAGCGTCTTGCCCGAACCCGCCACGCCGCGCACGATGCGGTGTCCCTCGCCCATGCTGCGCGCCAGCAGTTCCTGTTGCATGTCCATCACCGTCAACATCCGGTCATCCGCGGGCGAAGTTTCATCCGTCGGCTCGTCAAAGGGCAGGGCAATCTGGGTGACGCGAATCTCCGGGAACAGCCGTGCGCGCACCCGGTCGATCTGCGGCAACGACAAAGCAGGCCCAATGCGCGGAGAAACCATGCGCCAGACTCGTTCGCGGAAGGCATCTGGATCGACGTTCTCCGACATTTCGTCGCGGAAGATGCAGCGCTCGGGCGGAAACACCTCATGCAAATCGGTCTGTTCGAATTGCTTGCGCGTGATGTTGGTGAAGGCCACGCCGTGGCCAAAGGAAAATACCGGTTTGCCCTTGAAGCTTCCGCTTTCATTGACCAGCAGCGGTTCGCGCTTCAGTGTATCCATCACGTGGAACATATAATTGCGCACCTGCTCGAATGGACTCTCCACCGATACCGTGCCTTGCGGGGTCAGCAATTCGACATGCTTACTGGTCGCGCCGACTATCGTATCTCGATGCCAGTCCTTAACCTCCAGCACCACGATACCCTGATGCGGATGCAGTACCACGAAATCAGGATGCCTGCCGAACGGCCCGACCGGAATGTTGTGCCACACCCAGGCATTGTCTTCGAGAAAATCCTTCAGTCGTTCGGCAAGTCGCAATTCCCCGCGCGCATCGAAGCGCGCGGAACCGAGGGAGGGGATGAGGGTGGCCATGTGGGCGAATCTGATCTGGTTTGACTAGAGGCGATACCGATCATCTACCGACCAGATTGGCATTGTCCCAATAAACTCGGAACTTAAGCCAGAAGTTTTTTGTGCTTCTTCATGCGCTATGGCAGCAGAAGTGTATATCAGCGCACTTCTAACTAACTTTAACAATTTGATTGTTTGCTCGATAAGCTCGGCTTCACTCACTGGAAAGCTTAAGTCTTGGCCATTTCGATCACGATCGCCTGCTGCGTTGTACAGTAGATCATCATGTACTCGCAAGTATTTGTGGGCTATATGATTCCGAATGTCGTGCAGCACTTTCGCATCGGGGTCAACAGCACGATCAGATTTTGACTGATAGTAAAAATCACGACTTAATGAAAATAAACCTCTTAGAGGCCAGTTATTTGACGTTGCAAATTGTGATCTTATCTTTAGATTTGGCCTCATTTCTGAAAACCAGATTGAGTTAAAATTTATTGAGCGAACTGGCATAGCAAGCTTCCAATATTCGTTAACAAGGTAGGCAACTTTATCCAAAATTGCATGTGCTGAAAGAAATGCCATTTTTAGCCGCTCAATCCAAAGTCGATAGCACCTGTAATCAAGGGCGTCATAAAGGATTACCCCCTTGTCCGCAAAATGTAGCGGAGAGTGTTGCTCATTGATTGCCTCGAAAATCATGTATCGAACCGAAACATATTCTTGTTTCAATTGGTTGAAGATTGCATAAGGTGTAGGAAGCAACTCCTTTTCTTGAGTAGATAGAGTGATTGGTGGCAAAGTTAACTCGTCGTTAAGGCTAACGTAGTCCTGCGACAGATCATTCGCGAAATTTAATACCAAGCGCTGACGAACACACCATTTACGATAATTTTTCTCGGCTTTCGATCTGCCTGCTCTGTAGGCAGGAGATGGGGGGGATATTTCGAGCCAATTAGCCAAGCTATCTAGATGCTTGAGCCATCCTTCCATATGCTGTTTTGCGTGATCTTCTACGCCAACAGAAACTGCCTGAAAAAACAGCTCTCTACTTTTCTTGAGAAATAATATTTGAGTTGTTTTATTCTCAATGTATTTCGCATACCAGAATATTGCTAACGCCTTATTACCAATAGCCATAGAGAACTGTGGCAGTTCTGAGGCTGCTTGATCCCAAAGCTCTATTGCCTCGACAAATCGTCCAACATGGTTGAATGCATTGGCCAGATTAGTTGTTATGCGAGGCTTCAGGTCAGTACGTATTTCAGAGAGTGATAGGCTAGCTATCGGCTTTAACGCCGATCTAAGGTGGTACATTTCACTTTCTAATGTTGGTTGGAACCATGCCCAGTCGTTATGTTCTTTCTTTGCTTGCCGAATTCCTGCGTTTGCATTAGCCGCATAAAAATCAAGTGAGGCCTGAGCTATGGGAGATAATTCAGATCGGTTAATTCTGTCAATTTCTTCAAGTGCTAATGTCAGAGCAGCAACATCGTTTCTATTGCTGGCGTTGTCAATTTGAAGTGCAAGCTTGCTTAAAAGATCATCCATGGTTTACGCGAATAGAATTAAACGAAACAGGTGCGCGGGGTCAAGCTTGCATTAACGCATCAAGGTTGACGTTCATCCCTCTGTCTTGATGAATTCCAGCGCCTCGACGGCGCTGACGATGCGAATGTTTTTGTATTGTCCGCCGAGGCTATGCAAATGCTTATCGCCGGATACGATCAAGTCTGCTTGTGCTGCCACGGCGCAGGCGATGACATGGTCATCATCGGGATCGTCTGCGATCACTCGCGGAATATTGTCCGGTGCAACCATGTGCGCCATGCGGCGCAATTCGCTGACGATGCTCAATGGTGTCAACCCGGCTTGAGCCAGGCGCGCGGCGAATTTTTCGCGCGTAAGCACATCGAGCAATTCCGCCAGAAGTACGGTACTACTGCATATCTCGAATGTTTGTGTTCTTGCGCCATCAAGCAGGCAGCGCGGCGGGCCGTTTGCCGAGATTACGCCGGAGACCAGCGTGTTGGTGTCGAGCACAATCCGCACGATCAGGTGCGCTGTGTTGCGCGTTCCCGGCGTACCGCCTGAATCTCGGCGTTGATTTCATCATCGGAAAGCGCAGGCAGGTTCAATGCGTCAAGTTTGGCGAGTGATGCGCCCAGCCTTGCTCCGGCGGCGCTGCGCATTTCCCGCGCTGCCAGAAACTCCACGAAATCCTCCACTTCTGCCAGCCGTTGCGGCGGCAGTTCTTGCAGCTTTTGAATCAGTGTTGGGGCTATTGCGTTCATCCTGGTCTCCTCAAGCTTTCTGGCGCGTTCATCATAGCAATATTCATGGTCGAGTTAGTAATCTGGGGCAGATCACGGTTTCACGCCGCCAGCTTCAACTCAACCTTCTTTCCCGCCCGCGTAGCCAGTGTGATGAGCATGTCCAGGCTAAACTTTTCGAACTTGCCGCGTATCAGGTCGGAGACGCGGGATTGTGAGACGCCGAGTATTTTCGCGGCTTCTGCCTGTGTCCATCCCATGTCGCCGATTTTGAGGCGCAGTTCACCCATGAGTTGGGAGCGCATGGCGAGGATGGTCGCTTCTTCCGCTGAGAAACCTAGATCGAGAAATACGTTTCCGCAGGATTCGGTGATTTTGAATTTCTCTTTTTTCATTTCGCACTCTCCTTGAGTTGCCGGTAGCGCATGGCTGCCAGTTCGATGCCATCCTTGCGTGTTTGCCGCGTTTTCTTCTGGAAGGCATGCAGCACATAAACTGCATCGGCAAATTTCGCCACGTAAATCACGCGTCACTCGCCTAATACATGGACGCGTATTTCATACGCACCAGCGCCCACAATCCGCATGAGCTTCCAGTCCGACGGCATTAAACCCAGCTGGACTTGCCAGAGCTAGTTTCCCGCCAGCCCTTTGGCTTCCTTTGGAAAGGCGGCCAGGTCGTCTTCGCTGGAATCGATGAACTTGAGCGGTTTCATATTGGAAATATATAAGTATTTATATTAAGCGGCAAGCGGTCAATTCCCGGAAAATCAACGGGTCGGACTCGATGGATTCCCCATCAAAATCCCACATAAAACACCGTAACCTACGCACAAAGCGCCACCATCACCCCAATCGCTCTTGGATTATGCCGACTATTCCGCCGCTTGCCATCCTGATACTTTTAACAGCTATCGGGAATTCAAAAGGTGTGATAAGCACGCAAGGCCGGAGTCGCTTTACTCTGACGAATCTTCCCTCGTGCCGTCGGCATTACGCCGCTTCCGGCACCTGCGTTTCCATGCGCAGGGCGGCGGCTGTCGCCATGTTTGGTGACGCTAAGGTGAAGCTGTCCGGCCTGATGTGCAACGGCGCCGAACTCGCGGTGCCGCTGGTGGTGGACGTGGAAGTGGGGCAGAATTGGGAACGGGCGCATGAAATATGCACCTGAGAAAACTCAGGTTGGAAGGCCCAAATGTAAGCTCAGTGCAGCCTCGACAAGGCGCATTTTATCGGCATCCAAATTACCCGTCGGCAGCCCGGAAAAACGCTCCTTGGATAGGGTTCGGACTTGCTGAGCCTGGATTTTTGAGTCTTTCTCCAAGCCGCTTTCACCTGCGCCAAGAAACACCTCGAAAGGGTAAATCCGGCTGACGTTCGAGGTGATCGGCAATATCGTGACCGTGCTTGCCGCGCGGTTGTTGGCGTCGTTGCTGATTATCAGCGCCGGACGACGTTTGGCGATTTCAGAACCAACTACGGGGTTGAGATTAGCATAACGGATTTCACCACGCTTCATCGCTCAACCCATCCGCCAAGGCCACGTGGAACCCCTCATCCCTTTCACGGCTGGCTTCCCGGTAAGCCGCTTCCAGTTCGCGCTGGCGCAATAATTCGAGCGCTTCACCGATCACTTGCGAGCGGCTTTTCGAGCCGTATTCGGCACGGTATTGCTCGACGAAAAGGAGCAACCCGGCCGGTAGCGAAACCGAAACTTTTTCGGCGTTCATGATTTTCTCCACCCCGGTAGGAAAGATTATACTACCAAGGTAGCACACCACCCGTCACACCACAAGGAAGCGGCGGCTAGGAGCCTGTCGGACTTAATGAATCGAAGCGAAAAATGAGTGGGTCGAGGACAGATTTGCACGGGTTTCAAGCGAATAGTCGTTCTATTCGCGCAGAAAGCTGGGGAAATATGGACCGATCCCACTCATTTTGCAGCCGATTTGGTTAAGTCCGACAGGCTCCTAGAATTCCGTCGCCAGTTGATCGCCCTTGGTGAACATCCACACGCGGGTGATGCTGACGATATCGGTGTCGCGCCGGATATCGTCGGGGAAGGCCGCGTAGGGCGCGGCGAGGCGAACGACCCGAATCGCCGCCTCGTCGAGCACTTTGTGGCCGGAGGAGCGGTCGACCTCGACTTTTTCCACCTCGCCGTTGGCCTTGATCGAGACGGTCAGCGCTAGGCTCCCGTAAATCTTGTTGCGCCGCGCTTCATCGGGATAATTCAGGTTGCCGACCCGTTCCACCTTGATGCGCCAGTCTTCCACGTAGCGGGCGAAACGGTATTCCTGGGTGCGCGCGCCGATGTACTTGCGCTTGGGGCGCTCCTGGTAACGATCCCAGTCGCGGTCGATCCGCGCTTCCAGGCGGGCGGCATCCAGGCTGCGCTGGCGGAGTTCGGCGGCATTGAGATTTTCGGGACGCCCTTCCGGGGTGACGGTATTGGGATCGGGCTGATCGACCAGCGCCTTGCTTTTCAACTGGGTCATCAAGGCCTGGGCTTCGCGCTCCAGTTGCTTGACCGCCCCGGTTTTTTCGCTGAGTTCGCTACGCGACTGCTCCTGCTCCAGGGTAGGCAGGGGGCTGGCGGCACGACGTTTTTCGTCGGTATTGCCGCCGCCGTCGAGGTTGGCTTGCGCCAGGGAATCGGCTTTGTTGGGGCGCTTGGCGGATTTGCTGTTGACCAGCACCACGTCGAGACGGCTGGCGCTCTTGGTCTTATCCCAATCGGGCGCCTTGAAATGAAGGCCGAACAAGGCCATGGAGTGCAAGGCCATGGAGAGGAGCAGCGTCACCAGGAACCGGGTGGAAACCCCCAGAGCCAAGGCCCATGAGTCGAGGAGGGAGGAAAAGCGCGGCAAAGCGGTCATAGCCCCACCATTCTATCAGAAAGCGGCGCTTTTACTCTTCGACCAATGACTTGAATTTGCAAGAGAATTCCATGTCCAGCAAGTCAATCGCGGAAGCCTCGACGACGATGCGCGTGCCTGCCGGAAATTCCTGGGGCAACGAGGGGACGCGGGTAAACAGCGGCGCGCCGTCGAGTTTGACGGTGCTCTCCTTGGCGATGGTGGCGCCGCATTCGGCGATGCCTTCCTGGATCAGCCAGCGCAGGCACCAGTAGCGCTCCATGTGGCGCTGGATGTTGCTGTAGGCATCGTAGGCCAGCTCGAAATCGCGCACCGTGGCAAAGAGCTTGTCGGAGCGGGGCGGATAAGCCGGTTCCTCGCCAAGCAAGGCGGCCAACAACTGGCGCTGGTTGAGCAGGTCGATGTAACGGCGCAACGGCGAACTCGACCACATGTAATGCGCCACGCCTAGCCCCTGGTGGGGCGCGGGAGTGGTGCTCATGCGCACCTTGCCGCCTTCCTGGCTGCGGTAGATGGCGGAAATGCCGGCATCGGCGAGGCGTTTGCCCCATTGCGAATTGACGTGAATCATCAGCTCCGACACCACCCGGTCGATAGGCGTGTCGCGCTCGCGCTCGCTGATGCTGATGCGGTCGTTTTCCACGCTGAAATTGTAGTCGGGGAACATCCGCTGGCCATCGGCCTTGCCGCGCCCTTCCTTGAGCTTGGTGGCGAAGCGCCACAGCAGCAGGAGTTCATCCTTGAAGGGATAGTCACCCGCTTCGCTGACCACCGTTTCCTCGTTGAACACCGGCTCCAGCGTGTCGTGACGCAGGTTGGCGGCGATTTCGACGTGATCCACGCGGCTCTCCTCATTGAGGATTTCCAGTTCCGGGCTGACTTCGAGATACATCGACAGCGCCGGGCAGCGGCTGTTTTCGCCGAGGGTGAACAGCGCCACCACTTCGTCGGGGAGCATGGTGATCTTGTGGCCCGGCATGTACACCGTGGAGAGGCGCTGCGCGGCAATCAGGTCGAGCGGCGATTCGGGCGGGATCGCCAACGCCGGTGCGGCGATGTGCACGCCGATACGCCAGTTGCCGTTGGCGAGGCGCTTCACCGAAAAGGCGTCGTCGATTTCGGTGGTGGCGGCATCGTCGATGCTGAACGCCAGCGCATCGCTCAACGGCACGGCGGGCAGTTCCGGCAGTGGGCCGTAAGCGGCGAAACCGGGGCCGCGCGGGAACCACTCGAACTGGAAGCGGTTGAGGTGGTAGTCGTGGCTGGAGGGAATCGCCCCACACTGGTCGAGGAGCTTCACCGGGGTCTGCTTGGCGGTTTCACAGGCTTCAAGCAGCGCCTTGCATTCCAGGGTGTTCTTGTCGGGCTGGTAGAGCAGCTTGTCGACCACTTCCGCGGTGAATTCCGCCGGCAGTTTGCCTGCCGTGAGTTGCGCCACGTAGCTCGCCACCTGTTCGGCCTGGCGGCGCTTTTTCTCTTCGCCGGCCAGCGCCGCCTTGAGGTTTTCTTCGGGGGCGGCCTTGAAGCGGCCCTTGCCCTTGCGGTAGAAATACATCGGCGCGCTGTGCAGCTTGAGCAGCAGCCCGGCGGATTCCGCCGGGCTGGGCGCGTGACCGCAATAGTCGCGGGCCATGTCGGCAAAGCCGATTTCCTCGGTACCGCAGCATTCCCACAGGAAATCCAGCTCAATGTCGTCGGCAATCGCCTGGGCGGCTTCCATGAAGCCGGACAGCGGCACTTCGAACTTGAGCAGCACCTTATCTGCCTTGATCTTGGAGCGCTTGCCGTGCAGCGCCTCGACTTGCAGCGAGGTCACGTTGTCGGTCATCACGCTGCCGATTTTGAAAGCGCCGTCTTCTTCGTAGAGGATGTTCATGGGGTGGGGCCGGGAGGTACGGAGGCGCGAATTCTACCCTAATCGGTCAACCCGGCGAAGCGCAGGATGGTATCGACCTGCGTCGCGAAACTGGCGAAACCGTGGTCGCCGCCTTCCACCACGATCTGCCGGGCATCCCGGAATTTTTCCACGGCACGGCGCCAGTCGAGGACTTCGTCGCCGCTTTCGAGCAGCAGCAGGTAACGCTCGGGGCGGGTAATCGCGCCCACCTCCAGCGAATCCAACGCGGCGGCGTGGGTCTCGGTGAGCAACCATTCCGCGCCACTGTAATAGTTCTTCTGTGGCCCCAGCAGGTTGCGCGCCAGTTGTGGCGCTTCCACCGCGGGATTGACCAGCACCGCCTTCAGGCCATGCTTTTCCGCCAGCCAGGTGGCGTAAAAGCCGCCCAGTGAACTGCCGAGCAGGGTAACGGGTTGCGCCGCGTCGGCAAGCAGGCGCTCCACATCGGCCATCGCCTGGGCCGGATCGTGATGCAGGGCGGGAATGCGCAGTTGGTCGGCAAGCCCCAAATCCGCCATGCGCGCGGCGAGCAGGCGCGCCTTGTGCGAAACGGGAGAGCTGTTGAGGCCGTGGAGGTAGAGGATCACGGGGAAGGATGGGCCTGTTCCCAAACCAGATTGAGGATGTCCGATTCGCCAAGCAGCGCGTTGATCGGGCATTCCGGGCAGCCCTGACGGGTAGGCGGATTGCCGCACGCTCGGCAATGCTCGATAGCATGGGCGGCAGCACTGAGTTCCGCCTCCATGCGGGCGAGACTTTCTTGGCGGCTGCGCACGCTGTTCAGCAGGTCGCCGATGATCCGCCGCACTTCCCGGCTGCTTTGCGCCCCGGTAGGATGTTTTTCCCGCTCACCAGCCAGACGGCGAATGTCGTCGAGCGTCAAACCGGTCTCGGCGAGGCGCAATACCGCACGAAAGCGCGCAATGTCCTCGTCGCAATAATAGCGGGTTCCACCCGCCGAACGGCGCGCTGCTATCAAGCCTTCTTCCTCGTAGTAGCGTAACGTCCGGGGCGTGGTTCCCAGAAGTTCGGCGATTTCACCGATTTTTCTTGAATGGCTGGACACAGTGATTCTTTACCCTCCGACAAGCTGCGCAGTGTAGCCCGCACCCCGAGCTTCCGCCAGCAATGCCGCCGCCCGGACCTGCACCGGGTCGAACGCCACCACCAGCAAGTGCTCCCTGCCGGGGTTGAATCGAGCTGCAATCACGCCGTTTTGCCCCCTGATGGTTTCCTCCAGTCCGGCCCTCCGGGATTCGGACAGAGATGCATCAAAATGTATCATGACGTCGCAGATATCCATGGCAATTCCCCTCAATCAAGTTTGTCGAGTTATCTTTATATAACGTTAACGTTATATTTTCAAGAAAAATCCCCAAGCACGGGGAAGGTCCGCGTGGCTTTGTGGCTTTTTCGCCAGCCGCGCCGGGATAGGTTCCCAGTCAGCTATAAGATAGAATAACGTTTTTGCCCGATACGCCTTCCCATGACCGCCCGCCTTCGCGAAATCCCCTACAACTACACCTCCTTCTCCGACCGCGAGATCGTCATCCGCCTGCTCGGCGCGGACATGTGGGAGATCGTCAACCACCTGCGCGCGGAACGCCGCACCGGGCGTTCGGCGCGGATGTTGTTCGAGGTGCTGGGCGATTTGTGGGTGGTGAACCGCAACCCCTATTTGCAGGACGACCTGCTCGACAACTCGAAGCGCCGCGAAGCGCTGATCGAAGCCTTGCGCCATCGCCTGCGCGCTATCGAGGCGCGTCGCCAGGACAATCCCCAGGTCAAGAAGCTGCTCGAAGGCGCCCATCGCGCGGTGAATGAGTTCGCTGCCGAATTCGAGCGTACCGCGCAATTGCGCCGCGAGGTGTTGAAGAAACTCACCCGCCACACCCGTCGCGACAACATCCAGTTCGACGGGCTGGCGCGGGTGTCGCACGTGACCGACGCCACCGACTGGCGCGTCGAATATCCCTTCGTGGTGCTCAATCCCGATAGCGAGCAAGAAATCGCCGCGCTGGTAAAAGCCTGCATCGAACTGGGCCTGACCCTTATCCCGCGCGGCGGCGGCACCGGCTATACCGGCGGCGCGGTGCCGCTGACCAAGCTCTCCGCCGTCATCAACACCGAAAAACTCGACCGCCACAACGGCATCGAAATGCTCAATCTGCCCGGCGTGGCCGAAGCACAGCCGACCATCCATTGCGGCGCGGGCGTGGTGACGCGGCGCGTGATGGAGGCGGCGGAAGCCGCTGCTTGCGTGTTCGCAGTCGATCCCACTTCGGCGGATGCCTCCTGCATCGGCGGCAACGTGGCGATGAATGCGGGCGGCAAGAAGGCCGTGCTGTGGGGTACCGCGCTCGACAATCTGGCCTCATGGAAAATGGTGACTCCGGACGCCGATTGGCTGATCGTCACCCGCCTCGACCACAATCTCGGCAAGATTCACGACATCGACACCGCACGTTTCCGCATCGAGCGTTTCGCCGCCGACGGCAAGACCCAAAAGAGCGAGGAAATCCTCGAAATCCCCGGCGCGAACTTCCGCAAGACCGGGCTGGGCAAGGATGTCACCGACAAATTCCTCTCCGGCCTGCCGGGCGTGCAAAAGGAAGGCTGCGACGGCATCATCACCTCGGCGCGCTTCATCCTCCACAAGATGCCGCAGCACATGCGCACCGTATGCCTGGAGTTCTTCGGCCAAGTCCACAAGGCGGTGCCGGCCATCGTCGAAATCAAGGATTACCTCGACGGTCACGCGCTGACTTCCCTGGCCGGGCTGGAACACCTCGACGAACGCTACGTGCGGGCGGTCGGCTACGCCACCAAGGCCAAGCGCGCCGAACTGCCCAAGATGGTGCTGCTCGCCGACATCGCCAGCGACAATGAAGCGGCCGTGGACGAAGCCGCTGCACAGATGGTGGAACTCGCCAAGGCCCGCGACGGCGAAGCCTTCATCGCGGTATCCGCCGAAGCGCGCAAGAAATTCTGGCTGGATCGTTCACGCACCGCCGCCATCGCCGCTCATACCAACGCCTTCAAGGTCAACGAGGACGTGGTGATTCCGCTGCCGCGCATGGGCGACTATTGCGACGGTATCGAGCGCATCAACATCGAACTATCCATCAAGAACAAGCTCAAGCTGCTGGATGCCCTGGAAACCTTTCTGAAAGGCGATCTGCCCCTGCTGCGCGACGAAGACAGCGTGGTCGATCAGGATTTGCTCGCCGAACGGCGCAGCCGCGCCGTGGATTTGCTGGCGCTGAAACGCATGCAATGGCGCTGGGTGCTGGAGCACCTCGACGCCCCGGCGAATGCCCCGGAACTCAAGGTGATGAGCATCGAGGTCGCAACGCACGTAGCCCGGATGGAGGCCACAGGCCGTAATCCGGGAAATGTGACGGAAAATATCCCGGATTCCGCTACGCCACATCCGGGCTACGCTTCTCAATCCTCGATTTTCCACCTCGTCCAGGATCACTCCCTGCGCATCTCCTGGAAAAACGAAGTGCGCGGCCCGCTCCACGCCATCTTCAGCGGGCGCGAATACCAGCCGGTGCTGGAGCGCTGCGACGCGGTGCACAAGCAGGTGCTGAAAAGCCGGGTGTTCGTCGCGCTGCACATGCACGCCGGCGACGGCAACGTGCATACCAACATCCCGGTCAATTCCGACGATTACGAAATGCTCCAGTCGGCCAACCAGTCGGTGGCGCGCATCATGCGCCTCGCCACCGACCTGGGCGGGGTGATTTCCGGCGAACACGGCATCGGCATCACCAAGCTCGAATACCTCGACCCCGCCGCCATCGCCACCTTCGCCGCCTACAAGGCCAAGGTCGATCCGCACGGCCATTTCAACAAGGGCAAACTGCTCGCCGGGGCCGACCTCTCCAACGCCTACACCCCCAGCTTCAACCTGCTGGAAGTGGAAAGCCTGATCATGGAGCAAAGCGAGATCGGCGAAATCGCCGACTCGATCAAGGACTGCCTGCGCTGCGGCAAATGCAAGCCGGTATGCAGCACCCACGTGCCGCGCGCCAACCTCTTGTACAGCCCGCGCAACAAGATTCTCGCCACCTCGCTGCTGATCGAAGCCTTCCTTTACGAAGAGCAGACCCGGCGCGGCATCTCCTTCAAGCATTTCGACGAATTCAACGATGTCGCCGACCATTGCACGGTATGCCACAAGTGCGTGAAACCCTGCCCGGTGAAGATCGACTTCGGCGACGTATCGGTCGCCATGCGCAACTTCCTGCGCCAACTCAACAAGCGCAAATTCAACGCAGGCTCCGCCGCCAGCCAGTTGTTCCTCGGCGTCTCCGATGCCAAGGCCATCAAGGGCATACGCAAGGTCATGATTGATTGGGGCTTCAAAGCGCAAAATCTCGGCTACCAGTTCGCCCGCCGCTTCGGCCTCACCGGCGGTCAGATCAAGCATCCGCCCGCCACCGTGGGCCTTGCCCCGATTGGCGAACAAATCATCCATTTCCTCAACAAACCCATGCCCGGCAAGGTGCCCAGCCAGACCTCGCGCGCCCTGCTGGGGCTGGAAGACCCGACCATCGTCCCGGTGATCCGCGACCCCGCCAAGGCAGGCGAGGATAGCGACGCCGTGTTCTATTTCCCCGGCTGCGGTTCGGAACGTCTGTTCAGCCAGGTCGGCATCGCCACCCAGGCCATGCTCTACCACACCGGCGCGCAAACCGTGTTGCCGCCCGGCTACCTGTGCTGCGGCTATCCGCAAACCGCCGCCGGCTACGCCGCCAAGGGCCAGAGCATCATCACCGCCAACCGCGTGCTGTTCCACCGCGTCGCCAACACCCTCAACTACCTCGACATCAAAACCGTCATCGTGTCGTGCGGCACCTGCATGGACCAGTTGCTGAAATATGAATTCGAGAAAATATTCCCCGGCTGCCGTCTGCTCGACATCCACGAATACCTGATGGAAAAGGGCCTGAAAATCCCCACCGGGAACCGGTATTTGTACCACGACCCTTGCCACACCCCAATGAAACACTACGCCCCCCTCAAGGTGGCAAACGACCTGCTGGGCGGCGCAGTCACGCTCTCCGACCGCTGCTGCGGCGAATCCGGCACCCTCGCCTTCACCCGCCCCGACGTTTCCACCCAGATACGTTTCCGCAAGCAGGAGGAAATCGTCAAGAACGCAGCGCAAACCGGCGTACCCGGCAAGATCAAGCTGCTCACCTCCTGCCCCTCCTGCCTGGCAGGTCTGCACCGCTATCGCGACGACGCGCCCATCGAAGCAGACTTCATCGTCGTCGAAATGGCCCGCCACCTCCTCGGCGAAAGCTGGATGGAAGACTATATCGCCAAGGCCAATGGCGGTGGGATAGAAAGAGTCCTGCTGTAATCACCCGCCGCCGGAAAGCCGCAGTGATGCGGCTCTCCGACGGCGCGGTTCCCTGCCGAAATCTCCCTCGATTTACCCCGTTTGCGCGATAGTTCGGCGCAAAAGGCATTCCTTTGGCGGCGAAAACGGCTCAAATCTAAAATTTCTGGAATATTTTCGACGTAGAAACAATCCGTTGCAACCTACCTGTTAAAAGTATCAGGTACTGTTCCTTTTGGAATTGGGTAGGATGAGAAGTAGGGCGGAAAAGCGCTAGCGTCTTCCGCCGTATGGCAATCTCAACATCCGTTGCCAACGGCGAATTGTCCGGGGCAATCGCGCTGTGCCGGTGGCTGCCTTGGCGGCAGCCCGACCCTTCCATGCGGCGGAAGACGCTGCGCTTTTCCGCCCTACTTGAACTGGAGAAACCACCATGCCGGACTACCGCCGCAACCGCGTTCCGGGCGGCACTTACTTTTTCACGGTGAATTTGCTGGAGCGTTCCAGCCGCTTGTTGACCGAGCATATCGACGAATTGCGGGCGGCGGTGGTGAAGGTGCGTCGTGTCCGGCCTTTTCATGTTGACGCCTGGGTGGTTCTGCCTGAGCACATGCATTGTGTGTGGACGCTCCCCGAGGGCGATGCGGACTACCCGGCGCGCTGGCGGGCGATCAAGATTGCATTCGTCAAAGCCTTGCCGTTTGTGGAACCCCGTTCCGCCGTGCGGGTGGCAAAGGGCGAGCGGGGTATCTGGCAACGCCGCTATTGGGAACACACGATCCGCGACGAACGGGATTATGCCGCCCACTTGGACTATGTTCATTTCAATCCGGTGAAACACGGCCATGCTGCGCAAGTGGCCGATTGGCCGTATTCTTCGTTTCACGGCCTGGTTGAAAAGGGTGTGTATCCACGCGACTGGGGCGGCGGTAGCGTGGACATCGCCGATACGGGGGAACCATGACCTTGCCCAAAAAATCAATCGCAGACAAATCCATTTCCGGCGCGCTCGCGCATCGGGCCGCCAAAGCACTATTCACTGCGCTTGCGCTGCTTGCGGCGGGGGCCGGCCAAGCCGGGGAAATCTACAAGTGGAGGGATGCGGAGGGGCGGATTCATTTCGGCGATAAGCCTCCGGCGGAGGTGGCGGAATCGAAGCTGCTCAAGGCGCAAAATTCGTCGGCCTATCCGGGCATGGATATCCAAATCCTGACTCCCATCATCAAGCGTTATGAGGTGTTTGGAAAAACCCACGATGAGTTGAACGACTTGATGCAAAAAAATGCGCCGCTGAATGATGTCACCCAGCAGAAGCATTGGGGGCTGTGTCATCGCTTCGTGGACTGGGATGTCACCTTCGCGACGGAAGAAAAACTTTGCCGGATTCATACGCTCAGTCTCTGGCTGCATACCAGCATCGACCTGCCGCATTGGGTGGACCGGAATTCGGCGCCTTATGATCTGCGCAGGAAGTGGGAGCGTTTCGAAAGGGATTTGCGCTCTCACGAGGAGGGCCATCGCGATCACGGACAGGCGGCCATCTACGATTTGGACAACCAGCTGCGAGCCGTCGCGGCCAAAGCCGATTGGGCCGCCCTGTCACGGGAGATTTCCGCCCTCGACGCCAAGGTGCGCGAGAAATACCTTCAAATCGACGCGGCCTACGACCAAGCGGTCGTCAAGGGAACCAACCGCCGCTCGGCATTCTGGTAAGCGCCGCTGCGCCTGCCTCGCGGACGTATTCGCGCCCTACTTCCCCCCGCACATCGCCGCCGCATTCTCTCCTTTTTTCCAGCACGGACTCGGCGTTTTCAGGTCGGGATGGGGAATTCCCTCACCGTCAAGGCGGGCAATCACGGTATGCCAACTGGTCACGCCGTCCTGGTCCAACTCCAGGCGCAACAACCAGCCGGTGGTAGTGGCGGGTTCCTCGAAGCCGTCGATGAGGAAATTCCCCAGGCTGTAGATGATCGGTTTGCCGCGGTAGACTTCGGTATCCTGGGTGACGTGGGGATGGCCGCCGATCACCGCGTCGGCGCCGGCGTCGATCAGCAGGCGCGCCAGTTGGCGCTGGCGGGCGCCGGCGCGGGGTTCGTACTCCCAGCCGCCATGCAGGTAGGGAATGACGATATCGGCATGATGGATGGCGCGGGCTTGGCGCAGGTCTTCGCGCACCTGTTCGTCTTCGCTCCAGGCGATGCCGGGGGCGTCGTAATCGGCTTCGAAGCTGCGCGGCAGGAATTCGTTGTAGCCGAGCAGGGCGATGCGCAGGCCGTGGCGTTCGACGATCAGGGGGGCATGGGCTTGGCGTAGGTCGCGCCCGCCGCCGAAGTAGCCGATCCCTTGCCGGTCGAGGTGGCCGAGCATTTCCGAGAAAGCGGCGCGTCCGAAATCGCCGGAATGGTTGTTGGCCAGCGAAACGGCGTCGAAATGCCGCTTGAGCACAACCAGAGTGCGCGGGTGGGCGCGGAAGGTGTAGATTTTCTCCGTGACTTCGCCACCGTTGGCCACTACGCATTCGAGGTTGCCGATGCGCAGGTCGGCGGCAGCGAACTGCGCGGCGAAGGGCGCGAAGGGGTCGCGCCCTTGTGCGATGGCCTTGCCGGGCAGGGTATCGAGCATGATGTCGCCGACGAACACCAGGCTGACGCGCTGTTGCGCGACGACCGGCGCCGCCAGAACCGCGAGGAGCAGCAAGCGCCCGAGGAATCGCACCGCGCTCATGAGGTCGCTCCTTGCAGTGCGCAGCCGAATTGCAGTTCGCGGCCCAGGTCGGGCGAATACAGGGAATGCTGGCCGGTCAGGGAATTCGCCGCACTGCCGGTCGGCCAAGGCGGCAGGTATTTGGCGGCGTGGAGCAGCACCGGCTGGCTGGGGGTTTGATAGTAGGCGTACAGCTTGATGTACTCGACCCGCGCGGCGTCACCAATCACCACCGCCTTGAAGCGGAAACGTCCGCCGATGTCGATGGACGGCACCGCGTAAGGATCAGTCGCCGGCGCCGCCTCGATTTGATGGATCGTCCCGGCGTAAGCGACCTGGCAGCGCAGCAACGGCGCGGCTTGCAAGGTGGCGGGGATCATACAGAGCGCCAACAACAGCGCAAACAATTGGGCTAGGTGCATGAAGGTTCTTTATCGACGGGGCTTTCCGGGGAAACTACCGGTTCGGCGAAACGATACACGTCCGGCAGCGATTTTGCCAGCAGGGGATAAGCGCGCTTTCCGGAATCCCGCCAAATAAAAACCCCGCTCTGGGCGGGGTTTGCAGCAACTATCGCCCTGAAACAGGGCGCCTCCGTGCTTAGTACAGATAACCCAGCAATTGGGTTTGCGACCAGGTAATGGTGGGCTGCGCCTTGCCGTCAATGGTCATGTTGGCGGTCACACCGCCGTTGGCGAAGGTGGCGTTGATGCCGATAGTCATGTTCTGGTTCATGGCTGGGATAGTATAGCCGCTTACCACCATCGCCGGAGTGACGATGTTGTAGGCCAGGTTACCGGTCAAAGTGCCGTTGAGAATATTGCCTTGCGAGACGCTGCCGGTGTAGGTGAACGAACCGTTGAGGGTCATGGTGATGCCGGATACGGAAATCGTGAAGTTGTTGTAGGACCAGGTCGTCGTGCCGCTGCTGCCGTTCCACTGGGCGTAATTCTGCGTCACCGTACCGCCGGAGGGACTGGTGCAGGTGCTTGTGGAGCCTGCCGTGGAGCAGGTCGGGCCTGCGACGAAACCGTTACCCGTTTTGCCTTGGGTCATGGCGCGCTGGAACAGCGTGGCGAAAGAACCCTGGTCATCCGCTTGGGCAATCTGGGAACCCAGCAGAACAAAGGCAGCGACAAATGCTCCGAACACTTTTTTAAACATGACAACTCCTGAAAAAATTGGTGGAAAATCAGTGAAATTCCCATGCCGGGAACGGCAGCATTATGGAGGTGTTCATCCTTTTATTGAATAGGGTTATACCCTATAAAATTCGGACGCAAAAAAAAACCGGCCACTCTTTGGTGGCCGGCTTCCCCTCCCCCTTCTATGTTCAGTCGGGTGGTTGTTTTTGTTTACTTCTTCTTTTTCTTAGCGATCATGTCGTGGATGATCGGGGTCAAAATGACTTCCATGGCAAACCCCATCTTGCCGCCCGGCACCACGATGGTGTTGGGGCGCGACATGAAGGAATCATGGATCATTTGCAGGTAATAGGGGAAGTCCACACCGTGCGGGTCGCGGAAGCGGATCACCACGAAGCTTTCGTCGGCCGTGGGAATGTCGCGGGCGATGAATGGGTTGGAGGTATCCACGGTCGGAACGCGCTGGAAGTTGATGTGGGTGCGCGAGAACTGCGGCGTGATGTAGTGCACGTAGTCGTTCATGCGGCGCAAGATAGTGTCGACGATGGCCGCTTCCGAATAGCCGCGCTCGGCGCTGTCGCGATGGATCTTCTGGATCCACTCCAGGTTGACGATGGGCACCACGCCGATCAGCAGGTCGGCGTATTTGGCAACATCGATTTCGCCGTCGACCGCCGCACCATGCAGGCCTTCGTAAAATAACAGATCGGAACCATCGGGGATGTCTTCCCACGGAGTGAATTCGCCGCTGCCCAGCTTGGTGCCGAGGCGCTGGTTGTGTTCGCCGGCTTCACTGTCGTTGTGCAGGTAGTAACGCTTCTTGCCGCTACCGGTCTTGCCGTAATCCCTGAACAAGGTTTCGATCTTGTCGAACAGGTTGGCTTCCGCGCCGAAATGGCTGGGCGCATGGCGGCCGTCCTTCTCGGCGGCCGCGATGGCGGCCTTCATTTCCTGGCGGTTGTAGCGATGGAAGCTGTCGCCCTCGACCACAGTCGGGGTCAGGCTTTCGCGGCGGAAAATATGGGTAAAGGCGTTTTTGACGGTGGTGGTGCCCGCCCCGGAAGACCCGGTGACGGCGATAACTGGATGCTTGTGGGACATGGATTTACCCCCTGGAATTAATAACTGTTGAGCGAGTATAGCTATTTTGCCTGGCAGCGGCTATTTGATTATTGAATGCCATAATAAATTGCACTTTTTGTATAAGACATAAGAGGCAAGAGCCGCAGAACCGGGGCAAAGCCGTTATCCGGTGCGGCGATGTATAATCGCTTTTTTTCAACAGATTGCTCCTTTTTCAAGGCTGTTTCCCCATGCAACCCCATTACACCCCCGCCGACATCGAACCCGCCGCCCAGCAGCACTGGGATACCAATCAGGCGTTTGCCGCCCGCGAAGACGAAGCCAAGCCGAAATATTATTGCCTGTCGATGTTTCCCTATCCCTCCGGCAAACTGCACATGGGGCATGTGCGCAACTACACCATCGGCGACGTGCTGGCGCGTTATCACCGCTTTCGCGGCTTCAACGTCATGCAGCCGATGGGCTGGGATGCCTTCGGCCTGCCCGCCGAAAATGCGGCGATCCAGAACAACGTCGCACCGGCGGCGTGGACGTATTCGAACATCGACTACATGCGCAAACAGTTGCAAAGCCTGGGGCTGTCCATCGACTGGAGCCGCGAACTGGCGACCTGCAAGCCCGATTATTACAAATGGGAGCAATGGCTGTTCACCCGGCTTTTCGAGAAGGGTCTGATCTACAAAAAACTCGCCACGGTGAATTGGGATCCGGTGGACAACACCGTGCTCGCCAACGAGCAGGTGATCGACGGGCGCGGCTGGCGTTCCGGCGCGCTGGTGGAAAAGCGCGAGATCCCCATGTATTTCATGAAAATCACCGCTTACGCCGACGAACTGCTTTCCGAACTCGACAACCTGCCGGGCTGGCCCGAGCAGGTGCGCACCATGCAGAAGAACTGGATCGGCAAGAGCTTCGGCGTGCGCTTCGCCTTCCCCTATGAACTCGAAGGCCAGGCCGAAAAGCTGTGGGTCTACACCACCCGCGCCGACACCATCATGGGCGTGACCTTCGTGGCAGTCGCCGCCGAGCATCCGCTGGCGACTTATGCCGCCCAGCGCAACCCGGCGCTGGCCGCCTTCATCCAGGAATGCCAGCACGGCGGCGTTGCCGAAGCGGATATCGCCACCCTGGAAAAGAAGGGCATGCCCACCGACCTGAGCGTCACCCACCCCCTCACCGGCGAGTCCATTCCGGTATGGGTGGGCAACTACGTATTGATGGGCTACGGCGAAGGCGCGGTGATGGCGGTTCCGGCCCACGACGAACGGGATTTCGGTTTCGCCAAAAAATATGGTTTGCCGATCAAGCAGTCTATCCAGGTGGCGGACGAATCTTTCTCCAGCGAGGCGTGGCAGGAATGGTACGCAGACAAGGAAAAGGGCGTGTGCATCCATTCCGGCAAATACGACGGCCTGAATTACCCCGCAGCCATCGACGCCATCGCCGCCGATCTCAACGCTCAGGGCTTGGGCGACAAGAAGGTGCAATACCGCCTGCGCGACTGGGGTATTTCGCGGCAGCGCTACTGGGGTTGCCCGATTCCCATCATCCATTGCCTGAGTTGCGGCGACGTGCCGGTGCCGGAAAAAGACCTGCCGGTGGTACTGCCGGAAGATGTGAAAATCGACATCGGTTCACCGATCAAGAAGATGCCGAGTTTCTACGAAACGACTTGCCCGACATGCGGCGGCAAGGCGACCCGCGAAACCGACACCATGGACACCTTCGTCGAATCGTCCTGGTATTACGCCCGCTATACCGCGCCGAACAACGCTACCGCCATGCTCGACGCGCGCGCCAAATACTGGCTGCCGGTGGATCAATATATCGGCGGGATCGAACACGCCATTCTGCATCTGCTTTATGCGCGGTTTTTCCATAAGTTGATGCGCGACGTGGGGTTGTTTGGGGAGGAGGCTGTCCGTTCTCCCGACCGCCCTCTCCCCAACCCTCTCCCGCTCGCGGGAGAGGGAGCAAATGAGGCGCTGCGCGCGGCCAACAATTTGGACGAGCCTTTCAAAAGATTGCTCACCCAGGGCATGGTGGTGGCGCCGACTTTCTTCCGCGAACTCGACGGCGGTAAGAAGCAGTTCATCAATCCCGCCGATGTGGATGTCCAGTTGGACGAGCGGGGCCGTCCGGTCGGGGCGACGCTGAAAGCCGACGGCCAGCCGGTGGTGATCGGCGGCACCGAAAAGATGTCGAAATCCAAGAACAACGGGGTCGATCCGCAGATTCTGATTGATACCTACGGGGCCGACACCGCGCGCCTGTTCATGATGTTCGCAGCCCCCCCGGATCAGCAACTGGAATGGTCGGACGCCGGTGTCGAAGGCGCTTTCCGTTTCTTGAAACGCCTCTGGAAAGCCGTCTCCGACCACGTCGAGAAGGGCGTCGTTGCTGCCTTTGCGGGCGGCGAGTTGAGCGCCGACCTGAAGTCCCTGCGCTTCCAGCTTCACACCACCATCCAGAAAGTCAGCGACGATTACGAGCGCCGTCAGCAATTCAACACCGCCATCGCGGCGGTGATGGAGTTGATGAACGCGCTCGCCAAGGCCGATTGCTCCAGCGACGCCGGACGCGCGCTCATGCAGGAAGCCCTGGAAGCGGTGACCGTGCTGCTCGCCCCGATCGTGCCGCACATCGGCCACGCCCTGTGGAAGGAACTCAAGCCGGGTTCCTGCCTGGGCAGTGCGCCGTGGCCGAGCGTCGATCAAAGCGCCCTGGTGCAGGATGAAATCGAGCTGATGGTGCAGGTTAACGGCAAGCTGCGCGGCAGTGTGGTGGTGAGCAAGGACGCTGCCAAGGATGCCATCGAGGCGGCGGCACTGGCCAACGCCAATGTACAGAAATTCATGGAAGGCAAACCCGCGAAGAAGGTCATCGTGGTGCCGGGTAAGCTGGTCAACGTGGTGGTGTAAAACCGCTGGGACATGAGGAGGTAGGCGTGAGAGACATTCCTGTGACTGATTTGTTGAAGGCCGTAGTGATCGGCATGCTTGCCCTGACTCTGTCCGCCTGCGGCTTCCAGTTGCGCGGCAAGGCTGAGTTGCCGTTCGAGACGCTCTACATCGAAGGCGGCAACCCGGCGCTCAACGCCGAGCTCCAGCGCGCCGTCAGCATTGGCAGCCGCACCCGCATCGTCGCCACGCCCTCCGAAGCCCAGGCGGTCCTGCAAATCTTCAACGAAAGCCGGGAAAAACGCATTCTGTCGCTGAGCGGTGTGGGCCGCGTCAACGAATTCCTGCTGGTGCAGCGCGTCGCTTTCCGCCTGCGCGACCGCAACAGCCGGATCATGTTGCCCGACCAGTTGATCGAACTACGCCGCGACATGTCCTACGACGACACCCTGGTGCTCGCCAAGGAATCCGAAGAAGCCATGCTCTACCGCGACATGCAGGGCGACGTGGTGAACCAGATCCTGCGTCGCCTCAGCGGGGCAAAGCCGGCTCCGCCCGAGGAACCGGATAATTAGTCTCATATCCGCCAAATGATGTCAAAAGTTGACAACAATGTGTTTCGAATTGAACTCCGCAGTAATGGGTGATGGGGAATGGGTGATGAGAACCACCCTCCCATTACCCATCACTCATCACCCATTACCTTGTTTGACCCCGGCTCGTCCGGCTTAGGTTTTCCGACTATGCGCATCAAACCCGAGCAACTCGCGACGCACCTGAAGCAGGAGCCGGCCCCGCTCTACCTGGTATTCGGCGACGAGCCGCTGCTGGCACTCGAAGCGACGGATGCCATCCGCGCCGCCGCGCGTGGCCGGGGCTACGACGAACGGGAGGTGTTCACCGTTGAATCCGGCTTCAATTGGCAAACCCTGCTGGCCAGCGGCAGCAACCTGTCGCTGTTCGCCCAGCGGCGTATCGTCGAATTGCGCATCCCCACCGGCAAGCCCGGCACGGAAGGCAGCAAGATCATCGACCAGTATTGCGCCAACCTGCCTCCCGACACCCTGACGCTGGTCACCTGCCCCAAGCTCGACAAGACCCAGCAAGGCAGCAAATGGTTCAAGGCATTGGAAGGCGCGGGCGTCGTGGTGCAGGTATTCCCGGTAGAGCGCGGGCGCCTGCCCGACTGGATCGCCGGGCGCCTGGCCGCCCAAGATCAACGCGCCGGACGCGACACCTTGCAATTCCTCGCCGACCGCGTGGAAGGCAACCTGCTCGCGGCATTCCAGGAAATCCGCAAGCTCGGCCTGCTCCATCCCCCCGGCGAGTTGACATTCGAGCAGGTCAAGGAAGCGGTGCTTGACGTTTCCCGCTATGACGTGTTCAATTTGGCGGAAGCCATGCTGAACGGCGAATCCGCCCGCTACGCCCGGATCCTCGAAGGACTGCGCGGCGAAGGCGTTTCGCCGGTGCTGGTACTATGGGCGCTGGCCCAGGATATCCGCCTGCTGACCAAGCTGGCGCTGGGACAAAACCGCGGCGTACCGCTGGCCCAGGGAATGCGCGAAGCGCGTGTCTGGGATTCGCGCCAGCCCTTGCTGGAACGGGCGCTCAAGCGCCTCAGCGGCGGACGCCTGGTGGCCGCACTGAAGCGTGCCGCCTTTCTCGACCGCATGATAAAAGGCCTGGAGCGCGGCGATGTGTGGGACGAATGCCTCCAACTGGGATTGAAGTTGACGCGTTGAATTCATGGAAAGAGCTTTGAAGATTATGGAAAACTCGCAACAAGAAATAGATTTGGCGTTACTTGCCACGCTCCGTCTGCTCTACGTCGAGGATGCGGACTTTGCCCGGGAATCCCTGGCTTATTACCTGAAGCGCTATTTCGGGAAGGTGGATGTCGCCGGCGACGGAAAGAAAGGGCTGGCCTTGTTCCAAGCCCATCCTTACGACTTGGTGCTGACCGACATCAGCATGCCGGTCATGGACGGCCTGGAAATGACTCGCCAAATTAAGGCAATTAAGCCAGACATGCCGGTGATCGTAATTTCCGCCCACTCCGAGGAAGCCATGAGACAAGACGCCGCAGCCGCAGGCGTGGCGGATTTTCTGATAAAACCACTGTTCCCCGAACAAGTGAAGGCCGCTATTTATCATTGCATCATGAAGCATCGCCAGTAAAGGAATCCCCATGGACGTCAAACAGTACATGCAAACCCTCGGCCGGCAGGCGCGCGCCGCTTCCCGCCTGATTGCCGCCGCCGATACCAATGCCAAGAACAAGGCCTTGCTGGCGATGGCCGCTGCGCTTCGCCGCGATTGCGCCAAGCTGGTCGCCGCCAACGGCCAGGATCTCGCACAAGCCCGCGAAGCCGGCCTGGAAGCCGCCCTGTTGGATCGCCTGACGCTCAATGAAAAAGGCGTGGCGGGCATGGCCGAAGGGCTGGAGCAGATCGCCGCGCTACCCGATCCGGTCGGCGAAATCACCGGCCTCAGCTACCGTCCCTCCGGCATCCAGGTCGGCAAGATGCGCGTGCCGCTGGGCGTGGTGGGGATCATTTACGAAGCGCGTCCCAACGTCACCGCCGACGCCGCCGGGCTGTGCCTGAAATCCGGCAACGCGGCGATCCTGCGCGGCGGCTCGGAAGCCCTGCATTCCAACCAGGCCATCGCCGCCTGCGTGAGCGAGGGCCTGAAAGCTGCGGGACTCCCCGAAACCGCGGTGCAGGTGATCTCCACCACCGACCGCGCCGCGGTGGGCGAGCTCATCACCATGAAGGATTACGTGGACGTGATCGTGCCGCGCGGCGGCAAGGGGCTAATCGAACGCCTCATCGCCGAGGCGCGTATCCCCGTCATCAAGCATCTGCACGGGGTGTGCCACGTGTATATCGACGACGAGGCCGACCAGGCCAAGGCCATCCGCATCGCCGACAACGCCAAGACCAGCCGCTATGGCACCTGCAACACCATGGAAACCCTGCTGGTAGCGGAGTCCGTAGCGAAGAGCGTACTGCCCCCGCTGTGCAAGATCTATTTCGACAAGGGCGTGGAACTGCGCGGCTGCCCCGCCGCGCGCGCCATCGTCGCGGGGATGAAAGAGGCCACCGAGGAAGATTGGCACACCGAATACCTCGCGCCGATATTGAGCATCCGCGTGGTGAAGGATATGGATGCCGCCATCGAGCATATCGCCACCTACAGCTCGCAGCACACCGAGTCCATCGTCACCGAAAACTACACCAAGGCGCGCCGCTTCCTGCGCGAAGTGGATTCCAGTTCGGTGATGGTGAACGCCTCGACGCGCTTCGCCGACGGTTTCGAATACGGCCTCGGCGCGGAAATCGGCATCTCCACCGACAAAATCCACGCGCGCGGCCCGGTCGGCCTGGAAGGACTGACCAGCCAGAAATTCATCGTGCTGGGCGACGGGCACGTGCGGGGCTGACGATGTTCCGTAGCCGCCTGCTGCTCGCGCTGGCCCTCGGTTACACCAGCGCAGCGGCGGCCAACGGCTTCGATTACGTGTTGTGGCAAAACAGTCCGAAATGGGCGAATTCGCTGATGAAGTGGTACTACAACCCTTCCGGCCAGCCGAGTACCGTCAGCACCGATTCGATGCTGGCCTTGATTCAGGCCGACATGGCGAAATGGAGCAACGCCTGCGGCATCCGTTTCGAATACCAGGGCATCACCACGGCGGCGCCGACGTTCAACGATGGGCTTAACGTCATCGGCTGGAGCAACGCCCAGGGTTACGACGGTTATACCCAGTATTGGTATCGTGGCGCCTATTTCAGCGACGTGGATGTGCGCCTCGACCCGGCACGCCTCACCGCAACCAGCCAGATCGACGCCATCGTCACCCATGAACTGGGCCACGCCGTGGGACTGGATCATTCCAACGTGGGGACGGCGATCATGTACGCCAACCCCTATCACAGCTACGATTACCAGCGCACCCTGCGCGCCGACGACATCGCCGGCTGCCAAGCCCTGTACGGCGCGGCTACAGTCTCAACCAGCACGCCATACGCCTTCGACAGCACCGCCAGCGGGCCGGTCAACGCCCTGACCTTAAGCGCCCGCCTGGTGATCGCCTCCGCGGATCGCAATGCCGATGGCGCCATTTACGTCGCCGCGCGCCTCGGGGACAACTGGTTTTTCCATAACGGTTCCCAATGGATGCAATGGGCTGGCGGCAGCATCCCGACCTACTTCAGCGGAGCACTGACGGATCGCACCATCCCCCTCGGCGACGGGATCGACGCAACCCCGCTGACCGGCGGACAAATCATCGTCGGTTACGGGCGCAACGAAGCGGAAATGCTGGCAAATCAACGCTACCAGACGATCTACACTTTTTCTCGCTAAAACAGTGCAATCCGCACTTGCGTCTCGCTAAAGATTCCTTTAGATTAGCCCTCCCACCCCCGCTCGTCCCCTTCAAAAAGGAGAACCTAAATGAAAAAGAAACGTTTTGCCTCATACCTGCTGGCCGGCAAGGCCGCGACCCTGCCTTTCGCCATCAACAACGCTCAAGCGGATGCCATTCCGACCTACGCCGATGTCGTCACCTCCAAGGTCAGCCTGATCGAACAACCGGCTACCGGCGTCAAACTGCTGACGGTCGCCGGCAGTTCTTCTTCCTCAACTTACGGTGGTTCCTACAGTGGCGGCGATGCAGCAGTTTGCAGCACTTCGATGCCTTCCGTCATGAACGTGGTGCTGACCGGAGTGAAACAAAGCGACGTCATTTATCTGGCCGCCAGCGCGGACAAGGATGCTTCTGTGCACCTCGCCGTTGACAACCGCATCCGCGTCGGCTCCACCAATCTGACTGTGATCACCGCATTTCGCATGGGCGGCACGGCCTTGCCGGGCGACGACGGCTCCCTCGCTCAAGCGACCTCCAGCGTATCCATTCCGGTCAATCTGACCAAGCTGAAGAACAGCGGCATGTTCAGCGGCGGCAAGTTCTATCTCCAGGCATTCCTGTTCCCCACCCTGGACGGCGCCAACATCTGGGCGCAAGCACGCGTTTCCGAGCTGGATGAAATTGCCGTCAGCACCGTGGGTTGTTCCTCGACGTATGGCAGTTCGACATACGGCTCGACTTACGGCAGCACCTACTAAGCGGTCATTCCGGGTTTCTTTGCCGCCCGACCTCTATCGCGGTAACAGCATCGTCGTTCGGCTTATTCTGCCGGACGACATGCCGCTGCTGCATGAATGGCTGAAATCAGCGTCGTTCTCTTTCTACCGCCCTAGCCTGGGCGCCCTGTGCCCCACCGTCTTTGACTTGCAGGAACGCCTCGCCACGCTGGCCCAAATCGAACCTCCCGTGGAAATCGAAGCACTGGTGCTGCACCGTGCCACGACTGCGCCGCTCGGCGTGATGTCCCTGTCGGGCATCGACCCTCTCAATCGCAAGGCGGAATTTTCGATGGGTTTCGTGCGCGGACAAGGCACCCGCTGCACCATGGAAGCCCTGCATTTCGCCCTCGACCACGCCTTTGCCGCGATGGACCTGCGCAAGCTGATATTCTATGCCGCCGCCGATAATCGCCGCGCCCTGGGGCTGATGCACCACTGGGGCATTCCCGAGGAAGGATTACTGCGCCGAGAATTGCTGCTGGCCGACGGCAGTACCGCCGATTTGCGGCGTTTCGCCCTGTTCAAGGAAGAATGGGAAAGCGGGCCGTTGCGCCGGCAATTGCGCCGACTTGTTCCTTTGGTATCCGAATCATGAAAAGAATTCTGGTTTTCGCCCCTCACCCCGACGACGAAATCATCGGCTGCGGCGGCTATCTCGCCGCAAACAGCGCTGCCAAAGCGACGATCCGGGTGGTGGTGGTAAGCGACGGCGCGCAGGGGTTGCCGTTCGGCGGCGACGCGGCACTGCGCCAGACGGAAAGCCGCGCCGGACTGGCGGAACTGGATATCGGCGACGTGATTTTCTGGAACTTCCCGGACCGCGGCGTGCCGTTATCCGGCACGATCATCGAAAAATACCAGGCGGAGGTTGCCGCATTCCGCCCCGACGAAATTCTCCTCCCCGCCCCCGGCGAAGCCCATCCCGACCACCGCCGCGTGACGCGCGGCGCGCTTCACGCGCTGGAAGGCCGCTGGCAGGGCGCCTTGCGCTTTTACGAAACCACCCAGCCAGCCCCCCTGGTGAATACCACCAGCGACATCAGCGCGCACTGGGAAGCCAAGCAGCGCGCCTTGGGCGCTCATCGCAGCCAGCTTGCCCAATTCGACTACCTCGGACATTGCGAGAGCCTGGCGCGGATGCGCGGTATTCCAGCCGGCTGCCACCACGGCGAAGCCTTTGTCGCCTTCGATTGGGACGGCGCACCGGAAAACTTCTTCGAAGGGCGCCCGCTGATCTCGGTGGTGGTACGCGGCGACGACCCGGTTTTCCTGGGTCACGCCCTGGAAAGCCTGGCCGCACAGGAATACGACCACCTCGAAGTGGTGTTGGTGTGGTTCGGCGCGACGCCTCCCCAACTCGACGATTTCAGCGTGCTGGATATCCGCATCGTGGCCGGCGTGCCCAACCGCGGCAAAAACCTCAATCTCGGCATCGACGCGGCGCGCGGCGAATACCTGGCATTTCTCGACCAGGACGACATTTACGAACCCGAACACCTGGCCGTCCTGCTCGCCGAATTGCAGGCCAGCCCCAAGGCCGACGTGGCCTACGCCGGTTGCCGGGTGATGGCATGTCGCCGCGACGGCGCGGCTATCCAAATCGCCGAACAGGTCGCGGAAATGAACCGCCCCCTGGAACCCGGTCGGCTGCTGATCGGCAACACCATCCCCAACCATGCCCTCCTGTATCGCGCCGCAACGCTACGCCATTACCGCTTCGACGAGGAGCTTCCCGCTTACGAGGACTGGGAACTGCTGGCGCGCCTCGACCTGGCTGGCTACCGTTTTGCCCATGTCGACGAGATCACCTGCGAATACCGCTTGTTTTCTGCGGACGGCACCGCCACTCTGGAGCAGTCGCACCGCGACAAGGGCTATCTGGGCTGGGAAAAAAAGGTCCATGAACGCATCGTCCGGGATTTCGCGCCGCGTCATCTGGGCCAACTCGCCGGCCTGATCTCCGGCCTGGAGGAAAAACGCGACGAGCTTGAGCAGGAACTGACTGCGGCGCGCACCAAAGTCGCCGAGCTACGACAACGCGACACCGACCAAAAGACCTCCGAAGACCTCCTGCGCCGCGGCCTCGACGCGCTGGGCATCGCCCAACCGGGCCACGCCGGGCTGGCGGCATTGATCGGACGCAGCCTGCCGGAACAGACGCTGTTTTCACTGATCGTCCCGGTGTACAACACCCCCGCCGAACTGCTGGCCGAAACCCTCGACTCGCTGATCGGCCAGGCTTATCCGGGCTGGGAGTTGTGCCTGGTGGACGACGCCTCCGACCGGCCGGAAACCCTGGCGGCGCTCGATAGCTATCGCGCTGCCCCGGCCTTGGCCGGCAAGCTGCGCTACCTGCGCCGCGAAGAAAACGGCGGCATCGTCGCCGCCACCAACGACGCCCTGGCGCTGGCCGGCGCGCCGTACCTCGCCTTCGTCGATCACGACGACGTACTGCACCAAGAAGCCCTGCTGGAAATCGCCCTGGCCCTGCGCGACGCCCCCGACCTGCGCCTGATCTACACCGACAGCACCATGATCGACCACGCCGGGCGCCCGCTCAACGCCTATCACAAGCCGGATTGGGCGCCGGAAACCCTGCTGGGGATGAATTTCGTCAACCACCTCACGGTGGCGCGACGCGACGACGTATTGCAGATCGGCGGAGTCCATCCGGGATTTGACGGTTCCCAGGACTGGGACATGCTGCTGCGTCTCGCGGAAATCATTCCCCCCCCGCAAATCCGCCATATTCCCCTCCCGCTCTACGCTTGGCGCGCCACCAACGAGTCGCTGGCCTATCGCAGCCATACCAAGCCCGGCGCTTTGGCGGCGGGGCAACGCGCCGTCGAGGCACACCTCCAGCGGCGTGGGCTCGGCGCGGTCCACTGCACGCCCAATCCCGGCGGGCCGGGCATCGCCAGCACCTGGGCCGGCGCGCCACGGCGGATCGAAGTCATCGTGCCCACCCACCGCAACCTGGAGGGTTTGAAAACCTGCGTGCGCGGCCTCCTCGAAGAAACCACTTATCCCGACCTGCACCTCACCCTCGTCGCCAACCGCTGCGAAACCCCGGAAATGCAGGTTTACCTGGCGCAACTCGCGGAGCATCCGCGCGTCGCCATCCGCCCCGACCCGCGCGCCTTCAACTGGGCCGCGCTGAATAACGCCGCGGCGGCGGACAGCGACAGCGAACTCCTGCTGTTCCTCAACGACGACGTAGAAATTCTCGAACCCGGCTGGCTCGCCGCCATGAACCGATATTTCGAACTGGACGGCGTGGGCGTGGTCGGCGCCACGCTGCTCTATCCCAATGGCGAACTGCAACACAATGGGGTGCGTACCAGCACCGCCTGGCTTGCCGACAACATTCAATCCACCGGCAGCTATGGCGAACTGGCGGTGACCCGCAACGTCGCCGCCGTAACCGGCGCCTGCCTGCTGGTGCGGCGCGACGTCTTTGGCGCGGTGGGCGGCTTCGACGAGCGCTACGCGGTCAACTACAACGACGTGGATTTCTGCCTCGCCGTCCGCCATGCCGGCTACCGCGTGGTGCAAGCCGCCGATGCCCGCCTGGTGCACCACGAATCGATCAGCCGGGGACTTCACGACACCCCGCAAAAAAAGGCCGGCTGGGAACGGGAAATGGAGTTGCTGCGCAACAAATGGGGCGATTACCTGAACGACCCGTACTGGACCGAATACCAGGTCCAGGCCCAAGGCACCCGCATCCTCAACCTCGTATGAACGCCTATACCATCCGCCCCGCTGTAGCGGCCGACACCCCGGCCATTCTGGCGGCATTCGCCCAGACCTTCCCCAGTCGGCGCAGCCGCGAGGAATGGGAATGGCTGTACCGGCACAATCCCGACGGCAGCCAGGGAATGCTGTGCATCGCCGCGGACGGCCGGCTGGCGGCCCATTGCGGCGCGAGCCTGCACCGCCTGCGGCGCGACGGGGAAATCCTGGTTATCGGGCAAAATCGCGACGCTTTCAGCCATCCCGCCCATCGTGCCGTGCAGGCCGGGCGCGGCGGGCTGTTCGTCAAAACCGCGCGGGCGTTGTTCGAAACCTGGGGAGCGGAGCAGGGCGTGAATTTCTATTACGGATTTCCCTCGCCGCGCCACCTGCGCCTCGGCGAAAAACTCCTGGACTACCGGGCCGGGCGCAACTGGGGCCGCTATCGCTTCGACACCCGCCAGCCCCTGCCGCCACTCGGCGCGGCAAGCGGACGAGTGGCGAACATCACGACGTTCGATGCGGAATTCGACCGCCTCGACCAAGCCCGGCCCCAGCCCCTCGCCATCGTCCACGACAGCCGCTTTCTGGGCTGGCGCTTTGCGCCGCGCGGCGGGCGGCGTTACTGGGTGTGGGGGTTTTATCCCCACCTCAGTGGCAAGTTGGCCGGCTACGTGGTCTTCGCCCCATCCGCCGGCAGGGCCGCCCTGGTGGATTTTCATTTCCCCGTCGCCCCTCGCGATTACCGCAGTTTCTGGGCACTGATCGTCGCGAAGCTGCGCTGGCAGGGCGTGACCGATATCGAAACCTGGTACTCGCACCACCATCCGGATCATCGCAAATTGCTCGACTTGGGGTTTGCCGCGCTGCCTTTGCCGGAACACACCGCCTTCTGCTTTCGTCTTTACCCGCAAAGTCCCAGCCTGGACGAACTCGACCAGCGCTTCTCCTTCACCATGGCCGATTGCGACCTCCATTGAAACCCATGAATTTACCCGTCATCCGCGAACTCTTCATCGAACTCACCAGCGACTGCAACCTGCGCTGCCGCTACTGTGCGCTCAACCTACCCGGCTACGTGGCCCACGACATGGCGCCCCAGCACGTCGAACAGGTGCTGCGCTTTGTCGAGCAGGAGAAAATCCCGGTGGTCAGCGTCAACGTCCATGGAGAAACCACCCAGGTCGCCGGCTGGATGGAGATCTGCGCGCGCCTCAAGGCAAGCGGTGCGCAGCTCAACATCATCAGCAACTTCGCGCGTTTCTTCAGCGACGAGGAAATCGCCACCCTGGCCGGATTCGCCGGGGTGCGGATCAGCATCGACAGCGTCGATCGCGAGTTGCTGCGCTCGATACGCCACGCCGTCGATCTGCGCATCATCCTGCACAACCTCACTCGGCTGCGCGCCGCTGCCCTGCTGCGCCACGGCAAAATCCCCCTGCTCGGCATCAACTGCGTGGTATCGCAACGCAATGTATTCGCCTTGAGCGACGTGATCGCCTTCGCCGCCGCCAACGGTTTCAACGACGTGGTGCTGCATGACCTGGCGGAAATCACCGCCCTGCCGGAAGACCGTCCCCGCCACATCTCGTCGTTACCCGAGGAACAACGCGGCGCCGCCCTGCAAGCCCTGCGCGACACCTGGGCGCTGGGCCAGCGGCTGGGGTTGCGCATCGAAGCGCAGGCCAACCTGCAGGCGCTGGTCGAAAGCGGCGGCGATTTCGCGCGCCTCATGGGCGGCACCGATTATTTCAAGCAAAACGCCCCCACCATCGTGATGAGCGAACCGCTCGGGGCAGGGCAAACCCGCCATTGCCTCGATCCGTGGCGCGTCGCCAAGGTTGCCGAGGACGGCAGCGTGCTGGCCTGCTGCATCGGGCGCACCCGGATGGGCCATCTCGACGCCGCACCGCTCGATGCGATTTTCCAGGGCGCGCCGTTCCGCCAGCGACGCAGCGAAATGCGCTCCGGCAATCTCGACGAGGAATGCCGCGCCTGCCCGGCGCGCGGTGCGATTTCCACCACCGCCTTGCAGGCGGAACTGGCGGCGCTGGGGTTCAACTGCTGACGCTGGCGGCAATCCCTTATACAATCGCCCCATCCATTTCCCAGCGCGACCAGCACATGAATTCCCCCATCGGCATCCTCGGCGGCACCTTCAACCCCATCCACCTCGGGCACTTGCGCATGGCCCAAGAAATCGGGGAAGGACTGGATCTCGCGGAAATCCGCCTGATTCCCGCAGGTTGCCCGCCGCATCGCGAAAAACCCGGCGTATCCCCGCTGCAACGCTTGGAAATGGCGCAACTGGCAGTGAAAAAGAACCCCCTGCTGCGCATCGACGACCGCGAGATTTTCAAGGAAACCCCCTGTTACACGGTGGAATCCCTGCGCGAAATCCGCCGCGAATTGGGCGACGACCAGCCGATCTGCCTGCTGATGGGGTCGGATGCCTTCTGGGGCTTGCCGACCTGGTATCGCTGGCAGGAACTGTTCGATCTCGCTCACATCATCATCGCCCAACGTCCCGGCTTTTCCCGCGAAGACATGGCCGCCGGACGCGTCGGACAAATTCACGAGGAACTCGAAAAACGCCAGCGCTACGATTGCACGGCACTCCACCAGGAACCGGCGGGGGCCATCGTCACCTACCCGATCACCGCGTTGGACATTTCCTCCACCCGTATCCGCGCCCTCCTGCGCCAGGGACTGAACCCCCGTTATTTGCTCCCGGCAGCGGTTCTCGATTATATTCAGGCGAATAACCTGTATTGTTAGCCCGGTGATGAGGAATGGGTAAACGGGAAAAGCCGCGCTGCCCAGAATCTGCCCATCACTCGTTACTCTTCACCCATCACCAAATAAGGATCACATGGAACTCGAAGCAATGAAGCAAGCCGTCGTAGCGGCACTGGAAGACATCAAGGCCAAAGACATCACCGTTCTGGACGTTGCAAAACTGACCAGCATGACCGAATGCATGATCGTCGCCAGCGGCGACTCGAACCGCCAGACCCGTGCGCTGTCCAGCAGCGTGCAGGACAAGCTCAAGGAGTTGGGCGTCTCCCCCATCGGCGTGGAAGGCGAAGACAACGGCGAATGGGTGCTGGTGGATTTCGGCCAAGTGGTGGTACACATCATGCAGCCGGCAGTACGCGAATATTACAGCCTGGAAGAACTGTGGGGCGGCCAGCGCCCGCCGGCCCGTCCAAGGATGGCTGCGTAAGCGCCGATGCGTTTGCTGATCATCGCCGTCGGCCACAAGATGCCGGACTGGGTGGCGGCGGGATTTGCCGAATACGCCAAGCGGATGCCCCGCGAAACGCGCATCGAACTGATCGAGCTCAAGCCGGAAAAACGTGCCGGCGGCAAGACCGACAGCCAGATCAAGGAAGCCGAGAAGGAACGCATCCTGGCCGCGCTCCCCAAGGATTGCGAACTGGTGGCGCTGGATGAACGCGGCGAGATGCCGACCACCCTGGCGCTCGCCGAAACGATGAAGGGCTGGCTTTCCGGCGGACGAGACGTGGCCCTGGTGATCGGCGGCGCCGATGGTCTGCACGACGACATCAAGCAACGCGCCGCCAAGCTTCTCTCGCTGTCGCGCTTTACCCTGCCGCACGGCTTGGCGCGGGTGGTGCTGGCGGAGCAGCTCTACCGCGCCGTGTCGGTAATCCACAACCATCCCTATCATCGCGAATGACACCTAAGCGGATCTACCTCGCCTCGCGTTCGCCGCGCCGCCGCGAATTGCTCAACCAGATCGGCGTGCGTTTCGAACTGCTGCTGTTGCGCGAACAGTCCGGCCGCCCGCCGGACGTGGATGAAACCCCTTTTCCCAACGAGGATGCCGGCATCTACGTGGAACGGATCTGCCGCGCCAAGGCGGAAATCGCCCGGCAACGCTTGCGCCAGCGGAGCTTGCCGGCATTGCCGGTGCTGGCGGCGGATACCTCTGTGATCCTCGACGGCGCCATCCTCGGCAAGCCCCGCGATGAGGCGCATGCTGTGGAGATGTTGCGCACCCTGGCGGGGCGCGAGCACCAAGTGCTGAGCGCGGTGGCGCTGGCCTGGGAAAACCGCCTGGCGTTGCGCCTGTCGGTGTCGCGGGTGACGTTCCGCCCCTTGAGCGACGCGGAAATCCGCCGCTACGTGCTGACCGGAGAACCGCTCGACAAGGCCGGCGCCTACGGCATCCAGGGACGTGCCGCGGTGTTCGTGGAGCGCCTGGAAGGCAGCTATTCCGGGGTAATGGGCCTGCCGTTGTGCGAAACCGCGGAACTGCTGGCAGAATGCGGGATGGAGATTTTGTGATGAGCAATCGGTGATGGGCGATGGGTAATGAGTGATGGGAACCGTGCTTCCCGACACTGCTTGCCCATCGCCCATCCCCCATTCCCCATTACCGACTCCCATAAACCATGAGCGAAGAAATTCTCATCAACGTCACCCCCCAGGAAACCCGCGTCGCGGTGATGGAACAGGGTGTGGCTCAAGAAATCCACATCGAACGCACCAGCAGCCACGGCCTGGTCGGCAACGTCTATTTCGGACGGGTGTGCCGGGTGTTGCCGGGGATGCAGTCGGCGTTCGTCGAAATCGGCCTGGAACGCGCCGCCTTCCTCCATGTGGCGGACATCTGGCAGGATCACGCTGCGGAAAACCGGCCCATCGAGAAAATCCTCTACGAGGGGCAAAACCTCCTGGTGCAGGTCATCAAGGATCCCATCGGCACCAAGGGCGCGCGCCTCTCCACCCAGATCAGCTTCGCCGGGCGCTTCCTGGTGTACCTGCCACAGGAAACCCACATCGGCATTTCCCAGCGCATCGAAGACGAGGCGGAGCGCGAATTGCTCCGCGAAAAACTTCAGCACCTCCTGCCTCAGGGCGCGACCGGCGGCTTCATCATCCGCACCATGGCGGAAGCCGCCAGCGACAAGGAATTGCAGGCCGACATCGGCTACCTGTGCAAGCTGTGGCGCGACATCCAGGAAAAAGCCCAGACCGCCAAGCCGACCGCCCTGCTCTACCAGGATCTCAACCTGTCGCTACGGGTGCTGCGCGATTTCGTCAACGACGAGACCGACCGCATCCTCGTCGATTCGCGCGAGACCTATCTGAAAATGCAGTCCTTCGCCGAAAACTACACCAGCAACGTCGCCGGCAAGCTCGACCATTACGCCGGCGAACGGCCGCTGTTCGACCTGCGCGGCGTCGAGGAGGAAATCGAGCGGGCGCTCTCCAGGCGCGTCGATCTCAAATCCGGCGGCTACCTGATCATCGACCAGACCGAAGCGCTCACCACCGTCGACGTGAATACCGGCGGCTTCGTCGGCGGGCGCACCTTCGACGACACCATTTTCAAGACCAACCTCGAAGCCGCCCAGGTGATCGCCCGCCAACTGCGCCTGCGCAACCTGGGCGGCATCATCATCGTCGATTTCATCGACATGGATAACCCCGAACACCGCGACCTGGTGCTCGCCGAATTCCGTCGCACCCTTTCCAAGGACCGCACGCGCATGTCGGTGAACGGCTTCTCGGCGCTGGGACTGGTCGAAATGACCCGCAAGCGCACCCGCGAAAGCCTCGCCCACGTGCTGTGCGAGCCGTGCTGCACCTGCCACGGGCGTGGCAACCTCAAGACCCCGCAAACGGTGTGCTACGAAATCCTCCGCGAAATCCTCCGCGAAGCCCGCCAGTTCAACCCCCGCGAATTCCGCATCCTCGCCTCGCAACAGGTCATCGACCTGTTCCTCGACGAGGAATCGCAAAGCCTGGCGCAACTCGGCGATTTCATCGGCAAACCGATCTCGCTGCAGGTGGAAAGCCAGTACAGCCAGGAACAATACGACATCGTGCTGATGTAGAAAACAAATCAAAGCAATTACAGCATGTTATGACAACATGCCACAAGACCGACCTGGAACAACACACCTGAGACTGCTCAGCGCCTGTGAATGGCGCAATGCTCCGGTGGAATGGCGTTCACACAACGAGTCCGTATTGAACCACCTCATGCTTGCTCGCGCGGAATCGACGAATTATAATAAATCGTGTTTTTTCTATTTTTGATAATCGGATGAAAACATTTACCATCGAACAGGTACGCTCCGCTGCGGCGGCAGGCGGCATCCTGTCGGCCAACTTGCGGCCGGTAGGGAGCATGTTTGCCCTGGAATTCGAGACGCGGAATGGCCCCGCAATGCTCATTGCCGCAGTTTCCAAAAAGGTGCGGCGTTTCGGCAATCCAGTAAAGGCATTTGAGATTGTGCGTGATTTAGGGCTGGAAGGCGGCCACTATTCGGTGGCGCAGTGGCATCCCAATGAGCGAGACCGATCAACCCGCCCCGACAAATCGGCGGCACTAAAGGCGGCGCACGAAGCCGCCGGACTCAAGCGCGTGCTTGATGAGCGGATAGCCATGGCGGATGCGCCAAGCGCAATCTGGCACGACGCGGAAGACGTGTTTGCCGAATTGGAAACGGGCAATGCGGGTTAAGTTGCTCGACCAAGCCAAGGCAGATTTAGTGGAACTTAATCAGTATTACCGGACGGTCGGCGGGACGCCATTGGCGCGCAAGATGCTGGCACGGATAAAAGAGCCGATTTTGGCTCTTAAAGATCATCCCGGGATAGCTCCCCCGTATGAGCTTGCGCCAAACATCCAACGCCTGGTTGTCGCCGATGGGACGTTCCTGGCATTCTACCGAGTGGATAATGATGTCGAGGTGCTTCACATCCGCCGCGCCGAGCGCGCTCCGGTGACGGCGGCGGAATTGGAGCCAAACCCGCATGGCAACCACAGCTAAACACTAAAAAACCAAACACGGCTTTTCATCATGCCCAAAGACCCAGGCCCGCAAATCTGGCAGGCGGATTTTCTCGACCGCTCGCCGATTTTCGCCCCCTTGCGCCAAGCCGGGGAGCGTCTGCGCGGGCCGGCCTGGCCGACCCTGGAGGCTCTGCAGCCGGTCGCGCCGCTCCGCACCGCCAGTGGCCAGCGGCTGCGTTTCGCCCCGCACGGCCCCAAGCCAACCTGTTTCGCCGCGCAATACGAGCCGCGCATTTTTCTAAGCGGCGAAGTGCCGACCCGCACGCAAAACTGGCACGACTTCTTCAACGCCCTGGCGTGGCTGGTTTTCCCGCAAGCCAAGGCCGCCATCAACGCCGCCCACTATCATGCCGCCCTCGCCCAGCAACCCGGCACCAACCGCCATCCGGACCGCCACAAGCTGACCCTGTTCGACGAAAGCGGCGTCGCGGTGGCGTGCGCCGACCCGCGCCTCGCCGAACTGCTCAGGGAACACCGCTGGAAGGAATTATTCTGCGAGCAGCGCGCCGCCGTGCAGCGCGCCATGCGCTTCGTGGTGTTCGGCCACTCGCTTTACGAAAAGGCGCTCGATCCCTACGTCGGCCTCACCGGCCACGGGTTGATCGTGGAAGTGCCGGAGGATTTCGCGGACGCCCCACAAACCGAACAGGTTGCCGCGCTCGACAACCAACTCGCCGCCCGTCTCGGCGATCCGCAAAATCTCGCCTTCACCCCCGTTCCCCTGCTCGGCGTGCCGGGCTGGTGGCAGGACAACGAAACACCCGCTTTCTACGAGGACACCGGGTATTTCCGGCCCAAGCGCGCATAGAATTGAAAATGGCCCGGGGCAATCACCAAGGCATTCTCCCACGGCGGGAGCGGGCAGACGGTGCCACAGAACAGCGTAGCGTCAGCCAGCCACAGGTAAATCATGGGAACGGGGAATTCGCTTGATTTGAAATTGGCGTGACCTTTAGCTTAACGGCATTGACCCTACCCCGTATAATCTCCCCCTGTCAATTCAAACCCTTCGCGGCATTTCCCTTGGTTCAACACAAATTTTTCCTCTCCGGGCCGACGGGCCGCCTGGAAGCCTCGCTCACCGATCCGGACGGCGCGCAGCGCGGTCTGGCGCTGGTCGCGCACCCCCATTCCCTGCACGGCGGGACGATGGACAACAAGGTCGTGCAGACCCTGGTGAAGGCTTTCGCGGAACTGGGCTACGTGGCGGCGCGCCTGAATTTCCGCGGCGTGGGACAAAGCGAAGGGGGTTACGATGACGGCGTCGGTGAAACCGAGGACATGCTGGCGCTGGCAACCCATCTGCAAAGCGAGATCGGCGAGCTGCCGCTGCTACTGGCCGGATTTTCCTTCGGCGGCTACGTGCAGACCCGCGTCGCCGCACGCGTGGCGGTGCAGCGGCTGGTGCTGATCGCCCCGGCGGTGTCGCGCTTTCCTGCCGGGCCGGTGAATGATCCGGCGAATACCGTGGTGATCCACGGCGAGGCCGACGAAGTGGTGCCGCTCGCGGCGGTATTCGACTGGGCGCGCCCGCAAAACCTGCCGGTGACGGTGGCGCCCGGTGTCGGGCATTTCTTTCATGGGCAGTTGGCGCTGCTCAAACAAATGGTGATTCACGCATGTCGCTGCTAAGCGCAACCGGCTTGAGAAAACGCTACGGCGATACCGATGTGGTGGCCGGCATCGACCTCGCCATCGAGCCGGGCGAATGCTTCGGTCTGCTCGGGCCGAACGGCGCGGGCAAGACCACCACCCTGCGCCTGCTGCTGGGGCTCACCGACCCGGACGGCGGTGCCATGTCGATGTTTGGCCTTTCCGTGCCGGAAAATTCGCGGGAGGCGCGGATGCGGGTTGGCATCGTCCCGCAGATGGATAATCTCGACCCGGATTTCAGCGTTTACGAAAACCTGCTGGTGTATGGCCGCTACTTCGGCTGGAAAGACGCGCGGATCAAGGCCCGGATTCCTGGTCTACTGGAATTCGCCAACCTTACCCACCGCGCCGACGCGAAAATCTCGGCGCTCTCCGGGGGGATGCAACGCCGCCTCACCCTGGCGCGCGCCCTGATCAACGACCCCGACCTGATTTTCCTCGACGAACCGACCACCGGTCTCGACCCGCAGGCGCGCCACCAGATGTGGCAAGGCTTGCGCGGCCTGCTCGGGCAGGGCAAGACCATCGTCCTCACCACCCATTTCATGGAAGAGGCCGAACGCCTCTGCGACCGCCTGGCAATCATGGATTTGGGAAAAATCATCACCACCGGCTCGCCGCGCCAACTGATCGAGCAGCATATCGAGCCGCACGTCGTCGAGGTATTCGGCGACGGCGTGGAAGCGTGGGCGCAAACCCATGGCCGCGAATTGTGCGAACGCTTCGAACGGGCCGGCGAGACGCTGTTTTGCTACGCCCGCGACCACGATGCCCTGCTGCGCCAATTGGGCGGACAAAACACGTTGCGCTACCTGTCGCGCCCGGCCAACCTGGAAGACGTGTTCCTAAAACTCACCGGACGCGATTTGCGGGATTGAGATGTTGAAATCCAAAGACTTCCGCCTGCCCACCCTGAGCCTGCGCTTCATTGCAGTGTGGCAACGCAATTTCCTGGTATGGCGCAAACTGGCAATTCCCGCGCTGCTCGGTAATCTTGCCGATCCGGCTTTCTACATGCTGGGGCTGGGTTACGGCTTGGGCGGGCTGCTGCCGGAAGTGAACGGCATGAGCTATCTCGCCTTCCTCGCTTCCGGCACGGTGTGCTACAGCACCATGAACGCCGCCAGTTTTGAAGCCCTGTATTCGGGCTTCTCGCGGATGCACGTGCAAAAAACCTGGGACGCTATCCTCAATGCGCCGCTGACGCTCGACGACGTGCTGTTCGGCGAACTGGTGTGGATCATCACCAAGAGCCTGATGTCGGGACTGGCGATCCTGGTGATTATCTGGGTGATGGGCTTGCAGGCATCGTTCGCCATGTCGCTGTGGGCGATCCCGGTGATTATCCTGATGGGTTTCTGCTTTACCGGGATGGCGCTGGTCATCAACGCGGTGTCGCCGAGCTACGACTTTTTCATGTATTACTTCACCCTCGCCATCACCCCGATGGTGCTGCTGGGCGGGGTGTTCTACCCGGTGGACCAGTTGCCGGCATTCCTGCAGGGCGTTTCCGCCGCCCTGCCGCTGACCCACGCCATCGAAATGGTGCGCCCGCTGATGCTCGGTGCAATCCCGCCGCAAGTTGCCGGTCACGTCCTGGTGCTGCTGGTTTACGGTGCGCTGGGTTACTATCTGGCTCTGGCGCTGACAAGAAGAAGGTTATTGAAATGACTACCAAGATCAAACGGCAATTTTTCGCGCCCTGCCCGCGCGGCCTCGAAGCCATCCTGGCCGCCGAACTCAAGGAGCTTGGCGCCGCCGATCTCCAGCCCACCGACGGCGGGGTGGGGTTTTCCGGCACGCTGGCGCTGGCTTACCGCGCCAATCTGCACAGCCGCTTTGCCAGCCGCATCCTGTGGCGCCTGGTGGAGAAGCCTTACCGTAGCGAAGACGACGTGTACCGCGCCGCGCTGGACATCGCCTGGCCGGAACTGTTCGCGGTCGGCAACACCGTCCGGGTGGATGTCAGCGCCATCAAATGTCCGCTGAAAAGCCTGGATTTCCTGGTGCTCAAGATCAAGGACGCGGTGTGCGACCGCTTCCGCGACGCCTGCGGGGAACGGCCGAGCGTCGCCACGGTGGAGCCGGACATGCGGATTTTCGCCTTCCTCACCGCCGACCGCGTCACCCTCTATCTCGACACCTCGGGCGAGGCGCTGTTCAAGCGCGGCTACCGCAAGGAACAAGGCATCGCGCCGCTACGCGAGAACCTGGCGGCGGGCATCCTCAGACTGGCCGGCTGGCAGCCCGGCATCCCGCTGCTCGACCCGATGTGCGGCAGCGGCACCTTCCTCATCGAGGCGGCGATGATGGCCCTCAACATCGCCCCCGGCATCGAGCGCTGGTTTGCTTTCGAGAAACTCAAGAACTACGACGAGGGCGCCTGGAAAACCATCTACGAAGAAGCGGTGGCTGCGGAAAAGCCCAAGACCTCGCTGCCCATCCACGGCAGCGACAAATACGGCTCCGCCCTCGATTCGGCGCGTGCCAACCTGGAACAAGCCGGCCTTGAAGACGTGGTACACCTCAAACAGGTGGATGCCCTGGAAATCTCCGCCCCCGAGGCTAGCGGCTATCTCATCACCAACCCGCCCTACGGCGAGCGCCTCGGCGATCAGGAGGAACTGGCGCAGTTCTACCCGCGCTTCGGCGACGTTCTGAAACAGCGCTTCGGCGGCTGGAACGCCTACATCATCACCGCCGACCTGGCGCTGGCGAAGTTGATCCGTCTCTCCGCCTCACGGCGCATCCCGCTGTACAACGGCGCCCTCGATTGCCGGTTGTTCGAATACAAGCTGGTGGCCGGCTCCAACCGCAAGGAAGCCAAACCGGAACGCCCGGCCAAGCCCGCATGACCCCTAAAATCGCCGAACTGATCGAGCGCATCCACATCCTGCAGGATGAGTTGGAGCTTGAACTGGCGCGCAAGCGCGAAGAACTGCGCTACACCCTGATCGACCGCAAGGTGCGTTTCGAGCAGGAAATGCTCAAGCGTCACCGTGCCATCAAGACCGGCCTGCTGCACTACATTTTCAAGGCACGGCTGCGCAATGTAATTTCCGCGCCGGTGATTTACGCGATGTTTTTCCCCATGCTGCTGCTGGATGCCTGCGTGACGCTTTACCAATGGGTGTGTTTCCCGCTGTACCGCATCCCCAGGGTAAAGCGCCGCGATTACGTGATCTACGACCGCCACAACCTCGCCTACCTCAACCTGCTCGAAAAAATAAACTGCACTTATTGCTCCTACGGCAACGGCCTCCTGAGCTACATCAAGGAAATCGTCGCCAGAACCGAGCAGTATTGGTGCCCGATCAAACACGCCCAGCGCCTCTTGCAGCCCCATTCGCGGTATAGCCGCTTTGCCGATTTCGGCGATGCCGAAGGCTACCGCCGCGAACTGGAAAAACTGCGTTGCGATTTCGACCGCCCCGGCAACGGAAAATAACTCCGTCGCCCCCCCCCCCACAAGGAACCCCGTCCATGGTCAGAACCACCGCAAAAAAGGTCGCCCTCGGCTTAAGCATCGTTTCGCTGCTATGTACGGCGATCAGCCTCGCCCTATTCGTTTACATGCTCGCCCAGCACGGCGTGACGGATGTGTGGAGCGCCAGCCTGTTCGCCACCACGATATTTTTCCTGAGCTGCGCCATCGTGCTGTTTTTCATGAGCAAACCGCCGCGCCACGAACTGCGTCCGTGGGACGAGGAAGAGCAAAAACCGGTCTAGAATTTACCCGGATTTACCGCAATTGATTGCGCGGTTTTCCCGAGTTCAACTACAATGAAAATCCATAATCAGCAGGGGGATTAAGATGATCAACTCAACCCGGTTCGGCCAAGTGGACGTCGATTCTGCGGTCACATTTACCTTTCCGCATGGCATTCCCGGCTTCGAAGCCAGCACCCAGTGGAAAATGTTTTACGAGATAGGGGACGACGGCAAGCCCAAGTCCGGCTTCGTTTTCTACCTGCAATCCCTGAGCGACCCGGACGCCTGCCTGCCGATCGCCGATCCCGGCGTATTCGGCTTCGGCTGCGAATTCGTGCTGTCCGACGCGGAACTCGCCGAACTCGAGCTGGAAGACACCAAAGACCTCGCCGTATTGGTGGTGCTGTCGAACAAAGGGCCGGAATCCGAACCGGTTTCCCTGCAAAACGTATTTGCCAACATCGCCGCGCCGATCCTGATCAACGTCAAATCGCAAATCGGGATGCAGAAGATTTTTGCCGGGCCGGAAGCCAAGATCAGCCAGGTCGTCGCCTGAGCGACGGAATCCCGGTCGAAAAAAAGCCCCCACACTGCGGGGGCTTTTTTCGGGCGTCAAACCTACTGAATCGTAAGTTTTTTGCTGGCAACCGTCTGTTTCTTGGGCAGCGTCAGTTCCAGCACCCCATCGGTATATTTGGCCACGGAAGCGCCTTCGTCGATGTCCTGGCTGACGGCGAAGCTGCGATAAACCTTGCCGGTGTAGCGCTCGCTACGCAGCAGCTTGTCGCCTTCCCTTTCTTCCTTGACGCGCTTCACCTCGGCGCTGATCGCAACCTGATTGCCGTCGATGGTGACGTGGATATCCTCCTTCTTTACCCCCGGAATATCGGCATGCACCGTATAGGCCTTGTCGTTTTCCTTTACATCCATCTTGACCTGCATGGGCTGCAACTGCCCTTCCAAACGGACGGGCCGGAAAAAACCCCGGAATAAATCGTCAAAAGGTTCAGTCGTCACATCGAAGGGATCGTAACGTGAAATATTTGCCATCTTTATCTCCTTAAAACAATTACGAATCATGGGGTTCGGCGGAATTTCCCCGCCTTAATTTCAATATAGGGAATGTCCGGGGAATTTCAAGGGGCGGCGTTCCCGTCTGTTATCATAGCGCCCCATGCTGACCATCCAGAATCTCGTTTATCTCCACAGCGGGCGGCCCCTTTTCGAAGGCGCCAACCTGCAAATCTTCGCCAACCAGCGCATCGGCTTGGTAGGACGCAACGGCTGCGGAAAATCCACCCTGTTTCGCCTGATCCGCGGGGAAATCCGCCCGGACGGCGGCGAAGTGGCCCTCCAGCAAGGCAAGACGCTGGCCTTCGTGGAACAGGAAATCGCCAATTCCAACCGTTCCGCGCTGGAATTCGTGCTCGACGGCGACAGCGAACTGCGCGCCCTCGAAGCGCTCCTCGCCCGCGCCGATCACGACGCTGCCTGGTTCGACGCCCAACACCGCTTTGAAGCCATCGAAGGCTATGCCGCCAAATCCCGCGCCGCCCAACTGCTCGACGGCCTGGGTTTCGCCCCGGATGCCCTGGAGCGCCCGGTGGAAAGCTTCTCCGGCGGCTGGCGGATGCGCCTCAACCTGGCGCGCGCCCTGATGCGCCGCGCCGACCTGCTGCTCCTCGACGAACCCACCAACCACCTGGATCTGGAAGCCATCCTGTGGCTGGAGCAATATCTGGCGCGCTATCCAGGCAGCCTGATCATCGTCTCGCATGACCGAGAATTCCTCAATGCCTGCGTCAATCGCATCGCCCACATCCACAACCGCGCCATCGACCTGTATACCGGCGATTATGACGCCTTCGAGCGATCCCGCGCCGAACGCGCCGAACAGCAAAACCAGGCATTCCGCCAGCAGCAGACGAAAATCGCCCATCTTGAGGATTTCGTGCGGCGCTTCCGCGCCAAGGCCACCAAGGCGCGCCAGGCGCAAAGCCGTCTGAAAGCCCTGGAACGCCTGGAACGCCTGGCGCCTGCACACCTCGAAAACGGCCATTTCGAACTGGAGATCGAAGCCCCGGAACGCAGCCCCGACGTATTGCTGCGGGTCGAAAAAGCCGCTTTCGGCTACGGCGAGAAGACCCTCTTTTCGCAACTCGACATGGTGGTCAGCGCCGGGGCGCGCATCGCCCTGCTGGGGCCGAACGGCGCCGGCAAATCCACCCTCATCAAGCTGCTCGCCGGCGAACTGGCGCCCACCGAGGGCAGTTGCGAATACGCCCCGGATCTGCGCATCGGCTATTTCGCCCAGCATCAACTGGAAAACCTCGATCTCGCCGCCACCCCGCTGGAACACATGATACGACTCGCCCCCAAGGCCACCACCCAGGATTTGCGCAACTTCCTGGGGCGCTTCGGGCTGGCCGGCGAAGACGAAGACCGCCCGGTCGCCTCGTTCTCGGGCGGTGAAAAAAGCCGCTTGGCGCTGGCCTTGCTGGCTTGGCAAAAGCCCCACCTGCTGCTGCTCGACGAACCCACCAACCACCTCGACCTCGACATGCGCGACGCCCTGAGCCTGGCCTTGCAGGAATACGGCGGGGCGATGGTGCTGGTTTCCCACGACCGCAGCCTGATCCGCGCCGCCACCGATGAACTGTGGTTGGTCGCAGACGGTGAGGCACGGCTATTTGACGGCGATCTGGAAGATTACCGCACCTGGATCGAAGCGCGCCGCCCCCGCGAAACGGTGAAGGTCGCGGCGGAAAAACCCAAACGCGAGCCGCAGGTAAAGAAAAAGGCGTTGCTGTCGAAAAAAGGTAAGATAGAAACCGAGCTGGCGCTGCATCAGGAAAATCTCGCAAGGGTCAACCAGCGCCTCGCCGACCCCACTCTTTATGCCAACCCCGCCGACTCGCGCATCGCGGAACTGAACAGCGAGCGCGAAGTCCTAGAAACACGCGTCGCCGCGTTGGAAGAAAGCTGGCTGGAGTTGGAAATGGCGCTGGAAGACGCCGAAGCAAACTAGAAAATCACCCGGCCATTGGAGAAGCGCAATGAGCAAACGGCAAGCCAAGAACCTGCTACAAAGCATCGTCGATTTCACCTTGTTTTTGCTGATGGTGCTCGGCGTGGGCGGCGTGACGTTCAAGTTCCTCGCCCCCGACGGCTGGTTCAAGGTGGTCATGGACGAACTCGAAAAATTCGGCCTGGGTCAGGCTCTGATCATCTCCATCGCCGCGCTGATCGCCTTCCTCCTCGCCAAACGCTGGCTCGAAGGCTTCCACATGAAAGCCGGCCTGGGCGACCTGATTATGTACGCCTGGATGCTGTTGGGACTTTACTTCGGCATACACTACATCGTCACCGGCAGTTTCTGAGCAATTCTCCCCCGGCGCCTAACCCCTAGCGGGGGGCGCCTTTCTCATTTCGCAAGACCATTCTCCAGCACCACCGGCGCGAATCCCCCCTGGGGGGTGCGGAAATTGGTGGTCTGTCCCTGGTAGAGCCGCGCAGCAACCAGTTGCGGCTGGCCGGCGTAGACGTAGTAGCGAAAATCCATTTTCAGTTCGGCGGCTTCCTGCAACACCCGGCGACTCGGCGGGACGAAATCCTGGGCCACGTACTGGCCGGCAAGGATCTCCTGCCACACCCGGCGGGTGAGCTTTTCGCCGCGATAGGCGCCCTTGCTGCCGTAGCCGTGAATCGGCTTGAAAAACAGGTGGCGACGCTCGCGCCACAAGGCTTCGGCATTGTCCGGGGTGACTTCGACGGTGGCGGGAATGCAGCGCGCCAGGCACTCGGCAAGTGTTTCCGGCGCGCCGAACCGGCACAGGGTAGGCGGATCGCACAGCAGCGCCAGGTTGCGCTTGTCGGCGTACAGGGCGTGGGCGCGCGGGTGGGGAGTAACGACCGCCGCACCGTCCAGGTAGGCATTGCGCAGGGCGGCGTTGCCCGGTTCTTCCAGCATGAAGTCGGTGAGGCGGTTGTACACCAGGTCGATCCGCGTATCGCCGCAGAAGAGCGCGCCGTCGCGATAGGCAAGCTCGGCGGGGGCGGCAATCACCGCATCCAGACCGGCGCGGCGGAACAGCGCCTGAAACAGCAGGAACTCGGGATAGAGATATTGCCCGGCGGGATCTTCATCGACGATGGCGACACTGCGCAAAGGCCGGTCGCCGCACTGCAAGCGCCATTCTTCGCGGAACATGGCCAGGAAGATGTCTTCGAGCTGCTCCGCGTCGCGCCCGCCTTCGCGCTGGGCGGCGGCGAGCAGCACGTTGAGCAGTCCTCCGCCGGCGTTGGTATTGATTTCGATAAGCTGGGGCGTGGTGTCGGCGAGATGAAAATCGTAGCCGAAAAACACCCCCCGCGCGCGCGGCTCGAAATGGGCGATCCGCGGTGCGCGGGCCAGCACGGCCGCTTGGTAGGCAGGCAGCGCCACGGTGGCTTCCACCGCCGCGATAAGCTTGCGCATCAACGCATCGGCCTCGTTGGCGAGGCGGATCGCCCCGGCGGCGAACAGGTGCGGTCGTTGCTCCAGGAGGGCGCGGCTATCGACCGCCGCGCCGCAACGTTGGGCCATCAGCGCATGGAGATGGGCGAAATCGACGAAAGGATTGAGCAATCTTCGCTTCTTGAATTGGGGGACGCAGCATCATGCTGACGGCGCGAACGGATGTCAACCAGAGCCGGTCGGCACCCCGCCATGCCGTGCCAAATCGCACAGCCGTGCTGTTTGGCACGGCATGGCGCCAGCCAGCCCACTGATTTTGCAACGAATACGCTTGGCACACCGCTTGCGTAATGGGGTTGTTCATCAAATTGCACTTTTTGGAAAGGCTCCCATGAAAACCCGTCTCCTCCTGACCCTCCCCGCCGCGCTGCTGGCCGGCAATGTGCTGGCCGACACCGCCAAGCCGACGCGCCTCGAAGAAGTCATTGTCACCGCGCCGCTGATGGCCGAGCCGCTGACCATCGTCACCGACCCCAAAGCGCCGCGCCAGCCGGTGCCGGCACACGACGGCGCCGATTATCTGAAGAACATTCCCGGCTTTTCGGTGATCCGCAAGGGCGGCACCGATGGCGACCCGGTGCTGCGCGGCATGGCGGCCTCGCGCATCAATATCCTGCTCGACGGCGAAAACATCCTGGGCGGCTGCGGCAATCGCATGGATCCACCCACCGCTTACGTGTTCCCGGAATCCTACGACCGTATCACCGTCATCAAGGGTCCGCAGACCGTGCTGTACGGGCCGGGTAATTCCGCCGGGACGGTGCTGTTCGAGCGTAGCGTGAAACGCTTCGACCCGGCCGGCTGGAAATTCAACGGCAGCCTCACCGCCGGCAGCTTCGGGCGCAACGACCAGGTGGCCGACCTGCGCGGCGGCAACCCGGATTTTTATTTTCAAGGCACCGGCACCCGTTCCGATTCCGGCGATTACCAGGATGGCGCGGGCAACACCGTGCACTCCGCCTTTACCCGCTGGAGCACCAGCGGCGCACTGGGCTGGACGCCGGATGCCAATACCCGCGTGGAGTTGACCGGCATCCAGAGTGACGGCGAAGCGGCTTACGGCGACCGCACCATGGACGGGGTGAAGTTCAAACGCGATAACGTCGGCCTGAAATTCGAGAAGAGCAAAATTTCCTCCTTGCTCGACAAGCTCGAAGCCAACCTCTATTACAACTACGTCGATCACGTGATGGACAACTACTCCCTGCGCCCGGTCGCCGGCGCGGCGGCGAAGATGGTCAGCAACCCGGATCGCGAAACCACCGGCGGGCGCGCCGCCGCCACCCTGAAATTCGGCGATGCCACCCAGTCGGTGGTGGGCGTGGATTTCCAGGCCAACAAGCACACCCTGCGCAGCGCCATGGGGGCAATGGCCGACAGCTATTCCAGCCGCAACCGCGTCGAGGATGCCAATATCCGCAACCACGGTCTGTTCGGCGAAGTCACCCATTACCTGAATCAGTCCGACAAGCTGGTCGCCGGCTTGCGCGCCGACCGCTGGAACGCCCAGGACAAGCGCGCCACCCTGTCCATCGGCACCGGCATGGCCGCCGCGACGGTCGCCAACCCGACCGCCAACAAGGAGCGCAGCGACACCCTGGTGAGCGGCTTCGGACGTTTTGAGCGCGACTTGGCCGGGATGCCCGCCACCGTTTATGCAGGTGTCGGCCACACCGAGCGCTTCCCCGATTACTGGGAGATGATCTCGGCGACCAAGGAAAGCGCCACCACCCTGAGCGCCTTCGATTCGCGCCCGGAAAAAACCAACCAGTTGGATGTTGGCGTGGTTTACAACAGCGGCAAGCTGAGCGCGTCGGTGTCGGGCTTCTACAGCAAGATCAACGACTACCTGATGGTGCAAAGCAACTACGTCAAGGCGTCCCTGACCGGCATGGGTAGCCGCACCGCCACCATCGTGCGCAACGTCGACGCCACCACCTGGGGCGGCGAGGCCGGGATTGCGTATGCGCTGAGCGAGGTCTGGAAGGTCGATGCCGCACTGTCCTACGTGCACGGCGACAACGACACGGACGGCACCGCACTGGCGCAAATGCCGCCCCTCGAAGGACGTCTGGGGCTAGGCTACGACAACAAGCTATGGTCGGTCGGCGCGCTGTGGCGGCTGGTTTCCGAGCAGACCCGCTACGACCTCAACAAGGGCAACATCGTCGGTCAGGATTTGGGCAAATCCGGCGGCTTCGGCATCTTCTCGTTGAATGGCTCCTATCGTCCCAAGAAGGGCGTACTGGTGTCCGGCGGCGTGGATAACCTGTTCGACAAGACCTATGCCGAATTCATCAGTCGCGGCGGCGCCATGGTCAGCGGCTACGACCAGACCACCCGCATCAACGAACCGGGCCGCACCTTGTGGCTCAAGCTCAACGTGGCGCTCGACTGACAAACATAACAACCTCCTCCTCCGATACTTGGCCCGTCCTTGCGACGGGCTTTTTTTCACTTCATAAGCTGCAGCCCACATACATCATGAAAAAAACGATTTCCGAAAATAGCCTGCGCAATAACCGCAGTGGGGTGGCGCAATGCGCTATCGCTTATTGCATCCTACCGCTAGGCATCCTACCTCTATGCGCCGTTGCGGCGGAAAGAACCGCCGTACTCGATGAAGTGGTGGTTACCGCCCCGCCCGCCCTCGACCCGCTGACCGTGCGCACCGACCCCAAGGCGCCGCGCCAGCCGGTTCCCGCCCAGGACGGTGCGGACTACCTCAAGAACATTCCCGGCTTCTCCTCGGTACGCAAGGGCGGCACCAGCGGCGACCCGGTGTTTCGCGGTCAAGCCGGCTCGCGCCTCAATCTGACCATGGACGGCGAAAGCGTGCTGGGCGGTTGCGGTATGCGCATGGACCCGCCCACCGCCTACGTCTATCCGGAATCCTTTGATGCGATCACCGTCCTGAAAGGCCCGCAGACCGTGTTGCACGGCGGCGGCAACGTCGCCGGCACGGTGCTGTTCGAGCGCCAGCCGACCCGTTTCGCGACGCCCGGCGCACGCGGCCAGGCCAGCCTGATGGTCGGCAGCTTCGGGCGCAACGACGTAGCGGCGGATGCTGCGGCAGGCACCCCGGAGGCCTATTTGCGCGGCAACGCCACCCGCTCCGACGCCAACGATTACACCACCGGCAACGGCACCGTCGTGCATTCCTCCTACACCCGCTGGAGCGGCAACCTGGCCGCCGGCTGGACGCCCGACCCCGATACCCGCGTGGAAATCACCCTGGATCGCAGCGACGCCCGCGCCGCTTACGCCGACCGCAGCCTGGACGGAGCGAAATTCGCCCGCGACGGCTACGGGTTCAAGCTGGAAAGGCTGAGACTCGCACCCTGGCTGGATAAGCTCGAATTCCAGGCGTATCACAACTACGTCGACCACGTGATGGACAACTTCAGCTTGCGTCCCGTGGTGCCGGTGAACAACTTCAGCTATTACCAGGTTTCCAATCCCGACCGCACCACCGACGGCGCGCGCCTCGCCCTGCAACTGATCCCGGCGCCCCAGGCCAAGCTCACCGCGGGGCTGGATTACCAGCGCAACAGCCACACCCTGCGCGCCATCACCCGCGCGGTACCGATCAATTCGGGCGCCGCGCCGTACATCGACATCGACAGCAAGGTGCGCACCCCCGACATGACCTTCGACAACACCGGCGCCTTCGCCGAACTGGCCTGGGAACTGGGCATCCAGGATCGCCTGGTAGGCGGGCTGCGCAGCGACCGGCTGGAAGTGCGCAACGACAAGTCCTCCGGCTCGGGGGCCAAAGCCAGCCTGTCCGACCGCACCCAGGGCGCGTTCCTGCGCTACGAGCGGGATTTTGTCGAACTGCCGGTGGCCCTGTTCGCCGGTATCGGACGGGCGGAGCGCCCGGCGGACTGGTGGGAGCGCAACCGCGATTTCTACCTCAAGCCGGAAAGCAATACCCAGCTCGACCTCGGCGCGATCTGGAACGGCGAGCGCCTGCGCGCCTCGCTATCGCTGTTCCGCGCCGCACTCAACGACTACATCCTGGTGCGCGACGACAACACCGCACGCAATATCGACGCCAGCACCCACGGCCTGGAAGCCGACCTGGTGTGGAATCTGGCGCGTCACTGGAACCTCAGCGGCACGCTTGCCTGGGTGCACGGCGACAACCGCAGCGACGGGGTGCCGCTGGCCCAGATGCCGCCCCTCGAAGGACGCTTCGGTGCGACCTACGACGACCGCCGTTTCAGCTACGGCGCGCTATTGCGGCTGGTTGCGCGGCAAGACCGGGTGCACATCGGCTACGGCAGCATCGTCGGCCAGGATTTCGGCGCCACTTCGGGCTTCGCGGTGTTCTCCCTGAACGCCGCGTATCGCCCGAAAAAAGGCGCGCTCATCAGCGTCGGGGTGGACAACCTGTTCAACCGCCACTACGCCGAACACGTCAACCGCGCCGGCTCGGCGGTGCCCGGCTTCGACCCCATCCTGCGTCTCTACGAACCGGGGCGCAACCTGTGGATGAAGGTGAATTACGCGCTGGATTAAGCCGGGTGGCATCAAGGCCGGGGTGAGAAATGTCCCCCGGACGACCGTTCCGTAGCGTTGTGTCAATCCTCACCGGGTGTGCGAAATTCCACACCAAATAAAGGGTTGCCGCTTCACAACAGACTGAATTACATGGCACTTTGTTTTGGCATGGATGTTGCGAATGATCTGCGTCCATTAACGCGGATGTTTTTTACATATTAACTTTCTTTAAAACCACAGGAGTCCATTCATGTTCAAGTTTTCCCAAATCCACCTCGCGGTGCTCTCCGCACTGACGCTGGGAACTTCCCTGCCGGCCTACGCTGCCACCGTATCCGGCAAGGTGATCGCCGGCGCCGCCGTATCCGGCGCGACCGTGTGCATCGACAAGAACCGCAACAAGGCTTGCGACAGCGACGAAACCAAGGCAAGCACCGGCACCGACGGCACTTTCAGTGTGGCCGGAGACGGCGCCGACCAATACCCGGTAATCGCCGAAATCGCCAAGACCGCCAGCCGCGCGGCCTACACCCTGGAAGCGCCGGTCGGGAAATACGCGGTGATTTCACCATATTCCACGCTGGTGAAAAATGAGATGGACAACGACACCGGGATGTCGTTGGCGGAAGCGGAAGTGCTGGTGAAACGCGATTTTCTGGTGAGTGGCGCAGTGCTTTACGCCGATTACAGCGCCAGCGGCGGCGATGCCGACGCCAAGGCCAAAGCCACGGTGATTGCCGATATGCTGGCGCGGCAGATGGACGAAGCGGGCAAGCTTGTCGATCTCGCCGACCTCGACAAGCGCGCCGCCGCCGCGCTGTATGCGCGCAACACCGCCGGGCAAAGCGCCATCCGCATGGTAGAGGCGATTGCGGCGGCGGGCGGCGATGCCGGCAAGGCTGCCGACAAACTCGACCTGACCGACCCGGATCGTGCCGCCATCCTGCAAATTCTGGAGCGCGAGAAGCTGGTTGGCAAAGTCGTCACCCGCGCCGTCAAGGACACCTACCCCGGCAATATGTTGGGCGCCCTTTCCTACGACGCCAGCACCAACCGGGTGAAGTTCTCGGTGAGTTCCTACAAGGACGGCGAAGTGCTGCGCATCGCCACCACCGCCACCACACCCGACATGATGAAGCTCGACACCCTCGCCAAGGCACCGCTTTCCCGCGTCGCTTCTTTTGCGGCGCTGCCCGATGGCTCCATGCGGGTGATGACCAACGCCAAATCCGAAACCGTGTGGACGACCATGGAAGTCGATCTCGGCGGACAGACCATTCCGCTTTCGCAGTTGATCGCGGCCTCCAATGCCCCCAGCACAATGCCCACTGATATGGACATCAAAGTGACCTTCCAGGCGGGCGACAAGATGTGGCGCGAACATCACACCAAACACCCCTTCGGCCCCGACCAGGTAGTTTTTTCTTCTTCCACCAAGGATACCAACGTGGCCTCGCTGGAAGCCTGGGTGAAATCGAAGAACGATATCTATAACGTGTTCGATACCCTCGCCCCGCGTATCTACGGCAGCAGCCGCAACGCGGGCAGCAATTACGACCTGTATTTCAAACCCACCAGCGCCACCAATCCGCTGGCCGGCGGCGACGTGATGGGCCACAACATCACCGCCAAGGTGGAAAGCAAGGTGGGCAGCTATTACACCCAGGTGGTGGGCGGCGTGACCTATCTGATCGTCAACCCGGCCATGCTCACCCGGCAAAGCAGCGCCGGGCCGAAGGTGTTCATTTACGATGCGGCTACCAAAACCATCAAATACGCGAGCTACCGCGATTACGTGAACCATTGCCTGTGCTGGCAGCGCAAACTGAGCGTTTCCGCGCTCAACCGCATCGCCGACGCCTTGCGCTCGGCGCACAGCATTCTGATTACCCCGGCCACCAATGCCTCCACCGCCACCGGGCATTACCTCATGCCGGCGGGGGCTATCCCGGTGTCGGGCGGGTTCGCCGCGCTGGATACGCCCCAGCCACCCTCCGGCGGCGCTTTCTGCGGCGGCTGTGTGCTGGGCAATTGCGGCGCTTGCCCGATATCGGAAGTCATCGGCATGCGCTGAGTGTCGCCCGCTTGGCTTCACCCTGCCCTCTCCCAACCGGAGAGGGAGACCACCCCGTTTTCAGGAGAAAAAATCATGATCCGTACCACCCTCTTTACCACCCTGCTGGCTGCCGTGCTGGGCCTTGCCGCAAGCGTTGCCGGGGCCGGCGAATTGAAAGCCAACCGCACTGCGCTGATTTCCGGTGAAACCCTGGAGCTGACCTACACCAGCGACAAAGCCGTCACGCAGGACGTCTATCTCGCTATCGTACTGGCTGACGGGGCGACCTTCTTTATGGACACCACCGGCAATTTCCCCGCCTACAAAGCGGGGGCCGCCACCCCGGCGCGCCTTTCCAAACCGGCGGCGGGCAGCCACAAGCTGCTGTCCTTCACCGTGCCGGAGGGCTTTACCCAGGAAATCAGCTTTTATGTTGCCGAAGGCCGGGCGGGCAGCGACATCCTCGCCGGCGATACATGGAATTACGACGTGGACACCCGCCGCAGCAAAACGGTAAGTTTTCAGAAGCGCGCCACCGAGCTGGATGGCGGCAGTGTTTCCGCCTCCACCGGGAAAACCCTCTACGACCAACACTGTGCGGTTTGCCACTCCGATCCCAAGCTCAATCTGGGCTTCATCCAGCGCGGTATCGACCCGAAGAAAACCATGGCGAAAAACGCCAGCCTGGTGCCGATGAAATACCTGAGCAAACTGTCGCGTGACGAAATCATCAATATCGCCGCCTACATTGCCTCGGCGCGTTAACACTCCCTTGGTCTTCCGGTTTTCGGCGGACTTTTCCCCGGTGTCGCCTCCAAATGGCACCGGGTTTTTTCACAGAGGAAAAATAAACATGACCTCGTTTCGCCCCTACCTGCTCGCGGCTTGCTGTGCCGCCGCGCTGGGTGCTGCGCCGCTGACCGGCGCCGACAGCTTCACCGCCAATCTCGCCACGGTCAATCCCGGCCAGACGCTGGAACTGACCTACCAGGCGGACGCGCCGCTATCCACGGACGTGTACCTCGCCGCGCAATACAACGGCGCGCTGCTGTTCGTCGACGAACAGGGCGGCATCGTCGCCTACCAGCCCGGCACAGCCACTCCGCCCCGTCTGCGCAGCCCCGGCGCGGGCAGCCACAAGCTGTTTTCCTTCGCCATGCCGGAGGGCTTTTATACCAGCCTGACTTTCTACCAGGTGGCCGGCAAACCCGGTTCCGACTTGCTCGGCACCGGCAATTACGACTCTGCCACGTTGCGCACCGTCAGCGTCAGCTTTGCCGCCAAGACGGCGGGCGCGTCCGGTGGCGGCAACGGCCGGGCGCTGTACGCCGAGAATTGCACCTCCTGCCACGGCCCCAATCCAGGCGAGAACATCGCCAACATCCAGTCCGGCGGCGATGCCCAAAAGACGATCACGGCGATCAAAAAAGATTCCGGCGGGATGAAATACCTGTCCTTCCTTACCAGCGATGAAATCTCCGCGATTGCCAAATGGATCGCCAACCCTATTTGAATCTGAGCGTAAGTAATGGAGATGAACATGCAGACAAGAATCAAGGCCGCGCTGTGCGCTACCCTGTTATCGGCCATCCCGCTGGCGGCTGCCGACAGTCTGGTGGCCGACAGCACCGTGCTGCTGGCCGGTGAGACCTTCCAGATGAATTATCTGACCGAAACCCCGGCCTCCCAGAACATTTACGTCGCCACCGTCGTGGATGGCAACCTGTTATTCCTCGACGAAAATGGCGGGCTGGTTCCCTACACGGCAGGCCAGCCTACCCCGGCGCGCCTGAAAGCCCCGGCAGCAGGCAGCTACAAGGTGATTTCCTTTACCATGCCGGAAGGGTTCTACCGTAATTTCACCTTCTACAAAGCCACCGGTAAACCCGGCAGCGACCTGCTCGCCGCTGGAAATTACGATGCCGCTTCATTGCGCACCCTGAGCGTCAGCTTCACCGCCAAGCCCGGCACGGCAGGGGCGGCGGCGGTCAACGGCGGCGCGCTGTACGCGGCGCATTGTTCCTCGTGCCACAACGAAGACCCAACCGGTAATCTCGGCAACATCCTGAAGGGCACCGATCCGCTGGCAACCACGGCGGCCATCAAGAATCCCGCCGGGAAAATGGGCCACCTGGCGGCCCTGACCAGCGACGAGATTACCGCCATCGCGGCGTGGATTTCCCATCCTCGCTTCGACTGTCATTGAGATTGCGCGAAATTAAGCAAACCTTAATCCGCGGCGGGCAAACTGGCGCCAGGCAATATTGCATTCATGGCGGAGAGATTCGTTCCGTTACGAATTGACATATTTTCCCGGCCATCCTGCACTAAGATAAACATCCAGGCCGGATGTCGGAGCGACGGGTATCGCCCCTCCGATTTTTTGATTTGAACAAGGGAGTTTTCATGAAGCGAAATTCCATCCTCGCCGCAGCGCTGCTGCTGGCCAGCGGCAGCGCCTTCGCTGCAGCCAACACCGATGCCCCGGCACCGGCGTTTTCCGCACCGCAACTAACTTCCGCGACAACCGTGAAACTCGGCGACTATCGCGGCAAGGTGGTGTACCTGGATTTCTGGGCGTCGTGGTGTCCGCCGTGCCGTGCCGCCTTTCCCCAGATCGACAAGCTGTACGGCAAATACCGCGGGCAGGGCTTCGAAGTGCTGGCGGTGAACCAGGACATGCAGCGCGACGATGCGCTCAAATTCCTCAATACCCAAACGGTTTCCTTCACCCTGCTGGCCGACCCCGACAGCCGCATCGCCGAGAGCTACGGCCTCAAGGCCATGCCCAGCGCCTACCTGATCGACCGCAAGGGTGTGGTGCGGCACATCCATCGCGGTTTCAAGGAAAATTCCGTCGCTGAACTGGAAGCGCAACTGGTGGCCTTGCTGGGAGAACAACCATGAGGATGGTAATAGCGATGCTGCTCGCAGCCGCCCTGGCAGGCTGCGCCAACGTCAAACCCTGGGAACGTGGTTATCTCGCCAAGCCGGAGATGGCACTGGACGGCGACAAGGCCGACGCACGCTTCTACCAGCACATCTACACCAGCAAGGAGGCGGCGCACGGCGGCTACGGCGTGGGAGGAGGCGGCTGTGGCTGCAACTAAATCTCCCAAACGCGCCGCCCAGGCGCTGGCAATGGCGGCCCTGGCGCTGCCGGTGGTTCCCCTGCCGGTGGTTGCCGGCCAGATGGAAGCCGCCCAGGCCGGCCTGAAATACCTCTACTACAGCGAAGACCAGCGCATGACCGCCTCCTCGCCGCTGCTGTGGGTGGATGCGCCGGTCGGCGAGAATTACGACGTTTCCGTCGCCACCACCCTGGATTCGATGTCGGGCGCGTCGATCCAGTACGTCTCCAACCAGAGCGGCAAGCCGGTGCACAGCCTCTCCAGCGCCTCGATCCGCGACGAGCGGCGCGCCGCCGACCTGCGCGTCACCCGCCATTTCGAGGAAGGCAGCGTGGCGCTGGGTGCTTCGATATCCTCCGAACACGATTACCTTTCGCAGGGCGTCAGCGCCGACCTGCGCTTGGATTTCAACGACAAGAACACCACCCTGGCGCTGGGCGTGGGTGAAACCAACGACCGTATCGGCTCGACCATCAATCCGCTCCTCGATGAAGGACGGCGCACCCGCGATTTCCTGGTGGGGGTCACCCAACTGCTCACCCCGGTGTCGCTGATCCAAAGCAACCTCAGCTATTCCGACGGTTCCGGCTATTTCAACGACCCCTACAAATTCACCCTCAGTTTCCTGAGCGGCGTGCGCGCCCCGGTCGTGCAGAACGACACGCGCCCCGACGGACGCCGTGCCGTCTCGTGGCTGACCCGCTACCGCCATTACCTGCCCGCCTGGCAAACCGCGGTGGCGGCGGAATACCGTTATTACCAGAGCAACTGGGGAATCGTCGCGCATACCTTGGAAGTCAGCGCCACCCGCGATTTTGGCAACGGCTTCAAGCTCACGCCAACGCTGCGTTACTACAGCCAGTCGGCGGCGGATTTCTACTCGCCCGTCCAGACCAGCCGTACCGCCATCGGCTCCAGCGACGCCCGTCTGGCGGCGTTCGGCGCCTATACCGCAGGGCTGAAGGTGCAGAAGAACTTCGGCGAACGCACCACCCTCGACGCCACCGCCGCGGTGTATCGCCAGGAAGCCGGTTACCGCCTGAACGGCGGCGGCAGCCCCGACTTTCCCGGACTGACGGCGCGCATCCTGATGGTGGGCGTGAGCCGGGTGTTTTAAGGAAGCAACCTGGAACTCCACACCTTCTCCTTCCCCGCCATGTCGTGCAGCAACGAGCTGCAATTCTTCGCGGCCAGCGCGACACGGGCGGCAACGGTGGCGAATGCCGTCATCGGCGAGGTGCAGCGCATCGAGCGGCGTTTTTCGCGCTACCGCGACGACAGCGTGATCAGCCGCATCAACCGGACTGCCGGCGGGGAACCGCTTGAAGTGGACGAGGAAACCGCCGCGCTGCTGGACTACGCGGCTTCCTGCTTCGACCACGGCGACGGATGTTTCGACATCACCAGCGGGGTGCTGCGGCGGGCGTGGAATTTCAGCGCCGGGCAGATACCCGGACGTGCCGCAATCGACGCGCTGTTGCCCTTGATCGGTTGGGACAAGGTGGAATGGGAGAAACCCCGGTTTCGCCTGCCGCTGGCCGGGATGGAGATCGATTTCGGCGGCATCGGCAAGGAATACGCCGCCGACCGCGCCGCCATGGTGTGTCGCGAGATGGGCGTCGCCCACGGCTTCGTCAATCTGGGCGGCGATCTGTGCGTGTGGGGGCCGCAGCCGTGCGGCTCGCCGTGGCTGATCGGCATCCGCGACCCCGGCCAAGGAGAGAAAATCCTGGCGCGCCTGCCGATTTTCAGCGGTGGGCTGGCGACCAGCGGCGACTATGCGCGCTGCCTGGAAATCGACGGACGGCGTTACAGCCACCTCCTCGACCCGAAGAGCGGCTGGCCGGTGGCGGGGATGCGCAGCGTCACGGTGCAAGGGCCGAGTTGCCTGGTGGCGGGGAGCATCACCACCATCGCCATGCTCAAGGGCGCGGATGGCCTGGCCTGGCTGGAAGAATCCGGCCTGCCGTTTCTCGCCGCCGATGAAGCCGGGCAACTCCATTCCAGCTTTGCTTTCAGACCCGCCCGAAGCGGCTCCCCGGCAAATTTGCGGGGTTCTTGATTCACCGAATTTCAGGAGTTTTACGACATGCGTTTTCTGGTTTTCCTGCTGTTTTGTCTTTCCCAGCTTGCCCACGCCGCCGACAGCGAGCCGCTGGAGGCCGCACAGGCGTTCCGCATGAGCGCGCGGGCCGTTGCCGCCGACACCCTGGAAGTACGCTACCAGATTGCCGACGGCTATTACCTGTATCGCGAACGCTTCAAATTCGCCGTGGAACCCGCCGAATACACCCTGGGCGAGATGCAAATCCCCGCCGGCAAGGTCAAGCAGGACGAGTTCTTCGGCAAGGTGGAAACCTACCGCCACGAAGTGGTGATCCGCCTCCCGCTGAGCGGCGCCGGCAATGCCAAACGGCTTACCCTCAAGGCCACCGCGCAAGGCTGCGCCGACATGGGCATTTGTTACCCGCCTTTTACCCAGAGCGCCGAAATCGCCCTGGACGGGACGGCGGCCACATCCGCCCCCACTGCCGCCAAGTCAGGCGACACCGACAGCTCGCGCATCGCCAACCTGTTCAAGGGCGGCAGCTTCTGGCTGGTGATCGCCTCGTTCTTCGGCTTCGGCCTGCTGCTGGCCCTCAC
>Ga0208371_1000039_pt1 | contig 112488 bp, 60 predicted proteins | sample SubbioCR12Aug_1A_FD_184827 | JGI IMG/M metagenome (GOLD analysis project Ga0208371, IMG submission 184827) | Serpentinite rock and fluid subsurface biosphere microbial communities from McLaughlin Reserve, California, USA - CR12Aug_1A (SPAdes) | ecosystem: Environmental > Terrestrial > Deep... | reverse complement strand
ATGGGGCGGAATATCTCCCAGTCGATCACGGCGTTGAGCCGCTCCAGCGGGTCGCCTGCCTCAGAGAGACTGGCATAGCGATTCTGTAGGTCAAACAGGCTGTTTTGCATGGCGTGGTCACAGGTGGCTGTACCGATAATTCAGATTATCCAGAAAGGCGGGAATTTATAGAAGTGCCCATAACCTGATTCTGGTCGGCGGTACCGGTACCGGCAAGACCCATCTGGCGACGGCGCTGGGCGTAGCGGCGATCCATGCCGGGAAACGAGTGCGTTTCTATAACGCGGTGGACTTGGTGAACCAGTTGGAGAAGGAGAAGGCTCAGGGCCGGGCCGGTGCCTTGGCACGACAGTTGACTCAGATGGACGGGGTAATTCTGGATGAGCTGGGGCTATTTGCCGTTCCCGGAGTCCGGTGGCGCCTTGCTGTTCCACCTCATCAGCCAGCTCTACGAGCGCACCAGCCTGATCGTCACCACCAACCTGAGCTTCGGGGAGTGGGTGCAGGTCTTCGGCGATGCCAAGATGACCACGGCGCTGCTCGACCGCATCACCCATCACTGCGACATCCTCGAAACCGGTAACGATTCCTTCCGCTTCAAACAGCGCAAGAAATCAGCTTAAATCCCTGGTCAAAATTGGACGCTGATGGGTGGTCAAATTTGCGCGCTGATTGACAATCTCTTTGGGCGCGCCAAACGCAACAAAGAAAAAGGCCATCTTCGGATGGCCTTTTTCTTTTCCTATCGCCCACCGGCTTTGAAGCCGGCCGGCCATCCCACGCGGAGCGAAGTCCGCAAGGTTCGTGCGTTTCTATACCATTCTTGACCAGAATATCGAAAATAGCGGAACCACGCCCCGCGTCCATAACTGGTATGGGGTTGGGGCGGGTCTCGGTTTTTTTAGTTTAGGATGTAGAGATAAATAATGTAGACCGGTGCGGTCGCGGGGGTCATTCCAATTAGCTCATAATTCCTTGCCCATAGAATAACGGTTCCTCCTGTTGTTTGGGCAAACTGGCTATCCGGCATGCACAGGAAAATCCCACTGGATTTATCCAGGCAGCCGTAGCCGAGCATTGTGGTGCTCATGGAAGACTGGGACAGGTTGCTATAGCCGTCCAATAAGGAAACGTTGCCGCATGAAAAAGCCGCTCCGCTTCTTGAGCATGTCTGCGTATAAACGGGCAGATCCGCTGCAAATGCGTTGGCCGACGTCTGTCCTGCTGAAATGCCGGCACCATTTGCCGATACGATATTGAATGCCACCATGATCAACAATGCGGTCATCAGTTTGAAAGCTTTCATTGCCATTCCCCTTCCGTTTTCAAAAAAGTGAAAATTCAATTAACTTTCCAGCCTCGATCTCGGTCACGCGACGACCCCTCAGGTACGGATAATCGTGGGTTAAGTATAGGCACAGAATCAGACAGGGGAACGCAATAATTAATTCAGGATTTTCAGACGGAACCTATTGAATGCAATTAGGATTTGCAAACAGAGCCTTGGTCACCGCCTCACATCTTGCAAACATTGAGGGCGCACCGATTCAGTACGAAATCGGGTCGGGAAGAAATTGGCAGAGCGCGTACAAACTCACGCGCCGCTACCTAAAATTTGTCGGATCGGAAAACCCGCTCGGGATAAAACACGGGAAGACGTTGCCGCTTGGTTTAGCGGCAACGATAGCGAAATCGCACGTTAACCGACGCACGTCTGCGTTAAATCTCTCCCTCGATTTCGGCAAGGAGACTTGCCAACTCGTCGCCATCCATCTCGCTGGCCTGCTGCAACTGCAGTTCCTCGATCAAGGGGGTCAACTCGGCTATCGTCGGTTTTTCGAAAAGCTCGCGTAGCGGCAGGTGGATGCCGAACTCGCGCTGCGTCCGTGTCGCCACTTGGGTGGCGAGGAGCGAATGGCCGCCCAGGTCGAAGAAGTTATCGTCGACGCCCACCTCGGCCAGCCCCAACACTTCGCGCCAGATCTCGGCCAAGGCGATTTCCGTCGGGGTTGCCGGCAACGCCTTGGCCTCGACGGGAAGGCTGTGCTCGATTTTCAGGAGGGTCTTCCGGTCGACCTTGCCGTGCGCCGTGAGGGGAATCGCCGCCACCGCGAATAGCTGCCCGGGGATCATGTAATCGGGCAGTTTTTCCTTCAGGTATTGGCGCACTTCCGCTATGGGAAAGGCTTCGACGCCCCCGCTGGGCACGACATAGGCGGCAAGGTCGCCGCCCTGCTCCCGGTCGCGGTGCAAGACCACCGCTTCGCGCACCAGGGGGCTCTCCGCCAGCACCGTCTCGATTTCCCCGAGTTCCACGCGAAAGCCGCGGATTTGCACCTGATCGTCCATCCGCCCGCAATATTCGAGATTCCCGTCCGCCAGCCAGCGCCCCAGATCGCCGCTTTTGTAGAGTCGCTCCCCATGATTGAAGGGGTCGGCGACAAAGCGCTGCGCCGTCAACTCGGGGCGTTTCAGGTAGCCCCGCGCCAAGCCGCGGCCCCCCACGTGGATTTCGCCTTTGATCCCCACGGGAACCGGCTGCCCATCCTTATCCAGCAGGTAAAAGCGCAAGTCCGCCAAGGGCGCGCCGATCATGCTGCCCGGCCGCTCCACTTCGCTTGCCCGTAGCGGGCGGTAGCTGGCGTGGACGGTGGTTTCGGTGATCCCGAACATGTTCACCAACTGCGGCGCGTTATCCGGATGGCGGGCGAACCACGGCGCGAGTTTCTGGAAGTCCAGCGCCTCTCCGCCGAAAATCACCAGGCGCAAGACGAGATTCCCGGCGCTGGCCGCTTCCTGGTCGGCACGGATGAGTTGATAAAACGCCGAAGGAGTCTGGTTGAGCACGGTGACCGCCTCGGAAGCCAGCAGGCTTCGAAAATCCTCGGGAGAACGCGATACCCAGTAGGGCACCACCACCAACCGGCCGCCGTGCAGTAGCGCGCCCCAGATCTCCCAGACCGAGAAATCGAAGGCGTGGGAATGGAACAGGGTCCACACGTCGCTTTCGTTAAAATGGAACAGCGAACGGGTCGCGGAAAACAGGCGTGTCACGTTGCGCTGGGTAATCTCGACGCCCTTGGGCTTGCCCGTCGAGCCGGAGGTGTAAATGACGTAGGCGAGGCTCGCTCCCGTCGCCTTGCTGTCGGGATTGCCACGAATGCCGTCTGCGCCGAGTTCGTCGATACATAGCAGAGTGCAGGGTCTGCCCGCCAACAGGCTTGCCACTTCATCAACCCGCGCGCGCACGGTGACGATGGTCGCCACTCCCGAGTCCTCCAGCATGAATTGCAAACGCTCGTTGTGGTAGGCCGCTTCAAGGGGTAGATAAGCGCCGCCCGCCTTGAGGATGGCGAGGATGCCCACCACCGTCTCGATGGAGCGCTCCAGGTACAGCCCAACCAATATTTCCGGCCCGACCCCGGCGGCGATCAGCCGCTGGGCTAGCGCATTGGCCTGCTCGTTCAATTCCCGGTAGGTCAGGCGGCGCGCTTCGCAGCTCACCGCGACGTTATCCGGATACTTTTCCGCAACCGCCTCGAACTGCTCATGCAACGGCGGCTCATCGGGGAATTCGCGGTAATCGCTGCTTCCCAGGTCGAGTAGTTCGCGGCGTTCCGTTTCCTCCAAAATCGACAGGGCGCCGATTTTCGCATCAGGACGACTGACTGCCGCGCCAAGCAGGGTCTGGAAGTGCTGCCCCATGCGCGCCACGGTTGCCGCGTCGAAGATATCCTTCTTGTAGACTATCGAGCCATGCAGGCGCTCGCCGTCTTCCCAGAAGGCGAATTCCAGGTCGAAGCGCCCCATCCCGGTTTCAATTTCCGTGAGTGGCCACACGTTCAGGCCCGCCAGGGCGATCTCCTCGACCGGCGCATTCTGCACGGCGAAAGACACCTGGAACAAGGGGCTGATGTTGAGATGGCGCTGCGGCTCAACCGCATCCACCACCTGCTCGAACGGCACGTCCTGATGGTCGTAGGCGGCGACAGCGGTGCGTTTCGCCCGCTCCAAAACCTCCCGGAAGGAGGGATCGCCGCAAAGATCGACGCGCAACACCAGGGTATTGACGAAAAAGCCGATCAAACCTTCGATTTCACTCTGATTGCGGTTGGCGACCGGCGAACCGACCACCACGTCGTCCTGGCGGGCATATTTCGCCAACAGCACCGCCAGCACGCCGAGCAGGGCCATGAACAGGGTAGCCCCGCTGCTTTGGCACAATTCGCGCAACCCCAGCACGCTATCCGCCGCCACCTCGAAAGCCACGCTGCCCCCCTCGAACCCCCGGTACTTGGGACGGGGACGATCGAGGGGCAGATCGAGGAGCGGCGGCGCATCGGCCAACTGCGCCTTCCAGTAGGCGAGTTGGCGTTCCAGCGCCGCGCCCGCCAGCCATTCGTGTTGCCACTCGGAATAATCGCCGTATTGAATCGGCAGGTCCGCCAGGGAACAGGCAACACCGGTGACTTTCTCTCCGTACAGCAGCGTGAATTCGCGGATGAAAATCCCCAGCGACCAGGCGTCGGAGACGATATGGTGCATGGTCGCCAGCAGGATGTGATCCTCGGCGCCTAGCCTGAGCAGGCGGAAGCGCAGCAACGGACCGCTGGCAAGATCAAAAGGTTGGCGCAATTCCTCCTCCACCTGTTTGCGGATCCACCCGTCCAACGCCGCGGGGGAAATTCCCGCGCTATCGACCACCGGGAAGGCCAGCTCCACCCGCTCCCGGATCTGTTGCAGCGGCTCGCCATCCTTCACCCGAAAAACCGTGCGCAGGGCCTCGTGGCGCTCGACGATGCGCGCGACGCTCCAGGCCAGCGCGGCTTGGTCGAGGGCACCGTGGATACGCAGGTTGGCGGGGATGTTGTAAAAGGGGCTGTCCGGCTCCAACTGGCTCAGAAACCATAAGCGTTTCTGCGCGAAAGACAGGGGAAACTGGATATCTTCGTTTGGATTGTTCAAGGTATTGCAACCCTATCGAGAAAAAATCAAAAATGAGACCTGAACCAGCATGGCTCCTCAGCGCACGCGATGCGCCACACCTAGGCGCTTCCAAGGGTTTTCCCCTAGCTGAAGATTAACGCTAATCGGGTGTTTTTATGGTTAAATTCGTAGCTGTCGATTTTCCTCCGGCATAGTAGGACTTGAGCTTCGCCAAGTCAAAATCGCGAAACGCTCGCCAGCGCTAAAAAACAAATTGTTATAGAGGGTGTTCAACATGAAAGAACCCATCGCCATCATCGGTCTTGGTTGCCGTTTTCCGGGCGGCGCGAACAGCCCCCGGCAATTCTGGGAAGCGCTCTGCAACAAGCGCGACGCCATCAGTGAAGTCCCGGCGGATCGCTGGAACCTGGCGCGTTTTTACAACCCCGACGCGACGCTTCCCGGCACCATCCAGACCCGTTTCGGCGGGTTTCTCGACCAGATCGACCAGTTCGACGCCGAGTTTTTCGGGATTTCCCCGCGCGAGGCTGCGGCCCTCGATCCCCAGCAGCGCCTGCTCCTCGAAGTGGTATGGGAAACCCTCGAAGACGCCGGCGAAATCCCGGAACAACTGCGCGGCAGCCGCACCGGCGTGTACGTTGGATGCTTCGCCACCGACTACAAATTGCTCTCGTACAGCGAAATGCAGAGCAACCTGCTGGGCGCCCATACCTCCATTGGGGCGAGCGCCACCATTCTTTCCAACCGGATTTCCCACTTTTTTGATTTTCGCGGCCCCAGCCTGTCCGTGGATACCGCCTGCTCGTCGTCGATGGTCGGCGTCCACCTCGGCTGCCGCAGCATCTGGGACGGTGAAACCGACCTAGCCGTCGCCGGCGGCGTCAACCTGATTTTCAAGCCGGAATGGACCATCGCCACCTCCAAGGGCGGCTTTCTTTCCCCCGATGGGCACTGCAAGGCCTTCGACGTAAAGGCCAACGGCTACGTGCGCAGCGAAGGCATCGGCGCGGTGCTGCTCAAGCCCCTCTCGCAGGCGTTGGCGGCGGGCAACCGGATTTACGCGGTGATCCGTGAAACCGCCTCCAACCAGGATGGGCGCACCAACGGCATCACCGTCCCCAGCAAGCTCGCCCAGCAAACGCTCATGGAGGAGGTGTACCGCAAGGCGGGTATCGCCCCGGCGGCGGTCAAATACGTGGAAGCCCACGGCACCGGTACGCCGACCGGCGACCCCATCGAAACCGGGGCCATCGGCGCGGTGTTCGGGGCGCAGCGGACTGACGAAAACCCCTGTTTGATCGGCTCGGTGAAGAGCAACATCGGCCACCTCGAAGCCGCCTCGGGCATGGCGGGTTTGATGAAAGCGGCGCTGAGCCTGCATCACCGGCAAATCCCCCCCAACATCCATTTCGAGACACCCAACCCGAACATCCGCTTCGACGAATGGAAACTGCGGGTGGTCACCGATATCGAGCCGTTTCCCCCGAGCGGAGTGCCCCGCTACGTAGGGGTGAATTCCTTCGGTTTCGGCGGCACCAACGTCCACGTGGCGCTGGAGGGCGCGGAATCCTATCCCGGCGACGCGCTGGCCGCCGCGCCGGACGACGCGCTGTTGCTGGTGCCCCTGTCGGCGAAAAGCGAGGGCGCACTGCTGCAGTCCGCCGCCGCTTTGCGCGCCGCGCTCGACGCAACCGACGCTTCCCTTTACGACATCGCCTACCACGCCGCGCTACGCCGCGAACACCACCCCTGGCGCGCCGGCCTGGTCGCCGCGTCGCGCGACGACCTCAAGGAATTGCTCGACGGCTTCCTGGGCGGGGAAAAACTCGCCAACCTGTTCGTTGGTACTAACGTAAAACCCGGCAAAACCGCCTTCGTCTTTTCCGGGATGGGGCCGCAATGGTGGGCGATGGGGCGCCAACTCATCGAAAACGAGCCGCTGTTCCGGGCGAAAATTCTAGAGTGCGACGCGCTCCTGGCGCGCCATGCCGACTGGTCGTTGCTCGCCGAATTGTCGGCAGCGGAAGACCAATCGCGCATCGACGAAACCCGCATCGCCCAACCGGGGATCTTCGCCATTCAGGTCGCGCTGGCGGCACTCCTCGAAGCGTGGGGCATCACCCCCGACGCCATCGTCGGCCACAGCGCCGGGGAAGTCGCGGCGGCCCACGTTTCCGGCGCGCTGAGCCTGGAAGACGCGGTGCGGGTGATATTCCACCGCAGCCGTCTCCAGCATCAAACCGAAGGCCAAGGGCGGATTCTCGCCGCCGGGATTTCGCCGCAAACGGCGGAAAAATACCTGGCGGGCCGGGAGGCCGCAGTCTCGCTGGGCGCGGTGAACAGCCCCAATTCAATTGCCTTGGCGGGCGACGAAGCAGTTCTCGACGCCATCGCCGCCGAGCTAGCCGACGAAAAAATCGCCTCCAAGAAGCTCTACGGCAAGGTGCCCTACCACAGCCCGAAAATGGACCCGCTGAAGGATGAGCTGATCGCCGCGCTGGCCGGCTTGCAGCCGCGCGCCACCCGCGTTCCGCTGTATTCGACGGTGAAGGGCGGCTTGTGCGAGGGCAGTGAATTGGCTGCGCCCTATTGGTTCCACAACATCCGCAATACCGTGCGGTTCGCAGCCGCGATTGATGCCATGATCGCCGACGGGGCCACGCTGTTCGTGGAAATCAGCCCGCATCCGGTGTTGTCGACCTCGGTGCGGGAATGCCTCGACGCCCAGGCGGCGCCTGGCGAAACCCTCCCCACCCTGCGCCGCAACAAGGACGAAAAAGCCCTGCTGCTGGGGACGTTGGCGCAGTTGTTCGGCGCCGGTGTCGCGCTGGATTGGCAAAAAATCTATCCGGCAGCAGGAAATTTCCTCGACCTACCCCATTATCCCTGGCAGCGCGAGCGCTACTGGGTGGAATCGGAGGAGTCGATCCAGTACCGTCTGGGTCAAGGCACCGTCAAGAATTTTTCCGGGGAAGTTCTCCACCCCCTGCTGGGGGCGCGCCTGCAAACCGGCACCCCGCTGTGGGATCTCGATTTGGACCTGGAACGCCTGCCTTTCCTCCAGGATCACCAGGTGCGCGGCGACGTGGTATACCCCGGCGCGGCCTACGTCGAGGCAGCCCTGGCTGCCGCGCTGCAGACAGCCGGCGGCGAATCCGTCGCGGAACTGGCTGACCTGGAATTCAGCGCCGCGCTCTACCTTTCTCGTGCGAGCAAAAGCGCCGTCCAGTTTTTCCTGGACGACCTGGATGGCCGCTACAAAATCTTCGGGCGCACCGACAAACAACCGTGGGTCCACCACGCCTCGGGGCGCATCGTGCGCGGCCAGCGGAATACCGCCCCGGCCCCGGCCAATCTCGCCGCGCTGCGGGCACGCTGCCCGGCAGCGCTGGATGTCGCGGCGCTCTACGAATCCTTCGCCGCACGCGGCCTGCAATACGGCCCGGCGTTTCGCGGCATCCAGGCGTTTCAGCGCGGCGACGGAACGGCGTGGGCGAGCCTGGAACTCCCCGAGGACATCGACGCCAAGGGCTACCATCTCCATCCGGCCCTGCTCGACGCGGGATTTCAGGCGGTATTGGGCAGCCTCGCCGGCGACGCCGCGCAGGGCTTGTTCCTGCCGGTGAAAATCGAATGCATCCGTCTGCACGGCGCAGTTCCCCGCCAGGTCGGGTGTTTTAGCGAAATCACCGAGCTCACCCCGGAACACCTGGTCGCCAACCTGAATCTGTTCGACGAAACCGGAAACCTCCTGGTCGAAGTCACCGGCTTCCGCTGCAAGGCCTTGGGCGCGCAGCACGCCGCGCCGCTGGAAACCTTTCGCGACGACCTCTACGAATACCGCTGGGAAGAAAAGGCCACGCCCGCCCCCGCTGCCGCGCCGCTCCAGAAGTGGCTGGTGTTCGGCGACTCCGGCACCGCCGCGAGCATTGCCGGCGAACTGGAGCGCCAGGGCCGCACGGCGATGCTCGTCGCGGAACCCGCCGCTGCACTATTCGCCAACCTGGCGGAAGCTGAGCCGTGGGGGCTGCTGTTCTGCGCCGCGGACCCGCAAGAATCTGGCGATATCGCCGAGTTCCGCGAACGCAATGAAATCCGCTTGCTGAAAATCCTCCAGGCAATGAACGCGCACGGCCGCAAACCGGCGCTGTTCGCCCTGGTGACCCGGGACCTGGCGACCTCGCCGCCCGCCGCCGCCCTGTGGGGAATGGGACGGGTGCTGATGAACGAGCACCCCCACATCCGCTGCGTGCTGGCGGACCTCGACGACGCGGCGGACGTGCCCGCCCTGGTGGCGGCCCTGGCAAGCGGCGACGGCGAAGACGAGATCGCCATTCAAGCCGGCAAACGCCACGTGCAGCGCCTGCACCGGGTGGACGGCGGAGCCTTGCCGCGACGCGCGGCGCAACCGGGCAGCCCCTATTTGATCGGCAACGGCGGCACCGCGTATGCCGTCACCCGCCGCGCCCCGGCGGCGGGCGAAGTGGAAATCGAAGTGCAGACCGCCACCCTCGTCTCCAGTGATTCAAAGGCGAAACGCCCCGCTCCGAGCGGCGCGCTTCAGGCTTTGGGCAACGAATGCGCCGGGGTCGTCCGGGCGGTCGGCGCGGGCGTTACCCGCTTCGCCGTCGGCGACGAAGTCATCGCCCTGGCGGCAGGAACTTGCCGCTCCCATGTCACGCTCGATGCACGGCTGGTCGCGACCAAGCCGGCGGGATTGGCGATGGCGGATGGCGCCGCCGTGCCCCTCGCCTATGCCGGCGCGTGGCTCGCCATGGCGCGCTGCGCGGGGGTGCGGGCCGGCGAAAAAGTGCTGGTGTGCGACGACACACAGGGCATCGGCCAAGCAGCGTTCCAGATCGCGCGCCTCAAGGGGGCCGAAGTGTGTGTGATGGCGGCGAGCCACGCAGCACGGCAGCGTTACGCCGCGCTGGGCGCCAGCCTGGTGGTGGATGCCGCGTCGCCTACCCTGGCCAGCGATTTACGCCAGGCCAGCGGCGAGCGGGGCTTCGAGGTGATTTGCCGCTCCGCCCCCGAACTCGACCTGGCAACCGGCGTCTCCCTGCTCGCACCCTTCGGGCGTTTCGTCGAACTGAGCGGAGAAGAACACGCCGCTCCGCCTCGGCGCAACCTCGCCTATTTCCGTATTGACGCGGCGAGCCTGGCAGAGGAAAGCCCCGACTTGGTGGCCGAGCTACTCGAAGAAGTGCGGGGCGGTTTCGAACGCGGAGAATTGCAGGCACCCGCGCCGCTGCCCGGCTGTCCCGCGTCACAAATCAACACCGGGGAAGAACGCGGCAAGCGGGTGGTCCTGCTGCGCGATGCGGACATCCGCCCGCTCGCGGAAGCGGTTTTCCACGCCCGGAGCGACGCCAGTTACCTGGTGACGGGTGGAGTGCGGGGCTTCGGTTTGACTGCTGCCGCATGGCTGGCGAGCAAGGGCGCGCGCCATCTGGTACTGCTGGGGCGTAGCGCGACGCTGGCCCCCGATGCGCAGGAAACCGTCGAGCGCCTGCGCCGCGACGGCGTCGAGGTGCGCACGGCTGCCGCCGACGTAACCGATCCCGCCGCCATGGCACAGGTATTCCGCGACATCGCGGCCGGCCCGTTCCCGCTGCGCGGCATCATCCACGCGGCCAACGTGTATGCCGACAGCTACCTCGCGCAAATGAGCGAGGAGGGATTCCGCCGGGTTTACGACCCCAAAGCCCTGGGTGCGTGGAACCTCCACCGGCTATCGGGCGATCTGCCCCTGGATTTCTTCGTGCTGTTCTCGTCGATCTCGGCCATCGTCGGCAATCCCGGGCAGGGCAACTACGTGGCCGGCAACGGCTTCCTCAACGGTTTGAGCCGCATCCGCCGGCAGCAGGGACTCCCCTCGCTGGCGGTGAACTGGGGCGCCATCGCCGAAGTCGGCTACCTGGCGCGCAACGGGGCGGTGGAAACGCAGCTCAAGGAAAGCGGGATTTTCCCGCTCGCTCCCCAGGCGTCGCTGGAACTCCTGGGCGAGTTGATCGCCCGCGACGTCGCCGAGATCACCGTCGCCAAGGTGGATTGGCAGGCCTGGCTGGCCAGCGCCCAGTCGGGCAAAAGTCCGCGCTTTTCCGCCGTGTATTCGGCACCGGGACAAGCCGCGGCGACGACGCAAAACCTAGCCGCGCCGCTGGTGGACGCGCTGCAAGCCGCCCTGCCGAAAAAACGCCGGGAAATCCTGGAAGGCCAACTGCTCCTCCAGGTGGCCGGAATACTCGGAATGGGCAAGCGCCTGCCCGGCGCCCGCCAGGGCTTCACCGAATTGGGTATGGACTCGATGCTCTCGGTGGAATTGCGCAATCGCCTGCAAAAGAGCTACCAATGCTCCCTCCCGGCGACCCTGCTGTTCCTTTACCCGACCGTCGAGAAACTCGCCGGGTATTTCCTCGCCGAAGCGCTCGCCGACCGGCTCGCCCAACCGGCTGACGAAGAGGGTCGGGAAGCCCCGCCAGCGGAAGCGGAACCGGTGGTTCCCGCCGAGCCATCCCTCGACGACATCGCCGCGTTGCTGGAGAAGAAGCTGGGGTTTTAAGCGCCGGCATCAATCCGGGATTGATGCGGCATTGGAATACTGGAAGAACGGGAACAGGAGAAGCTCGACATGAGCCAAGCATCCCGCCTCCATGACGATGCCGTGGTGGAACTGCTGCAAGAAGGCCCGGCGTTCGCCGGCGAAACCTTTCCGCGGCGCTTGAAGAAGCCAACCAGCCCGGAGGTCGCAAGGCCGTGCCGGCTGCCCCACGCCATATCGCGAAAGCGCAAGGCATGACCGCCGCGGCAAAACGCGCAGGAATTCCGAAAATGCGAAGGGCCTCGCAAGAGACCCTTCGCACAACATGCGTGAGGCGCTCGCCCCGCGCTCACCCTATTACGCTAGCGCGTCAGGTGCGAAAGCCCCCAGTCGCTGGCCACGCAGTTATCGGCTGAGTTGTTCAGCTTGTCGACCAGGTTGTTTAGCGCGGAAATCGTGTAACCGGCGGGAAGAGCCCCTCCCCCCAGCGCGACATTCGCCGCCGCCAAAATCTGGCTTACCGTCTGCCCGTCCAGCGAACCGCCCGTGCCGTACAGACGCAGGCCGCCGAATGCAACGCTTCCGTAGACACCCGCCGCGGTCAGGTCGGCGTTTAACTGAAGCGTCAATACCTGGCCGCCGAACACCCCGGAACTGGTCGTGGTGGGGTTCTTGAGATTCGCGTTCAAGGCATTGGCGGTTTTACCGGCAGGCAGATAGTCCTGCACCGCGCTCGACGAGGTGAAGTACGCATAGTAGGTGGGGGCAGACCCTACCGCTACGCCGAACGGGTAAACCGTCTGGAAATTGGCGGCAAGTACGCTGGCCGGGTTGTTACCCTTCGGCGTGGCACCCCATCCGCCCTGAGTTGCCGTACAGGCTCCCGGGGGAAAGCTGTAAACACTCGGAGTGGTTCCCACTTTTACGCTCGAATCGGCGCTCTGGTGCACCGCGCTACAACATTGCATCGGAATGGAAATCGCCAACCCGGTGGCTGGATCGATCGGCCCCGTCAAGGGGATTCCGTATACGTCGTTGCCGTCCAGCGTCGCGGTATTGGTAACCGTTCCCGAGCCGTTCACCGTCGCCGCGATGTAGTACGGGCCGCTGGTATCGCTGATCGTGACCGGCGCTGCCAGGTCATTGCTGATGAGGGAGTAGCTGGCCTGCCCGTCGCCATCCGTGGTAAAGCCCGTGTCGCTCAAGGTTACCGAGTTGTTGCAAACCACCAGTTTCGGCAAGGTGCGCGTGACGCGGGTCGGGACGCTGCGAACATAGGCCTCATCGCCATTGATCGCGCCGTCGCCGTTGATGTCGATATTGGAGCCTGAAGCGCCGCTGCCGCCACGGCTCCCGGTATTCCCAAACGAGACGATCATCTCGGTGCGCAGGGCGGTGCCGTCCGCAATTTTCATGACCGTATTGTCAAAGGTGGCGGAAAACATCAAGGCAACCGTTTCGCCCGGCTGAACAAGTTTCTGCGGCACCAGGGAAAATACGGTGTTGTTGCTGACATCGGTAAACTGAAGGCTCCCCGAGGCGGCATTCTTCCTGAACGTGCCCATCTGGCCGGATGTGGTGTACGTCGCCGGACTGTTGGACAGCGCGTTGGCCGGCGCAAGTTCAGCGGAGGCCGCTGCCACGACATTAGCCTGCATCGCAGCTTCGCCTTTCACCGCATCGGCGATATTCACCGCCGCCGATACCCAGGTGCTCTTTTTGTTGACCAGCCGCTGCGCTTGGAGGTTGACCACGATATTGCCGATGGTGGCCGGCGCGGTTCCCGTATTGGTGATCAGGACATACCCGTTCGCGCAGATCATATTATGTGCGCCGGGATCGACCGTTTTGTTCGCGATCACCGTCCACATCACATTGGTGCCGGGCGCCACCAACTGGCCCCCTTGATCGTTGGTTTTGGATACGTTCCAGCTTACGCCGTTATTGGTATTGCAGAGCGTCACATCGGACTGACTCAATGTAAGGCTTGCCTGCGGCGCAGCCGTTGCGGACGCCGCAAGAAATACCCCGAGAAATAACATTATTGAAATTGCTAAGCGTTTCATGGCGCCTCCCTAAAATTCATGCCGCGACGATGACTTTGTCATAACTTTCTTTTTGGTTCAAGATGTTACACAAGAACGAGTATAAATATAGCATGATTTCCCCGCCATATTGCCATTTCTTTGCCCCCCCCCGGGCCATTGCACGATGTGGCTCGCCCATTTGGAAAAGGGGAACCGCGTAGCGCGATTGCCGTGCCGAAAGCAGCCATTGCGGAGGCGGCTACCAAACCGATGTGGTAGCATTTGCCGCTATGTATCGCGCTTATAATTCCATCAAAGTCCTATTCGAAGCCCTTCGGTCGCCGGTCGTCGCCTTCCTCGCTTGGGCGCTGCTGGGGGCGTTCGCCGCCCCGGCAATTGCCGGTTCGCGGCAGGTCGAGGTTCCCCCCGACATCCGCCGCATCGTCGAGCGCGGCGAACTGGTGGTTGCCATGCCGCGCCACGATGCGCCGCCGTTCTTTTACCAGAAGGACGGCGAGACTCAAGGGATCGACGCGGAACTGGCGCGGGGACTGGCCAAAGAACTCAAGGTCAAGCTGCGCTTCGACCGTAGCGCGGCGAGTTTCAACGAGGTCGTCGACGTCATCGCGCGCGGCGAGGCCGACGTGGCCATCTGCAAGCTGTCGCGGACCCTGGTCCGGGCCAGGACCATCCGTTTTTCCGAGCCTTACCTGAGCCTCCGCCATGTACTGGCACTCAACCGCCTGCGCTTCGCCGAACTAGCCCATGGCCGCGATCTGCCTTCGGTGATTCGCCGTTTCGAGGGAACGCTGGGGGTCATCGTCGATTCTTCCTATGCCGATTTCGCGCGGCACAATTTTCCCCACGCAAAAATCCTCGAATACCCCGATTGGGCGGGCGTCGTCGCGGCACTCAAGCAGGGTGAGGTGGCGGCGGCCTATCGCGACGAATTCGAGATCAAACGCCTGCTCAAGACCGATCCGCTCACTTCGCTGCTGCTGCGCACCGTGACGCTGACCGACACCCAGGATACCCTGGGCATCGCGGTGGCCCACGACAGCCATCAACTGCTCAGCCTAATTAATCTCTACCTGGCGCAACGCCCGGAAAAACTCAGCGTGGAAAAAATCCTCAGGCGCCACGATGCCGACTGAATCCGTGGAAAGCCGCGCCGACGCTTATCGCAAGCTGGCCAGCCGGCCCGCGCTGGTGTTCAGCAGCCTCGCCGCCGGCGCGGCCCTCGGCCTGCTCGCCCCGGCCTTCGCCATGGACATCGGGGTATTCGGCGACATCTACGTGGATTTGCTGAAAATGATCATCCTGCCCTTTATGGTCACGGCAGTGATTTTCAGCTTGCGCCAACTCATCCACGAAGGCGGAGCAACCCGCATGTTGGGACGGGTCGCCGTTCTCCTGGTCGCGGCGACGGTGGCGGCGGGGCTGATCGGCCTGCTCGCCGCCGTAGTCATCGCGCCGGGCAGCCATCTCTCCTCGGAAACCCTGCTGACCCTGTCCAAGCTGGTCGGCGAGGATCTCAACCGCACCGGCCACACCGAAATGGCACTGTTCGGCAACGAAACGACGGAAAAAGCCCTGACCTTCGGCGAGATGGTGCTCGCCCTGATTCCCAGCAACATTTTCGCCGCCCTCGCCCAGGGCGATACCCTCAAGGCCCTGGTTTTCTCCCTGCTGTTCGGACTGGCCATCGGCCAGGTGCCGCTCACCTCCTCGCTGTCCCTGACGCATACCCTGGAAACCATCTACCAGGCCTGCCTGAAGCTCACCCATTGGTTCAACTACATGCTGCCGCTGGTGATCTTCTCGATGGTCGCCAGCCAAGTTGCCCGCACCGGGCTGGAGCCGATGCGCGCCATGCTCAAGTTCCTCTTCGCCCTGAGCGCCGCTGCGCTGGTCATCATCGCCCTGTCGATCTGGCTGCTGCGCTGGGCCAGCCGCCTTCCCTGGCACGCCGTGCTGCGCAGCCAGCGCGAACCGCTGACCATGGCCATCGCCACGCGCAGCAGCGCGGCCTGTATGCCGGCGATGATCGAGAGCCTCACCGACCACCTGCATTTCCCGCGCACCCGCATCGAACTGCTGGTGCCGCTGGGGGTGTCCCTGCTGCGCCTCGGCCCGGTGCTTTACTATGTGATCGCGACGTTTTTCATCGCCCAGATGTACGGCCGCGAACTCCAGGCGGCGGAGATCGCCGTGGTGGTGATCGGCTCGATGCTGGCCGGTTTCGCCTCGTCGGGGATGTCCGGGTTCGTGATTATTTCGCTGACCGGCGTGGTATGCGCCTACATCCACCTGCCTTTCGAAGCAGCGCTGGCACTGTTCCTCGCCATCGACCCGATTTGCGACATGCTGCGCACCGTGGTGCTGGTCGCCTCCAACAACGCCTTTGCGGCGCTTGCCTGCAAGCGCACGGCGTCGGCCTAGGGGACTGCCCATGCTGGGAATACTGGGTGGCATGGGGCCTGCGGCAACCGCCGATTTCTTCACCAAGCTGGTCGCCTTGACCCCGGCACAATGCGACCAGGAGCACATTCCGCTGCTCATCTCCTGCCTGCCGCAAACTCCCGACCGCACCGCCGCCATCCTCGGCCACGGCCCGTCGTGCCTGCCCGCCCTGCTTGCCGGCCTGCGCCGTCTGACCGACGGCGGTGCCCAGGCCATCGCCATTCCCTGCAACGCCAGCCACCATTGGCACGCGCAATTGCAGGCCGCCGTCGCTGCGCCGATCCTCCACATCGCCGATGCCGCCATCGCGGCGCTGCCGCCCGGCGACGGCACGGTGATGCTCATGGCCACCCGCGGCACGCTCGCCTCGGGTTTTTACCAGCGCAAGCTGAGTGCACTCGGCCGGCGCTGGCAAGTACCCGCCGCCGATGAACAGCCAGCGGTGGACGAGGTCATCGCCGCCATCAAGCGGGCCGACCTGGCAGGTGCGAGCGCCGCGCTGCAAGGCCTGTGGACAGCCTTTGCGGGGGCCAGTATCGACGCCGCCGTCATGGCCTGCACCGAAATCCCGCTGGCCGCACAGCACCTGCCTGCGCCGCCCTTCGCCGCCATCGACACCAACCTCGAACTGGCGCGCGCCGCCGTCACCCATGCCATTGCCCAAGGCTGGAACCGCACATGCTGAAGAAACTCGCCACCCATCCGGCGGTCATCGTCGCCGCCATCGTCGGCGGGGTAATCCTGGGCATCTGGGCGCCGGCTTTTTCCTCGGCCATCGGGGTAATCGGCGCGGTGTACATCAACCTGCTGAAGATGGTGGTGTTGCCGTTCATGATTTCGGCGATCGTTTTCAGCCTGCGCCAACTCTTCCAGATGGAAGGTTTCGAACGCAGCATCGTCAAGGTGACAATCCTGTTTCTCGCCGCCATCGGCCTGTCGGCAGTCATCGGCGCCGCCGCCGGCAGCCTCGCCGGCCCCGGTCGCAACTTGGCACCGGACACCCTGGTGGTGTTCGGCAAGATGGTGGAAAAATCCTCGGGAACCGCGACCGACTACCAACTGCCCCTTGCCACGCCGGAACAAACAGCCGAGGGCAGCATGCTGCGCAACATCGTCCACCAGATCGTCCCGGAAAACGTGTTCGCTTCGCTGGTCAAGGGCGACAGCCTCAAGGTACTGGTGTTCGCCATCCTGTTCGGGGTGGCCTTCGGCTTCGCCCCCAAGCGCATCGCCGATTCGCTTACCTACACCCTCGAATCGATCTACCGCGCCTGCCAGACCCTCATCAAGTGGTTCAACCTGTTCCTGCCGCTGGTCCTGGTCGCCATGCTGGCCTCGCAGATCGCCGAGACCGGCCTCGACCCGCTGGTCGCGATGACCAAGTTCGTGGTGTCCTTCTGCGTGGTGTCGGGCCTGTTGGCGGTGCTGTGCGCGGTTTTCCTGATGGCGCGGGCCGGGGTTGGGGTGGGGAAATTCCTCGGGGTATTCCGCGAAACCCTCCTGCTCGCCATCGCCACCGGCAGCAATACCGCCTGCATCCCCAATTCCATCGAGTCGATGGCGGACGGCTTGCGTTTCAACCGCCCCATCGTCGAGTTGCTCACCCCGATGGGCGCGGCGCTGCTGCGCACCGGCCCGGCCCTCTACTACGCGGTGGCGGCGGTGTTCATCGCGCAGCTTTACGATCGCCCCTTCGGTGCCGACCAGTGGCTGATGCTGGCAATCGGCGCTTTCGTCGGCGGCATGGCCTCGGCAGGCAGCTCGGGCATCGTCACCATCAGTTTCGGCGCACTCACCTGCGCCTACGTGGGCTTGCCCTTCGAGGCCGCTTTCGTGCTGTTCGTCGCGGTCGACCGGGTCTGCGAGATTCCCCGCACGCTGTACAATGTGATGTCGTCGTGCCTGATTACCGCCCTGGTCTGCCCGCGCCCGGAACCCATTCCAGCACCTGCGCCATAAGGGAAGAGGAGGAACATGAAAGATAAGGACATCGTTCTCGCCGTCGCCACCCTCAAGGGCGGCAGCGGCAAAAGCACGGTCGCCGGTTGCCTGGCGGTGCACTGGCGCGAGGCCGGCCACCACCCGGTGCTGATCGACGCCGACCCGCAGCGCTCGCTGGTGCGCCTCGCCCAGCGCGAACGCGCCCTGGGCGGCGTGCCGGTCCACGAATCCAGCGAGTCCGGCGACGACATCGCCACGCTGGCACGCCACTTGGCCACCGAGCACAGCCCGGTGATCGTCGACACCGCCGGTTTTCGCGCCCCTTCGACGCTGGCCGCGCTGGCCGCAGCCAACCTAGTGCTGGTGCCGGTCAAGCCCTCGCCGCTCGACGTCGACGTGATGCTGGATACCGCGCGCGCCCTGTTCCACACCGCCAACGGCAAGGTGCCGCGCTTTTATTGCCTGCTCACCCAAACCACCCGCGACAGCGTGATCGCCCGCCACATCCGCAACGAACTGCGGGAGGGCGGCTTCCCCCTGCTGGAAAGCGAGTTGATCAACCGCGTCGGTTACTGCGAGGCGGCCCTGTTCGGCGCCACCCCTACCCTCCTCGACCCGCGCGGCCCGGCAGCCGCCGACATCGCCGCGCTGGCCGCCGAAATCGAAAAACTCCTGGAGACCGCACCATGAAAAAACGTCTTCCCAAGGCCACCCTGAGCACCCTAGACGACATCCACAGCGAAACCGCCAATACCGCAGCCGACAGCGCCGAACCCGCAGCGGAAACAGCGCCGGAAGCGGCCGCTACGGAGGTTCCGCCGGAACAGTCCACCACCGTGGTGGCGCTGGCCCCGTTGCACGACTCGGCCAATCGCGAGTTGCGCCAAGCCCAGGCACTGAACATAGTGGAACGCTACACCACCTATTCAGCGCTGGGTGGTTGCATTCCACTGGCCATTTTCGACACCATCAGCGTCAGCGCGGTCATTTTCAACATGGTGCGGGCCTTGGCCGAACATTACCAGACACCGTTCCAGAGGGATCGCGTCAAAGCCGGCGTCGCCGCCCTCTTGGCCGGGGTCGCCACCCCCAGCTTGGGCAACGTCGCCACCCGCTTGGCCGGCAAGCTGATTCCCGGCGCCTGGCTGATTAGCACCGCGGTTTCTTCGGCGGCTGCGGCCGCCCTCACTCGCTACATCGGGAACGCCTTCATCGAACACCTGGAGTCGGGCGGCACCACCCTCAATTTCGACATGACGCAGATCCTGGCCCGTTTCCGGAAGACGGCCGCAGCATAGGGCTTGCCCTCAATAGTGCCAGGTAATGGTAAGCCCCGGCGCCGGCGCCGCGACGCTGACGCGATAGCCGGCAGCAGCCGGCAGATCGGCGACGGTCCAGCTCGCCGCCGCACCTCGCGGCGCTTCGACCAGCCAGTTGCGTTCGACCTCGCCGGTCTCCACACAAAAACTCGCCAGCGGCCTTGAGAGTCCCTCGCCGAGCGCCTTGACCACCGCTTCCTTGCGCGTCCAGCAGCGCAGAAAGGCGTCTTGCGCTTCCGCTGCGGGCAATGCCAGCAGCGCGGCGCGCTCGCTCGGGTGGAAAACTTCCGCCAGCGCATGGGGATCGGCAACGGCGTCCCGGCTTTCGACGTCGATGCCGACCGCTACCCCACGACACAGCGCCACCCATACGGCATCGCCGGAATGAGAAATACTGAACTCGATGCCGCAATCGGGCAACCCCGGTTTGCCCCACGGGTTGCCGACGAATTCTCCGGATAGCCTCGCCACGCCCAGTTCCCGTGCCAGCAAGGCGCGGGCGAGTGCTCGCCCGACCAGGTGACGCACGGCATCCAGGTGCCGGTGGAAACGCGCAGCGCGTTCCTGCTCGCCGGCGCTCGCCCACGGCAACGCGGCTTGCCGCCAAGCGTCGACATGCCCCTTCAGATCGATGCCGACGCAGGCCACATGCGCATCGCCTAGCGGCGGTGGATCGATGGCAAAAAGGGGGGCGAAAAAAAACGGGCCGGGAGTATGCAAAAGGACGGGATGCCGAATACTATTATCAATAAAATCATTTATATTGTATCATCGCGGGGCGGTTTGACATGGAGCGCATTCACCGCCATGGATCATGGCAATGGCTGCGCCCCGCGACTCCGCTGGCCACTCCACATTCGGCTCGTACTTAGGGTGGAGCGATCTACTCATCACTAATCTAGGTTTGGAGGAAGACATGACCAAGACGACTACCGAGAATTCCGCTTCTGCCACTGATTCAGGGACTGCGGAAAGTGTTTCATCCGAAACTTCTACCGAGAATTCCGCTGCCGCCACGGAATGTGCTGCGGTTGAATTGACCCGCGACGACAAGGCAATGGCACTGGTGAATGGTTATGTACCGTGGTCGGCATGCGCCGGCTTGGTGCCGCTTCCCGGCGTGGACATGGCAGCGCTGGTGGCGGTGCAATTGCGCATGCTGTGCAAGTTGTCGGAAATGTACGAGATTCCCTTCAAGGAAAATGTCGTCAAGGGCACTGTCAGCACCTTGCTCGGCGCGGTCGTGTCGAACGGACTGGGCGGCGGACTCGGGGCGCTGGCAAAAGCCATTCCCGTGATCGGACCGGTTATCGGTGTGGCAGTCGTGCCCGGCATGTATTCGGCGGCCACTTACGCGGTGGGTCGCGTTTTTGTTTCCCACTTCGAAGCCGGCGGTACTTTCCTCGATTTCGACCCGAAGAAGATGCGTGCATTTTTTGTCGCCGAATTCGAAAAGGCCAAAGGGCAGCCCGATACCGCCAAAGCACTCTGAGCCGTTTCGGCTTTCACCCGCGCCCGTCGGCCCGCCTCGCGGGTTGAAGGGCGCGGGTGGTTTGTAGGTCGGTTTGTCACAATAATTACAAGAGTTTTATGCAACCTGATTTCAGGCGGAAGTTCCGCGCTGCCGGCATGTTCGCACTCGCAGCCTGCCTGGCGCTGTTTGCTATGGACAAAGCGCTGGCGGATGCCAAGGAGCAATTGACGGGACGGAACGGTGTCGCGCTGCCACTCCAGCAGGTGATCCGCAATGAGCGTCCGCGCGGCCCGGTGTTCGTCGCCATTCCGATTGCCTATGTATTTGGTCTGGGTGGTGATCGCAGCCCAACCTATTGCTCTCCCACGATACGCGCCGATAATTCGTCCAACATGCCGGTCGAAGAGCTTATCGTCGGCATCGAATATCAGACCAAGGACGGGCGAGCGGCGGGAGGGACCGTCACGCGCTATGATAAAATCAAGATCGGCCATCAGGACACCCACTATTTCTACCAGTTGACGGTTAGCGACTGCAGGGGGCTCGAAGGAAAATTAACGGTCGTGCACTGTATTTATTCATCGGGCGCGGATTGTTCCGGCGACGTTCAGGCGGTCGGCTTCGGCACCATCCCCCTCCACTTGAGTCCTCGTTAAATCGGGAGAAATCGCCATGCTTCCCCTCATCATCGCGTATTTGATTCTCAGCTTTATGGTGGCCCTCCTGGCGCGACGCACGCCACTGGGGTTTTTCCGCGGCTTTCTCTTCAGCGTCATGATGACCCCTTTCCTCATCCTGCTCTTTCTGCTGATTCTTACCTCCCTGGACTCGAAGACCAAGAAAGTCGACGAAACACCGGCCAGCCCCACTCCTGACTGCTGATGCGTCTCGTTGAACTGCTTCTCGACGAAACCCGGACCTCGCTACGCCGTCTGGGAATGATGGCGGCGGTAGCCGGCATCAGCAATGCCGCCCTGCTGGCCATCGTCAACAACGCCGCCGGGCACATCAAGGACGGCCAGCCGCAACTCACCAGCGTGGTGTTGTTCCTGCTCTTCATCCTCGCCTACGTTTATTCCCAGCGCTATGTCCTGCTCACCACTTCCGCCGAAATCGAGCGCCTCGTCCACAGCTACCGCGAAAGGCTGGTGGGGCGCTTGAAAATGTGCGAGTTGCGCGAAGTCGAGCATATCGGCCGAGGGCGAATTTTTTCCTCCATCAGTTCCGACACCCGGGTCATTTCCCAGACCGCGAATGCCCTGGTGATGGGCGCGCAGTCGGCGCTGCTGATCGTATTCGCGTGCGTTTACCTGGCCACGATTTCGATGACCTCGCTGGTACTTTCCGCCATTTTCCTGAGCATCGCGATCGCCATTTACCAGGGGAAGATGCAGGGAATCTCCAATACCCTCCGGGATGCCGCCATAGAGGAAAACCAACTGCACGACCTGGTGAACGGGCTCCTCGACGGATTCAAGGAGGTCAAGCTGTCCAGCCGGCGGGCGGCGGCGGTGCTCGCCGATGTCCTGGCGGTTTCCGACCGCACTGCGGTGTTTCGTACCATCGCGCTGCAATCGATGGGCGTCATGTTCATTTTCGCCCAAACGTCTTTTCTGCTGCTCCTGGGGACCCTGGTATTTCTGACGCCGATGTTCGGCTCCAACTATTCGGGCACGGTCATGGAATCCATGACCACGGTGATATTCCTGATCGGGCCGATTTCCGGGTTGGTAGGAACGATCCCCCAGATCGCGGTAGCCAACTCGGCCGCCGAGAACCTCTACAATCTCGAACAGTTGCTGGAGTCCAGCATCCACGAGAAAAATGGCAGACTGCAAGCAGACCGCTCCGGCGACTTGCCAGCGGCGATGACGACCCTGGAGTTGCGCCAGGTATTTTTCTCGCATGTCACCAAGGACAGCCAGTTCGATGTCGGGCCGATCAACCTGACCATCCGCGAGGGCGAGACGATCTTTATCACTGGCGGCAACGGCTCGGGCAAATCCACCCTGATCAAGCTGCTCACCGGCCTCTATTCGCCGCTTTCGGGCGAACTGCTGGTGAACGGCGCTCCGGTGACGATGGCAAGCGCCCAGGCCTTCCGCGACAGGTTTTGCGCGGTATTTTCCGACTTCCACCTGTTCCGCAAGCTCTACGGCATCGCCATGCCGGATGCCGCCGTTGCCAACGCCTGGCTGGAAGAAATGGAGATCACCGGCAAGACCGAGATCGGCGGCGACGGTTTTTCCACTGTCGACCTGTCCGCCGGGCAAAGGAAACGGCTGGCACTCATCAGCGCCCTGCTGGAGGACAAGCCCATCGTCGTGCTCGACGAGTGGGCGGCCGATCAGGATCCGCATTTCCGCCGCAAATTCTACGACGAACTGCTGCCGCGCATGAAAGCGGATGGCAAAACGATTATCGCAGTGACCCACGATGACCGCTATTTCCATGTCGCGGATCGTCATCTCCACATGGAGGAAGGTAAATTGCACGATTTGACGGAGAATTTAGCGAATGGATGACACGACCAACTCCACTCCCGCCCCGCGCTCCCGCCCCAGCGGCGGGCTGCGGCGAGCCTTCTGCAGGGCGCACGCGTGGTTGCGCGCCTATCGCCACGAAGTGGTTATCCTGACGCTGATTTCCGCGATCGCCTTCATTTTTCTCCTGCCCTTCACTTATCACTCCATTCCTGCCGGCCACGTGGGCGTGCTGTGGAAACGTTTCGGCGGGGGGACGGTGACCGACGAAGTCTATCCCGAAGGTTACCGGCTGACTTTTCCCTGGGATCTTTTCTACATCTACGATGCCCGCCTGCAAAAGGTGGAAAAGGAAATCGAGGTACTCACCTCCGACGGTCTGCAGATCAAGCTGCTACTGGTGTGGCGCTTTCACTTGTTGCCCGAAACGGTCGGACTCCTGCACAAGTTCGCCGGCCCGAATTATGCCGAAACGATGGTCACACCGACGGTGGGCGCCCGCACCCGCGACGTCATCGCCATCTATCAGCCGGACGAGGTGTACACCGAGCGGCGCTTGAAAATCCAAGAACAAATCCTCGAAGCGGTGCGTTACGACATCGTTGAAAGCTTTAATTTCCCCGGCACCAAAGTCAAGTGGCTGGAGTTCGAGGATGTGCTAATCAAGGGCATGACCCTACCGCCCGGCGTTCAGGACGCCATCGTGCGCAAGAACGCGGTGTTCCACGAAATGGAGGAATACACCTTCCGCGTCCAGAAGGAACAGAAGGAAGCCGAGAGGAAGCGCATCGAGGCGGTCGGCATCCGCAATTTCCAGGAAATCGTCAGCAACGGCATGTCCGACTCCTACCTGCGCTGGCGCGGCATCGAAGCGACCATCGATCTGGCGAAATCCAACAATGCCAAGGTGGTGGTGATCGGCAACGCCAAGAACGGCTTGCCGCTGATCCTCAACATGGATGGCAAGGAAAGCCTCGACCTGCCCGGCGCCACGCCACCCAAGGCGAGTGTTGGGAAGACGGAGAAAGCGCCAAATTAGCCGCCCCGCTCCCGTTTCGCTGTATTGCCTGCCCTACGCCGGCGGCAACGCCTTCTCCTACCGCCCGCTGGAGGCCTGCCGTCCGCCGGGACTGACGGTGTCCGGCATCGAACTGCCGGGGCGCGGACGGCGTTCCGGCGAGGCATTGCGCCACTCGCTCGAAGAACTGGCGGACGATGCTTTCGCGCAATTGCGGGGAAATCTGGGGACGGGCCGCTACGCCCTGTTCGGCCACAGCATGGGCGCGGCGCTCGCCTACCTGTGCTTGCAGCGGATACGCGATGCCGGATTGGCGCTGCCGGAGGCGCTGTTCCTGTCGGGGAAAGCGGCGCCGGGGGTGATTCAGGATAAGGGCCGGCACCGCCTGCCGCGCCCCCAATTCATCGAAATGCTCCACAACCTGGGTGGATGCCCGCCGGAAATCCTTCAGCACCAAGAGCTGCTCGATTACTTCGAACCGATCCTGCGCGCCGATTTCCAGGCCATCGAAACCTGGCGGCATCGCCCCGCAGAACCGCTACCGGTTCCCCTGGTGGTCCTGGTCGGGCGTGAAGACGAAGTCACCCGCGACCATGCCGCCGCGTGGTCGCGGGAAACCAGCGGCGAGTTTCAATTGCACGAGTTCGACGGCGACCATTTCTTCATCCACCGCCACTGGACTCGAATCGCCGCGCTCATCGCAGCCACGCTAGGCCTGGCGGTTTCCTAATTCGGAAATTTCCCGCCGGCGGTTGGCCGTCCATCCACGCCCCAATCGCCACCCAAGGCCTTGTAGAGATTGACGGTGGCGACCAGCGCGGCGCTTTGCGCCTGAGCCAGGGTCTGTTCCGCGTTGAACAGGCTGCGCTGGGAATCCAGCACTTCCAGATTGCTGGTGATACCGTTTTCATAGCGTAGCTTGGCGAGATGGGCGTAGCGGCGCACCTCATCCACCAGTTTGGCCTGGGTGGCCTTCTGTTCACCGCTCTTGGTCACGCCGACCAGGGCATCCTCGGTATCGCGGAACGCCCCCTGAACCGCCTTGCGGTAACCATCCAGCGCCTGTTCGCGGCGCGCTTCGGAAATCGCCACCTGCGCCGCCAGGTTGCCGGCATCGAAGATGGGCAGGTTGACGGCCGGCACGAATGACCACATCCGGTTGGCGCCGCTAAATAATTGCGAGAGCTGTGTGCTCGCCCCGCCCAAGGTGGCGGTCAGGGATATGGTGGGAAACAGGCTGGCGCGGGCCGCACCGACGCGCGCGTTGGCGGCAACCAGGGCCTGCTCGGCCTGCGCGATGTCGGGCCGGCGCGCCAGGAGTTCCGATGGCAGCCCGCCCGGAACGGCAGGGGCGGTCAGCGCAGCCAGGCTGCGCCCGCGTTGGATCGCGCCGGGATTGCGGCCGAGCAACAGGCTCAACTCGTTTTCCTTCTGGGCCACCGCCTGCTCCAGTTGCTGGACGCTGAGCACGGTACCCTGGTATTCGGCGCTGGCCTGCTTGAACTCCAGTTCCGACACGGTACCGACCTCGTAGCGCCGCGTCGCCAGGCGTAGCGCTTCCTGGCGGGAGTCGCGGGTGCGCCGGGCGATTTCCAGGCGGGCATCGAATTCGCGCAACTGGATGTAACTGGTGGCCACCGAACTCACCAAGGTCAGGAGCACCGCCTGGCGCGCCTGTTCCTGTCCAAGCAGGTCGGCTTGAGCTGCTTCCGAGAGGCGGCGGATGCGTCCCCAGAAGTCGAGTTCCCAAGCCAGGTTGAAGCCGCCCTGAAAAACGTCGGCGATGGGGGTGGTGCCTTGGCTGGTACGGGTTTCGTTGACCGACACCGACACCTGGGGCAGCAGCGGCGCACCGGCGACGGTACGGATGGCCTGGTATTCGAGCAGGCGGGTGGTGGCGATGCGCAGGTCGAGGTTATGCTCCAGAGCGGATTCGATGGCCGCCGTCAGAACGGGATCGTTAAACTGTTCCCACCAGCGCAACGGTAGCGCGGGAACCGTTGCCGGCGTTGTCGCGTAGCGAAAGCCGGCGGGCACGTCGAGCGCGGGGCGCACATAATCCGGCCCAGTCGAGCAGGCCGCCAGGAAAACTGCCAGGAATGCCGGGATCAAACGAGGTCTGGTCATGTCAATGCCCTCCCCGGCCACTGGCGGCCGATTCGCTAGGTTTGCCCCGCTGCCGCCACTCACCGAACAACTCGATCAATTTGTAAAAGAGGGGCACGTAAAACACCGCCAGCAGCGTCGCCACCAGCATACCGCCGAGCACCCCGGTGCCGATGGAGTGACGGCTGGCGGCCCCGGCACCGCTGGCGAAGACCAGCGGTACCACGCCCAGGATGAAGGCGAAGGAAGTCATCAGAATCGGCCGGAAACGCAAGCGGGCGGCCTTCAGCGCCGCGTCGAAGGCCGATAGCCCCTGGGCGCGTTCGAGAACGGCGAATTCGATAATCAGAATGGCGTTCTTCGCCGACAGCGCGATCAGGGTCAGTAGGCCGATCTGGAAATACACGTCGCTGCTGATGCCGCGCGCGGCAATCGCCAGGTAGGCGCCGCACAGGCCGAACGGCACCGCCAGCATGACGCCCAGTGGCAGCGACCACTTTTCGTACTGGGCGGCGAGAATCAGGAAGATCATCAACAGGCCGGCACCGAAAACCAGCATCGAACTGCCGCCGCTCTTCTTTTCCTCCAACGCCTGCCCCCCCCACTGGTAGCCCATGCCTTGCGGCAGCGATTCCAACGCCACCTCCTCCATCGCCTGCATCGCTTGACCCGAACTGTAACCCGACGCGGCAGCGCCATTCACCGACGCCGAAGGGAAGCCGTTGAAACGGGTAACCGCCGACGGGCCGCTGGAATAACTGATCTTGGCGAGCGACTTCATCGGCACCATCTTGCGGTTGGAAGCGCGCACGAAGACGTTTTCGATATCCTCGGGACGCGCACGGAATTCCGGCTCGGCCTGCATGGTGACTTGGTAAATCTTGCCGAACTTGCTGAAATCGTCGACATAGGACGCCCCGAACAACGATTGCAGGCTGCTGAACAAACTCGGCAGGGGCACCCCCAGGGTTTTCGCCTTCTCCCGGTCGACGTCGATATAGAGTTGCGGAGAAGCGCCGCGGATTTGCGTCGATAAACCCATCAATTCAGGACGTTTTCTGGCCTTGAGGATGAACGCCTTGGTCGCGGCCTCCAATGCGGCGGCATTGCCCTCACCGCGATTCTGGATGACGAAATTGAAGCCGCCGGTAGCGCCCAATCCAGGTATCGAAGGGGGATTGAAGGCGACCACGTTGGCTTCGCGCACCTTGGCAAAGCCCTCCCACAGGGAGCCGAGTACCGCGTCGGCATGCATATCGGGGGCTTTTCTTTCGTCCCAATCCTTGAGGATGACGAAATAGGTCGCCGCGTTCGGCACCACCTGCCCGTCGAGCAGGTTGAAACCGGTAAAGGAAATCACCTCGCGCACCGCCGGATGTTTCAACATGCCCTGTTCCACTTCCCGCGTCACCACGGTGGTACGGTCCAGGCTGGCGCCATCGGGCAATAGCGCGGCGCCGATCAGGTAGCCTTGATCCTCGGGCGGCACGAAGCTGGTCGGCATGATCTTGAACAATCCCAGGGTCACGGCAGCGACCGCGCCGTAGACGACCAGCCCGAGCGCCGCCCGCTTCATCAGGAAGCGGGTGCCGTTGGTGTAGCGCTCGGTCAGACGTTCGAAACGCTGGTTGAACCACCCGAAAAAGCCGCGCTTCGCACCGTATCCGGGTTTGAGCAGGATGCCCGCCAAGGCCGGCGTCAGGGTCAACGCAATCACCCCGGAAATCACCACCGAGATGGCGATGGTGATGGCGAACTGTTTGTAGAGTTGCCCGGTGATGCCGCTCATGAAGGCCACCGGGATGAATACCGAACACAGCACCAGCACGATGGCGATCACCGGGCCGGTAACCTCGTCCATCGCCCGCCGCGCCGCCTCCTTCGCATCCAGGCCGGCTTCGTGCATGAGGCGCTCGACGTTCTCGATCACCACGATGGCATCGTCGACCACGATACCGATGGCCAGCACCATACCGAACAAGGTCAGGGTATTGATGCTGTAACCGAGCAGATACATGCCGGCGAACGAGCCGAGAATCGAAACCGGCACGGCCAGCATGGGAATCAGCGTGGCCCGCCAGCTTTGCAAAAACACGAAAACCACCAACATCACCAAGAGCAGCGCTTCGAAGAAGGTATGTACCACTTCACGAATCGAAACTTCGACAAAGCGTGTCGCGTCGAAGGGCACCGAGTAGCCGATTCCGGCGGGAAAGCGCTTCGACATGTCGTCCAGCTTTTCGCGGATATCCCGCGCCAACTCAAGCGCATTGGCTTTCGGCGACTGGTAGACGGTAATCAAGGTGGTCGGCTTGCCGTTCAGCGAGCCGAGGAAATCATAGCTCTGCGACCCCAACTCGACGCGCGCCACGTCCTTCACCCGCACCCGCGCCTGATTGGCGCCGGTACGCAGAATAACGTCGCCGAACTGGCGGGGGTCGGTCAGTCGCCCCCGCGCAGTTACCGGGAAGGTCAGTTCGACCGGCTCCTTGTTCGGCGGCGCACCGATCTGGCCGACCGCGACCTGGGCATTTTCCTCGCGGATGGCGTTGGCGATATCGTCGCTGGTGATGCCGAGTTGCGCCATGCGGTCGGGTCTCAGCCAGATCCGCATGGAATAGTCGCGCGCCCCCATGATTTCGACCCGACCCGCGCCGGGCACCCGCTTCAATTCGTCGATGACGTTAAGGCTGGCGTAGTTGCTGATGTAGACGTCGTCGTAGCGACCGTCCGTCGACTGCACGGCAATGACCATCATCATGTTGGCGTTGGATTTCGAGACCGTCAGCCCACCCTGGCGAACCGGGCCGGGCATCTGGCCCAATGCGGCATTGGCGCGGCTCTGGACGTCCGACGCAGCCTTGTCGATATCGACGCCGATGTCGAAATTGACCGACAGCGACATGCTGCCATCGGCAGTGCTATTCGAGGTCATGTAGGTCATGCCGTCGGTGCCGTTGACCTGCTGTTCGAGCGGCGCGGCGACGGTGGAAGCCACCGTGTCGGCGCTGGCGCCGGGATAAGTCGCCGAAACCGAAACCGACGGCGGCGTAATCTGCGGATACTGGGCGACGGGCAGGTTCTTCATCGCCACCAGACCGGCCAGGGTGATGAGGATAGAGATGACCGCCGCGAATATCGGTCTGTCGATGAAAAAGCGCGAGATCATGGGGGGCTCCCGCTATTTCTTGGGTTCGGTTGGCGGGGCGGGCGTCTTGGCCGTTTCCGGGACGATTTTCAGCGGCGCCCCCGGCTGCACTTTGACGATACCGCCGACCACGATCTGCTCGCCGCTCTTCAACCCCGAGTTGATGAACCACTGGTCGCCGTGCCAGTCGCCAACCTCCACCGGGCGCACTTCCGCCTTGTTATTGGCGGCGACGTACACGAACTTGCCGGTTTGGCCCTGCAAGACCGCCCGTTGCGGCACCAGTATCGCGTTAGGGCGGGTTGCGCCATTCAGCCTTACCCGCACGAATTGGCCGGGACTCACCGCCAAATCGCTATTCGCGAAGGAGGCACGCACCGCATAGGTACCGGTCTGGGTATCAACCGATGGCGCCGAGAAGTTGATCTTGCCGCGCTTGGGCAGCAAGCTGCCATCCGAGAGAATCAACTCCACGTCGAAATCGAGGTTCTTGGGAAAACGCAGCGTGCCCTGTTTGGCTTCTTCCTTGAAACGCAGCCATTCACTTTCCGAGATGCTGAAGCTCACCCAGATCGGGTCGACTTGCGCCACGGTGGTGAGCGATCCGCTGGCCGCCGGGCTGATATACGACCCTTCGGCCTGGGTGGAACGACCGGCCAGACCGGTCACCGGGGAAGTGATCCGCGCATAGGACAAATTCATCGCGGCACGCGATTGCTCGGCCTGACTGACGGCCAGTGCGGCATCCGCGGACTTTTCAGCGGCGCGCGCATCGTCGACATCCTTGCGGCTGACCGCATTTTCCGCCACCAGCAGTTTCATGCGATCCAGGGTTTGGCGGGCATTTTGCACGGCGCTCTCCTTGTCTTTCACCGCCGCATCGGCACTGCCGGCAGCCACTTGCAAGGGGCGGGGATCGATCTGGAACAACGGCTCGCCCTGGCGAACCAATTCGCCTTCCGCGTAGAATTTCTTCATCAGGTAGCCATCGACGCGGGCACGGATTTCCACCAGGCGTGAACTTTCGGTCTGACCGATGTATTGCAGGGAGATGGGAACGTCCTGCGGCGTGATGGTCGCGGTGGTCACTTCGAGCGGCGGGAATGCCGGCGGCGGCCCGCCTTGCGGCCCACATCCCACCAACATCAGGAAACACGCCAGCAGCCCGTAGCGCATTGGTTTTGGTTGATCGCAGGAATTTTTCATCGCTACCCCTTTTTATTCGATGGCGGGTTCACTCGAAATGCAATATCCAATGGCGACTCGGTGTCTGCGCACCGTCTTTTCTCAAGAATACCCCAAATGATGCTCCAAACTCCAGCATTTCGTTTGGGGCAACACGGGATTAGTCTGGCGACGGCGGTCGCTGCCGCCGTGCCGACGGGGCGATGCCGGGACGCAGCGGCTGGGCGGGCGGATTTTCTTGCGCTTCCTTGACCGCCTGGGCCAGCAGGGCGATGGTGGGATTCTCGAATAGCGCCCGGAACGGCAGCTCGACCTGGAACTGCACGCGGATTCTCGACATCACCCGCGTCGCCGCCAGGGAATGTCCGCCCGCCGCGAAAAAGTCGCTATGGATGCCGACCATGCCGAGCCCCAGCACTTCTTTCCAGATTTCCGTCAAGGCTCGTTCACGGTCATCGCGCGCCGCGACGCAAGCGGTAGAGCTGTCCGCCCGTGTCGTATTAGGGCGCGGCAGCGCGTCCCGGTCGATTTTCCCGCGGGTGGTGAAAGGCATCGCGGTCAAGGGCACCCAGCGTCCCGGCACCATGTAAGCGGGAAGCCGCGTTGCGAGGTAAGCCTGCAACGCCTCCGCGGAGAGCGGCTGCCGCGCCACGTAATAGGCGACCAACTCGGTTTCGCGATCCGCTGCCGGGTAGGCCTCCACCGCCGCCTCCGCCAGCGCCGGATGCGCCTTGAGGAGCTTTTCGATCTCTCCCGGCTCGACCCGGTTGCCGCGAATTTTCACCTGGCGGTCGTTGCGCCCCAGGAAGCACAGCAATCCCTCCGCCGTCCAGCGCCCCAAGTCACCGCTGCGGTAGAGGCGCTCGCCGAAATTGAAGGGATGGGCCACGAATTTCTCCCTGGTCTGCTCCTCGTTGTTCAGGTAACCCCGCGCCACGCCCACCCCGCCTATATACATCTCCCCCGCCACGCCGATGGGAACCGGGCGCATCGCCCGGTCGAGCAGGAACACGCTCATGTTGTCGATGGGTCGCCCGATGGGAATGTTCCCGACGGCGAGGTCCGGCGTGACGAATACCGCCGTGGTCACCACCGTGCATTCGGTGGGGCCGTAGTTGTTGGCGATCCGGATGTCCCCGCGCCCCACGTCATGGAGGACGTCCCCCCCGGAGATAATCTGGATTTTCCCGGCCAGGCGCCCCGCGTGTACCCGGCAAACCTCCTCGCAGAGGCTGGGCGGCAGAACACAATGGCTGATCGAGTGGGCAAGGAAAAAGCGCACCAGCAACTCGGTGTCGTGACGGGCCTCGGCGTCGAGAGGATACAAACAGGCGCCGCAAAGGAGGAAGGGAAGAATCTCCAGCACCGAGGCATCGAAAGCGGGGGAGGAAAAGAGCGCGCTGTGACTATCGGTATCCAGCGCGTAAAAGCGCCGATGCCAGGCCGCGAGGTTGACCGCGCCGCAATGTTCGACCATCACCCCCTTGGGTGTCCCGCTGGACCCCGAGGTATAGGTCACGTAAGCCAGGCTGTGCGGGGTGGCGACGGCGGGGAAGTCCTCCGCGCCCTCGCCAAGCTGCGCCTCGATGCTTTCCAGCATCAACAGCGGAATCCCCGGCGGAACCAGCGGTGCGCCCGCCCCGTCGCTCACCACCACCTTGGCACCGCAATCCGCGACGATGAAAGCGATGCGCTCGGCGGGCGTATCCGGGTCGATGGGCACGTAAGCGGCGCCGGCCTTGAGCGCCGCCATGAAGCTCAACACCAAGCCATCGGAGCGTCCCAGCAATACCGCCACCCGGTCGCCGTGCGCGACGCCGAACTGTTCCGCGCAGAGCCGCGCCAGGCGGTTGGCACGGCGATTGAGTTCCCCATAGGTCAGCGTCCGCCCTTTCCAGCGCAGCGCCGGATTGTCCGGGGTCGCCGCGGCCTGCGCGGAGAACAACTCGTCGAGGGTGCATTCGCGGGGGAAGTCCACGGCGGTGGCGTTGAAAGTCTCGACGACGAGCTTGCGTTCCTCGGGAGGCAGGACGTCGATCTCATCCACCACGACATCCGCATCGTGCAGGACGGCCCGCACCACTTGGCGGAAATGTGCGGCGATCCGCTCCACCTGGTCCCGCTGGTAAACCGTAGCGTTGAAAGGGAAAGAAACGCTGAGGCGCTCGCCGGGATTGACCACCACGCTGAAATCGTAATGGGTATGCTCGAAGCGCACCACCCGCTCGATTGTCACGCCGTACCCCCCCTCCTCCATGGCCGCGCCGAACTGCTGGTCGACCGGGAAATTCTCGAAGGCGAACAGATGATCGAGGCTCCTGCCGTTGCCCAACACCTCGCCGAGCGGCAGGTATTGGCGCTCCCCGCCCTCCAGCGCGGCCGCCTGCACCCTCCCCAGCAGGGCGGCAAAGGTTTCACCCGCTTCGAGAACGATGCGCACCGGGATGGTATTGATGAACAGCCCGACCATGGCATCCACGTTGCGCACCGCGGCGGGCCGGCCGGTCACCACTGCGCCGAACAGCACGTCGTCGGAATTGAGATAGCGCCCCAGCAAGATTCCCCAGATCGCCCGGCACAGCGTGCCGAGGGTCACCCTGCAGCGTGCCGCCAGCGCCTCCAGTCCCGCCGTCGCGGCAGGATCGAGGACGAATTCGACCTGGTCGCCGCAGTATTCGCCGGTTCCCCCGCCATCATGGACAAACGGCAGCGGCACGGAAACCGCCCCGTCGAGATGGGTGTGCCAATAAGTCAGCGACGCCGCCTTGTCCTGGGCCTCCACCCACTTGACGTACTCGGCAATGGGCACGGCGGGCGGCAGAACAAGCGGCGCCCCGCTGACCTTGGCGCGGTAGATTTCCATCAGTTCCTTGAGGAGGATGCCGCTGCTCCAGCCGTCCATGAGAATGTGGTGATGGGTACGGAGCACCTCGTGGCGTTCCGCCTCCAGGCGGATCACGGTCATCCGCGCCAGATGCCCGGCGCGCGGATCGAAAGGCCGTTGCCGGTCTTCCTCGCGCAGCCGCCCCAGGGTTGCCTCCTGCGCGGCGCCATCGAGTTCGCGCAAATCCACCTCGGAAAATTCCGCCTCCACCTGCTTCAACACCACCTGGCGAGGCCGTGCGGTTTTTTCGTAGACGAACGCCGTGCGCAGGATATCGTGGCGCGCCACCAGTTCGCCCCAACTCTCGCGAAAGCGCGCCACGTCGAAAGGCCCCGCCACCCGGTAGGAAAACTGCTCGACGTAGGCGGTTCCGCCCTCATCGAACAGGGCGTGGTAAAGCATCCCCTCCTGGAGCGGGGAAAGCGGGTAGATATCCTTGAGGTTTTCTTTTTTCATCATGACTATTCAGACTCAGGCAAAAAGCGGCGTAAGCCCCTCTCCCGCGCGCGGGAGAGGGGTTGGGGAGAGGGTAGTCGCACATCGGCAAAGCTTGTCGAAGCCCAAGCACCCTCTCCCCCAGCCCCTCTCCCACTCCTGTGGGAGAGGGGAGAAAATCTGCCGAGTCGTTGGCTTTTCCTCATGAGAACAATCCCTCCAGCTCGTCGAGGCTGATGTCCGAACTGGTGAGGTCGGCGGGGGTCAGCTCGGTGGTTTTTTGGTTGCGGCAATGCGCGCTGACCGCGAGGATTTCCTCCTCCATCAAGCGCAAAAACGCCTTCAGCGAGTCTTCGCCATAGCGGTGGCGGCTGCACGAGACGCTCAGTTCCAGTTCTTTTTCCAGGACCATGGCGCTAATGTCGATGTCCACGGAGCGCGGTGTTTCGGGGTTGACGCCTTCCCCGGTGGCGTCGGTGGTCACCGCGAACGCGCCGGTTTCGCTGCTGTTGCCGAACTGTCCGAGATAGTTGAAGCGGATTCGCGGCTGCGCGGCGAACGCCACGCCATTTTTCAGCCCAGGCGGGGTCAGGTATTTGAGGATGCCGTAGCCGAACCCCTTGTCGGGAACGTTGCGCAGCGCTTCCTTGAGGGTCTTCACTTGCTCGCCGATGCCCAGGTCGGGGAGTTCCAGCACCACCGGGTACAGCGAGGTGAACCAGCCTACCGTGCGGGTCACGTCCAACCCTTGCAGCACCGCCTCGCGGCCATGGCCTTCGAGGGCGATCAGGCTGCGCGCCACGCCTTTCCAGCGCTGCAAAGCGCGCGCCAGGGCGACCAGGAGAATTTCCTCGGTGCTGGTGCCGTAGGCCTGATTGACCGCCCCCAGCAGCGCCGTGGTTTCCTCCGTAGCGAGCAGCGTCGTGGCGCTGACCAGATCGCAGTGGCGGTTAAGCGGCGACTCATTCTCCACCGGGAAGGGCGGAATGTCGGCATTTTCGATCTTTTCCCAATACGCCAGTTGTTTCAGCAAGGCCGGGCTTTGGGCGTGGCGATGCAGCTCGCGTCCCCAGCGTTGCAGCGTATCGCTGGGCGGCGCCAGGCGGATCGGCTGGCCGGCCAGGATGTCCTGGCAGGCGGCGGCGAAATCCTCGATCACGATGCGCCACGACACCCCGTCGATAATCAGGTGATGGACCACGATGAGGAGGCGTTCGCCGTCGCCACATTGGAACAGCAGCGCCTTGGCGAGCGGGCCGCCGGCCAGATCGAAGCTGCGCTGCACGATAGCGGCGTGGCGGGCGATTTCGTCGCGCTCGGCGACGCAGCCGCGCAGGTCCACGCGCTCAAATGCCAGCACTTCGCCGTCCGGCGCGGCTTCCTGGCGCCATGTGCCGCTCTCGTCGCGCCGAAAGCGCAGGCGAAACGCCGGGTGATGCGCGCAGGCGGCCTGCAAGGCGCTTGGGGCGGCATCGCGAAAGCCGGCCCCGGCATGCAGCATGACGGCGTGGTTAAACCATTCGGGCGCGGCCACGGCTTCGCTAAGGAAGCGTTGCTGGATGGGCGTGAGCGGGACTTCGCCGCTGACGCTTTCCTGTTCGCGCGTTGCGGCCTGGGTGACGAACGGCGCCAGGTCGGCGATGGTCGGATAGTTGAACAAGTCCTTGATGTCGATTTTCAGGCCGGCGCGGTGCAGGCGCGAGAGGATCTGGATGGCCCGGATCGAGTCGCCGCCGAGGGCGAAATAGTCGTCGTCGATGCCGATGTTTTTCCCGCCGAACACGGCGCGCCACACTTCGACCAAGGCCGCTTCGGTGGCGTTGCGCGGTGGCGCGGCGGCTTTTTCGCTGCCCTCGGCGTCGGGCCGCTCTGCGAGTTCCATCAGGGCTTTGCGGTCTATTTTTCCCGACACCGTGGTCGGCAAGGCCTCGAAAAACAGGAACTGGGCGGGAATCATGTAATGCGGCAGCAGGCCGGCGAGATGCTCGCGCAAGGTGGCGGCGGCGATGGCCTGGTGTGCGGCGACGCAGGCCCGCAGGTAAACCCGTCCGCCCGCCTCGTTCACCGCGACCACCGCCACTTCGCGAAGCAGCGGATGCCTTTCGAGTTTTTCCTCGATTTCCCCGAGTTCGATGCGGTAGCCGGCGATTTTCACCTGATGGTCGTTGCGCCCCAGGAATTCGATGTTGCCGTCGGGCAGCCAGCGCGCCATGTCGCCGGTGCGGAACATCCGCTGGCCGGGCTGGAAGGGGTGGGTGACGAATTTTTCGCGGGTCAGCGTTTCATTGTTCAGGTAGCCGCGTGCCACCCCCGCTCCGGCGATGCACAGTTCGCCCGCCACGCCGAGCGGCGCCAGCCCCCCCCAGCGGTCGAGGATCAGCGCTTCGACGTTGCCCAGCGGCTTGCCGATGGAGACCACCGGCGCCGTCGTGCGGCACGCCTCGGCGGTGGTGTAGGCGGTGGCATTCACGCAAATCTCGGTGGGGCCGTACAGGTTGGACACCGTCACTTCCCCCGGCAACGCCAGCAAGGCATCGAGCAGGTGGCGCGGCAGCGGTTCGCCGCCGAAGATCATGTGGGTCAAGCCGTTTTTCAGCGCCGCCAATTCCCCCGCCTCGTGGAGCAGCGCCAGGAAATTGGGGATGCAGCCCGCCACGTCGATGCGGTTGGCGAGGCAGAATTCGCTGAACCGGCGGGTGTCGCGCTTGATCTCGTCGCCCATGATGAAGAGGTGATGACCGAGCAGCAGCGCGGAGAAAATCTGCTGCACCGAGCCGTCGAAAACGTGGGTGGTGATCAGCGCCACGTTGAGGCGGCGCGGGTAGCGCGAATACAGTTCGCGGTTCATCGCCGCGACCAGGTTCGCCACCGAACGCTGCTCTATCATCACGCCCTTGGGTTCGCCGGTGGAGCCGGAAGTGTAGATCACGTAAGCAAGATGTTCCGGGCGTGCGGCGGATGGCTGTAGATCGGCCACTGGCGCTGCTTCCCGGCCTATTGCCATCACATTCAAAGCCGCCAGGGGGGCGTGCCCGGCGGCCTGCTGCGCCGTGAAATCATCGCAGAGCAAGACCCGGCAGGCGCTGTCGGCGAGGATGTAGCGCTGCCGCTCTACCGGAAAGCCGCTCTCCATCGGGACGTAAGCGCCGCCGGCTTTCAACACCGCGAGGATGCCCACCACCACCCATTCGCTGCGCTCCAGCAGCAACCCGACCCGCTCGTCGGGACGGATCGCGAAATCCCCGCGCAGCCGCGCCGCCACGGCCTCGGCGCGGCGGTCGAGTTGGGCGTAGGTGAGACGACTCTCCCCGCAAGTGAGCGCCGGGGCGTCGGGTTGTTTGCGGACCTGCTCGGCGAACAGTTCGGCGAGGGTTTTGTCGCGGGGGAAATCCAGCGCCGTCGCGTTGAATTCACCGAGGATTTGCGCGCGTTCAGCCGGCGTGAGGATGTCGATCCGGTCCACCGGCGCGGCGCCGCCCAGCTCGGCGAATTGCCCGGCGGCGCGCAGCAAATGCCCGCCCAGGCGCTGCATCTGCGCCTCGGCATACAACGCCGGGTTGAAGCCGATCTTGATCTTCATCCCCGCGTCGGGAAGAAAACGGATGCCGAAATCGAAATGGGTTTCCTCGTGGGTTTCCATCGCGGTGACGCGAAATTGCGTGCCCGGCAGCAGCGCGCCTTCCTCGAAGAGGTCGTCGAGGGGATAGTTTTCCATGACGAACAGCGACCCCAGCAGGCGTTCGCGCAGCGGCGTTTCGGCCTGAATCCGCGCCAGCGGAAAAGTGTGGTGGCGCTCGCAGTGCAAAGCCTCCTCCTGCATGGCCGCCAGCAACTCGCCCACGCTCATGGCGTCGCGCAGGCGCACCCGCACCGGGATGGTGTTGATGAAGATCCCCGCCATGCTCTCGACGCCCGGCAAATCCTGCGGGCGGCCCGACACCACCGCGCCGAAAATCACGTCCGGGGTGTTGTTGTAGCGGCACAGCAATACCCCCCACAGCGCCTGTAGGACCGTATTGAGCGTCGCGCCGTGGGCCAGGCCGAGGCGCGCCAGGCGCTCGACCAGGGGCTGGGGCATTTCCAGATGGATGCCCTGCGGCGCGCCTTTTTCCACCTCGGCGCGGGGCGTTTGCGGCGCGCTGGCCGGCGCCTCGTAGCCCGCTACGTAGTCTTTCCAGAATGCCGCCGAGGCCGGCTCGTCGCGCGCTTGCAGCCAGCGGATGTAATCGCGGTAAGGACGGGCGTTCCCCGGTGGAGGCGGTTCCCCGCGCGCCAGGCTACCGTAGATGTCGAGCGACTCCTTGACCAGATTGCCCAGCGACCAGCCGTCCATGATGATGTGATGATGGGTCAGCACCACCTCGCAGCGTTGCGGGCCGAGCACCAGGATCCGCACCCGGATCAGGATCTCGCGATCCAGCGCAAAAGGCCGCTCGCGCTCGCGCTGCTTGAAGTCGCGGCGAAAAGCCGCCTGTTCGGCGCCGCCCAGATCGCCGATGTCCACCACCTCCGCGACCAGCCGGCGCTCTTCCAGCACCACCTGCAACGGCTCATCGACATTGCGATAAACGAACAGCGTGCGCAGGATGTCGTGGCGGCGGATCAGCTCGTTCCACGCCGCCTCGAACAGCGCAAAATCGAGATGCCCCTCGATTTGCCAGGAAATCTGCTGCACGTAGGCCTGGGTATTCTCGTCCTTGAGGAAGTGGAACAGCATCCCCGCCTGCATCGGCGAAAGAACGTAGAGATTCTTGACGTTGTTTTTGAGTTTTTTCACTTGCTCAGGGGTAATAGCGAAATCGATTTAAAACCTTGGCGGCGTTCCATGACGCAAGCCTCACACATAGCCCTTTTCAATCACGTAATCGAGAAGCTTTTTCCCCGGATAGACGATCTGGATCGGCGAATTTTCCACCACGCAATCCTCGAAATGCGTGCAGCCGAAGATAAAGGCTTCGGCGCCCAGGCCGGCGCTGACCCCCACCAGTTGGCCCAGCACCGCGTTGATGTGGGCGGCCCCGATTTCGACGCTTTCCACCAGGGGCATCATCGAGAAGCCGATGGTTTCGAGCTTGCCGTGCTCGCGGTCGAAGAACCGGCGGATATTGTGGAGGGTATGCTCGTGGATCGCGATCACCCCGACGCTCTTGAAATCGGCAACCAATTCCCGGTACGCGGTCTTGAGGTTGACGATCGGCACGCCGGCCCGTGCGGATAGCATCTCCCAGTCCATCGAAAACGACAGGGTGTTGCAAAACACCAGAAAGACTCTGGCGGACACCCCGGCGATCTTGGTGAAGACGTGCTCTTGCAGGGCGGGATGGTCCTGCGCCCGCAGCATGTACTCCTCAGGGGAATCGGTAATGGCGAGCGGCATTGCGGCGATTCCCCGCTGGGCCAGCATCTTGACGCCCATTTGCGCGTCGTAATGGTCGCCGCCTATCACATAGACCGTCATGGATACTCTCCCTGTAAAACTCCAAAATCCTGTAATACGGCAAGAACCTCGCGGCTCTTTTCGCCCGGTTTTCCGTCGCGGATCGCCAACCGGCTTTCCGCTTCCACCTCATCCCAGCGCATCACCGCGCTGATCCGTTCATCGAGCGCCACGGCATTTTCCACCAGCTTGATGAAGCTCCGATAATAACGTTCGAGTTCCTCGATGTCGCGCGGGGTGCCGATGTGGCGTATCTCCACGTAGCGCTTCGGTGCCGCTTCGATGGCCTTCACGATGTCCGCCGGGCTTTCCGCGTGCCTCTTGTCACCCGTCTCGAAAACCAGGCGGGCGTTCCAGAAAGGCAGCGACAGCCCGTAAAAATCCGCCAGGGTTGCCCGTACCGGCGCCGTCTCGATCTGCATTTCCGCCTGGCGCGGATCGGCTGAACCGGTCAGGCCGCGAATGCGCTGCGCCGTCACTTCCCCGAACATCGCCGCAGCGGCGCTGGGCGCTTCCGCGGCACTCCCGAAATAGGTCAGGTGGCCTTTCTTGTACTTGTCCGAGAGGATAAAAGCCGGCAGTTCCAGCAAGTTCTCGACGTAATCGGCGAGGCTGGCGATTTCGCGTTGCGGAATCCCGATGCGCGCCGCGCCGCCGGGGATCATCCCGCGCCACAGGTGGAGGCGCGGCGAATGTTCCGCGCCCCAGCGCTTGTTGCCTTCGAAAGCGCAGATGAAGGCCGGCGAGCTAAGGTACAACACCCGCAGCACCGGGGCAATCTCGTCCGGATAGAGGTCGATGGCCGGCTGAAACGCCATCGAATTCATCATCGACCAATGCTTCCATTGTTCCTTGCGCACGATGGCGTACAAGCCGCTGGTCGGCGTGCGCCGCCAATATTCCTCCTCTATCGGCTCGCCGAACTGGGAAGTCCAGTTCAGCGTCACGCCCGGCGCAATCGACTGAAAAAAATCCAGCAGGTCGCGCAGATTGCCGAGGGTTTCCTCCAGAGACGGATGGGGCAGCGTCACCAACTCCACCACCGCGCAGTTGTTGTCGAGAACAAACTGGCCTTTCGCACACATTGCCCCCAGGGGAAAGCCGGTGTAAGCCTCGTCGATGCGCGGACAGCCGCGCGCCACGGCCCTCTCCACGATGTCACGCCACTCGGCGGGAAGCAGCGGCACACCGTCCCGGGTCAGCAACAACTCCAGTTCCAGGCCCAGCAGTCGCGGCCTCATGAGGCGCTCTTGACCCCGACCGATGCGACACTCTCCGCCACGACCGCGACCCCGTGCAGCAGGTCTTCTTCCGCGATGGTCAGCGGGGGAAGGAATTTCAGCACGTTGTCCTTGGGGCCGCAGCGCTCGATTACCAGTTGACGGGCGAAAGCCTCGCCGGATACCGCCTTGCAGACCGCCTCGGCGGCGAATTCCAGCCCGTAAATCAGCCCTTTTCCCCGCACCCCGGTTATCAGCGCCGGGTTCCCCGCGCGAATGTCCTCCAGACGGTCGCGCAGCAGCAGGCCTTTTCTCCGCACCTCCTGCGCCAGCGCGGCGTTTTCCCAATAACTCAGCGCCTCGGTGGCGGCGACGAAAGCCAGGTTGTTGCCGCGGAAGGTGCCGGTATGCTCGCCCGGCTTCCACACGTCGTGTTCCGGCTTGAGCAGCACCAGCGCGATGGGCAGACCGATTCCCCCTATCGACTTGGAAAGGACGATCATGTCCGGGGCGATTCCCGCCTCCTCGAAGCTGAAGAAGCTGCCCGTCCGCCCGTTGCCGACCTGGATGTCGTCGACGATCAGGAGGATGTCGAATTCCTTGCACAGCGCCGCCATGTCGCGCAGCCACAACAGGCTCGCCACATTCACCCCGCCCTCGGCCTGGATGGTCTCCAGAATCACCGCCGCCGGCAAATCCACCCCGCTCCCCGAATCGCCGAGGAAGCGCCGCAGATAGGCCACCGTATCGACATCCCCGCCGAAATAGCCATCGAAAGGCAGGAAAGAAACGTTGTTGCGGTGTATGAACGCCTCGCTGCGGTAAAACGAATTCCCCGTCACTGCCAGCGCCCCCGAACTCAAACCGTGGTAACCGTTGGTAAAAGCGATCACGTTGGAACGCCTCTTTACCAGACGCGCCAGCTTCAGCGCCGCCTCCACCGCGTTCGCCCCGGTCGGCCCGGTGAACTGGACCTTGTAGTCCATGCCGCGCGGCTCCAGAACCACCGAACTGAAACGCTCCAGGAAGCGCTTCTTCGCCACCGTGGAGAGATCGAGGCTATGCAGGATGTTGTCGCCTTGCAAATACTCGATGACCGCCTGCTTGATGGCGGGATTGTTGTGACCGTAGTTCAGCGAACCGGCACCGCTCAGAAAATCCAGATAGCGGTTGCCCTGCTCATCGAACAAAAAGGAACCCTTCGCCCCGGAAAAAAGCACCGGAAACGAACGGCAATAAGAACGAACTTCCGACTCCCGACGCTGAAAGATATCCATATTCGGCTACCTGAAAACGGGAGGAAAAGGCCGAATGGCCTGACAAGCATCGCAACGATTTCCCAAAGCCATCATCCTGCTCCCCTTCCTCGAAATTATTGTTAAGCCTCGCTACGAAAAGGCACGTTCTGTAGCCGTGCTTGTAGGTGGGACTTTAGTCGCACCGTATCGGTCATTGCGCGGCTGAAGCCACGCCTACCCAGCATACCGGATGGATATTCCAAGTACGCCGGCAATTTATAAAACAGCTTCTAAAGCCAACTGTTGCAATAAAACAATGAAATCCAGCTTTGGCAAATTCCAACCCGGAACAACTTCATTGTTTGCTCAGGCTTCGAGGTTGTGCCAAGGAGCTTAGCTTACTTGGTCGCGAATCGCCGCAGCCATCCGTGAACACCCGGTTGCAAAAACGCCAGCAATTCGTCAATGCATGGTACGAACTGGGGAATAAAGCCACCCACCCTTTGCTTAGGGTTCCTTGGGTAGATAAAAATGCTGCTCAGTTTGTTCCAAGGCGCACCTGCTTTTCCCTACCCTGTAACACCGTGCGGATAATTACGCCCCCCGACGAGGTCTCCACTGAAGGGCACCAGTTTCCACAGCCTATCCCGAAATTTCCAGCTAATCGACGCAAGCACAGCACATGGTCCTAAAGTGCGAAGCGACTCGCCATAATCCCCCTGTATAGCCAGAAAAAGCCCCAGGAGTCCAGCAAATACAGCAGCAACGGCGCCCATGAGGACAACAATTCCAAAATACCATTTTTCTTTGGATGGTGCCGCGACCTGCCCGGACTCAACCGACTGGGAGTGAAGCACCGCCCAAAAAAAGAAAAAAAACAGAAATGCCCCAACAGCAGCCCCAACCTGCCGCATCTGTAGGGATGCAAGAATAAAAAATCCCCCAGAAAAAACGATCAGCAATCCGACGAAAATTGATGGTTTCCTCACTTTGTTCGCATTTCTTTGACTATTCATACCCCCCCCCTCTCGGCACGGCAAATCCATGGAGTCGAACTAGATTTTTATTCTTTAGAGCCACACCCGGATTATGCCGATAATCCTTCCGCTTGCCACCCTGTTACTTTTCACAGCTTGTTTAAATTTCAAAAACGTGATAGCTCGCAAAATCAAGCAACTCGCCATGCGGGCAAATCACCGCCTGCGGCAATGGAAACCATCAACTCCGGGCAAAGGCAAGTATATTCACGCGCATCTGCGGCTTACAGGCGCGGAAACAGTCTTACGAGAAATGTCGGCTGACGAGGCCGTGGCCGATGGTTTTGGCGAGGATGCGGTAATTTCCGGTTTCGTGCCGAACGCGACCTGCGACTATGGCGGGATGGATGCCCAGATTTTCCGCGAGGGCCACCACGTCCCTGGATAGGTGGCTGGTGCGGGCTGAAGATTTTTCCCAGGCGCTTTGCGGGATAAGGGCTTCGCCGGCCAAGGCATCCGCTTCGCGCTCCTGGCGATCATTTTCGTAGGGACTATCCAGATTGTCAGTAAAAAGCGGATGGGCTTCATCAAGGTGTCTGGCGACGTGGGCGAGTTCGTGCATCAGCACAAACCAGAAATTGTCCAGTCGATCATGGCGCAAAGTCAGAGCGACAATGGGGCGCCCTTCGTCAAGCATGGCCGCTCCATCGAGATAAGTACCCTTGAAGGGTGGCTCAATGACCAGGGCAATCCCTGCCATTCCAAGTTGTTCGCGAGCCAGTTTTGGGCCGTCTTCAAACGCCGAAAGACGGGCGAGGTCTTTCATCCATTTTTCCGTGACGACGCCTTTCTTGTACTTGCGAAGGGCGGGATGGGAGCGGGCATTTTGGGTTGCGCATAGTCGCCAGGCCAGCAGAGCATGGCCGTCCATTTCCCGCGTACCACGCTGGTGCAACGGGGCACGCAGGAATGCCGGGGCGGATTGTTTAGGCAAGAGGCCACACATGAAATTGACGACCAAATCTTCGGCATAATCCTTTAGCCGCTGGGCGTTCCCTTTGAATTCGCCAAAACATCCGCGAGCAAGCATTTCTTTCAGGGGAAACTTTGCATATTCCATTTCCGGTTCAGCGCCCAATATTGACCGGTCTTTCCCCGCGCCGCCGATAAGCACCTCTGCCGGGATGTCCAGCCCCTTATGCAGGCGGCGTATCATGGAAAGAGATAGCGGACGTTTGCCGGACAGCACTTCGGAAACCTTGGAGATAGAACCGATGTACGGTTCCAAATCCTTGCGCCCAAGCTGCATTTGATCCATGCGAAAGAGAATGACCTCCACGGGATCGGGCGCCACGGGGGGGACAATTTTATGTTCATAATCTTCAATTACCAGCGCCAGAAGTTCCAGCTCGTCTTCTTCCGTGCTTCCCTCGTTCGGGGCGAGTGCCATCAATGCGGAGAGGCGCATCATTGCTTGCTCGTAGTCGCTGCTGGATTTGATGACCTTGATATTCATTGTGCTTCTCCCGGCTTTTCTTAATGCGCTAAAACTGTTTTTTGCTGTATTGGGCGTGGGTGCCAACCCATTCGATTACGACTATCCCGCCTCGATACCGAACCTGAACCACCAACCGATAGGAATTTCCCTTGATATTGAAAATAACCCGATTGTCCGCCAGAAAATCGGCTGATTTATAACGCCGCTTTATGTCCTGCGGGGTTTGCCATACTTCCCGCCCAACCTCATCGCGCCACGCATCCAACTGCCCCCTGACATCAGCGTGGAGTCGCGTAAACTCTTCGAGAAAGGGCAAATTCAATATACGCACGTAGAGAAACCCTTCCCCATAAGCGGAATTTAATAGTATTTCCCATTATGGGAAATGTCAATGTAGACAACCTTCCCTGGCAAGATCGGGCAAGACAGCGGCACCCGACACCGGCGCGTCGGAGTTCGCTGTGCTCACCGCCAACCTGCCCGCCATCACGCCACCCCCGCGCAACGCTCGACAAACTCATCCAGCGCTTGTTGGTCGAAGCCGGTGTAGTCGATGTCGGCGAATATCGAACGTAAAGGCTCTCGCCCCTATCGTAAAACCAACGCGTGCTGCAAATATTGGCCGCCAGGATACATTCCGAAGTTATCCGTTGCGCTTAACTGCAAGCCGGATGGTTTTTCAGCCAGTCCTTAAGTGCCGCATCCACTCTTGTTTGCCAGCCTTTACCGCTAGCCCGGAATTGCGCCACGACATCATGCGACAGGCGTATCGTGATTCGTTCCTTGGGAACTGCCGCCACCGGCCTGCCCACTCGCCGTAACTGCTTAAACGCTGCATCAGGTAACTCGTAGGTATCAGGGTCAGCCGCAATGCCGGCATTGATAGCGGCATTTTCTGCTGGTGTCGGCAGGGTAAGAACCCGCCCCGATTTAGTCTTGATTTGCATAGTTCCTTACCTCTCTATCGTTTGCTTTCCGCAGGCTGATTATGCGGCGTTCACCATCTCGATCCGTGAATACCACACAGAAAAGCCGATCATGGACTGGTGCAAACCCGATCATCCGAACTTCGCCATAGTCAGCCCGATTATCGGGCTTGGCCAGTAACTCGTCCCACTCCAGCCTTGCCGCATCAGCCAGTGAAACGCCATGCTTGGCAATGTTGGCTACATCCTTGGTCTGATCGAATGTGACTTTCATTCAATTAGTGTATGCACATCAATAGCGGTAATCAAGGAATAATTGTGCATACACATAAAGGCGAGCTTCTCAGAAGAAGACCCGCCATCACGCCATCCCCGCGCAACTCTCGACAAACTCGTCCAGCGCCTGCTGGTCGAAGCCGGTGTAGTCGATGTCGGCGGGGGTCAGTTCGCGTTCTTCGCGGGTGGCGGCGTAATCGACGAGGAACATTAATTCGCTGCGGTAGAGGTCGAGCATTTGCGCGATGGATTCTTCGCGGAAATGCCGGGTGCTGTAACCAGCGGTGATTTCCAGGGTGTCGCCGAGGACCATGCCGACCATTTCGAGGAGGAAGGGCTGGGGGGCGGCGGGGTCGATGTTGGGGCTGGTGGCCTCCGTCGAGAGCGCGAATGTTCCCGTGCCGACTTCGGCGTCGAAGCGCCCGAGGTAGTTGAAGCTGATTTTCGGCGCGGCGCGGAATTCGTGGCCACCCAGGCGGTGCGGGTCGGTGACGTAGCGCAATATCCCGTAGCCGACGCCCTTGTCGGGGATGCGCCGCAGTTTTTCCTTGATGCGTTTGATCTGGCGGCCCGGCGCTTCGTCGGCGCCTGCGCCGAGCAGCAACGGGTATAGGCTGGTGAACCAGCCCACCGTGGCGCCGATGCCGATGTCTGCGACGGCCTGTTCCCTGCCGTGGCCTTCGAGCATCACCAGGGTTTGCGCCACGCCGCGCCATTTGCGCAGGCAGCGGGCGAAGGCGGCCAGCAGCAGGTCGTCGATGCCGGTGTTGTAGGCCTCGTGGGCCTCGGTCAGGAGCAGCGCGGTGATGGCCGGGCTAAGCCGCACGCTGCGGGTGGCGCAGTCGCCGTGGGTGCATGTCGGCCCCGCGAAGTCGAGGGGCAGTTCGGGAACGTCCGCCGCGTCGATAGTTTTCCAGTAATCGAGGTGTTTGAGCGCGGCGCCGTTGGCGTAATCCCGGACGGCTTCCGCCCATTCGCCGAAGGACGGCGGCGCGGGCGGCAGGGCCGGGGTTTGCCCGGCGGCGGCTTGGCGGTAGGCGGCGTCGAGGTCGTCGAAAAGGGCACGCCACGATACGGTATCGACCACCAGGTGATGGATGGCGATGAACAGCCGGTCGCCGTCGGGCAGGCGGTATAGCCCGGCCTGCACCGTCGCGCCTGCCGGGTCCACCCGGCGCTGCAACGCGGCGCTTCGATCCGCGAGGAATTGCTGCGGCGCCGCACCAGGCGGACATTCCGCTGTTTCGAAGCCGAGCGCGGGTGTGCCGTATTCCTGAACGTAGCACCCTTCCCGTTCGACAAAACGCAGGCGCAGCGCGTCGTGGCGCGCCACTACGGCTTGCAGCGCGGCGGCCAGGGCAGCCGCGTCGAGCCGTTGCGCGGCGCACAGCAGCACCGACTGGTTGAAATGGCGGCGGGTGTCGCCGTACACCGCGAAGAACCCGCGCTGCACGGCGGTCAGCGGGACGGTGCCGGTGAATTCGGTTTTTCGGGCGACGCTCGCTTTCACCTCGCGCAGGGTGGGCGCCAGTTCTTCGACGTTGGGATGGAGGAACAGGTTGCGGATTTCCAGCACCCAGTTTTCCCGGTGCAGGCGCGCGGCGATTTGCAGCGCCTTGATCGAATCGCCGCCGAGGAAGAAGAAGTTGTCGCGGATGCCTACCGCCTCGACGTTGAGGATGGCCCCGAACATCGCGCACAACAGGCGTTCCCGCTCGTTGCGCGGCGCTACGTGGCGCTCGCCGCGTGCCAGCGAGGCGCGCGGCGTGGCGCCGGCAACAAGCGCCTTGCGGTCGATCTTGCCGCTCTTGTTCACCGGCATGGCCGGCAGCACGTAGAACGCGGCGGGCACCATGTATTCCGGCATCCGCTCCTTGAGATAGGCGTGCAGGGCGGGAACGTCGAGTTCGCCTTTCAGGGTCAGATAGGCCGCCAGTTCCATCGCGCCTTGCGCGTTGGCCTGCGCCAGCACCGCCGCTTCCCTGACCAGCGGATGGGCGGCGAGATGCGCTTCGATTTCGCCCGGCTCGATGCGGTAGCCACGGATTTTCACTTGGTCGTCGTTGCGCCCGACGAAGGCGATGTTGCCGTCCGCCAGCCAGTGGCAGATATCCCCGCTGCGATACATGTGGCTATAAACGTCCGCGCCGTCCGCGAACGGGTTGGGCAGGCGCCGGCCGGCGGTCAAATCAGGGCGATTCACATAGCCCCGGAACAGGCCCGCGCCGGAGAGATACAGCTCGCCGTCCACGCCCAGCGGCACGGGGTTGCCCAGGCCGTCGAGGAGGTAGGCGCGACACCGTCCCAGAGGCCGCCCGATGGGTACGCTACCGCCCGGAGAGCCAATAGCAGAGCCATTCTCCACGGCATAGGCAGTGGTATCGACGCAGCATTCGGTGGGGCCGTAAACATTGGTCAGCGCAAAGCCGCAGTCCGCCACTTTTTGCGCGAGCTGGCGCGGTAGCGCCTCGCCGCCGATGATCAGCCGCGCCAGACCGGTTTGGCGGGTGTCGGCCAGTCCCGCCTCCATCATCACCGCCAGCAGGGTCGGCGTGCCGTCGCAGACCTCGATGGCGTTGTCGCGCAGGAAGGCGATCAGCCGCGCGCCGTCCTGTTTCCAGGTTTTATTCACCAGATGCAGGGCGTGGCCCTGCAACAGCGCGCCGAATATCTGCTGCACCGAGGCATCGAAAACAATCGACGCCAACAGCGCCACCCGCAACGGTTGGTTGACGCCGCGATACACCGTGTCGGCCAGTCCTTCCACCAGGTTGAGGACGGAATGGTGCTCGATCATCACGCCCTTCGGCTCGCCGGTGGAACCGGAGGTGTAGATCAGATAGGCGAGCTGGTCCGGGGCGATGACTTCATTCAGATTGGCATCAGGGTGGCGGGCGAGCGCCGGATTCTCCGCATCGACGAGGATCACGCCGCCCGCGCCGATCCGGGCGAACCGCTCGCGGTAAACCGGTTGCGTCACCACCTGGGCCACCGCCGCGTCGCGCAGCAAAAAGGCGATGCGCTCGTCGGGATAATCCGGCTCCAGCGGCAGATAACAGCCGCCCGCTTTGAGGATGGCCAACATCGCCACAATCATCTGCGGCGCGTTGTCGAGGCACAGCGCCACCACCGATTCCCGCGCCACGCCTTGTTCCTGGAGGTGGCGCGCCAGCCGGTTGGCGCGGGCGTTCAATTCCCGGTAGGAAAGAACCGCGCCGTCGTGCGCCACCGCCACGCCATCGCCGCGCCGGGCAACTTGCGCTTCGAAAGCCGCGACGATATTGCCGGTGATTGCCAACGGTTGGTAAGCCCGAATCGGCTGGGAAAACCCTTCCAGAATAGTGTGCCGTTCCGCCGGGGAAAGCAGCGAGCACGCCGCGATGCCGGCATCCGGCTGGTCCACCAGCGCTTCCAGCAAGATCGTGAAATGCCCCGCCATGCGCTGGATCCGCTCGCGCTCGAAGAGGTCGCCGTTGAACTCCAGCTCGCAGGCCACGCCCGCCTCGCCCTCTTCCATCAACAGGCTCAAGTCGAACTTGGAAGTCGCCCGCTCCAGCGGGATGGTCTCGACGCTCAGCCCGGCCAAGTCGGATTGGCCCACCGGCATGTTCTGCAACACGCACATCACCTGCACCAGCGGCGCGTGGCTCATGTTGCGTTCCGGCTGCACCAGTTCCACCAGTTTTTCGAACGGCACATCCTGATGACTGAAGGCATCCAGCGCGGTACGCGCGGTGCGGCGCAGCACCTCGCGGAACGACGGCGCGCCGGAAAGATCAACGCGCAGCGGCAGGGTATTGATGAAAAATCCGATCAGCGCCTCCTGCTCCTGGCGGGTGCGCCCGGCGGTGTGGGTGCCGGTGACGATATCGTCGCGCCCGGTATAGCGCTGGATCAAAGCGTTGAAAGCCGCGCACAGGCCCATGAAGAGGCTGGCGTTTTCCTGCTTGCACAGCGCGTCCAGGCGGCGTTTCAGCTCGCCATTGATCGAGAAGAACTCCACGCCCCCCCGATAGCTCTGGGTCGGCGGACGGGGCCGGTCGGCGGGCAGTTCCAGCAATTGCGGCACGCCCGCCAACTGGTCTTTCCAGTAAGCCAGTTGGCGCGCCATCCCGCCCTCGTCGAACCAGCGCCGTTGCCACACCGCGAAATCGGCGTACTGGACGGCCAGTTCGGGCAAGTCGGGAGCGCTCCCGGCGGCAAAGGCACGGTACGCCGCCGTCAGCTCGCCGATGAAAATCGCCATCGACCAGCCGTCGCCGACAATGTGGTGGATCACCAGCGTCAGCACGTGTTCTTCGGCGGACAGGCGCACCAGGCTGAGGCGCAGCAGCGGCCCAGTTTCCAGGTCGAAGCAATGCCCGGTTTCGGCGGCGACATGGCTTGCCACCCCGGCTTCCTGCGCGGCTTTGTCGAGGATAGACAGGTCGAGCAGCGGCACCGGTATCCACAGCGACGGCGCAATCACCTGTTCCGCTTCATCGCCGCGCACCGCGAAACGGGTGCGCAGGATTTCATGGCGGCGCACCACCTCATTGAGGCTACGCTCCAGCAACCCGGCATCCAGCTTGCCGACAATACGCCGGCACGCCGGGATATTGTAGGCAGCGCTACGCCCCTCCATCCTGTAAAGGAACCACAGGCGCTGCTGGGCGAAAGACAGCGGCAACGCGGCGTCGCGCGGCGCTGTAACGAGCGAGGTATCGGCGCGTTGCCGGTCGCCTTTCATCTCCTCAAGGAAACGGCGGATGTCGTCCTTGGCGGCCTTCATCTCCTCGCGCAATATATCGTCCAGCGCGCCTTTGGGAGCCTTGAAACGCAGCTCGCCGGTCTCCTCGTCGAGCCACAGGGAGACGTTAAGCCGCTTCAGGCGCAGGAACAGGTTTTCGATTTTGTTCATCCTAACCTCGGTCGTGCGGGCCTCCGAGACCAGTCCGCCCGGAGCGCTAGCGTAAGCTTGATTCCGCCCTGTACCGTAGCGCGAAGGGCCGGCGTCTTCAGGCAGCCAACGGGACAGCGTCCAGGCCCACATCCACGGCCTGGGTCAGGGCGTCGTGAGCCAGGGCGGCGAGGGTGACCGGGTTGTCCTGGCCGTCCAGATGGCGGCGCAGGGTTTCCTTGAGGTACTTGTCCCAGCCGTTGTCCCAGTGGGTGGGCTCACGGCACCACGCGGCAAGCCCGGCCTGCACGGCGTCGCTCGTTTCCCCGCGCGCCAGTTGGACCAGATGGGTCAGGTGCCGGCCCTCCGGGAAGCGCTGGAGCAAATCGTGCCAGTGGTCGGTGGACACGTCGTCCGGGGCAAGCGCCAGGCGCACCGCTAGCGAGCCCGCAAAGCGGCCCGTCCGCCCGATCATATCGCTGCGGTACTCGGACGACGCCAGACCTTTCACCACCTGGGCATAGGCGTCGGCGGGGTCAGCCAGGGCTTCGTCCACCAGCCGCAGCGCATCGGCGCGGCGCTCTGTGCCGAGCCGGAACAGCAGATCGGCTTGTGCGACCCGTTCGATCTTCGCCAACCGGGGGAAACCGGCCTGTTCCGCCGCCAGCGCCTGCCCGGCGCTCTCCGCGTCCCAGGCAACGCTCGGGGTCGCAACGCCGCGTTGCCGCGCCTCGCGCAGGTGCTCCCTGGACTCTTCCTGGCCGGACGGGCCGGCGGCGATGAGGCGTTGGAGTGTCTTGGCCCGTTGGTCCATGCTGTAAGCGCGGCGATATTGTTCCAGAACGTCGGCGGCCTCCTCGCCTCGTCCTTCGGCAACCAGCAGGCAGCCGAGAGTGTAGAGAGCAATTGCAGTAGCGGTGCGGGCAAGGAAGTCGCGCAGCAGGGACAGGGCATCGTCAGCTTGGCCGCACAACCACAGCACCCGTGCCAGCTCGACGTAGGTGGGGCCATCATCGGAATCAAGGGCGGTGGCCTTGCGCAGCAGCGTCTCCGCCTCGGCCAAGCCGCCGCGCCCGACCCAGGCCAGCGCCAAGTCGGTGCATAGAACACCATTGGACGGAACGCGGCGCAACGCCTCCCACAACACCGCCTCTGCAAGGTCGGGGCGGCCCAGGCGGTCGAGGGCGGTGGCGCGGGTGCTCCAGGCGTGCCCATCGGAGGGCGCCCAGAGCAGAGCGCGGCGGGTCAGGGTAAGGGCGTGGCCCGGAGCCTGATCCAGAATGATCTTGGCGATATTGGTGCAACTGGTGACCAGGTTGTAGCTTTCGCCGGTGGCGTCGGCGTAGCGTTCCACCTGGTTGAGCAAGGTCTCCATTTTCGCCCAGAGCGGCGGTGTCAGTCCCTGAGCGCGGCATTCCCGATCCATTTCCTCGATGGTGCCCTTGATGTCTTTGGGCAACTGCGGCGTCCGGCGCGCTTGTCCGGTTTTGGCTTGCAGTGCCGTATCGGCTTCGCGTAGCCAGCTGGCGAAGGGGTGGGCGCCGATGCGGGGGTCGTCCAGAACCGCTTCCCATTGCCCGCGCCAAAAGCCCGGCTGGCGGGGGAAAGCGGCCTTGAGGGCGCGCCACTCCCGCACCATGTCGCTCCTGGCGCTGTCGTCCTGCGGCAACCGGGCGCCCCAGCGGGCCAGCCCGACGATGAGGTCATGGGAGGGTGGCGGCGTGCCGGGCGTCCGGGCGAGGCCCAGCAGGGCGGCGTCGAGGCGGTGGCGTAGGCGGGGGGCGGCAGCCTCCTCGCAGATGCGCAGCCACAGGAAGCGGTATTCGCTGCCTTGCTGGACGTGGGCGGCGGCGGTGAGCAGCGCGCGCCCCAGGTCGAACGTGGCGTCGAGACTGAAGCCGTCCGCCCAGCGCAGCAGGTCGAACATTTCGGCGCGTATCCAGGCGCAGCTTTGCGGAAGGTTCATCCGCCAAGCGGCCCGGAAAGCCTCGCCGGTCTCGCGTATAAAGCGTTCCACGCCCCCCGGTCGACCGAGCAGGCCGTCGGCTTCTTGGCGTCGTGTCTGAAGCCAGGCCAGCAAGGCATGGTCGAACAATCCCCATTCTGCGGCCTCCGCCGGCAGGTCGCCCAGCAGTGCCAGCAACGCTTCGCTGGGGCTGGCCCGTTGCAGGCCGGGCAGGTGGGCGACGCCGCGCAGCAGGCTGTCCGTCGCCCGCTCCGGTTCGGTAGCGAGGCGATCCAGCCAGGGATGGCGGGGCGGGGTAATGTCCGGGATGGCGTTCATAGGATTCCGAAATCGTCGCGGTTGCTGAGTAGTTGCAGGCAGGCGAGGTGGTCGCCGCGCAACTTTGCCAAACGCTGTGGCGAGGTGTCCGCCCGCGCGGTGATGGCGCCTACTTTCCAGATGTGCTTGGGGGAGTAGTCCATCCTCAAGTGTAGTACCTCGGAGGCGAGCCGGTCGCAATCGCCGGCGCCAGCCAGGTTCAAAGTCCGCCCGTAATTCTGTTGCCGCAGCGAGGGATGGAAGATTTCGTAAGGCTCGGCATCCAGCACCGTGGGCACGGCGAGCGGGTAGTTTGCGGCGAGATTGCGGGCATGAGCCGCGACCTCCCCCACCGTGTAGCGCATCAGCACCACCGGGTAGGGGCCGAAAGCTTTAGTAGGCGGCAGGTGCGCCAAGCCGAGGCGGTCACGCAAGCGCAGCGGCCAATCGGGGCCGTCGATATCCTCCGCCAGCTCCTGGGCGAAGGCGGCGAAACGCGGACGGACGGCATTCGGATTTTGGTTGAGCGAACGGCATACCTCCTGGAGAAGTGCCTTGGCTTCGCCTGCGTTGATATTCGGATCGGGGCGCTGGTTGTTGTAGACGGCCAGGCTGTTTTCCAAATCCGCCAGCGAGCCAACCTTGGTATCTCCCAGGGCATAATCCAGCGATTCGACACGGATCAGTTCCTGCCCTGCGCCGAGTTCGGACGTTACCGCCGCCGGGAGGGCGGCATCCGCATTCACCGAAAGAAAAGTTTCGGGCAGTTCGGTGTAAACGAGACCTTGCAGGTAGTCCTGGTGGCTTTCCAGCCAAGCATCATAGGTGGCGCTGGCTGGCCCATGCTGGGTTTCATAGTGCGTCTGCCGCTCTCGGCTTACCCGCTCTTCCATGCGAAAATTCTCCGCCCGCGCCCGCAGCACGACGTCGCCAGATCGGAGCATATCGTTGAGCAGGGCATTGAGTGCGGAATGGGATGGGGACACTTAACTCTCACATTTTGAATGTGTTTGGTGCCGGATTATGCCACATAAACATTCCGGCCATCGCCCAAATCGACAACCCGCATGTGCCAATTTCCTACTCGTATCCCGCTCACAGCGTCCCCTCCTCTTCGTCCTCACCGGTTTCTAGCAGCGGCGTGCGCGACGCCCAGCGCATCGCTTCGACCCGTTCGGCCAGGGCTTCCACGGTGGGGCGCTCGAAGAAGGTATTGACGTTCATCTCGATTTCCAGCGCTTCGCGCAGGCGCGACACCACTTTCACGGCGATCAGCGAGTCGCCGCCCAAGTCGTAAAAACTGTCGCGGATGCCCACCTGGCGGATGCCCAGGACTTCTTCCCAGATTTTGGCGATGGCGGTCTGGGTGTCGTTTTCCGGGGCGAGGTAGGAAGTCGCCATGGCCGGACGGGCGTGCATGGCTTCGGCGCTGGCCGAGACGCTGCGGGTTGCGGCGAGGGAAAAGCCGTCGGCGCCGGCAATTTTTTCGTTGAAATCGCAAATCGAGATCACCACCTGGGCGGGCAGCGGGTCTTCTGCGAGGATGCGGCGGAACGCTTCGCGGCCTTCCTGCGCCGACATTCCGCCCTCCGGCGCCGCGCCGGTGCGGCGTTTCATCATCTGCTCATAGGCGCGCGCCATCCCTACGCTGCGCCAGCGCTCCCAGTTGACGGCGATCACCGGGGTGCCGGTCTGGCGCGCCTTGAGGTTGGCGTAGGCATCGACGAAGGAGTTGGAGGCGCAATATTCCACGTCGCCCAGCCCCACGTCGAACGCGCTGTGCGACGACGAGAGCAGGATGAAATCGAGGTTCTTCCCGGCGAGCAATTCGTCCATCAGCAGGGTGCCGTGGATTTTCGGGAGGAATTCGTTGCGCTCGGGGTTTTTCGCCTTGGTCAGGATCGGCCCGCGATTCTCGGCGGCGGCGGTTTGCAGGAAGCCGTGCAACGGGCCGAAGCGTTCCTCAGTGAGGGCGATGGCCATCTGCATGGCGGCACGGTCGGCAACGTCGGCGGCGATCGCCAGGGTTTGCGCGCCGAGGCGTTCCAGCTCCAAAATGCTGCGGATTTTTTCCGCGATCTTGCCGGCACCCGACTGCTCGCCGGGCAGTTCGGCGATAATCAGTCCGCTGTCGGCGCTGGCGCGTCTCAATGGGTCGGCGGGATAAGCCTGCGCGCGGAAGCCCTCGCGGCGCAGCAGCCTTTCCCAGGTATCGAGGGTGAGCAGCGGCGAATCCTGGCGCAGGTCTTCGTCCGCGAAATACCACCAGCCTTCCAGCAGGCCGAGAGGCAGATTCATCCAGCGCTGGGTGACGGCGGATTCGACGAACATCAGCATCCCGCCGGGCGCCAGGAGCTTTTTCACCTGGCCCAGGGTTTCCGTCATGTCGCGGGTGGCATGCACGGCATCGAGTTCCACCACGATATCGTAGCTGCCCGGTTCATAGCCCTGCGCGGCGGGGTCTTTGGCGATATCCAGCAGGCCGAATTTCATGAAATCGTGGCCGTCGGCCTGGGCCTGGCGCTCGGCGTCGAGCACGAAGGATTTGCCGATGTCGGTGAAGGTGTATTCGACGTTCTTGCCCTTCAGCGCGGGCAGCAGGACTTTGGTGAAAATGCCCGAGCCGGCGCCGATTTCCAGGATGCGCAACTTGCGGCCCGGATCGCGGGCGATCAGGTCGAGGATGATGTCGCGCGCCAGGGCGGTGTAGAGCCGGTGGCGGGTGTGCTCGGGGATTTCCTTGGTGCTTGCTTCCCACAGGCTGCCGCCGCCTTCCGGGAACAGCACCCCGACCGCCTCGATCTCGCCGCTGAGCGCCTGGGGGTAGTGCTTCATGCAGTGTTCGAACACCGCGAACATCGGCTTGAAGGCCGGATATTCGGCCTCCATTTTCTGCCGCAGGCCGGCAGGGTCGGCCATTTCCTGCGGGGCTTTCAGCATGGTCACGCTGTCTCCGTCGAGGGCGACGATCTCGTCTTGCCCCAGCACCTTGAGGAAGTAGTTGAAGAACTTCCAGAACTTGGGAAGGATGCCAAGGTGCTCGCGTAGTTCCAGGCGCGTGTAACGGCGTCCCGGCGACATGTCCAGGCCGCTGTCGCGGAAATAGTGGTACAGGTAGAGCGCGCACAGTTCATCGGCCTGACGGGCGAAACCGGTGTAGGTTTCGATGCCCTTGATGCCCAGTTCGGCGTCGATGTCCGCCTCCAGGTGCGCCACAGCTATGCCCGCCAGACTGGTGAGTTGCTCGGATTCCGTCTCGGTCGCCGCAGCCGCCAAATAAGCTTGCCACTCGTCGCGCGCCGGCAGCGCGGTCGCCCCCACCAGCGCCAGCCTGGCGCGGCACGACTGGGCCAGTTCCCGCGCCAGTTCCAGGCCGATGCCGCCCAGCCCCCCGGCAATCAGGTACACCCCTTCCTCGCGCAGACGGGCCGGGCGATTTCCCTCGCCCACCATGCGCTTAGGCTCGAAATGTTGCGCCCAGCGGTGCGCCCCGCGCAGGGCGACCACCCGCTGGTTCTTGGCGCTATGCTCGGTGCAGCGGATTTCCGCCCATACCCGGTCCGCCAGTTCTGCGGAAATGCGCCCTTCCGGCAACGGGAATTCGATGCCCTTGCAGTGGATATGCGGGTGTTCCAGGGGAATCACCCGCAGCGGCCCCAGGATCGTGGCTTTTTCGGGGGACAGGTTTTCCTCGCCGGTCACGTCGCAGAGGTTGTTGGTGACCGCCGCCAGCGTCACGCCGCCCGCCGCCAGGGCGCTATGCGACTCCAGCGCCTGCACCAGGTACACCAAGCTGTAGAAGCCTTTTTCCAGAACCGCATCCGCCCGTTCGACGGCATTGCCCGGCTCAGTCCCCAGCGTCCACAGGTGAATGACCACGGCGGGAAACAGCGCCGCTGGCGCCAGTTCGGCGATCAGGGATTCGTAGCCTTCGCGGTTGCCGGGTTCGAGCAAATACTGTTTCGCGGCTACGCGCTGAAATCCCGCGCCTTGGCGCACTACCACCACATCGCGGCCTTCGAGACGCGACAGGAGTTGTTCGCCCAGGCCGCATTCGTCGCTGAACAGCAGCACCGGGCCTGCCGGGAGGGTCATCTCGGCGCCGGTCAGGGCCGGCAGACGGCGCCACGAGGGCACGTAGAACCACTCCTGCGGATCGGCCTTGCGCGCCGTAGCGGTCGGCGCCACCGCTAACGAGGAAGGCTCGATCCAATAGCGCTGGTGCTCGAACGGGTAGGTGGGCAGCGCCATCCGCCGCCGGCCCGGCCCCTGCAATGCGGCCCAATCGACCCTCGCCCCGGCGCTCCACAGCTTGCCGAGGGATTGCAGGATGAATTCGCCGTCCGCTTCCTCGCCTTGCGGATGGCGCAGCGACGGGAACGCCGCTTTGCCGCCCGCTGCGGCGAGCGCGGCGAAGGTACACAAGGTCCGCCCCGGCCCGACTTCCAGCAATAGCCGGCCCGGACGCTCGCGCGCGACGGCCAGTCCGGCGGCGAAGCGCACGCAATGGCGCAGGTGGCGCGCCCAATAGGCCGGGTCAGTGGCTTCCTGGGCGGTGATGCGTTTGCCGGTGAGGTTGGAAACGAAGGACCGTTGCGGCGCGTGGAGGGAGATTTTTTCCAGCTCGCGGGTGAATTCGCCGAGCATCCCTTCCATCGCCGGGGAATGAAAGGCGTGCGAGGTATGCAGGGGCCGGCATTCCACGCCGCGCTGCTCCAGGCGTTCGCGGTAGCGCCCCAACGCTGCCGCATCGCCTGCCACCACGCAGCGCGCCGGAGCGTTGACGGCGGCCAGCGCCACGCCGTCTTCCAGCGACGCCAGGACTTCCGCTTCGGTCAGCGGCACCGCGAGCATGGCGCCGGGCGGCATCGCCTGCATCAAGGCGCCGCGCCGCGCGACGAGGGTCAGTGCATCTTCCAGCGAGAACACCCCGGCCAGGCAGGCCGCAACGTATTCGCCGATGCTGTGGCCGATCATCTCGACGGGTTGCACTCCCCACGACATCCACAATTCCGCCAGCGCGTATTCGACGACGAACAGCAGCGGCTGGGCCAGGTCGGTGCGGGCAATGTCGCTCTCCGCCGTGCTTCCCGCCACCAGGAATTCGCGGATGTCGCGATTGAGCAGCGGCTTGAGGTGTGCGGCGCAACGGTCCACCACGTTGCGGAACAGCGGCTCGTCCCGGTACAGCCCCGCGCCCATGCCCGGATACTGGCTGCCCTGGCCGGGGAACATGAACACCACACCGGCCTCAGGGTGGCTGCGCGAGGACTCGGCGCTCTCCAGCAATGCCGCTGCCGAATGAGCGTCACGCGCCACCACGCCACGCCGGAAATCGAACGCCTTGCGCCCCTGCGCCAGAGTGAAAGCCACGTCGCCCAACGGGGCATCGGGATGCTCGCGCAAGAATGCCGCCAGATTGCGGCCGGCCTGCGCCAGCGCGCTTTCGGTCTTGGCGGAGAGCACCAGCAATTGCGCGCCGCGTGCCGCTGGCCGCGTTGCGGGAGCGGCAGGCGCTTCTTCGAGAATCAAATGGGCATTGGTTCCGCCGATGCCGAAAGAGCTTACCCCGGCACGGCGCGGGGTGTTGCCCGCCGGCCAATCGGTCAGCGCGGCATTGACCAGAAACGGGCTGGTGGCGAAGTCGATTTCCGGGTTCGGCGCACTGAAATGCAGGCTGGGGGGAATCTGGCGGTGTTTCAGCGCCAACGCGGTTTTGATCAGGCCGGCAATGCCCGCCGCCACGTCGAGATGGCCGAGGTTGGTTTTCGCCGAGCCGATCCGGCAAAACTGCTTCTTTTGGGTCTTGCCGCGAAACGCCTGGGTGAGCGCGGCGATTTCGATGGGGTCGCCGAGCTTGGTGCCGGTGCCGTGGGCTTCGATGTAGCCGATGGATTCGGGATGCACGCCGGCCAGTGCCTGCGCTTCGGCGATGACTTCCGCCTGCCCGGTCACGCTCGGCGAGGTGTAGCCCGCCTTGAACGAGCCGTCGTTATTGACCGCCGTACCCTTGATGACGGCCAGGATCGCGTCGCCGTCGGCCAGCGCGTCTTCCAGGCGTTTCAGCACCACGATGCCGGCGCCGCTGCCGCCCACCAGCCCGCCGGAGTGGGCGTCGAAAGCCCGGCAATGCCCGTCGGGGGACTGGGTGCCGCCTTCCTCGTAAAGATAGCCGACGCGATGCGGCACCTGGATCGCCGCGCCGCCCGCCAAGGCCGTGTCGGTCTGGTAGGAAAGCAGGCTCTGGCAGGCCAGATGCACCGCCACCAGCGAGGTGGAACAGGCGGTGGAAACCGCGATGCTGGGGCCGGTCAGGTTGAGCTTGTAGGAAGCGCGAGTCGGCATGAAATCCTTGTCGCTCGACACCAGCAGCAGGTAATCGCCCTTGGCCCGCACCGCCTCGGGATTGGTCGTCAGGCAGTGGAGCAGGTAGCTGTTCAGCCCGGAACCGGCGAATACCCCGACCCGCCCGTCGTACTGCTCGGGATCGTAGCCCGCATCCTCCAGCGCCGCCCACGCCCCTTCCAGGAAAATCCGGTGCTGCGGGTCGATGATCTCGGCCTCGGAGGGCGACAACCCGAAGAAGGCCGCATCGAACCCGGCAACATCCGCCAGCACGCCCTGTGCTTTCACGTAATTCGGGTTCGCCAGCAGTTCCGGGGACACCCCGGCGGCGAGCAATTCCGCGTCGCTGAAAGTGCTGATGGATTCCACGCCCCCGGCGAGGTTGCGCCAGAACGCCTCGGCATTATCGGCACCGGGAAAACGGCAAAAAGTCCCGATGATGGCGATTGACTCGGAATGATCCTGAAGATCGGTTTCGTGCGTGCTCATACCTTCCCCTGTTTGAGCCCCAATGGTGGCAACACCCGCCAATTATCCCGAATGAATTCGAGTTGTTATCGTTATTTAGTCGCCAGGCGAGCTTGAAATTGATGACATTGTAAGAGCACCTGCGGTGTTTTGGGGCATGTTACTCACCCAAGTCTGGCTGCGGCGGCAGCGACATGACCCGCCAAAGCCGCTACAAATCCACCGAGGCCAGTCATCGCCGACATTTCGGAATACTCGCCGGATTCGACGGCGCCACGCGGCGAGGCGATGAGCGCTGTGGTGGTATAAAGCTGCTCCTTGACCAGTTTCTGGCAGAGCAAGTCGTAGCGGACAAGGTAGGACGCCCCCTTGAACTCGCTAAAAACCGCAAAGTGCGGCGACGCATCCCTGACCGCGCAACGGGATTTCGGGGCGTCCTCAACCATCATCAGCCAGCCCACGAAAGGGCGCGACTGCTTGCCGAAGGCCTCCTCGCGGTAGGCCGTCCACAGGTCGTGGGCGGTGCCGATGGCTTCCTCGGTACGATTGTTGAAGTTGTTGCCGAAGGAGCCGACCTGGCTTTTCAGTTCGATGGCCGCGATCAACTCGCCCTTATGGATGACCAGAATATCCCACAGCTTGGTCGGACGGAAGTATCCGGGCAACGTCAGCATCGCCCGCTTTCGATGTATCTCCGCATCGGCAAGCCCATTGGCCCGCACCACATCGAGCAGCAGCGCGAGGAACCCGTCCATATTCTTGCCGGCGGTAACCCCGGCGCGCTCGCCCTGATCGGCTTTCCCGGATTCAAGCTGTTTTTGCCGGGCCGCCTCGCGGTTGCCCCAGAAAGCTTTTACGGCCTCGCGGGCCTTGTTTTCGTAATCGACGAGATCGAGGGCCATGCCATTACTCCCCATTACCGCCCAGGGCGGATCGTTCTTCCGCGCTGAGCGCGAACAGTTTGAATACCGCGCGGTCACAGGCCCGAAAATCCCGTTGAATTGCAGCTTCCGCCAGTTCCGCCCGCAAGTCCGGCGCAACCGCCGCCCATTGCGGGATGCGGATGCGGCGCAGATATTGCGCCTGAAAGCGCAGATACCCGCCGCGCATTTTGGTCGAATAGGTCGCCATGAACAGGCGCGTGACCGACGACAGCAGCACCGCCTGCAACGCCCTCAAATCCCATTCGTCGGAGGTGACGTAATAGAGATTGTGGTGCGGATACAGCCCGCCGTCCTCATAGACGACATGCGCCTCGCCCTTGATGTCGGGGATCAGCAGCTTGGGGCGCGCCGCCAGCGCTGGCGTAATGCGGTCGATGGTGCGATACCAGTTGTCCGGGTTTTTTTGCGCGCAATGGCGGGCCGCGATCACCGCCCGCCGCGCCTCCAGATAGCGGCACAGGCGCGGATATTCGCGCAGATCGACCAAGCCACCGCCATCGGCGAACGGATTGATGACGCCCAGCCCGCGCCATTGCACCTCGCCGGACAGAATGTCCCTGGTTGTCGCCAACGCCAGTTTGCGATCCGGCTCCACATCGAGTGCGTCGAGGTCGCCGATAAACGCCCTGTCCGCACCTGTCGCCACGCCGATGCCCACCTTGCAGCCCACGGCTTCCAGGCTGGGAAAGTGTTTTTCCAGGCGACGTATCAGCGCCATCTGGTCGGAAGATTCGAGCAGCCACGGCTCCGCGCCATTCGCCACCCGCGCCACCTCGCGTACCGGCCCGGCTTCTTGCGGCAAATGCTTCACCCGCAGCGCATCGGCCAACATCGCCAGCGTCACCCGGTCGATGGCGGGCCGATGGGCAATCCGCGTCGCGCCCGTCGCTTCCCGGCTGATGACGGTGATGGCTGGATAGGCGATCACCTCGGAATGAAATGCCGGCGTGTCCACCATGTCGACGTAGATTTTCAGGTGGAAACCATCCGCCACGAGGCGGCGCAACGGCCCACCATAGCGGTTCTTCATCCAGCGATCCGCGCAGATAAAGCCCAGATGACCGCTCGCCGCCAACAACGACAGCGAGTGCTCGATGAAGGGTATGTAAATGTCGGCCCGGTCGTACAGGGTCTGGTAGCGGGCCCGATACTCGGCCAGCAACGCCGCCGGAATCAGCTCCTGGCGAACATAGGGCGGATTCCCCACAACAAAGTCGAACTGCCCGTCGAGCGGCACCAGCAGAAAATCCCCCGCCACCAGCCAGCGCTCGACCAAGGCCAGCGCGTCCTGAGTCGAGATGCCTTCAAGTTTGAGACGCTCGATCACCTCCACACGGGTCGCGAAAAAAGTCTCGTGATGCAACTCCACCGCACAAATCGCATCACTCAATGCATCAACGACCGACCCCGCCGACTGCGCCGACCGCCACGCCGCCAGCAACCGTTCGATAGCCGGCAACAAAAAGTCGCCAGCACCGAATGACGGCTCCAGCAGCCGCATATCATGGAGCGGTCTATCCACCGTATAACCCGCCAGATCGAGGATGAAATCCACCACCTCGGCGCGTGTAAAAACCGCCCCGCGCGACTCGTTCCCAGAGCCTGCAGACAGTTTTTCAAGTGCGGCAGCGACCACCGGCGAGTACGTGCGGGGCGAATCGCGGAACAAGTCGAAATTTAGCTGGCTGGGGGAGAAGTTCATATTTCTGGTTGAAATTGGTGAAGTGGCAAAGAGGATACTTGGCTTTGGGAGAATTTCCGCATCTGCTGGCTTAAGTTGGGTGACCATACCAGCCCTGACCGAATTCGGTGCAACGCCAACAACTGTGTAGAATGTGTTGAGGCACGAAGTATCCACTGTGTTCTTGAACGATGCCCTTCCTTCGTCAGCACATCCTACGGCACTAGTTTACCAACGCAACCTCTACAGTTTCTTCTTCGCGATTAGGTCTGGACTCAAAATAGATCGGAGGTGGAATTTCTATGTTCGATATTAAAAGTTCTGTCGCTCGCCGGGATGATTTCACGTTGTAATCCAAATAAATAGGCTGAATTCTATTTTGCGCGTACAACTCATGAATACGTGGGTGATCGTCATAGCTGACTAACCAAGGATATCCCTGTTCCCCGATGAACCTCGCCAAATCAATATGGTGTTGGTCTTCGTAGAAATAGCGATAAAGCTTTTTACCTTGGCTGTAATAAGGCGGATCGATATAGACAAAATTAAAACCCGTCGATATTTTTTCTGCATAATGGCGCATAAAGCCAATTGCATCACCGTAATGAAGATCAATCAAATCACTGTATGACGATACGGATTGTATTTGTTCAATAAGGCGTGGTTTGTTAAAACGGCAGTCAATACAATATTTGGAAGATTGATTACGACCGCCAATAGGCCCGGCCCCGATAATTCCTGAAAAATTTGTACGATTAAAGAACAATCCCGCCAGTCCCAATTCAGACAATGTAAATTGACTGTTCTCTGGCTCTAGGATGACTCGGTAACGCTGGAAGTCTCGCCACGTCTCAATCGTAATTTCAAGATCCTCAATTGCCGAGCAAAGACCATCAGGGTCAAACAGCACGGTATGCCAAAAAGCATAAATCAGTGGGTCACGCTCAACCCAGACAGCGCGGGAGATGCAACCTTTTCCGAGCAACCCAAGTGAAACAGATGCGCCACCTAGATATGGCTCATAAAAAGAACAGCCGGTAAGTAAATGAGCTTCAAGCACATTGGCAATATATTCAGTAAGAAGTGCCTTACCACCGGGGTAGCGTAGAGGACTAACAGGTACAGGATTAGGCATTCACATCCTCCAAATCATGGTCATTGCCTTCGACAATATGTTTGATAATAGGACGGACAAGACGTGCTGCGGTTTCGACAACCGTTGCATCTGCTTCAACCCAACGCCCATGGACAATGAAATCAAGGTGATTTTTCAGAGCAGATTTTTCAAGCGAGCCCAAAGCATCAGCAGCACGCGGATAGCCAAAAACTTCGTTTTGTTTGTTTGCACAGAACGAAATCAGGGCTTGCAATCCAATATCTTTACCATTGTTCTTTTTATTAAGTTCTTTAGACTTCCCAGACTTTTTAACTTGATATGTCAGAGCAGATTCAAACAGCGCACGGAGTAGCATTGCCGATGCGATGGGGTAACCCGAAGGCTGTATTCGCGTAATTTCATCAGTTATAGCGATTAGGCGATCATCGTCTACTGCGCATACCAATTTCTCAAAAAAAATAGACGCCTTAGCTGATTGCGGAGAATTCGACTTTCCTTTGCCATTACCCTTTTCCCCTGTACTTCCCTGTTTTTTCCCAGATGTTCCCAAAGTACTCGACGCCCCACCAACCATGTTGTCTGACGACGTTTTGGCAGCATTATTTCCGCTATAACTTGTCCCATTTCCGCCCGGCTGTAATTCACTTTTCAATGTAAAAATTGAAAACACCTCATCCGCTGTTGTACGGGTGTTCGCCCAAGGCTTTCTTGCCGGTGGTATAGGTATGAAGAAACATCGCGCAATATGATGCATATACTGATCAAATTCATCAGTTGGAAGAGTAGTGGTTACATGATCATGCTCATCAAATGAAAGCCCAAGCTTGTCTTTTACCCCGGACAAAGTGAAGAAGCGTGTATACGGGTTTGTCTGGAGAGTCTGGTCGGTAAGACGCTCCAATTCGCTTGAGCTCCAGGCTCGGTGATCCAAATCCAATATATAACGGAGCAGGCGGTATTCTCTGATCGAAGCACGTAAAGCCGATTGACGCGCCCCAAGTTTTTCCGCAATTTGTGCTAAATCATAGCCAGACTCCAGTAACTTTGAGGCGCGGCGCATTTTGGCTGTGGTCCGCCATTTAGCAATCCCCGGTTCAGTATGGCGTTTCGTAATTGTCGGTTCGGCCGCATCACGATCAGGGGCCATATCTGCCTTGATATTTATAATTGCATCCTTGACTTCTTGGCTCGCCTGGGGGAATTTCTTCTTGAATTTCTCAGGTACAAGCTCAGGTTTGAGAAGCAACTGACATGCACAAACACGCCGATTTCCCTCAACGACGACATCTTTGCGGTTTTCCTTGCAAACGATAATGCGCTCGCCCGGCATCAATCCGCCAAAAGCAACAATCTCTTTAGCTAGGCTTACGACATCTTCATGTGCTAGTAATTTGTGCCGGATTTCATCTTGGCTTGAATCGCCTGCTACTTCGATTCTTGGATTTTGGGCATCCAATATTACCTTGAGTGGATTCAGAATCGCCTCAGCCCATTTCTTCTGTGCCATACGCTCCCTTTCAATTAATCCTCTGCATTCTGTTCCACTATATGTATGTTCTTTTTTATATTTTTTCCGTACGCAGGCGATTTCTTCTTGTAATCCAGCGTTATCACCCAAGCTCAGCCGCGCACCACGTGCCGCCATCCTACCTTTCTCATAAGCAAACCGCCACCTGTCAACTTTGACAGGTCTTCTATAAGACCAGAAAAACCCTCACCTATCCCTTCTTCGCGCCTCCAGCATCTGCTTGCGCTTCGCCGCCCGTTCCTCCAGGTCATCGAAGTCAGTCACCCCGCTCGCCCCGTCGTTCGCCACGAAGGCGGCGAAGGAGGCGATGGTGGGGTACTGGAAGAGGTCCACCACCTTGATGTCGCGGTCGAACACTTCGCGTAAGGCGTTGCAGACCTTGACCAGCAGGAAGGAGTAGCCGCCGGCGTCGAAGAAGTTATCGTGGATGCCGATGCTGTCGAGGCGTAGGGCTTCGCGCCACACGGCGGCGATTTTTTCCTCGGTATCGCTGCGCGGTTGGCTGGCTTCGCCCGCGCGGGCGAGGAGGCTGGCCTCTCCCGGCAAAGGCAGGTGTTTGCGGTCGATCTTGCCATTGGGGGTGAGGGGCAGTTTTTCCAGTGCCACAAAGGCCAGCGGCACCATGTAGAAGGGCAGCCGTTCGCGCAGGTGGCGGCGCAATTCGTCCAGCGAAATCGCCGGATCGCACACCAGATAGGCGCTGAGGCGCTGGTCGCCGGGGGTGTCTTCGCGCACCACCACAACGTTCTCGCTGATGCCGGGATAGGCGGCGATGGCGGATTCGATTTCGCCCAGTTCGATGCGGAAGCCCCGCACTTTCACCTGAAAGTCGGCGCGCCCGAGGTATTCGATTTCGCCGCTGGGCAGCCAGCGCGCCAGGTCGCCGGTTTTGTAGAGTCGCGCGCCGGCTTGCTCGGAGAACGGATCGGGAATGAATTTCTCGGCGGTCAGTTCGGGGCGCTTGAAATAGCCCAGGGCGAGGCACTCCCCGCCGATGTGCAATTCGCCCTTCACGCCGATGGGCACGGGTTGCAGGGCGGCGTCGAGGATGTACACACGGGCGTTGGCGATGGGTGCGCCGATGGGGACGATGCCCTTGGGCGAGGCGGCTTGTGTGACGGGGTTGATGACCGTCCAGACGGTGGCTTCGGTGGGGCCGTAGAAATTCCATACGGTGAATTGGCGCTCCAGCAACTGTTCGGCAAGCTCCTGGGGCAGGGCTTCGCCGCCACAGATCACCAGGCGCAGCGCCAGCGCCGGGGCTTCCTTGCCGAACCCTTCCAGTTGCAGCAACTGGCGCATGAAGGAAGGCGTCTGGTTGAGCACCGTGACCCGCTCGCTCGTCAGCATTTGGCGGAATTCGGCGGCGTCCTGGGTCATCCGGTAAGGCACCACCACCAGTTTTCCGCCGCTGAACAGCGGGCTCCAAATCTCCCACACCGAGAGGTCGAAGGAATAGGAGTGGAACACCGTCCAGACATCGGCGGCACTAATTCCCAGGCGCGGATGCACGCCTTCCAGCAGGTTGATGAGGGTGCGGTGGCGGATTTGCACGCCTTTCGGGGTGCCGGTGGAGCCCGAGGTATAGATGATGTAGGCGAGGTTTTCGGCGGTCACCGGGGTCGCCACCTCGTCGGCAGCTTCGGCGTCGATCAGAGCCTTGTCCTGGTCGAGGAACAGGATGGGCGAGCGGATATGCATTGCCGCCACCGCTTCTTCATTGAAGATCGCCGCCTGGGTAATCAGCAGCGCGGCGCTGGAGTCCCCGAGCAGGAACAGCACACGTTCGCGCGGATAAGTCGGGTCGATGGGCACGTAAGCGCCGCCCGCCTTGAGGATGGCCAGCAGGCCGACCACCATCTCCAGCGAGCGCTCCACGCAGATCGCCACCGGCACGTCGGGGCCGACGCCCATGCCTTGCAGGCGCCGCGCCAATTGGTTGGCGCGGCGGTTCAATTGCGCGTAGCTCAGATACTCGCCGTCACAAGCCAGCGCCACGGCGTCCGGGGTGCGCGCGGCGTGGTCGGCGACGTATTGGTGGATGCAGCGGTCGCGGGTGGTGGGCCGCGCCGTGTCGTTCCAGGCCGCCAGCAGGCGGCGCTCCGCCTGGGAAAGCAGGGGCATTTGCGACACCCGGCAAGCCGGATCGGCAAGCGCCGATTCCAGCACGGTCAGGTAATTGGCGGCCATCCGGGCGATGCTGGCGGCGTCGAAAAGATCGGTGTTGTAGACGAATTCGACCTTCAGGCCGCCGCGCTCTTCCCAGCAGTGGACTTCCATGTCGAGGCGCACCGTGCCGGTATCGAAAGGCACCGGCTCGATCGCCAGACCCTTCAGCCCGGCGGTGGACGAGCCGGAAGCGTGCATGGGCGCGTTTTGCAGGACGAAAACAACCTGCACCAGCGGGTTGCGGCTCAGGTCGCGGGGGACGTTCAATTCCTCGACGATCTTCTCGAAGGGGATGTCCTGATTCTCGTAAGCCTCGACGGTCACGCCCTGCACGCGGCGCAGCAGGGTGCGGAAATCGGGATCGCCGGTCAGGTCGCAACGCAGCGGCAGGGTGTTGGCGAAAAATCCCACCAGCGCCTCGACTTCCGGGCGGTTGCGGTTGGCGATGGGGGTGCCGACGATCAGGTCGTCGTGCCCGGTATAACGGCGCAGCAGCACCGCGAAACCAGCCAGCAGGGTCATGAACAGGGTCGCCCCGGATTCCCGCCCGAGGGCGACGAGTTGCCCGCGCATTCCGGCGTCGATGCGCACCACTTCGGTGGCGCCGCCATAGCTTTGCACCGGCGGGCGGGGCCGGTCGGTGTCGAGTTCCAGCACCGTCGGCGCGCCCTGCAAGCGGCGCTGCCAGTGGGCGAGTTGGGCCTGGTAGCCCTCCCCTTGCAGCCAGGCGTTTTGCCAGGCGGCGAAATCCGCGTACTGGATGGACAGTTCGGGCAGCGGGGAAGGCTTGCCCTGCATGAACGCTTCGTAGAGCAGCGACAACTCGCGCCCGATCACCCCGATCGACCAGCCATCGGAAACGATGTGGTGCATGGTCATCAGCAGTACATGTTCTTCGGGCGCCAGCATCAGCAGCGTGCCGCGCAGCAACGGCGCGGCTTCCAGGCTGAAGGGGCGCAGCGCTTCCGCATCGGCGAGGCGGCGCACGGTTTGCGCCTGTTCCGCTGCCCCGAGATGGGAAAGATCGACGACGCTCAGGCGCAGGTCGGCGGGAGCATGGATGTGCTGCACCGGCGAGCCGTCGCAGAGCGTATAACTGGTGCGCAGCACCTCGTGGCGCCGCACGATCTCGCTAAGGCTGCGCTCCAGCGCTCCTCGATCCAGTGCCCCTGTCAAGCGCAGCGCCGACGGCATGTTGTAGGCGGCGCTGTCCTTTTCGAGTTGATCCATGAACCACAGGCGCTGCTGGGCGAAGGACAGCGGCAGATCGCCGTCGCGGAGCACCGGGGGAATGCTGGCGTTGCCTTGCAGGTAGGCGAGGATTTCGCCCTTGCGGCGGGATAATTCGCCGGCCAATTCGGGCGTCACCGCGCCTTTCGGGGCGTTGATACGCAATTTGTCGCCCTCGACCGCAAAACGGATGTCGCGGGCGGCAAGTTCTTCCAGCCAGGGTTTGATGGTGCTCATCTTGAAATCCTTAACTTTTAAGCGCGAAGCGCCCCGCATGGGCACGACAAATCCATGCCCATCTTACAGGTCCATTCCGCAGCTTCACCACCACTAAACACTCTCTCCCGTTCCACGGGAGACGGGGAAATATCGCGTTTCCTCAGATGATCGGGAGTGCCGCTACTTCCCTCTCCCACGATAGTGGGAGAGGGACTGAGGGAGAGGGTGGCTGGGTTTCGACAGGCCATGCGGGTGTGCCACCGCCCTCTCCCCAACCCCTCTCCCGCACACGGGAGAGGGGCTACGGTCCAATATTTCCGACTCACAACACGAATTCCTCCCGCTCTTCCTCATCGCCGTCCGGCGCGCAAAGCTTATCAATGGTTTTCACCAAGCCCTCCACGGTGGGGTTGTCGAACAGCGCGCCGATGTTCATCTCCACCCGGTAGCGCTGGCGCAGCCTGGAGATAAGCTGGGTACCCAGCAGCGAATGGCCGCCCAGTTCGAAGAAGTTGTCGTGGATGCCGATTTCGGCGATGCCCAGCAGCGCTTGCCAAATCTCGGCGATTTCCTTTTCCTTGTCGGCCTGCGGTGCGACATAGGGCGTGGCGAGTTCGGGGCGACGGTACAGGGTCGCGGTTTCTTCGCCCGCCGCACTGGGAGCTTCCGGTGCCTTGAGGCGGATCCATTTGGCGATGCGCGGCTCCAGCGGCGTGACCGAAACGATCAACTGCTCGGGGCGCTCCGCCAGGCTCAGGATACGCAGGAAGGCGTCGATGCCCTCTTCGCCACGGATCGTGACTTCGTCGCGGGCCGCCGCCACCGAGGCGGGGTGCGCGGCGTCGCCGCCGTCAGCGGTGCCGCGCCAGCCGTCCCAGTTGACGGTGGTCCAGGGGGTGCCGCCGCGGCGATTGCGCAGCACGGCAACCGTATCCATGCCCAGGTTGGCGGCGGCGTAGGGGGCGAAGCGCAAGCCCCCCAGCACGGCGGACAGCGAGGAAAAGAGCACGCAGAAATCCAGGGGCACGCCGTTTAGCGCCTGGTCCAGCGCCAGCGCGCCGTGGATTTTCGGAGCGAAATGCTGGGCGTAAATATCCGGGGTGGTTTCTTCGATGGGGAAATCGAGATTCGCCGCCCCCGCCGCGTGGATCACCCCGTCGATGCGCCCGAAATGTTGGAGAGATGCCTGCACCGCGCCGCGCATGGCGTCCACTGAGGCCACATCGCCGGATAGCGCCAGCACTTCGGCGCCCAGCCCTTCCAGTTCGCGGATTTTCGCGATTGTCCGGCTGGTGCGCTCGTCCGCGCCGGGTTGGGTCAGCCAGGCGTCCCAGGTTTCCCGTTCAGGCAAGGGCGTGCGCCCGATCAACACCAGCTTGGCCCGCACCGTTTGCGCGAAATGGCGGGCGAACAACATGCCCAGCGCGCCCAAGCCGCCGGTGATGAGGTACACGCCGCCCTCGCGCAGCCCGGCTTTTGCCGATGCGGCAGGCGGCAGATACAGGGGTTCGAAGCGTTGTGCCCAGCGGAACTTGCCTCGGAACGCCAGCAGCGGCTCGGGCGACTCCACCGCCAGTTCGCGCAGCAATTGGGCGAGCATTGCCTCGCCGGCGCCGCCTTTTTCACCCAGCGAGAAATCCAGGGTCTGGCAGAGGATGCCCGGATATTCCTGGCCGATCACTTTCAGCAGGCCGGCCACGCAACCCTTGAGCGGATCGAGGGATTCGCTGCCGTCCACGTCCTGGCTGTCGGCCAGCACCGCTTTCAGATAGGTCTTCTCGCCGTTGTAACGGCGCCCCAGTTCCTTGCCGATGTGGAACAGGCTGGCAAAGCCCAAATCCAGATCCGGGGCCGACGCGGCGTAACCCCACAGGTGGAGCACGCCCCTGGGCGTTTTCCCTTGCGCGGCGAGGTCGTCGAAAAGTTGGCGATAGCTCTCGGTCTGGCTGGGGTCGAGGTGGTAACCCGCTTCCGCCGAACCGCCGAATCCGTTGCCCCGGCGCACCAGCGTCACTGCCTTGCCCGTGCCGCGCAAGGCTTGCGCCACGCGCTCGCCGAAGCCCAGTTCGTCGGCGAATACCAGCCACGCGCCGTCAGCCGCCGCCGGCCCTTCGGCCCGCGAGCGTTGCCAGGAAGGCAGCGCGAACCACTCGCCCACATCGGAACGCCGCGCCGTTGCCGCTTCTTCACGCAGCGGTGCAGGTCCGGCCTGGCGCGGGGCCATCCAGTAGCGCTGATGCTCGAACGGGTAAGTCGGCAGCGGCACGCGGCGTTGCTCGCGCCCGGCGTAAAAGCCTTTCCAGTCGATGTCCACCCCGGCCACCCACAGCTTGGCGAGGGTCTTGAACAGCCATTCGCGCTCATTGCCCTGTTCGCGCGCGCCGGGATGGCAGCCCAGCGCCAGTTGCTCGCGTTTCTTGGCGGCGTGCTGCAAGGCGAAGGTACACAGGGCGTTGCCCGGCCCGACTTCGAGGAGGATGCGCCCGCCGTCCTTGAGCAGTTCGCCCAGGCCTGCGGCGAACCTGACCGTGCCGCGCAAGTGCTGGAACCAGTAGGCCGGATCGATGGCCTGCTCGGCGGTGATCCAGGTGCCGCTGAGATTGGAGAGGAAGGGGATGGCCGGCGGATTGAGGCGGATTTTCCGCACGGCAGCGGTGAATTCCGCTGCCACCGGGTCCATCGCGGCGGAATGGAAAGCGTGCGAGGTATGCAGGCGGCGGAATGCCTTGCCATCCGCCGTGAGGCGCTGCTCCAGCGCGGCGATGGCCGTCTCCGCGCCGGAGACCACGCACAACTGGGAACTGTTGACGGCGGCGAGGGCAAGCGCGTCGCCCAAATATAGCGTCAATTCACTTTCGGCGAGTTGCACCGCGCTCATCGCCCCGCCCGGCAAGGCCTGCATCAGGCGGGCGCGCTGCGCCACCAGGAAAATCGCGTCTTCCAGGGAAAACACCCCGGCCAGGCAGGCGGCGGCGTATTCGCCGATGCTGTGGCCGATCAGCGAATCAGGGCGCACACCCCAGCTTTCCAGGAGCTTCGCCGTCGCGTATTCGAGGGTGAATAGCAACGGCTGGGCGGCCAGGGTCTGGTCGATGGCAACCGCCGCTTCTTGTCCTTCAACAGGAAACAAAATCCCCCGCAAAGCCATGCCCAGATGGGATTCGAAGCCTTCCAGGCACTCATCCACCACTTGGCGGAATGCCGGCTTGTTGCGGTAAAGTTCGCCGCCCATCCCGGCGTATTGCGAGCCTTGCCCGCTGAACATGAAGGTCACGGGGCGCTCGCCGCTCTCGACGTTGCCGGCGAACACCCGCGCCGGGGCGGTGCCGTTCAGCGCCGCCAGGGCTTCTTCGCGGTTGGTGCACACCACCGCCCGGCGCTGGGCGAATTTCTTGCGCCCCACCGCCAGGGTATAGGCTGCGTCGCTTAAAGAAATTTCCCGTTCGCTGTCGAGATGCGCGGCCAGATTGGCGCTGGTCTTATCCAGCGCGGCAGGGCTGCGCGCCGCGAGCAGCAGGAGTTGCACGGGGCGCGCGTGTTGGGCGGGGCGCGCGGTCGGGAGCGGCGCTTCTTCGAGCACCAGATGAACGTTGGTACCGCCGATGCCCAGCGAACTCACCCCGGCGCGGCGCGGCACGCCGTGCGGCTGCCAGGGCAGCAGTTCGCGGTTGGCGTAGAACGGCGTAGCGGCGAAAGCGATGGCCGGATTGGCTTCGTGGAAATGCAGCAACGGCGGGATTTGGCGGTGCTGCATCGCCATCACCGCGGCGATCAGGCTGGCCGCCCCGGCGGCGGTGTCGGTATGGCCGATGTTGGCTTTCACCGAACCGATGGCGCAGGGGAGTGAAGCCGCCGCGCCATTTGTCGCTGTCGAACGCCCAAACGCCTGCGCCAGCGCCGCGACCTCGATGGGGTCGCCCATCGGGGTGGCGGTGCCGTGCGCGGCGAGATAGGTCACCGTGGCGGGGTCGATGCCGGCGTTGGCGTAGGCGCGGGTGATGACGTTGACTTGGCCTTCCACCGAGGGCGCCGTGTAGCCGGCCTTCAGCGAGCCGTCGTTGTTGAGCGCCGAACCCTTGATGACGGCGTGGATGGTATCGCCGTCGGCAATCGCCCGTTCCAGGGTTTTCAGCGCCACCACCGCCACACCGCTGCCGGGAATGGTGCCCTTGGCGTCCTTGTCGAAGGGGCGGCAATGGCCGTCGGGCGAGAGGATCATGCCGTCCTGGTAGAGATAGCCGGACTGGTGCAGGACGTTGGCCGACACGCTGCCCGCCAGGGCCATGTCGCACTCGCCGTCGAGCAGGCTCTTGCAGGCCATGTGGATCGCCACCAGCGAGGTGGAACACGCCGATTGCACGGTGACGCACGGCCCTTGCAGGTTGAGCTTGTAGCCGGCGCTGGTGGCGAGGTAATCCTTGTCGTTGCTGATTTCCACCTGGTAGAGATAGGCGGATTCGAGGCGGTCCAGGTTGGGCTGGACGTTGTTGGTGAGATACGCAGTCATCCCCTGCCCGGCGAAACAGCCCACCAGCAGGTCTTCGGGCGCGGCGGCGTAGCCCGCGTGTTCCAGGGCTTCCCAGGCGGATTCGAGGAACAGGCGGTGCTGCGGGTCCATGATCTCCGCTTCGCGGGCATTGAAGCCGAAGAACGGCGCATCGAACAGGTCCAGGCCGTCCAGCGGCGCGCACGCCGGGACGAAGCCGGGCGTCTTGATGAGGCTGGGTTCGACGCCGCGCGCCAGCAATTCCGCTTCGCTGAAAAAGCGCACCGATTCGACCTTGTCGCGCAGGTTGCGCCAGTATTGATCGACATTGTCCGCGCCGGGGAAACGGCAGCTCATGCCGACGATGGCGATATCCGGGGGCCCCTGGCGCGCCGCGCGCGACGGGGGCGGCGCGGCCAGCCGCTGCGCCGCTTCGCCGGGGCGCAAGAAACCGGCCAGCGAATTCACGGTGGGGTACTGGAACATCGTGACCAGCGGGAATTGCAGTCCGAATTCCGCTTCGACGCGGCGATGCAGGCGCGCCATCAGCAGCGAATGGCCGCCCAGTTCGAAGAAATTGTCGTGGATACCCACGTTGTCGCGTTGCAGCACTTCCTTCCACAGCGCGGCAATGCGGCTCTCGGTGGCGCTGCGCGGCGCTTCGCCGGCGGGCGAGGCGCTGGCCGGCGCATCCGGCGCGGGGAGCGCCTTGCGGTTCACCTTGCCGTTGGGCAGCAGCGGGAAATGTTCGAGGAACACCACGGCGGGCGGCACCATGTGCACCGGCAACGCTTCGCCGGCGAAGCCGCGCAGAACGGCGGCGCTCAAGCTGGCGCCGCTTTCGGGCAGCACGTAGGCGACCAGCGCTTTCGCCGCGCCCTCGCCGCGCGCCACCACCAGCGCCTGGCGCACTTCGGGATGGCGCATCAGCACTGCCTCGATTTCGCCCAGTTCGATGCGGAAACCGCGAATTTTCACCTGGTCGTCGTTGCGCCCCAGGCATTCGAGATTGCCGTCGGGCAGCCAGCGCCCCTGGTCGCCGGTGCGATAGAGCACCGCGCCCTTGCCGTCGGCGGCATAGGGATTGGCCACGAAAGCGGCGGCGGTCTTGTCGGGCTTTTGCCAATAGCCTTCGCCGACGCCAATCCCGGACACGCAAATCTCGCCGGGTATGCCCACCGGCACCAGTTGCAGGCGCTCGTCGAGGACATACAGGGTGAGATTGCCCAGGGTCTTGCCGACCGGCACGTTGTGGGTGGCGGCGGGCAACGGCTCGCGGATCACGTATTGGCAAATGTCGTCGGCGGCTTCGGTGGGGCCGTAGGCGTTGACCAGCGGCACGTCGGGGAACACCCCGAACCAGCGGTTCACCAGCGCCACTGAGGCAGCTTCGCCGGTCACCATCGCCCATTCCAGCGCGTCGAGTTGGGCGTCGGGCAGCGCGCGCGCCTGGCCGATCAACTCTTCCAGCACCACCGGCACCAGTTCGATGAGCGTCACCCGCTCCTCGCGGATCAGGCGGTACAGGCTGTCGGCGCTGCACACCGTGGCGAAATCGGCGATCACCGTGCGCCCGCCGATCAGCAGCGCGGCAAGGAACTGCCACACCGAAATGTCCGACGAGGACGGCGCGCTCTGGAGGAACACGCTCTCCTCATGGAAAGCCAGTTCCTCGAACTGGGCGAAGATGTGGTTGAGCGCCCCGTCGTGGCGGACGATGGCGCCCTTCGGCGCGCCGGTGCTGCCCGAGGTGTAGATCATGTAGGCGCGGTCGCGCGGGCCGCTGCGTGGCGGCGGATTCGCCTCGCTTGCCCGCGCCAGTTCGGCGGGGCCGTGGAAGCTCAAATCGGGATGGGCGGCGGCGAGTTCCGCGCCCTCGCCGTCGAGCAACAGCACATGGCGCAACGCCGGGGAAGGCAGCACGCCGCCGACGAATTCCGCCCGGCTGATGAGCACCGCCACCCGGCTATCCTCGACCATGTAGCGGATGCGCTCGTCGGGGTAATCGGGGTCGATGGGCACATAGGCGCCGCCGGCCTTGAGGATGCCCAGCATGGCGGCGAGAAAAGCGTCGCCGCGCATGTCGAGGATACCCACGAAATCCCCGACCTTGACGCCGCAACCCAGCAACGACGCGGCAATCCGGTTGGCCTGGGCATTCAGCTCGCGGTAGGTTTTGCGCGTGCCGTTGAAGACCACCGCGAGCTTGTCGGGAGTCTGCTCCACCTGCGCTTCGAATAGCCGGGAAATGCTGGTGTCGGTCGGGTAGTCGCGTGCCGTGTCGTTGAAGCCGTACAGCAGCAGGTCGCGCTCGTTCGCCGTGAGCAGCGGCAGTTCGGAAATTTTCTGTTCCGGCGCTGCCAGGATGGATTCCAGCAGCGCGCGGAAATGCCCGCCCATGCGCGCCATGGTCGCGGCGTCGAAGAGGTCGGTGTTGTATTTGAGGAAGCAGAAATAGCTGCCGCTGCCCTCGACCGCCTCGAAGGAGATATCGAACTGGCCTTCCTGCTGGGCGATCTCGTAAGGCACCGGTTCCAGAGCGCCCCAGCGCAAGCCCGGCCCGTCCATGCCGTCGGGGATCATCATGTCGATGATTTCTTTCGACTGCTGCGGGCGTTGCAGGGTGAAATCGGTCTGGAACAGCGGCGAGCGGCTGGGGTCGCGCTCCGGCTGGAGCTTCTCGACGATCAGCGGGAAGGGGTATTCCTGGTGGGCCAGCGCATCCAGCACCACCTGGCGGGTGGCACGCAGGAAATCGGCGAAACTCGGGTCACCGGACAGGTCGCTGCGCAACACCACCGGATTGATGAAATGCCCGACCACCCCGGTAAGCTGGCCGCTGCTGCGCCCGGAAGTGGGACAGCCGACCAGGAACTCGCTCTGCCCCGAATAACGGTGCAGCAACACGTTGTAGGCGGCGAGCAGCAGCATGTAATCGGTCGCCCCATAGTGGCGCGCCAATTCGTTGAGGCGGGCCGCCAGCTCGCGCGGCAGGAGGAAGCGCTCGGTCGCCCCGGCATAAGTCTGCACCAGCGGACGGGGCCGGTCGGTGGGCAGGTTGAGGGTGGGCAGGTCACCGGCCAGGCGCTCGCGCCAGAACGCCCACAGGCGCTCGCCCTCGGGGCTATTCAGAAGATTTTCCTGCCAGCGCGCGTAATCGGCGAAGGTGTAGGGCAGAGGGGCGAGGCCTGCATCGCTTTCCTGGCAAAGTATCCCGAACTCCTCGATCAAGATCCACAGCGACCAGCCGTCGCAGACGATGTGGTGGGCGACCAGCAGCATCACGTGGTCGTCCGGCCCTCGCGAAAAAATATGCACGCGGAACAGCGGCCCGTTCGCCAGATCGAAGGGGCGGTCGTAAGCCGCCGCCACGCCCTCTTTCAAGCGCTGCTCGTCCCACCCGGCGGCATCGACCACCTCGAAGCCGAAGCGAGCTTCGGGCAACACCCGTTGCACGACCTTTTCCCCGGCAGGCGTCATCACCGAGCGCAGCGCGGCATGGCGTTCCACCAGCACGCGGAAGCGCTCGCGCAGGGCGGCGAGATCGAGCGGCGAGTCGAAACGCAGGGCGAAAGCCACATGGTAGGCGGCACTCTCGGGCGCCAGTTCATGGATCAGCCACAGCGCGCGCTGGCCGTTGGTGAGCGGCACGCTGTCCGTTGCCGCCCCGGCGACCAGCGCCACGCCGGGCGCGGTGTCGTTGGCGGCGCGCTGCGCCAGGCTGGCGGCCAGTTCGCGAATGGCAATGCCGCCCATCAGTTCGACGATGGGCATCGGCAGTCCCAGGCCTTTTTCGATGGCGTTGCGGATTTCCAGCGCCATCAGGGAATCCATGCCCTGCGCGCTCAAGGGTTCGTCGAGCGACAGGTCTGCGGCGATGCTCCCGAAAATTCCCGCGATCCGGGCGGAGAGCCAATCCAGGAGCCATTCTTCGCGCTTATCCAGGGGCAGTTCGAGGAGTGCGGCGGCTTCCGCGCCTTGCGGCCCGGCGCCTGCGACGCTTGCCCCGCTCGCCTCAATCAACTCGGACAACAGCGGCACGCCCGCCGCCGACGGATAATGACGCGCCCACACGCCCCAATCCACGGGCAGCACCGCCACATAGCCGCTCGCCGCGTTCCACAGCCGCCCCATCAGCGCCAAGGCTTCAACGGCAGGCAGCGCGCGTATCGCCTTGAACTCGTCGGAGAAGCCTTCCGCCGCCATCCCCGCGTCTTTCCACGGTCCCCAAGCGATGGACAGTGCCGGTTTGCCTTGTGCGCGGCGTGCCACCGCCAGCGCATCGAGGAAGGCATTAGCGGCGGCATACGCCCCCAACTCCGGCGAACTGAGCAGCGCCGAGGCCGACGACAGCATCATGAAGAAATCCAGCGGCGCGTTCGCGAGGCAGCGGTCGAGAACCAGCGCGCCGCCCATTTTCGGCGCCAGATGGGCCGCCAGCGCTGCGGCGTCGAGTTCCGCCACCGGCTTGCGGTCGGCAAAACCGGCGGCATGGACCACGCCGCGAATCGGTGGCTGGCCGGCACTTTCAAACGCCGCGAGCCAGGCGCGGAACGCCGTTTCATCGGCAATATCCAGCGCCACAGCGACCACCGTCGCGCCTTGGCTTTCGATGTGGCGAATCGCCGCAATCCGTTGCCCGTCGCGGCTCTCGGGCGCGATGGTCTGCCATGCGGCGCGCTCCGGCAGCGGGGTTCTGCCGATCAGCACCAGCGTTCCCGCGCCGCGTTGCGCCATGTCGCGAGCGATTTCCAGGCCGATGTTGCCCAAGCCGCCGCTAATCAGATAGCTGCCGTCTTTGCTGAGCGCTTGGGGCTCGCTCAGCACCTTCTCGGGCGCTACCCCGGCGAGGCGCGCCACCTGGCATTTCCCGTCGCGGAACAACAGTTGGTCTTCGTTCCACTCGCGACCCAAAGCGTCAGCCAATTGCCGCGCCGCATCCGCCGCGTCGGCTTGGGGATCGAGGTCTGCCAGCCCGCCCCACAACAGCGCGTGTTCGAGCGCCAGCGTCCGCCCCAGCCCCCACACCACCGCCTGCTGGGGCGCGATATTCCACGCGCCCCGAGTGACCAGCCACAGCCGCGCGGCACGGACGCCGTGCAAGGCAACCACGGTTTGGGCGATGCCCGCCGCGACATTGGCGGCTTCATCGACCGGGTTTTCTTCGAGGATGTCCAGGCCGCGCAGATCGACGACCCGTAGCGGTTGGCTGCTACCCGTGTATTGAAATTCCGCGCCCGGCGGGATCACGGTCGCAGTCGCGCCGCGCTCGTCCAGCGCCGCGACGAAATGGGCGGTGAAGCCCTGCCGGTCGGCGAGGATGATCCAGTCTTTCCTGGCGGGGTCGGGAATGTCGGGGGATGCCGCTTCCCGCCATTCCACGGCGTATAGCGAGTCTTGCGCAGCGACCGCTTCCGAGTCGGCCATGTCGATGAATTCGAAGCGGCAATCCTGCACCTGGGCGAGCACCTGTCCGGTCTCGTCGCTGATCTCGATGCTGCCCGACAGGCTGCGCCCCCCTTCGCCGGATTCGCGCAGCCACGCCCGGCTCCACAACCGTTCCCCGCGTAGCGGCGCGTACAGGCAGATGTCGCCCATCCGGCGCGCCATGAAGCGCCCCGCCTGGCCTTGTTCATCCGCAAAAGTGGCGAGCAGTTGCCCGCAGGCGTCGAGCAGCGCCGGATGGGCGCGATAGCGATCCAGCGAGGCGCGGATTTGCGCGGGCACGGCAATCCGCGCCAGCACTTCCCGGTCGCGCCGCCACAGCCGTTCGATGCCCTGAAATCCGCCGCGCCAGTCGTTGCCGCGCGCTTCCCAGCTTGCATAAAAGTCGCCGCCGGCGGTTTCGCCGTGCCATCCGTCGTGCGGGTCGGGCAGCGCCACGGCTGGCGGTTTTTCGCCGGCTGGGGCGATCCGTCCGGCGGCGTTGCGCAGCCACGGGCGTTGGCCCAGGCGGCTGGCGATGACGAAGGTGTAGCCGCCGTCGGGGTGTTCGGTGAAGGTGGTTTCAAGTTCGCAGGGGCTATCCGCATCGAGCAGCAGCGGGCGCTCGAAGGTGATTTCCGGGATTGTTCCGCTGCGCTCCGGGTACAGCGAAGTAAAGGCCGCCGTCGCCATTTCGACATAAGCCACTGCCGGGAAAACGCTTTGCGCGCCGATGCGGTGATCGCGCAGCCAGGCGAGGTCGGCAGGGGCGACGACAGCGCGCCACACCAACGCCGATTCGCCGACCGGGCTGCCGAGCAACGGATGATGCGCGCCATTGTCCGGCGCGCCGGGAAACCGGGTGTAGGCAAAGGCCGGACGATAGCTTTTGCGCTGGAAAGGATAACCGGGCAGCACCACCCGGCGGCACCCGGCGTCGCGGTACCACTCGCGCCACTCGGGGTCGATGCCGTTCACGTACAACTCGCCCAAGACCGCCAGCAGACGGGCGTTGGCACTGGCCGTGGCGCGCGGGGTCGGGAGCAACAGAGATTGCCCGAACTCGTCACCGGCAGAGGGGAACGCATCGAGCGTCATCGCCAGAAAGACCTCCTCTCCCGCTGCAACGCTGGCGCGCAGCGCATCGGTCAAGCATGCCGGGCCGGAAAGCAGCTTTTCCCAATAATGGAAATCAACGACTTCGCCGCTGACCAAAGCCCCGGCAGCCCCCGACCAGTAAGGAATTTCCGGCTCGCGGAATGCCCCCGTCGCCTGCCCGCAAATCAAGGCCAGCGCCTGTTCCGGGCCGAACACCCCGGCCACGCAGGCGGCGGCATATTCCCCGGTTGTCTCGCCGAGCACGGCGGCGGGAACAATGCCCAGCGATTTCCATAATTCGGCCAGCGCGTATTGCAAGGCGAAGTGTGCCGCCACGGCAAAGGCGCCGGACTCGTCGTGCCCGTCAAGCGCATCTGTCAGGGAGCGCGGGAGCAGCGGTTGTGCGATCTCCGCGCAAGCATCGAAAGCGCGCCGGAATGTCGGCTGGGTTTCGTACAGTTCCCGGCTTTGCGCTGCGCCTTCTCCCGCGCCGGGAAACACGAACACCACGCCGCGCCGCTTGGCCCCGGCATTCCCGCGAAACCCGCCCGGCACGGCGGTGTTATCCGCATACGCCTGGAGCGCTTCCCGCACTTCCTCGCGCGAGGAAACCGGCGCGGCGAAGCGTTGCTCGAAATGGCTGCGGGTGGTTGCGGCGCTGAAACACAGGTCGGCGACGCCAAGCTCGGGATGCTCCTCGACGAAAGCCGAATAACGTTCGACCAAGTGCTCCAGCGCTGCGGCGGATTTCGCCGAGAGCGTCAACAACTGTGGGCCTTGCGCAGGAGCGGCGGATTCCGCCTGAACCGGCGCCTGTTCCACCAGCAGATGAACATTGGTGCCGCTGAAACCGAAGGAACTCACCCCGGCAATCCGGCTTACCCCCCCCGGCCAAGGGACGTTGCGCCCCACAGGAATGCGGATGGCGAGGTTGGCCCAGTCGATGTGCGGATTGGGCTGCTTAAAATTCTGGTGCGGCGGAATTTCGCCGTGCTCCAGCGCCAGCGCGGTTTTAAGCAGCGCCGCGATGCCCGCCGCGCCTTCCAGGTGGCCGAGGTTGGATTTCACCGAGCCGACCAGCAGCGCGTCGTCCTGGCTGCGGTTGCGGCAATACACGCTCTTCAGGCCGTCGATTTCGATGGGGTCGCCGAGCGGGGTGCCGGTGCCGTGGGCTTCCACGTAAGCGACCTGCTCGGGCTGCACGCCGGCATTAGCAAGCGCGGCGCGCATCACCTCGGCCTGCGCCAGCGGACTGGGCACGGTCAGGCCGCTGGCCTGGCCGCCATGATTGACCGCCGAGCCGCGGATCACCGCGACGATCCGGTCGCCGGCGGCGACCGCGTCGGAAAGGCGCTTCAACAACACCATCCCGCAGCCCTCGCCGCGCCCGTAGCCGTTGGCCGCCGCATCGAAAGTCTTGCAGCGCCCGTCCGGGGCGAGCATGTTGGCGGCGCACTCGGCCACCCCCATCAGCGGCGAAATCATCACGTTCACCCCGCCCGCCAGCGCGGCATCGCACTCGCGCAAACGCAGGCTGCGGCAGGCCAGATGCACCGCCACCAGCGACGAGGAACAGGCGGTATCCACGGTCAGGGTCGGGCCGTGGAAATCCAGCAAATACGAGAGGCGCCCCGCCGCCACGCTCAACGCGGAACCGGTGCCGCTATGCAGGTCAATGAAGGAAGGATCGGTCATCAACTGGAGGAAATCGTAGCTCATGCTGCCGACGAACACCCCGGTCTGGCTGCCGCGCAAGCTATCCGGGGGAATCCCGGCGTTTTCCAGAGCCTCCCAGGCCACCTCCAGCAGCAGGCGCTGCTGCGGGTCCATCATCAGCGCCTCGCGCGGCGAAATTCCGAAAAAGCGCGGATCGAAACCGTACACGTCCGCCAAAAAGCTCCCGGAGCGACAATACATCTTGCCCTTGGCGCCGGAAGCCGGGTCGAAGAACCCCGCCACATCCCAGCGGTCGGGGGGAATCTCCCCTACCCCATCCACGCCATTGCTGAGCGCCTCCCAAAACGCCTGCGGGCCATCGCCGCCGCCGGGAAAACGGCAACCCATGCCGACGATGGCGATGGGTTCATTGGCCCCTCGCTGCGCTACGCCGAGCTGCGACTGCAACTCGTCGATGCGGGCCAGGGCTTTGGTCATCAGGTCTTTGTAGCGGGTTTCCATGGGAGAGACTCTTATTCGGCTAAGTCTTTGCGTTTCACGGCAAAGGTATTGATTTTATGTTCATACACAGCTGTGTTGTGTGACAATCCATTTAAATATCAAAATCAGTATATGTAGCCGGCCTTATCTACGTGGCGGCAGACCGAATCCATTGCGTAGTTCGACTCGAAGTTCTTATCCGGTTAAAAGCACAACCTCAGAATCATCGAACCATCCTTCTTTCAATACTTGCAGCCTCACTAATTCAGGCTGCTCCGAATACGCCACAATTGCCAAGCTACTCTCGGCACGACTACAAGTGACGTAAAAAAGCCGGCGTGTGCGATCTATGGTCGTCTCTTCACCGGTGCTTTCATGTTTGAGGTCTGTCGGACTTTTGGCCTTTGCACCAAAAAGCTTGTCATAGCTGAATAGAAAGCCTTTGGCTTCATCGTCACTGATGATGACCATTACCCGATGGAATTGGAGGCCTTTGACCCCTTGATGCGTACCAAATGACGATGTACCACTTACATACTCTGCATATGCGCCGATCTGATCGAATGGTGATGCAAGAAATTCGCGCCAAGCGGCAAACTCTATATCTTGCTCAGCCGCATCCTCTTCATCGCCATCAGCGTTACTTTTGGACGTAATTTCAGGTTCGGCAACGCTATTACCCACGAACATTTGGAGTGCGTCCGGGATCGCAAAAAGGTTGGTTTCTGCAATAGAATTCAGTACGTCTTGAAACGTCGGATTGGCATTGTTTCCCCATAGGCACATAAGTAAGTCTACAGCAGCTTTCGCTTTTGCAAGCGGACTCGACCGGTCGCCACCCCAAGCAGCCAGCGCTTTCTCACTCAAAAGGGGGGAGCGGTTTCGCACTGTCTCCGCAACCTTAAACGGATCATTTCGACGCATCGCCTCGACAACCGGCAAGACGTCGTTACTAAATAAACGAAGGCCAGGAACTTGCCCATCAATTAGTGACGTGCGCAAACGTTCAACTTTGTGAAGTGGTGCAAACATTCCGTCAAAGCCCATGCGCCGGGCGGCCATATGATGCTCTAGGATAAGGGTCTTGTATCCGCCCAACTCTGAAGCCCATCGCATATCGGCTGATGCCTCTGCCATATACTTTGCGATCTCGGCCTCTGTGCCAGTTGCATTCATCATGGCATTTGGCAAGACGAACAACCGTACTATTCCCTCAGGCTTGTCTGTGCGGCCCTTCTGCTCTTGCGCGTCAACGTCTTGGCGAACGCGGTTGATCAAGCGAATGACGCGTTGCGGGCAACGGTGATTCATTCTCTTCACAGGAGTCGCCCAGCTTTCGGGAATCGCCTGGTCAAGCCCCACTTTTCCATCCGAGTAGATACGCTGCATCATGTCGCCAAATAGTCCAAGGCAAAACTGTTCGTGATGTGCTTGCTGGACCGCTAGAAAAGCGTCCATAAGATGCTTGTTCGTATCCTGGCTCTCATCGATAAACAGCACGGGGAAAGAACTGACGAGCACGTTTCGAAGGACTGCTTTGTTTATGAGGAAATGTGATGTGATGCTAATCACTTCACTGTGATTCAGTGCATCACTGCCTTTGTTGTCCCCCGTCGGGCTATAGACAAAACGCCTGATAGTTTCTAGGCGCGCCAGTCGTCGCTGCTTGCTTGCAATTGAACGCTCACGATCAATTGCAGTCTTGGTTCCCGGCCTTCCTTTGGCCGCAGCCGCTTGCAACTCAGATATCTCCGTCGCCAGATTGGTTCGCAGCCACTCCCTGATATCAGCGTCGTATCCACCGATCAACGACCATGCGAAGGAGTGGATTGTGGAAACCTCGACCAATGGATCAAATTCAAGGCGTTTCTTTATTTCATCGCATGCGGCGTTTGTGTATGTAATCACGGCGACACGGCGCCCTTGAAGCTGTAGCAGCCTCCGGTAGTCACGACGAACACGACTTATCGCATTCACCAGTGATCGAGTTTTACCAGATCCTGCACCAGCGTATAGAAAAAAACTTTTGGGTTCGCTGAGATTAAGGCATGCATAGATTTCATCATCGACACCGTTGTCAATACTGTTTTCATCCAGCACAGGTGTGTCATTCATGCTGTAGCGCCTAACTCTTCGCTAGACAGCGGCAGGACATCTACTTGCTTCGTGCGTAGCCTTCCTTCAAGCCATTCCAACCCCTCACCGATGTATCTTGGGCATTTAAGGTTCGTAAAATCCTTGCTCAAAATAATATCAAGCGAAAACGCCGCCTTGCTCCCATTTCGTAGCGCTTCGAACATCGCGAGGCCAATGGCTTCAGCCCCCTTGTTATTCACAAGGGCTTCTCGGAATTTGCAAACCAGTCCGTATCCTTCGAGCGTTTTGAAGAATTCAATATTCTCAAAAGCAAGTGCGTCCTCAAACGTACTAGGCAGGGCTTCTTCTATGTCTGTCCCGTCCTCCTTAGCAATATTGACAGGCAACTGGTAAGCAATGCGAACAGCAAAAAGCTGATCTCCAATACATTCTTTGTCTTCAGGTTTTGCCGAGAGCAGCCCGTCAACGTCTTTAATCCTAGGTGCCCACTCTTTCAGCGACGTGTTGTTCGTAGCTTGGCCGGAGGCACGTTTCGGCTGTGCGGCCACAGTTTTCCCTCCCTTGGCTTCCCCAGCATCCAAATCTGTGATAACCAGAGTCAAAAGGCCAAGTGCCTCAATCAGTGGTTTGAGACGATGGGCGTGACTCCCGTTAATCTCCAGCAATGTAATGTAGCACTGTGTTAAATAGGGGTAGCGCTCACGAATGAAATTGGGGACGAGCATTTTTTCAGCCGGCCCCTCAACTAATATTGCCGCATCTGCAAAAAACAAGTCGCTGTGCTGAGCACGCAGGTAGCGCGTTACAAATCGCTCAGTCTCTGTTCCTTCTCCAAAAACACCTGAAAGATTAATTACTGTAGAAATTGGAATGGGCACAACCATGCCTGCGGGAAGCCGTCGAAAGTACCTGAGACATGAAAAGCTAGTCTCGTGCGCGACATGGCTTGAATGTGTGCTGACGACAAGCTGTGTATGCAACGTAGAATTTGTATTCAGGTCGTTATGATCACGTAGTACCTTGTAGGCCTTATTGATGAAAACTTGTTGAACCTGTGCGTGAAGATGAGCCTCTGGCTCTTCGACAAGGACGAGGTGTATCGGCTCGATTTTTTCTTCTTTGATAGATTTCGCTGCTTTTCCCACACGCATCCAAGCATCCCGGAAACTCATTAGCCTAAAGATCATTGAAATGAGATTTTGATAACCCAGCCCGTTGTAACTTTCTGGTAGGTGTAAGAGTGGTGCCGCCCCTCCTGCATTATTTGACATCTCGATTTCGAAGGAAACAGCGGCCTCGTGGTCGAGTCCATCTACAGCCTTAAGCCGAGAAGCTATCTTCAATTTTGGGTTGGACACCCCTGGATATCCCATACTCTCGACCTCAGTGAATGCATCTTCAAAGCTGGCATGCAATCGCTGATCAAAGGCTTCTTGCGCGGCTTCGATTGCTTGCAAAGCCGTCAAATCAGCCACATCCGGGGTTTCAAAAGGATCAAGGTGTTTTGTGTAGTACGCACAGAGTTGGTCTGACAATTTCTGACTATCTCGGCCAACGTTAGATGTGCCGTCGATATCAACTCCGTCAGATTCGCCAAGACCGCGCTGAGCACTGATTTCGTTTACACGGATCAGTCCTTGCAAAGGATCGCTTTCGAGTGGCAAAGCACCCACTGCAAGCAACTGGGGAAAGGCTTGACCGTCTTTGGTGGGTGCTAACTTGGCTGGATCGAGGAGATATGCACGCATCACAAGGTGTTGTGATAGCTTGCGGCCCAGAAAATCAATCAGGCTTACAGGCCAGAGAGTCAGTTTCTTGCGGTTCCCGGCCTCACCGTCTTCGGCAAGTTTAGTAGTAGCCGCAGCGGCCTTGTGAAGGGCGCGAACATCACTGGTCGCTGTCCGATATTCCCGATACAGCGCCTCCATGTCTTTTGGTTCCAGCCGCATTCGAACTCCGAGCATGCCGCCAGCCCAGTCGAGAGTGGGTAGCAGTCCTCTGACATGATGAAGTTCGCTATCTTCAACCTTGAGCCATAAATCAAGTGATGGAAGCAGAGGTTCCCAATCTGCCGCAGATAGAGCCGGCACCTCTTCGTCGAGCAAGTCTTCCCACGTCTTGCCAAGGGCATTAATAGCGCGCCAATGAGACAGGGTGAAGTCCTGGGTTCTGAATCGTTTACCTTTATCCACCAAGAATTTGCGCAGCGCTAAAATTGCCGAGGTTTTTCCGCTGTTGTTTGCGCCCACAAAAAGGGTTGTTTCTTTGGATAGGTCAATGCGAACTGAGAGCAGTTTTCTGAAGTTGGATATCTCAACGTAAGCGATATACATGTTTTTTCCTTGAAATCCATGTAGGTGGTGGGGTACTACTATTTCGTGGCAACGAGATAGATTCAGCTAGGCACAAAGAAACATATCCCTTACGCGATATTTCTAGGCTGAAGGGCGCGTCTGCGCCCGATCAATTGCAACCCGAGTAAGGCACAATAACCAGTGGGCATTGCGCCGAATGTTAACGACTGGCGATACCCCTAATTTCGTTATCTTCACCACCCAGTGCAATACCCCACGCGATTTCGGTCATCTGCACGGCAACGTCCGCTCCCCCGTATTGCCTCAGGTAATTGCACGCCCCAAGCATTGATCACAAGAACATAAAGAAACCATCGGCAAAATAAACTATTCCCATCACCCCGGCCGCCACGCCGGTATACCACACGGGTTTCTTTTTCAGCAGCCCAGCTATCGAGGACAGCAGGATGGCGATCTGCAAATAGATGACCGCGATGCCAAACGTCTTGGAATGCAGTTGGGCTTCGTCGCGCGCCGCTTCCAGGCGCTTTGCCTCTTGCTGGATTTCGGTTTTCTCTTTTTCGTATTTCTCGACTTTCTTTCGGTATTCCGCGATTTTTGCCTGGTAAGCGTCAGTTGCCGGTGAAGCGGCGCCTTTGCCCAGTCCGCGTGATTCAAGCTCCAGTTTTTCCAACTGCATTTGATACATGTAGGACTTGATCCCCTTGGCCTGGAAATACGCCCATTGATCCGACGCCTGGGATTGGCTCATTACGGAGCGGGTGGAGTATCCCCCGCCCTTGAACGTGGACAGCGTTGCGCAAACGGCAAATAACACCGTGGTCAACGCCAGGTAATTCAGCCAAGGTTCTTTCTTGTCTTCCGCCATTCGATTTCTCCTGATAAATACGGGTAAAAAGCGCATCCCTCGCGCTCCATGGCGACGATGCGCGGCAACTCGGCATTTCCCCTTCCGGACGGGTGGTCAATCGCCACCGCCCGCCATCCTACCCACTCCCCTCTGGGAAAACACCTGATACTTTTCACAGGTTGCAAATAACCACCTAATTTTCAATATAAAAAATATTCATATTTAGCAAATGCGATTGTTTGGGAGGTACATAAGCGATAAAAACAAGCCATCGGCGTAGGTGCGTGGCTCCTGTTCCCTCGGGGAGATACGTCTGTTTCAGTCCGGACGGAATTATTGGGCCATGCTCAACCATCAAAGCCCCGCGTGGGTTGACCAGAATTTCGCGGGGGTCAGGATTGGGTAACGGTCCGCTAGTGCCAGCAAGTCTTTGTCCCCGGTGATGAGATAGTTGGCTCCCGATACCGTCAATGCGGCGAGCAAGGTGTCCAGCACCGGCTGGTCATCCAGGTCGCGCAAGTCCGGTTCCTCGCTGGGTGATGGTTCGATAATTTCGGCCTGGATGAAAAGCACATCCAGCAGATCGTCTATTTCCGCCGCAGTCAAACCATGGCGGTGCGCCAAGCGTGGCAATACGCGCCGCAGTTCTTCCAGGATGTAGGCTGAGAGCAGCACATCCACGGAACCGTGGCGCCAGGCGGCCAATATCTTGCCCGGTACGCTGGCTGGATAGGCGATGCCCGATAGCAGCACGTTCGTATCGAGCACAACGCGCAGAGTGGCCACGGCGACTCAACTCTTCCCGGCTGACGAACGCGCCTGCGCCCGTTCAATTGCAACGGCGGCGTCAATTTCGGCTAGTCCTTCCGCCTCTAGCACATTGGTGAAACCGCTTTCAATGCGTTCGCATAGCGCGTCGAAGCGGCCCTGCATACGGCGAATCCGCTCGAACAGCCTGGCATCGACCAGCGCAGCCACAGGCTTGCCATCCTTGTTTATCACCACGCTGTCGTGGCGATACTGCACTTGATTGAGCATCTCGCCCAAATTTTGCCGAAAAGTTACGGCACTGGTTTCAGTAATCATGACATCCCCTCCAATATAACCATAATGATCATTATGACTTAATGAGAATCAAGGTTCAATTTGCATCCCCTGGCAGCCCCTCAAGACGCGGCTGACAACGTGCTCTACCCCAAAAATCGCCCCAACGCCTCCACCAGCACCGCCACATGCGGGTCTTCCATCATGCTGTTGTGGCTGCCGGGGACCATGCGGATGTCGGCGCCTTCCGTCGCGCAATCCGCCCAGCCCAGGGTGGAGTCGTCGGGTGCGTAGCGCTGCTGTAGCGCTTCCTCTCCCTGGGCGCGGAACAGGCGGATTTTGCCGCGATATGCAGAGGCTATCGGGCTGTGGGCAAGGCGGCAGTTGGTCTTGTAGACCTCGAAAAAGCGGCTGACTTCGGTGACGCCGAAATCCGGCGGGATGATGTCGGCTTCGATGAGGCGCTGGGTGACGTAGGCCAGCAGTTCTTCACTGGTATAGCTGCGCAGTTCGTCGAGCGGGACGGAAGGCACTTCTTCGGTGAGCAGCGCCTTGAAAAGCTCGGCGTCGTCCTGGCGGGTCAGGTGTTCCGGCAAGGCGCTCGGGGCGTAGGCATCGACCAGGGCAAGGAGCGCGACCGGGTCGCCGGCCTCTTGCAATTGGCGGGCGATTTCGAAGGCGACGATGGCGCCGCCGGACCAGCCGAGGATTTGATAGGGGCCGTGCGGCTGGACAGTTTTCAAGGCATTGCGATAGTCCGCCGCCATCTCGCGGATGTCGGCGTAGGGTTCCTGGCCGGTCTCGAAGCCGCGTGCCTGGAAGCCGTAAACAGGCTGGTCTTCGCCCAGCGCCTGCGCCAGTTTGACGTAGCACAACACCCGCCCGCCCGCCGGGTGGACGCAAAACAGCGGCGCCCTGCCGCCGTCTTGCGCCGGGCGCAACGCCACCAGCGGCGACCACGCGGCGGCGGGTGCATCCTGGCGCAATGCCCGCGCCAGGGCCGCGACGGTGGGATGACTGAACAGCAGGTCGAGCGGCAGTTTGCGCGCGAAGGCTTGCTGGATGCGGCTCATCAGCTTCACCGCGAGCAGGGAATGGCCGCCCAGTCCGAAGAAGTCGTCGCTCACGCCGACCGGGCGCAGGTTGAGGACTTCTTCCCAAATCTGCACCAGCGCCAGTTCGATATTGTCCCGCGCCAGCGTGCCCTTGCCGCCCGCGCCCTTGCGCACCGCATCCGGCGAGGGCAGCGCCCGGCGGTCGATCTTACCGTTGGGCAGGAGGGGAAATTCGGCGAGCGGGATGAGGTGGGAGGGGTGCATATACTCCGGCAGTTTTTCGCGCAGATAGCGGCGCAAATCCTCGACCGGGGTCAGCGGATCGGCCAGCACCACGTAGGCGACGATCCACGGCTCTCCCGGACGGTCTTCGCGCACCACCACCACGGCATGTTGCACTTGGGGATGCGCGGCGAGGTTGGCGGCGATTTCGTCCGGCTCGATGCGAAAGCCGCGCACCTTGACCTGATGGTCGATGCGCCCGAGGAATTCGATTTCGCCGCTAGGCAGCCAGCGCGCCAGGTCGCCGCTCTTGTAGAGGCGCCCGAGCGGTGTGGCGATGAACTTCTCACCAGTCAGCTCGGGGCGCTTCAGGTATTCGTGCGCCAGCCCCACGCCGCCGATGTGCAGTTCACCGGGCAGGCCGACCGGCACCGGCTGCCCTGCGGCGTCGAGAATATGGACCTGGGTGTTGTCGATGGGCCGCCCGATCAAGGGTCGCCCGCTGCCGCCGTAGGCGCTGATGGTGGCGCATACGGTGGCTTCGGTGGGGCCGTAGGCGTTGAAGAAGCGCCGCCCGGCGCACCATTTTTCGGCGATTTCCGCCGTACAGGGTTCGCCCGCGACGATCAGCCCGGACAAGTCGGGCAGCGCCTCACAGGGCAGCACCGCCAGCAGCGACGGCGGTAGCGTGACATGAGTGATGCGCTGTTCGCGCAGCACCGCCAGCAGCGGCGCGCCGGGCAGCATTTCCTCGCGCGTGGCGAGATGCAGCGCCGCGCCGGAACACAGCGCCATGAAGATTTCGGAAACCGAGGCATCGAAGCTGAAGGAAGCAAACTGCAACACCCGGCTGCCCGGCTCGACGCCGAACAGCCGTCCCTGGGCGCGCGCCAGATTGCACAGCCCGCGGTGACGCAACACGGTGCCTTTGGGCTTGCCGGTGGAACCGGAAGTGTAGATCACGTAAGCGGCACTTTCCGGGCCGGCCTGGGACGAACTTGCGGATGCAATCTCGGCACCCAACAGTTCCCCCGGCTCAAGCACCGCCACCGCCCCGGCGGGAATTCGGGTCGGGAACGCCGGATCGGCGATCACCAGCGCCACGCCGGAATCCTCGACCATGTAGGCGAGCCGCTCATCCGGGTAGGCCGGATCGAGCGGCAGAAATGCGCCCCCCGCCTTCAAGACGCCGAGGACGGCGAGGAGGGTTGCCAGCGGGTCTTGCAGGCAGATCCCCACCAACACTTCCGGCCCGACTTGGCGGCTTTGGAGATGGGCGGCGATGTTCGCGGCACGCGCCAATACTTCGCGATAGGACAGGCTTGTTCCCGCGTAAACCAGGGCCGGGGCAGCAGGTGTTTTTTGCGCCTGTTCCTCGACCAGGTCGAGAATGTTGTGCCGGTCGGGATAGTCGCGTTGGGTGGCGTTCCACCCTGCCAGGGTGCGCACCAGTTCGGCGTCGGGAAGCAGGCGCAGTTCGCCGAGGGTCTGGGTGGGGTCACTGACGCCGGCACCGAGGAGGTTGAGGAAGTACCCGGCCAGCAAGGCCATGCTGTCGCGCCGGTAGAGTTCCGGGTTGTAGATGAGCCAGCCGCTCAGGCCATCGGCAGCGGCGGAGAAGGAAAAGGTAATGTCGTTGCCGAGTGCCGGCAGCGGATCGTGGATGGCGTCAAAAACCAGCGCCACGTCGAATAGCGGGCAACGGTTCGGCGTCGGCTCCCAGCCCAGATCCTTGAGCAGGTGGTCATGGGGATAACGCTGGTTGGCATAGGCGTCGAGCAGGGTCTGGCGCAGGCGCATCAGCAGTTCACGGAAGGTCAGTTCGGGGCCGAGCTGTTCCATGATCGCCAGCGCGTTGTTGACGCTGCCGGTCTCCGGCTTGCGCGACGGAGTGCCCACCACCACGGTGGGGCTGCCGGTATATTTGTGCAAACACGCCATCAGCGCCGCCAGCAGCACCGTCCCGGTGAGGAAGGCGCCCTTGGTCAACTGGGTGATCCGGCCATACAGCTCGCCTGAAACAGCGACAGCCACCCGCTCGGTTCTGCCGCCGGGGACGTTGGGACGCGGTTCATCGAGGCGCGGCGCACAATACACCGGCCCGCCGCCCAGGCGCTGGAGCCAATAGTGCTTTTCCTCCAGCAGTTTTCTGTCGAAAATCAGGGTGTTGTTGTTTTCCTGCTTTTTTTCAGTCATCGCCGATTCCTGCTTCTTGAAGTTTCGCGGCAAGGAAACGCTCAATCTCCTCGCGCTTGGGTAATTCCAACTGATATTTGGAAACGAACAGTTGATTATCCATGCCGGCCAGCGCGAATTCGGCCAGCGAATGTTTCTTGTGCGTACACAGCAGGATGCCGATGGGCGGGTTATCGCTTTCCTGCATCACGTGTTTCTTGTACCAACTTACGTAGGTATTGAGTTGGCCGATGTTTTCATGGCTGAACTCGGCCAGTTTCAACTCCACCAGCACATGGCATTTCAGAATGCGGTGGTAGAAAACCAGGTCGATGAAGTAGTGCTCGTCGCCGATCAAAATCCGCTTCTGCCGGGCCTCGAAACAGAAGCCGTGCCCCATTTCCAGGAGGAACTGCTGAAGATTATCGAGGATCGCGTCTTCCAGGTCCGACTCGTACATCACTTCCTGGGGTTTCAGGCCCAGGAATTCGAAGATGTAGGGGTCGCGGATATTCAAGGCCGTCGCGGATTGCTCGGCATGGTCGTGCACATGAGCGGCCAAGGCATTTTTGTCGGTTGATAGGCCGCTACGCTCGTAATACAAACTGGCAATCTGGCGCTTCAACTCCCGCACCGACCAGTTGCCGAGCAGGCATTCGATCTCGTAAAAGCGCCGCTTGAGATCGTCGTCCGTATCCACCAGCAGTTCCAGTTGGCTATATGAAAGCTGTGACACCAGCCTTTCGACAGGAACGTTTGATTGTGGGGACGCCGTACCCACTTTAGAAGCCGCATGATCCACCAGCAGCAAGCCTCGCAATTTGGGGGACAGTGTCCCCACAATTTGCGGATAGGTGCGAAAGAACCGCAGATAGCGATACAACTGGCGCTTGTTGCAGTTGCTCAGACTGGCCGCCGTCAGTTCTTGCGCCAGCTTGGCGAACAACTCGTCACCATAATCGGCACGATTCGAACCACGCAGTTCAAACGCGTCAATGTAATAGCCGATCATCCAATTGCGCAGCGTGAGGCTCAGATTGACCGCACGTGAAGCCTGAGCACGCAGTTCCTGATGAACGTCGACAATCGAGCGGACGACATCCATGAATTCGAAGCGCGCTGCATCACTCATCTAGTGTCGCTTCCGGGTTAAGACAGCCAAATTTCAAAACTGGAACTCCTCGCTCTCGTCCTCGCTGCGTTGCCGGGAGATTTCTTCCTGCGCGGCATCCGTGGACTGGGGATTGTACAGCGGCGCATTTTCTCCCGCGGCGGGAAGGTCTGCTTCGTGCTGAATTTTCCCCCAGCGCTGGAGGTTTTCGACGAGTTGCGGTGTGGGTTCGCGGGCGTCTGGAAACAGCAGTTTCTCGCGGATCGCATCGTTGAAGGCGCGGACGAACCCCTTGATCTGAGCGAGGGAAAAACCCTTGCGCTGCAGGTAGAAAACGCTCCACAACTCGAATCCCTGTTGCGGTAGCCAGATGGCGTTGCGCACGGTGAGGAACATCTGCTCGACGTATTGCGAGGCGGTGCGGAAATCCATGGTGTTGTGGCGCCAGTTGAAGGCGAAATCGCGAATGCCGAATTCCTCGCGCTTCTGCCAGATCGGGGTGATCGGGTCGCAATACCACAACTGGGCGCGGAAGAAATCGGGGCGCGCTTCTTCGATCAGCGAGACGGTCTCCGCAACGGTCTCCGCAGTCTCTCCGGGAAACCCCACCAGCAGGTTGGCGTGGGTGACGATGCCGTTGTCGCGGAAGTGGCGGATCGCCTCCAGATAGTTTTTCCGCCGCGAGGTCTTGTTCATCGCTGCCAGCATGACGTCGCTGCCCGACTCGATGCCCAGGAACACCCCTTCGCAGCCGGCCTCGGCCATCAGGCGGATGGTTTCCGCGTCGCCGTGGTCGGAGCGATAGAACGAGTTCCAGCGGAAGCCGTAGCGCTTGTCTATCATCAGCCGCAGGATGTCGCGGAAGCGTTTTTTCGGCACGTTGAAGGTGTCGTCGAGGAAGGTCACCGTCGTCACGGTGCCGATGGCGCGGATCGCGTCCAACTCTTTTTCGACATGGGCCAGGTCAAGATACCTGTACTTGCCGGCACGCTCGGAAAAACCGCAAAAAGCGCAGGCGAAGGGGCAGGATTTGGCGGTGCGGATCGACAGGAATTCGCCGATCTCCGCCGTGGGGAACAGCGTGTAATCGACCGGGTTGTCTTCCAGGGGATTTTCCTCCAGCGCTCGCTCATTCAGGACGAAATCCGCGCCATCGCGGTAGGCGACGTTGCGCACCCCGGAAAAATCCCCACCCTCACGCAATGCCTGGAGAACGGCCACCAGGGCGGCTTCACCCTCGGCGCCGATGACGTAATAGTCACCCTCCAGATAGGCGAACAACTGGCGCAGCGATTCGTCGTCGAGCATCGCGGCCTGGCTGGCGATGTACGGCCCGCCGATGATGATTTTTACGTCTGGGTTGCATTCCCGGACGAACGCGACAATTTCGATGATCGGCTGGGGCGACACGTACAGCGTGGTAGTGATGGCGACGCTGCGGACGTCCCCCGCCGCCAGCTTGGCGCGCAGCTTGTCCTTTTCCAGGTGGAACAGGTTGACGTAGTCGAAACTGAATCCGTGGCGCGCCAAATAGCTGCCCAGGTAGAGGATCACCGGCCACAGGAAATCGGCATTGTGGTAAGGCGTCGCCAAGCTGCCGTTGACTTCGTTGAGGATGTCCATGGCGCGGCGTTCCTTGCCGTCGCGCGTAATGAAGGCAAGGTTAAGGTCGCGGTAGGCCCCTGAACTGGGATCGTTGCCGCGAATGGCCGTCACGGTTTTCCCGAAATCGTAGTCGTTGAAGCCGATAAGGAGGCAATCCGTCATTTCTGTAACCCTGTTTTAGCCTGCCACGATAGCCCCTCTCCCGAGGGAGGGAGAGGGGAGTGCATCCCACTAAAAATTGAATTCCTCGGCTTCGTCGAGCGCCGGTGTTTCGCCACCCGCGACCAGGGAAATATCGACCACCTTGGCGTCGGGATGGGCGGCGGCGCTTTCCAGAATCTCCCCGAAATGCCCCACCATCGCGGCGACCTCATCCGCGTTGAACAGCCCGGCGTCGTATTCGAAAACCCCGTGGAGAATACCGTCCGCTTCCGACATGGAAAGGATCAGGTCGAATTTCGCCGCGCCGCCGGGGGTGGGCAGCAGCGTCATGGCGATTCCCTCGTCCAGCGGGACATCGGCTGCCGGGGCATTTTGCAGGGCAAACACCACCTGCACCAGCGGTGTGCGGCTCTCGCCCCGCTCGGGGCATACTTCCCGGACGATCTGCTCGAAGGGGACATCCTGGTGAGTGAACGCTTCCAGCGCCGTTTTCCGCACTCGTTTCAGCAGGTCGCGATAACTCGGCTCGCCCGCCAAGTCCACCCGCATCGGCAGGGTGTTCACGAAAAAGCCGATCAGCGGCTCGATTTCCTGGTAATGGCGGTTGGCGATGGGCGAACCGACCAGGATGTCCTCGCGCCCGGTATAGCGGAACAGCAGCGTGGCATACGCCGCCAATAGCGCCATGTAGAGGCTCACCCCTTCGTGCAGGCAGAGTTTCTTGATTTTCCCGGTGAGCGTCCGGGTCAGGGCGAAGGAGGCCGTGCGGCACGGCGCGGCGCCCAGCGGGGCGTTGCGGCGGGACACCTGAAGTAGCGGCGGAACCCCGGCCAACTGCTTGCGCCAGTAATCGAGGCGGGCTTCCAGCGCCGCGCCGCTCAGCCAGTGGCGCTGCCAGCAGGCGAAATCCTGGTACTGCACCGCCAGTTCGGGGAGCGGCGCGCCGGTTTGCTGCCGGTGAAAAGCCTGGTAGAACTGGGTCAGTTCATGGATGAACACCCCGGATGACCAGTTGTCGGCAACGATGTGATGCATCGCCAGCAGCAGGATATACCCGCCCTTGCCCGCCCCATCGACGGGCAGCTTGAGGAGGGTGCCCTTGAGCAGCGGGCCGTTTTCCAGGTCGAAGGGCGTCACCGCCTCACTAGATATCCGCCGCTCGACTTCGGCGTTTTGTTGGTCAGGCGGATAGGCGCCGATATCCACCAGCGGCAGCGGCGCCTCCTTGTAAGAGGCAATCACCGCCACCGGTTGGCCGCCTTCTTCATGAAAAGTGGTGCGCAGCACGTCATGGCGGCGCACGATTTCCGCGATACTGCGGCGCAGCGCATCTTCGTCGAGTTCTCCGTCGATGCGGATGGCTGCCGCCATGTTGTAATTGGCGCTGTTACCTTGCAGGCGATCAAGGAACCACAGTCTTTCCTGGGCGAAGGACAGCGGATATTCGCTGCGGCGCGGCACGCGCAGAATGGGCGGAACCTGCAAGCCCCCCTGCCTGGCGCAACCCTCGATGTGGCGGGCAAGCCCCTGGATGGTCGGCGTGTCGAAGATTTGCCGCACCGGGATATCCAGGGCAAACGCCTCGCGGATCCGCGAAATCAATTGAGTGGCGAGCAGCGAGTGGCCGCCCAGCTCGAAGAAATTGTCGTGGCTGCCGATGGCGTCGATTTTCAGCACCTCGCCCCAGATGGCGGCCAGCACTTCTTCGACGGGGGTTGCGGTGAGCGGGGAAACCGCAGCCTCGCGTTTTTCGTCGCCGCCGGGATGGGGCAGGCGGCGCCGGTCCACCTTGCCGCTGGAGGTGACGGGCAGTTGTTCCAGCGCCACGAACGCGGACGGAACCATGTATTCGGGGAGCTTGGCTTTCACGTAGTCGCGCAGCGCGGCGCAGTCGATCTCCTGCCCCGCCGATGCCACCACGTAAGCGGCGAGACGGCGGTCGCCGGGGCCGTATTCGACATCCACCACCACCGCTTCGCCGACCTCGGGATGGGCATTCAGCAGCGCTTCAATCTCGCCCGGCTCGATGCGGAAGCCGCGGATTTTCACCTGGGTGTCGGCCCGCCCGAGAAACTTGAGGTTGCCGTCCGGCTCCCACAGAGCCAGGTCGCCGGTCTTGTACAGGCGCTGCCCGTCCCCGCCGAACGGATTGGCGACGAAGCGCTCCGCGGTCAGCGCTTCCTGGCCCAGATAGCCGCGCGCCAGGGCCACCCCGCCGACGAACAGTTCGCCCGGAACGCCCGCCGGAACCGGCCTTCCCGCCGGATCGAGAAGGTAGATTTCGCTATTGGCGAGCGGCTTGCCGATGGACGGCAGCGCCGGCCAGTGCGCGGCGTCGCCTTCCAGGGTGTAGGCGGTCACCACGTGGGTCTCGGATGGCCCGTAGTGATTGTGCAGGCGGCAATTCTCCAGCCCCGCGAAAAAGCCCGCGATGGCCGGGGATATGCGCAATTGCTCGCCGGCGGTGATGACCTCCTTCAGGCTGGCCGGGTAGCGCGAACGCTCCACCGCCACCGTGGCCAACTGCTGCAAGGCCACGTAGGGGAGGAACAGGCGCTCGATGCGCTCTCTCTCCACGTAATCGAGCAAGGCCAGCGCATCACGGCGCAACTCGCTGGAAGCGAGATGCAGCGTGCCGCCGGCACTCCAGGTCGAAAACACCTCCTGGAAGGACACGTCGAAGGTGTAGGGGGCGAACTGGAGGGTACGGGCGGGAGCCGCGAAAGCCGGCTGATCGAGATGCCAGTGGATGAGGTTGGACAGGGCATGGCGGGCCATCGCTACGCCCTTGGGCTTGCCGGTCGAGCCGGAGGTGTACAACAGATAGGCGAGGCTGTCCGCCCCGTCGTTGCGCAGCGGGTTGGATGCAGAGCGGGCGTCGATATGCTCCTGCACGAGGTCCAGGTAGACGATTTCCCGTCCCGGCGTCGTACTTTTTTTACTGCGTGGAAGGAAGGCGATGCCCTGTATCGTTTCCAAAATCTCGTCGGAGGGAAGCGCTCCGCCGTTCTCGGCGACTTTTCCGACCAGTTCGTCGAAAGTAAGCTCGCCTTCCCGCAGCACCACCACGTCGACGCTGCGGTTCGCCAGGATCGTCGCGAATTCGCTGCTCGCGTAAGGGCCGCCGGTGACGATGGGAACCCCCGGCAGCCAATTCCTCAAGAGGCTCACCGTTTCATGGAAAAAATCGCGGAACCGCGACAAGGTCCGAATCCCGACCAGTTGCGGCCGGCATTCCCCGAGCAACGCCTGGAGTTCGGCGAAGGATGCGAAGTCGATCCGCGATTTGGCAACCTGGGTGGCAACCCGGCTCCCCTGCGTCTGTTTCAGATAGGCCGCCAGACACATCAGCCCCAGCGGCGGCTCGACCATGTCGTATTGCATGCCCTCGGCGGCGTCGGCGAACAGCAGGGAAAGGTCGAGCAGCAGGATGCGGAAGGGGTTTTCCAGCGGCGCGTCCGGTCGCACGGCGCGCGGCGCAACGTAAGTCCGGTCGAAGTCGGGGGCGGCCATCGGGTCCCCGGTCACCGGCCGCGCCCCGCCCAAATCCTCGGGAGTCAGCCCGGCGGCATCGAGCAGGTCGGCAAGGCTGGCGATCTTCATCGGCAGATAGCTGTCGTATTTGAGGATCAGCTCGTCTTCCGTCATCAGCTTCATCTGCGACGGCAGCACCTGTTTGAGGCGCTCGCGATCCATGAAATAGTCGCTCATGAAGCGCGACTGGAACTCCCGCGCGAAGCCCTTGGAAAACGGCAGGGTATCGGGAAGCTCGTGGTAGGCGAGATTGGTGGAACGGCGGATCGCCTCGCGGGTAATCCCTTGCTCCAGCGCCATCGCCTCCATCTCGGTGTCCGGGTAGATTTTCAGGATGTGCAGATTGGGGAAATGCAGCCAATGAAAGTTCTTCACGAAATCGAGGGTGGCGTAGGCTTCTTCCTCGGTTTCGGTGGGGAAGCCCGTCATGATCTGCATTTCGAGGATCAGGTCGGGATAGGTTTCGGTGATGTAGGAAACGCTCTCCCCAAAGCGGTCCAGGCGCAGATTCTTCTTGATTAGCCTCTGGATGCGCGGCGAGGCCGATTCCAGGGCGACCGCGAGGTTGACCGTTCCCGCTTCCACCAGCAAGTCGATGTAGTCCTTGGAAAGAATGTCGCCGCGCAGGCCGTTGGGAAAGAACAACTGGATACCCAGTTTCGCATCGATGATCTTGCGCAACAAGCGGCTGGAGCTTTCCTGGTCCAGGTTGAACACGTCGTCGACCACCACGAAACGCCGCGCGCCGGCCGCGTAACAGCGGGAGATTTCGGCGAAGATGTTCTCGGCGCTGCGAAAGCGCGTCTTCCGCGACATGATCTTGTGGCAATACAGGCACCCGTAGGGACAGCCGCGCGACGCCTCGATGGAGAAGGTGTGGCGGACCGGGGCGATGCCGATATGTTGGTGATATTTCGCGTAGGAAACCGCGGCGCGGTCGGGGTGGGGCAGATCGTCGTAATTCGCCACCATCGGACGCGGCGTGGTGATGACCGGCTCAACCGCCCGATGCTGCTGCAACAGGGTAAAAGGAATGTCCCGGCACACCCGCTGCTCGGTCAGCAGCAGCGCGGTGCCGCTGTCCTCCAGCATCGCCAGGATTCTTTCCTGCGGATACTCGGGGTCGATGGGCAGATAGCCGCCGCCCGCTTTCAATATCGCCAGCAAGGCCACCGGCAGCGCTTCGCTGCGCGCCATCATCAAGCCCACCACGGAATCCGGCCCGACGCCCTTTTCCCGCAGATAACCGGCCAGACGGTTGGCGCGGGCGTTGAGTTCAGCGTAACTCAGGGTGTTCCCTTCGAACGTCAGGGCAGGGGCGTCGGGCAGGGCGACAGCCCGTTCCTCGAACAGCGCTTCCACCGGAATCCGGTAGGAATACTCCCTGGGCAGGCGGCTCCACTCCTTCATGATCCGCGCCGGCTCGCCATCCGCCACCAGCGGATAGGCGCCGACCTCGCAGTGGGGATTTGCCGCGATGCCTTCCAGGAGGAATTGGAAATGCGCCAGCAAGCCTTGCGCAACGGCAGGTTCGAAAAGGTCTTCGGAATATTCGAGAATCCCCAGATAGCCGTCGTCGCGTTCCAGTAAATACATGACCAGGTCGAAGTGGGAGACGCCGCTGTCCACCGAGACCGTCTCGATGGCCAGCGCCTGGTCGTCGCTGGTCCGGCTGAGCGGGGCGTTCTGCACCACCAACATCACCTGGAACAGCGGGGCGTGGCTGAGATTGCGCTCAGGCGCCAATTCCTTGACCAGTTTTTCGAAGGGCAAATCCTGATGGGTATAGGCTTCCAGGGCGCGCGCCTTGACCCGTTCCAGCAAGGTTTGGAAAGTCGGGTTACCCGCCAGGTCGATGCGAAACGCCAGGGTGTTCACGAAAAAACCGATCAGCGGTTCCAGTTCGCGGCGCCCCCGGTTGGCGATGGGCGAGCCGATCACCAGATCGTCGCCCCCGCCGTAGCGGGAAAGCAGCAGGCCGAAGGCCGCCAGCAGGGTCATGAAGGAGGTCGCTGCGGCGCTCTGGGCGATCTTCTCCAGCCCTTTCCTAGCGGTTGCGCCGACCTGGAAAGTGGCGAGTTTCCCCCGGTAGGTCTGCTCCGCCGGACGCGGTTTGCGGCAGGGCAACTCCAGAACCGGTGGGGCGCCCTCCAGCAGCTTGCGCCAGTAGGCCATCTGGCTTTCCAGAAGCGTTCCGTCGGAGAAACGGTCGCGCTGCCATGCCGCGAAATCGGCGTACTGGACCGGCAACGCCGCCAGCGGCGAGGGCTTGCCGTGCGCGAAAGCGTCGTAAAGTGCGGTCACTTCGCCGGCGATGACACCGGTGGACCAGCCGTCGGAAACGATGTGGTGCATGGTGACCAGCAGGATATGTTCTTCCTGCAGGTCCGCTCCACGCGCCAGACGCAGCAGGCGCCAGCGCAGCAGCGGCCCGGTGGCCAGATCGAAAGCTTCCTGGACATAGGCAACGGCAATCCGGTTCACCTCGATGGATTCTTCATCGCCCCCCGAAAATGGCGGCAAATCGGTGACGCTGAGCGGCAGGAACAGGCGCTCGGCAATCCGCTGAAATGGCTGGCCGTTCTCCGCGAAAAAGCTGGTGCGCAATACCTCGTGGCGGCGGATGATCTCGTTGAGCGCCGCTTCCAGCGCGCCGACGTTCAATGGGCCGCGCAGCCGATAAGCGGCGGGAATGTTGTATACCGCGGCGGCGACCTGGCTTTCCAGTTCGTGTAGGAACCACAGGCGCTCCTGGGCGAAGGAAAGCGGAAGCGGCGCACTTCTCGGCACCAGCGGAATGGATGATTCCCCGCCCTCCCCTTGGCTTTTTCTCTCCTCCAGGTGTTTTTCCCGGAGTTTTTTCAGGAGCAGTTCGCGTTTTTCCGGGGATAACCCCTTCAGCCTTTCCTGCATTTTCGCGCTACCCTTTTGCTTAAAGCCAAATGTTGGCGTTTCCGGAGAGTCCTGCGTCGAAACGACATGACCGCCCCTGAGATGGTTTATCTACGAGGGTTTTCCCCCTCTCAGGCAGGTATGACAAATGGGAGCCGTCATCCCGGCGAAGAGTTTGCGGTTTGAGGCACAAATAATCAAGAAAGTGATATTTGGCCAAGACCACGTTGCGCCAGATCCTCATTTACGATGAGAATCCAGCCAACTTTCTCCACGCGCTTTTCAAAAGTACCACACCCGGCTCGCTGAACGGATAAGGGCATCCCCTATTTAACAATAAGCAATTTCTCCGCGCCTGTTTTAGGCGTTTGTGCTGGACGCAACACTTTATGGCATATACATTATTAGGCGTTAAGTGAGCCACCTCCAGGTTTAACTTAATGAAGCACGAAGGTCTCCAATCATTTAAGCCGTCAGCACATCGACGGCTTTTTTTTGCGCTGGGCCGGGTGAGCTTGATGATTTTCGGATACCCCGGATAGGGCTTATGCCGCAAGTTTTCGGTGGGTAAGCCAAGCGGCGGAATACTCTGCCGGGCTGCCTTATCCCGACGTGGAGTAGCGGCATCTTCAGTTATTAAAATCGAAGATTCAGCGCCGGGCGGCTTGAACCCAAGTGACTTCTTCTTTAATGTTCCAGGGAACGGGAACAAGGGAACAAACCCTGTTCCCTTGTTCTCCAGAAGCATGACCAACCCGACACTGTTCTGGACACGGTGCGCGATACCAGCCGCCACCCGGACACTAATAGCGTAGATGTCACGTAACAAGTCGTTGATGTTGGAATACCCTAATCGAAGTCTGGGGGGCGATGTCTGACTTCCCTGTCATCCGAGGAACATAGCATGCTGGATTTCCATTCTCAGGATACCAATGTATTCCTGAAAAATTTGGTTCAACAGAAACCTTTGTTCGATGAACTGACGTTGGATGAACTCTACCTGCTCTTTGCCAATGCAAACAAAAAAACATTCCATGCCGGCGAGTACATATTGCGGGAAAACGAACTTGGGGACTCCATGTTCATCGTATGGTCTGGCCGAGTCTCAATAATGAAGGCAACCCCAGACGGTCTTGAAGTCGAAGTCACCTATCTCGGCCCGTATGAGGTTTTTGGCGAAATGGCCATCATTGAAAATCTGGTCCGTTCAGCATCGGTTCGGGCTGACACGGATTGTTCGGTCATGGAAATAACCCGCAACAATCTGGCACAAATGCCGGTCGGCGGACGCGAAAAACTATTCCGTAATCTCGCCCGAATCCTCTCTGCACGGTTGCGCGAGACCAATGTGTTTTTGTCTATGATGCTGGCGGGACAAAAGGATATCTAAAACTTCCGCTCATCCAGAATCGATTGTGAAGTTGGGTTGATGAGCTTGATGGCTTCCCGCTTGTCGCTGGTGCGCAGGCTGAACGCGAGTTCAGACTTGGGGTGATAGTGGGATTTTAGGCCGGAAAGAACTTTGGCACGGAAATAGTAGACACTGCCACGTCGCGAGAGACGAGTTTGATAGTTAATGTCAAACACTTTTAGCCAGGGTGCAGCATCCCGGTGTAACACTAAAAGCTCTGCAAGCCCCTGATTATGATAACTTACCAATCAAATCAAAAGAAAAAATGGGATTGGCGGAGAGGGTGTCCGCTTTCCGCCCATTTCACGCCGTCTCAGGCTGAGCAAAAATCCCTTTCGTTTCAATAAGTCGCCATTTCCATCTGTTCCAACTTGCATCATCTTGACGCATGTAATAGCATATCCTTTGAGGGGTACTTTGAGGGGTACTTTGAGGGGTACTTTGAGGGGTAGGAAATGCCTAAGTTTGCTGCGGAAATGTCCGCCATAGTCGTTAGTCGCCTGACCAAGCCGGGGTATCACCGTGTCGGTGGCGTTGCCGGTCTGATCTTGCAGGTTGCCGAAACCGGCGCGAGGAGTTGGATTCTGTGGGCGACCGTGGGCGGGAAGCGCCGGGAAATCGGCCTAGGTGGTTATCCTACGGTGACGCTTGCAGGTGCGAAGGAAGCGGCACGTATTGCTCGTGCCAAGATTAAGGAAGGCATTGACCCGGTAGAGGATGCCCGAGCAAGACGCAGTGAGCTTGCCGCCGCCCGTGCCGCCGCCATGCCATTTCGAGAAGCCGCCGCCGCATACATCGCCGCGCATGAATCAGGATGGAAGAACGCCAAACACGCGGCACAGTGGGGCGCAACGCTCGAAACCTACGCCTATCCCACCCTGGGAAATATCGCTGTTGCCGACATCGAGACGGCACACGTTGTGCGGGTGCTGGAACCTATCTGGACGACGAAAACAGAGACGGCAAGCCGACTGCGCGGACGTATCGAGTCGATTCTGGGCTGGGCAACGGTGCGCGGCTACCGCAAGGGCGACAACCCGGCGCAATGGCGTGGTCACTTGGACACACTGCTACCCGCCAGAAACAAAGTCCAGAAAGTTGAGCATCACGCGGCCATGAATATGGATGCGCTTCCCGGATTCATGCTCGCATTGCGCCAGCAGGCTGGGACGGGCGCGCGCTGCCTTGAGTTCGCCATTCTGACGGCGGCACGATCTGGAGAAGCTCGCGGTGCGACTTGGGCAGAAATCGACTTGGATGCCGCCGTCTGGGTGATCCCAGCTTCGCGCATGAAGGCGGCGAAGGAACACAGGGTGCCGCTATCCGATTCCGCATTGGAATTGCTCCGAAACCTGCCGCGAATGGCCGGGACTGACCTTGTTTTCCCGAACACAAAAAACGCGCCCCTCAGTGATATGACGTTAACCGCTGTCCTGCGCCGCATGGCCGTTGACGTAACCGCGCATGGCTTCCGCTCGACGTTCAGGGATTGGGCCGGGGAAACGACGGCATACCCGCGTGAGGTCATCGAACACGCGCTGGCGCACCAACTTAAAGACAAGGCGGAAGCGGCTTATGCGCGTGGCTCCCTATTCAACAAGCGGCGCAGACTCATGGCGGATTGGGCGAAGCACTGCACCACTGTGGGGACTGTGGCGACCGTGACCCCGATAAGGAAGTCAGCATGATCGAGGAAACGCCCGAAACTGTGGCCGCATACCGGGATTGGCTGGCGAGTAACGACGTATCGAGGCCGCATAGGTCGGGGCGATGGCGCGTTAGGTTGTCCGATACCACGACGGTCAACTTGCTCCCCTACGCGCTGGAGGTCGGAGGCTACTCTTCCGACAATCCGACCCGAGATGATTACGAATTTTTCTGCAAATGGCGCGATTCCGACGAACGACGCCAAAAGCAGAACGCCGCCGGTTATCTGCGTTTCGCGTTTGGCCGCCGCCACAAGTGTGACGGCAACGGCGTATCGCAACGGGGACGAGTGCGCGATATTGCCGCCGACATCCACACTGCCATGCGCTGCTTCGCACAAGGCGACGACCAGGGCGGCAAATCGTCTATGGCTTCGGCGTGGGGTAGCTATATCCTCATGCAGTTCATCGAACAAAAACCAATGGCGACACTCGGGTATCGCGTCACGGAAGCCCATAAAAACCGCGATGACGCGAAGGACAAGCAGGACTTCATCGGCATCGTTCGGGAACTGTCCAAAACACTTTCGCCCGTTCCTCGCACCGTCAAAGAATGGACAGAGCGCCCGGAACTCGCCGCCTACAAGAGAAAATACCCTGGCCGTGACACGCTGCGCGGTTGGATCAAGGAAGCCCTCCCCGGCAGCTTGAAACCCGGCGCACCCAAGAAACATACCGTTACCTGATAGCGGCAATATTGTTAGTCAAAACAACGTCCTACACTGTGTCTACTCAATTCAACGTAGAGCACAGGAGTAAGACAATGAGCCACACCACCACACCACGCGCCGTCCAACAATTCGACAATTTTCCAAATTCCGCGCTTGTTAGCCTCGCAGACGCGGGAACCATCACAGGGCGCTCCCGCGCCAGTCTGTACCGCCATTTCAAGGCCGGAGAACTTACGCTGGTCAAAGTGGGCTGTTCCAGCCGCATCCGAGTTGGCGAGCTTCGCCGTTTGATTGGCGTGGGGGGTGGCGCGCAATGAAAAATACTGAGCAAACCGCCCTTGCCGCCATCGTCCGCTCGACGCTAGACGCGCACCAAGACCTGGGGATTCACGGATTTTTGTGCCGCTACACCAATTCCGCAGCCGGCTTTCAGGCCGACCGTGAAGCTGCATTCGGGCCGGAGTTCGCGCTCGACGTTTCCGCCGTCCTGGAAAGATTGGCAGAACGAGGTTCGGGGGCGCTTACCTTTGCCAAGACGGGCATTAGCCTCGCTTCGTTTTGTTCTCCCACGGTGGACGATTTCACGAAGTGCCCCCCCGTCCGCAAACTTGTGCGCGAAATCCCCCTGGGCGCTGCCATCGTTGCGTGCCTCGTTGCCGGGGTTCCCTTTCGGCGAATTCCCGGAAGTCCAGATGTCAAAATTGGAAGGGGACGGGCATGATTGAAGCCTTGAAACCGTATCCCCAATTCGTCTTGTTCCGCGCACAACCGAGCACAACGCGCAGCGGCAAAACCGACAAAATTCCCTGTGACGCCACAGGGCGACCCTGCAACGCGCACGACCCCGCGAATTGGTGCAACGCGGCCACGGCGGAGGCCGCCGCTCAAGCCCAAGGTCTAGGTATCGGATTCGTTTTGACCGACGCTGACCAATTTTTCTGCTTAGATATTGACGCCTGCCGGGACGGCGAAGGATGGAGCGCCGCCGCGCTTGCCCTCGTTGCGCGCTTTCCTGGCGCGGCTGTCGAAGTCTCCCAATCAGGAAACGGGTTACATATCTGGGGCCGATACATAGGCCCAGCGCCCGTCCACGGCTGCCGCTGCGCTCAACTCGGGGCCGAACTCTACAGCTCGCGGCGATTCATCGCATTGGGCCTTCCCGGTGCGACCGGCGACGCTTCGACTGACTGCACGGCGGCACTCGCCACTGTGGTTGCCGATCTGTTCCCGACGACCGCGCCGACCACGGCAACCACAACCACATGCACGGACGGCGGCGCTGATCCTGCCGACGATGACGCCCTTGTGGCGCGAATGCTCGCGGCGCCGCAATCGGCTGCTGCCGCATTTGGCGGCAAGGCGAGCTTCAAAGAGTTGTGGGACGCCGACGCCGACGCGCTAGGCCGTGCATTCCCCGATGCTGGCGGTGGCCGCGCCTTTGACGCCAGCGCCGCCGACGCTGCCCTGGCCCAGCACCTCGCATATTGGGCCGCCAAGGACGCGGCGCAGATGGAACGATTGATGCGCATGTCCGGCCTGGCGCGTGAGAAATATGACCGCCCGGACTACCTGGCGCGAACCATCACGAAGGCCATTGAGCGGCAAGAGAACGTGTATCGCCCGCCTGTGGCCACCGCCACGGCTTGGACGATTGCGCCCTTCGAGGACGCCTTGACGCCCGACCTGAGCCACGACCAACTTGCCCTTGACCTGGGCCGCGCAGGCTGGGCGCGGGATGCCCGGCACGTCCCGGCGTGGGGGTACTGGTTATTTTGGAACGGTGCGCGATGGGTGAAGGACGACCGCTTGCAGGCTATGACGGCGGTCAGGGATTTCCTCAGAGCCAAGGCGGGGCAGCTTGTCGCGTGGTCAGAACGTAAGGCCGCCGCCAGCCCGCCCGACGACGCGCAGAAGCTGCTGGCGGCTACGAAACGGAAGGCCGCCGATTTGCGTAGCGCCGCGACGCGCGCCGCCGTTGAGCTGACGGCACGTAGTAACGCCGATCTAGTGGCGGCGGTCGAACAATTCGACGCTTCCGCCGATCTGCTGGGTGTACCTGGCGGCGCGGTAGATTTGCAGACCGGCGAGCTACGCGCCCCAGCCCGTGGCGATTACATCACCAAAAGCGCCGCGCTTGACCCCGCACCTCCCGGAACCGCTGCCCCCCTGTGGATGGCGTTTCTCGCCCGCGTCTTTGGCGGCGACACGGCCATGATTGCTTTCGTCCAGCGAGCGGCAGGCTATGCGTTGACCGGCCACACGCGGGAGCAAAAGTTGCTGTTTCTCTATGGGAACGGCGCGAACGGAAAAAGCGTGTTTTTGAACACATTGCAATGGCTTCTCGCAGACTACGCCAAGCGAGCACCCGCTGAAACCTTCCTCGACTCGAAGGGTGAACGCCATCCCACGGAACTTGCCGGTCTTCGCGGTGCGCGCCTTGTGGTCGGCAGTGAGTTGCCACCTGGACGCACATGGAACGATGCCGTCATAAAAGATTTGACGGGCGGCGACATTATCACGGCGCGATATATGCGCGGAGATTTTTTCGAGTTTGCGCCGCAGTTTTCCCTGTTCATCGCCGGGAACCACCTGCCGACATTCCGGGGAGTGGATGAGGCTATCCGCCGCCGTGTCCTTCTCGTGCCGTTTACCGTAACTATTCCCGCCGGGGAACGTGACCTGGAATTGCCCGACAAGCTCAAGGCCGAGGGCGCGGCAATTCTTCGCTGGTGCATTGATGGCGCGGTAGCGTGGCACCGCGAAGGCTTGAACCCGCCCGCAAGCGTGGCCGCCGCAAGCGCGGACTACCTGGACGGCGAGGATATGCTTGGTGAATTCTTGGCCGACTGCATGATTCAATCGACCAGCGGCGCCGCAAAGATAGCGGACATCTACCAGCGCTTCGCAAGCTGGACTGCCCAGCGTGGCTTGCATACACCTTGGAGCCAACACGCCTTAACCCGGTCACTTGGGGAGCGTGGCCTATCGGTGCAACGCAAGACAGACGGGCGCTACCTACTTGGCCACACGTTGCGAGGTAGTGCGTGGGGCGGGTAGGGCGGTCGGTATCTCTGGGGCTTTTTATCCGGGACACCGAGTGGTATCTCATTTGGGGAAAAAATTCCCCCCATGAACCAAATCAACAAATGAAAGGAACGAAAAATGGCAGGAGTGAAGGGACGAAGCGGCGGAGCAAGAGCCAATTCAGGCGGGAAGCGCGCCGGGGCTGGTCGGAAGCCGTCCCCCAAGGTGTTGCTGACCGCCACGCCTGCACCGCAGACGGACGACGCCGACAAAGCGCCAGTGATCGAGATTCCGCAGGACGGAGAACCCGCCTCCTTGGCTTTTCTGCGTTCAGTAATGCACCACCCCGACCTTGATGTGCGCATCCGCATGGAGGCCGCCAAGACGCTCGCACCGTATGAAGCGACACGCAAGGGCGATGTGGGCAAGAGGAAGGACGCGGCAGACGCGGCGAAAAAGGCAGGCACCGGGAAGTTTGCGCCATCGTTACCGCCGCGCACGGCAAGCGTTTTGCCCTTTCCGCCACAGGATTCCACCGAGCGGGAATAGCCGACCGCGCTGGTGTTTTCATTCACAGGGGGCAGCCGTATGACTGTTATGACTGTTTCTTACTTTTTATCCGTCCTAGCAAAATTCCTCAAAAATTCACATACGGCCTATATAGAGAAAACAGTCATAACAGTCATGGAGGGGCATCGAAGCGGAAAAATGCGGCTGCCCCCTGTGAATGAAATGGCGCTTGGCCGGAATTGAGTTTGCGCTAAAGCAAGCCAGTTTGCGGGCGGTGCAATCGTGATTGCCGCGTGTGGCGCTACGCGATACAATGAACTATGATTAAAACATTCCGGCATAAGGGGCTGCAATCCTTTTTCGAGAAGGGGAGCATGGCAGGCATCCAGCCCACACATGCCCCACGGCTGGCCGCCATGCTACGCCGCCTGAACGAAACGACCAACGCCCAAGGCATGAACTTGCCGGGTTGGCGCCTGCATTCGTTGAAGGGGCAGGAACTCAAGGGGCATTGGTCGGTTTGGGTTAACGGTAACTGGCGCATGACCTTCACATTCGAGGGGGAAAACGCTGTGCTGGTCGATTATCAGGATTACCACTGAAAGGAAATTGAACATGGGCAAAATGTATAATCCGCCGCACCCCGGTCTGACCCTGCGTGACGACGTGCTGCCGGCGCTGGGGCTGTCTGTGACCGTGGCCGCGCAGCAATTGGGCGTGGCGCGCGTGACGCTTTCCCGTGTGCTGAATGGCCGCGCCGCTATATCCCCGGAAATGGCGCTACGTCTTGAGGCTTGGCTAGGTGTGGAGCGTGGCGGCGAAGCACGCCTATGGCTGGCCGAACAAAGCGCCTATGACATGTGGCAGGCAGAACAGCGATTCAAGGCACTTGCGCCAAAAATACAGCCCGCTCCCGCCGCGCATGAGCTGGCGGCAGCGTGAAAACCTTGAAAATCCTCAAGCAATAAATGATGAATGTGGCTCACCCAGTGAGCCACATAGGTGAGAGAATGAATACATCTTTTACCGCTATAATCATTTTCCTCCCCATAAAAACAACCAGATGATGAACTCCTCAGCCCTGCGTCCGCGTGACCGTGATGCCTTGATCCAATCCCTACGTGCTGGCGTCACTCCCCGTATGGGAACCAAGCATATTCAGGTGGGGCGTGACGCCGAAATTGCCGCGCTGGATAAAGACCTTGACCGCATCGCCGAAGGCGGCGCGGCTTTCCGCCTGGTTATCGGTGAATATGGCTCAGGCAAGACCTTCTTCCTGAATCTGGTGCGCGGCGAGGCCATGGAGCGCCAAATTGGTCGTCGCTCATGCCGACCTCAACCCCGGTCGCCGCCTGCACGCCTCCGGGGGTGAAGCCCGCAGCCTGTATGCCGAACTCACCAAAAATCTGGCGACGCGCACCAAACCGGGTGGCGGCGCGCTAACTGTGGTGGTCGAAAAATTCATCACCACTGCGCTGGCCGAAGCTCGCAAAGAAGGGCGCAACCCCACCGACATCATTCACGAGCGGCTAGAACAACTGAACGAACTGGTCATGGGATACGACTTCGCCGCCGTTATCGCCGCCTACTGGCGCGCCCACGAAGCCGATGACGACACCCTCAAAACCAACGCCATCCGCTGGCTGCGCGGCGAATTCAGCGCCAAGACCGATGCCCGCGCCGCACTTGGCGTGCGCGAGATCATCGGTGATGCCGCCATTTACGACCAGATTAAACTGCTTGCCCGTTTTTGCCGCCTGGCTGGCTACAATGGCCTGCTGATTTGCCTGGACGAAATGGTCAACCTCTACAAACTTGCCAACACCCAGGCGCGCAACGGCAATTACGAACAAATCCTGCGCATCCTCAACGACCTCGAACAAGGCAGCGCAGAAGGCTTGGGCTTCCTGCTTGGCGGCACCACGGAATTTCTCACCGACCCGCGCCGGGGGCTATACAGCTACCCCGCCCTGCAATCCCGCCTGGCCGAAAACCCCTTTGCCCGCAACGGACTCATCGACCTGTCCGGCCCCGTGCTCAAGCTCAACAACCTCAGCCGCGAACAATTCGCCGCGCTGCTGGGCAAGCTGCGCGATGTTTATCAAGGCCCGCAGCCCGAACGCATCTTGCTGCCTGATGCTGCCATTTCTGCTTTCATGGCTCATTGCGAACAACGCATCGGCGAAGCCACTTTCCGCACCCCGCGCACCACCATCATCGCATTCCTCGGGCTGTTGGCGGTGCTGGAGCAAAATGCGGGAGCGGCATGGCAGGATTTGCTCAAACACACTACTGTCGCGGCAGATCGGGAACTGGAGATTGCCGGGATAGGCGACGAACTGGTTAACCTGACATTGTGATGTGATGGAAATCAGCCCTTCCAGCGGCAGCATCGGCGATTTTATCGATCATGGCGATGGCACGTGATCTGATAAAGCTCTTCTTTCGTTGCGCCATGGGCAGAATCGGCGATTTTATCGATCATCGCGATGGCACGGTGACGGACACCCGCACCGGGCTGATGTGGATGCGTTGCGCGTTGGGGCAAACCTGTGATGGTACGACTTGCGTTGGAGAGGCTAAAGGCTACTCATGGGATGAGGCTATGGCGCTACGCCATAGATTTGCGGGTTATGGCGACTGGCGGTTACCGGATGTTGATGAGTTAAAAAGCATCGTCAATAAAACCGGTGGTCGCCCGACCATTGACGCCGCTGCATTTCCAAATACGCCAAAACGAAGTTTCTGGTCGGCTTCGACTTATGCCGGGGATTCGAGTTACGCGTGGTACGTCAATTTCAATAATGGCGACGGCAACATCAGCAATAGTCCGAACAACTTCACCTATGTTCGTCTCGTGCGCGGCGGACAGTCTTTGGGCGCTTTGAATTGCGATGCTATCGACAAAGCAACCATTTCGCCCGTTAAGGAAACCCCCACGGCTATTCGAGTTGAAACTCATAGGGATGCGCCTGCCAACATCATAGATTCGCCCATTCGAGAGAAATCATGCTTTGCGCGATGGATGAGACGGAGACGATTCACCGACATCATTGATTCGCCAATTTGCGAGGAAGTATCGGGCAACTTTGTTATCCGCAGTGATGGCACGGTCACGGACACCCGCACCGGGTTAATGTGGATGCGTTGCGCGCTGGGACAACCCTGGGATAACACAGCTTGCGCTGGTGAGGCTCAAAAACCCAACTGGGATGGGGCGATGGCGTTACGCCACGACTTTGCGGGTTATGGCGACTGGCGATTGCCGGATATTGATGAGTTAAAAAGTATCGTCAATAAAACCCGAGGTCACCCGGCCATCGACACTGCCGCCTTTCCAAAAACGCCGTGCTCGATTTTCTGGTCGGCTTCGGCTTATGCAAGTGGTTCGGGCGGCGCGTGGTACGTCGATTTCGGCAATGGCTACGACGGCACCCGCCATAAGGCACTCAGCGCCTATGTTCGTCTGGTTCGCGGCGGACAGTCTTTGGGCGCTTTGAATGGCGATGCTATCGACAAGGCAACCAACACTCCCGCCGAGGAAGCCCCTGTGGCTATTCAGAGTGAAACCCATAAGGATACTTCCATCAAGATCATTGATTCGCCCATACAAAAGGAGGTGCCAGACAACTTTGTGGCTCGCAGGGATGGCACGGTTACGTACACCCGCACTGGGTTGATGTGGATGCGCTGCGCGCTGGGGCAAACCTGGGATGGCAAGACTTGCGTTGGAAATGCCAAAGGCTACACCTGGGATGAGGCGATGGCGCTACGCCATAGCTTTGCGGGTCATGACGACTGGCGATTACCGGATATTGACGAGTTAAAAAGCATTGTCGATAAAGCCAGAGGTTACTCAGCTATTGACACTACTGCATTTCCAAACGAGCCGGGCCGGGCTTTCTGGTCGGCTTCGGCTTATGCCGGCAATTCAGAACTCGCGTGGATCGTCAATTCCAGCAATGGCCGCGACGGCCCCGGCTATAAGACAATCAGCGACTATGTCCGTCTGGTTCGCGGTGGACAGTCTATGGCCGCTTTGGATGTCGATGCTATCGACAAAACAATCAATTCTCCCGCCCAGGAAGCGCCCGTGGCTATTCGAGTTGAAACTCATTGGGATGCGTCTGCCAGCATCGTTGATTTGCCTATTCGAGAAGAAACACAGAGCAACTTTGTTGCTCGCAGTGATGGCACGGTCACTGACACCCGCACCGGGTTGATGTGGATGCGTTGCGCGCTGGGGCAAACCTGGGATGGCACAGCTTGCGCTGGTGAGGCTAAAGGCTGCTCATGGGGTGAGGCGATGGCGCTACGCCATAGCTTTGCGGGTTATGACGACTGGCGATTGCCAAGTATTGATGAGTTAAAAAGCATTGTCGATAAAACCCGAGATGGCCCGGCTATTGATACCGAAGCGTTCAAGGGCACTTCTATAAATCCACCGATTTCTCCCGCATAACGACACGGTAGTTTGAATTTGAACAAAGAGCTGTCAAACGAGAGGTTTTTGTCGTCATTGCCCCTATTTTTCGATCATATTCACGCCA